>Ga0170475_132952528_pt1 | contig 15133 bp, 18 predicted proteins | sample Soicark_Litter_5_FD_111474 | JGI IMG/M metagenome (GOLD analysis project Ga0170475, IMG submission 111474) | Avena fatua rhizosphere microbial communities from Hopland, California, USA. Combined Assembly of 48 SPs | reverse complement strand
TCCTTAGTCGAGCAAACTGTGCTTCTTGATAAATGCTATCTACGGAACCGCTCGTTACGGAGGGCGACGATGGTTCGTCGCTAGCGGGAATTGCGAGGCCCGCGTCGCTCGTTTTAACCATCCGAACGCTTGATCTTGGAGGAAATGCAGCATGAGCCGATTCACTGGCGGCTGCCTGTGCGGCAATTTCCGGTCACTGGACAGAGGCAGGACTGCTACCTAGCCTCCCCTGACCCAGGGGAGTATCGCCAAAATTTGGCCGAACCGGTGCTGGAGCTGCGCAGTATTTCGAAAAGCTTCGGCGCGATACGCGCGCTGAGCGATGTGGACCTTTCGCTTGAGCCTGGAGAGGTGCTTGGGCTGATGGGTGACAACGGTGCCGGCAAATCCACCCTGGTGCGGATCATGGCCGGCAATTTTGCCCCCACCGCGGGCGAGATGCTACTGAACGGAACGCCGGTGCAGTTCCATCGGCCGCTCGATGCGCGGCGCAGCGGGATCGAGATCGTGTATCAGGATCTTGCGCTCTGCGACAATTTGACGGCCGCCGCGAATGTGTTTCTCGGGCGCGAGTTGACGCGGCGCGTAGGACCGCTGCGGCTGCTGGACTATGGCGGCATGTATGCTCGGGCCGGCGCGCTGTTCGCAGAGCTGAAGTCCGAGACGAGGCCACGCGACCTGGTGCGACGCATGTCGGGCGGCCAGCGGCAGGCGGTGGCAATAGCGCGCACGCGGTTGTCCAACCCGCGCATCGTGCTGTTGGACGAGCCCACGGCAGCGATATCGGTGCGACAGGTGGCCGAGGTGTTGGAACTTATTCGACGGCTGCGCGATCAGGGCATTGCTGTGGTGCTGATCAGCCATCGCATGCCGGATGTGTTCTCGGTCGCCGATCGCGTATTGGTGCTGCGCCGCGGACGGAAGGTGGCAGAAAAGCCGATCGCGGAATCGAATCCTGAAGAGGTCACCGGGCTTATCACCGGTGCGATCGATGTCGCTTGAAGCGTCGCTGACGATCCGCGGCATCACCGAGCAGCGCGAGCACTCGCCGTTACAGCGCCTGCTGTCGGCGCAGTCATTCTGGGTTACGCTGGCGCTGCTGGCCATGTGCGTGACGATGTCGCTGCTGCAGCCGCAGGCGTTCGCGAGCGTGGAGAATTTTTACAATATCACCCGCAACTTCGCGTTTATCGGCATCATGGCGTTGGGCATGACCACGGTCATCATCACCGGCGGCATCGATCTTTCGGTGGGGTCGGTGATGGGTCTGGCGGCGATCGTTGCCGGCCTGGTGCTGCAGGATGCGGGTCCGTGGTGGTTGGCGATGGGCGCCGGTCTTGCCACTGGCGTTGTGGCCGGAGCAGTCAACGGTGCGCTGATCGCCTGGGTTGGTCTGCCGTCGTTTGTGGTGACGCTGGGTTCGCTCTCGATCGGTCGTTCGCTGGCCGTCGTGCTGTCGCAGAACAAGATGATCTACGACTTTGGCCCCGACTCCGATACGATCTTTGCCATTGGCGGCGGACAGATCATGGGCATCGCCAATCCGGTGTGGGTGCTGCTGGTGTTGACCGTGGTGTTCTCGGTCGTGCTGCACATGACGCGATGGGGTCGGCATCTTTACGCGATCGGCGGCAATGAGCAGGCGGCCATACTGACGGGTGTGCCGGTGGCGCGGGCGAAGCTTGCGGCCTACACCGTGTCTGGTCTGACCGCCGCACTTGCCGCGGTGCTGATCATCGGCTGGCAGGGCTCGGCGATCAATGCACTTGGCACCGGCTATGAGCTGCGCGTTATCGCCTCGACGGTGATCGGCGGGGCCAATCTGATGGGCGGCGAGGGGGGTGCGTATGGTGCGTTCATCGGCGCGGCATTGATCGAAGTGATCCGCAATTCGCTGCTGATGGCTGGTGTGGATTCCAACTGGCAGGGCACATTCGTCGGCGGGTTCATCGTGCTCGCGGTGGTGCTGGAAAAGCTGCGCGGCCGACGACGTCCATAGAGGAGGCAACGACATGAAAGCATTGTTGGCATTGCTGGCCGCGCTGGTCGTCGTGCAGCCGGCCGCGGCGGCGGACAAGAAGTACCTGTTCGCGCTGGTACCGAAGAACACCAACAATCCATTCTTCGATCAGGCGCGCGATGGCTGCAAGAAGGCGGAGAAAGAACTGAACGGCGCGATCGAGTGCCTGTATGTCGGTCCCGGCGAGCATGGCGGCGGCGAGGAGCAGGTGCAAGTGGTGAATGATCTGATTGCGCGCCATGTCGACGGGATCGCGGTATCGCCGTCGAATGCCGCGGCGATGGGCCGTGCGCTGGCAGCGGCGAACAGGGCCGGCATTCCGTGCTGACCTGGGATTCCGATCTGCTCGATCGCGACAAGAAAGAACGCATCGCCTATGTCGGGACGCACAACTATGAGATCGGCGCGAACCTTGCCAAGTTGGCGATGGCGATCAAGCCGAAGGGCGGCACGATCTGCATCCAGTCGGGTGGCGCCGCAGCGGCCAATCACAACGAACGCATGCAGGGCATCCGCGACACGCTGTCGGGCAAGTCGTCCAAGCAATCTCCTGGCGAGCGGCTGACCGGACAAAATGGCTGGAAGGAGATCGATGGCTGTCCGCTTTACACCAACGATGATTTCCCGGTCGCGGTGCAGCAGATGGAGGACATTCTGGGGAAGTATCCGGCGCTCGATGCGTTCGTGCCCACGGGTGGCTTTCCGCAGTTCCTGCCACAGGCGTATCGCAAGGTGGCGGAGAAGGTGAAGGGGCGCATCGATGATGGATCATTGGCTCTGGTGGTGGCGGACACGCTGCCGGTGCAGATCGATCTGCTGAAGGCGGGGCTGTCGCGCGGTCAGGTCGGACAGCGGCCGTTCGAGATGGGTTTTAAGTCGATGTACTTCCTAAAGGACATCAAAGACGGGAAGAGCAAGCCGACAGACCCGACGTACACGGGTCTTGATGTATGCACGCCGCAGAACGTGGCGACATGTGTCGGGGGCGGATGAGGTGATCTGTATCGACACGCGCTCAGACGTCGTCGGGGTGTTGGGCACGAACGGCTGCATCGATTGCGTCTCGGGAATTGTCGAGGTGCGGTTGTGGTACGGCTGCGCTGAAGTTGGCCTGAGCGCTGCGAACCGATCGCCTGGGCGTCGGCGTAGCCGCTTCTGAGTTGCTGCCAGCATCACTGGCGGCTGGTGCTGCGAACTGACGTGCACTCGCGGACGCGGCGGCAGATTGTTGCGGCCAGTGCTGGGTGTTGTTTCCCGGCATCGGGGTATTGCGTTGCACGCCCATTGGCGTCTCGGCGGAGCGCGGTTGCTGCGCGCCTGTGCGTGCTGAGTTGTCGTCCTGATCCGGAGTGAACATGGCCTGGGCGATGTGCTCGTAGGGATAGCCCGGTGCTGACGTGCCCCCGGGGACGAGCGCAGCGGGGATCATCACCTGGTTGGGGCCGTCGTGGACGGTGCCGTTGGTGATCGAGGACGCGGCGCCGCCCGGCGCGAAGTGCGCGCGAAGGCTCACGGTGTGGTGGCCGAAGGCACTCGCGTTCTTGGACGGTGAGTATTGAAGAGCGGCGGTCGTCGCGTCCGACATGGACCAAACAAGACAACAGGTCTCTGGTCCGCGTCAAGGAATATTTGCCTAGAACGTTTCGATCAGTCGTGTCTCATGTGTGGATCGCCGGTGGTGACCACAACGGATCACCAGGGGAGAGTGTTTAGCAGGCAATGCCGCGCGAAGGCACCCAACCCTTCTAATGACGCAATCTCGCTTGCGTCATAGAATCTGCCCGTGAGATCCGTATAAACTGGTCTGCTTTGGCCCACGAAACAAACCAACAGCCCGCTCCTAGTATGCAACGAGGACCTTTGGCGATGAGCAGCGAAGACAAAAAACACCGTTCACACTTGCCGATTCCGACTCCTGAGCGAACCGGGCTGATAACTTACGATGCGAAGGATCCTGACACTCGCTTCCCACCCATCGAGCAATTACGGCCGCCCAAGGGTGCGCCGAACGTGTTGCTCATTCTCATCGACGACGCCGGGTTCGGGTCATCGAGCGCCTTTGGCGGCCCGTGTCAAACACCCAATGCGGAAAAGCTGGCGGCTGGCGGGTTGAAATACAATCGCTTCCACACCACCGCGCTTTGTTCTCCGACGCGCGCGGCACTGCTGACCGGGCGCAACCACCATTCCGCAGGTATGGGCGGCATCACGGAGATCGCCACTGGCGCGCCGGGGTACAACTCGGTGCTGCCCAACACTATCTCGCCGCTTGCCCGCACCTTGAAGCTCAATGGTTATTCAACCGCGCAATTCGGCAAGTGCCATGAAGTGCCCGTGTGGGAAACGAGCCCGGTCGGACCGTTCGACGCTTGGCCCACAGGCGGTGGAGGCTTCGAGTACTTCTATGGCTTCATCGGTGGCGAGGCGAACCAGTGGTATCCCACGCTCTACGAGGGGACCACACCGCTCGAGCCAAGAGGTACGCCGGAAGAAGGCTATCACTTCATGGCGGACATGACCGACAAGGCGATGGCCTGGGTGTCGCAGCAGAAGGCATTGGCTCCCGACAAGCCTTTCTTCGTCTACTTCGCACCCGGCGCGACACATGCACCGCACCACGTGCCGAAGGAATGGGCCGACAAGTACAAAGGCAAATTTGACGCCGGCTGGGACAAGCTGCGTGAAGAGACCCTCGCCCGGCAGAAGGCGCTGGGTGTCGTTCCGCACGACTGCCAGCTCACCGTGCGCCACGAAGAGATCCCGGCGTGGGATGACATGCCGGAAGCGCTGAAGCCGATTCTGCGGCGTCAGATGGAAGTCTACGCGGGCTTCCTGGAATACACCGATCACAATGTCGGCCGCCTGCTCGACGGCTTGAAGAAGCTCGACATCCTTGACGACACGCTCGTCTATTATATCGTCGGCGACAACGGCGCTTCGGCCGAGGGCACATTGAACGGTGCCTACAACGAGATGGCCAATTTCAACGGGCTGGCCGCTCTGGAGACGCCAGAGTTTCTGATGGAACGCTATGAAAAGCTTGGCGGGCCGGAATCCTACAACCATTACGCCGTGGGCTGGGCGCATGCCATGTGTGCGCCGTATCAGTGGACCAAGCTGTTGCTTCCCATTGGGGCGGCACGCGCAATGGTGCCATTGTGCACTGGCCCAACGCCATTAAGGCCAAAAGTGAAATCCGCACGCAATTCCACCACGTGATCGACGTGGCGCCAACGATCCTCGAGGCGGCCGGATTGCCCGAGCCGATATCGGTCAACGGCGTGCAGCAGAAGCCTATCGAGGGCGTCAGCATGCTCTACTCGTTCAATGACGCCGGTGCTGCCGAGCGGCATGAGACGCAGTATTTTGAAATGTTCGGCAACCGCGGGATCTACCACAAGGGCTGGACCGCGGTGACGAAACACGGCACGCCCTGGGTGCTCATGGGGAGAAAGACCGTGCCGCTCGACGATGATGTCTGGGAACTCTACGACACCAGCAAGGACTGGAGCCAGGCCAACGATCTGGCCAAGGAGATGCCGAAGAAGCTGCACGAACTGCAGCGACTGTGGCTGATCGAGGCGACACGCTACAACGTGCTGCCCATCGACGACAGAGTCGTGGAGAAGATGAATCCGGATACCGCCGGTCGCCCTGTGCTGGTCAAGGGAACGACACAGCTACTTTTCTGCGGCATGGGACGACTGTCGGAGAACTGCGTCCTGAACATCAAGAACAAGTCGCACTCCGTGACCGCAGAGATCGAGGTGCCAGCGTCCGGTGCGGAAGGCGTTATCATCGCTCAAGGCGCGAACATCGGCGGCTGGAGCCTCTACGCAAAAAACGGCAAGCTCAAGTACTGTTACAATGTCGCCGGCGTGCACCACTTCTACGTTGAATCGGCGGAAAAGCTGCCGAGAGGCGCGCATCAGGTCCGCATGGAATTCGCCTATGCCGGTGGCGGCCTCGGCAAGGGCGGGCAGGTGACGCTCTATGTTGATGGCAAACAGGTCGGCGAAGGAACCGTCCCGATGACGCAGGCAATGGTTTTCTCCGCCGATGACGGTTGCGACGTAGGCGAGGACAGCGGCGCGCCTGTCTCTCCAGACTACGGGTCCCGTGGCAATGGATTCAACGGCACGGTCAAAGGAGTGCAACTCGCCATCGCAGATGCGGCGGAGAGCCAGGATCACCTCGTCTCGGTGGAGGACGCTGTCCGCATCGCCATGGCACGGCAGTAATCGAAATGCGGGATGGTGACGGGACCCGACGGGGCTGCGATTCTCATCACCAACCCTGAGTGCTGCGCGAATTCACTCAACGACACAGTACGCTGGGCAAGTCGGGGGGATAGAGAATGAGCGACAAGCCGCTTGCCCCGAACCTTGCAAACGAGCTCGCAAGGGAGCGCAACCGCGAGGCTGCAGAGCGCACGCTGATGGCGTGGATTCGGACTGCCCTCTCGCTGATCGGGTTTGGGTTCGGAATCGGAAAGCTCGATGCTTACCTCCAGGGAGCAGGCCTGCATACACGGTTCGATCTTCCACACAGCACACTGATATTCGGTGCCAGTTTCATTGTTGTGGGAGTTCTCGGGCTGCTCGCCGCAATTGTGCAGCACGCCCGCATCCTGAAGCGGCTGTCGCAGCCCAATTTCGCCTATAATGCCATGCGTCCGATTGCCATGACCGTTGCCGCTGTACTCATGCTGATCGGGGTATTCGGATTGACTGCGATTCTGTGGTGATCCGTCCGATGCAAATACTGTGTCAGTCGCCAGGGGATTGATACCAAAGGCCCAGGAGACCACCGTGACAACCGAAACGCACGCAAAGAAGACGCTACGGCAACGCGCCGCGCACGAGATCAAAGAACTCGCGATCATCAGCGCCTATCTCTACGTCACCATCGGTTCGGTGATCTTGATGAAAGCCGCGGTTCTGCACACCGAAGGCATCGGCTTCGCCCCCTGGGGCATCGCCATCGTCAAAGCCGTGGTGCTGGGGAAGTTCGTGCTGCTCGGCAATCTCGCGCATGTCGGCGGGCGCAATATCTCGGGCCCGCTGATCTGGCCGACTTTACGCAGGGCACTCGCGATCCTGGTGCTGCTTATCATCCTGACCATCATCGAGGAGGTGGTCGTCGGCCTTTTCCATCACCAGTCGGCCGCTGCATCGCTCGGCGAGCTGTTCGGTGCGCGGCTGCAGGAGACGCTCGCCGGCTACCTGATCATGCTTCTGGTGCTGATCCCGTTTTTTGCCTTCCGCGTGCTCAGCGAGGCGCTCGGAGAAGGCAGGCTGGAGCGGATGTTCTTTGGCGCGTGGGAATCTGTGCCGCGCAAGTGACAAGCAGGATGGCACGGTGCGAAGCATGAGGCACGGCAGCGCCTGATCCGGCGTCAGCGCGGGTCCATCGACCGCTCGTCAATTCTCACCTGAAGGCAAATCAGGCGGCGGGTAGTATGGCTTCTCTCCCAGCGCGCGGACCCGCTGCCAGAAATCCTCGCCGCTGGCCTTGCCGACCTCGTCGAGATCCGCCGCCTGGCGCCACATGTTCCATGACTCCGGATGCAGGCGGCTGGCTTGAGCCAGGTGCGTATCGGCCTCTGCAGCGTTGCCACCTGGCGCAGCCACACGCCCAAGCGGAAATGCGACTGTGCCAATGCGATCTCCGGGGTGATCTGCGGCAGCCGCACCATCGCGGTCTCCGCCGGCAACGCGTAACGCCCGGCCAGCACCCAATCGCGCACCGCATCGAGATACGCTGTGCGTGCCGCAAGCCGCGCTTCCTGGTGTTCCGGGGCCAGCGTACCCGTGGCGCGATCCATCATGCGGAAGTGGTCAGTCGAACCGGCGTTCTCCGGTGGCCGCACGATGTGGCCCGCTTTATCGATCCACACCGCCTGCGGCACGTTGACCATGCCGTAGAGATCCGCGACGCGATGGTCGGTGTCGATCAGGCACCAGTATTGCGCGCCGGCCTGCTCGATCCATGGACGCGCGTGTTCGGCGCCGCGGCTCTCCTCCGCGACGGCGACGATCATAAAGTTTTCGTCCCTCAGGCTGTCAAACAGTTGCTGCCACACGGGCAAGTCAAAGCGACAGCCTCACCAGGACGCCCAAGTACAAAGGAACACCTTTTGTCCGCGCAGCGCCGACAGCGTTTGCGGAACACCGGCGAGATCGGGCAGGGTAAAGTCGGGCGCCGTCAGTCCCGCGAGCGCGTCGTTGCGCTGTTGCGCGCCGGCGCCCAGCACCCAGGTCTCGCCAGCGGCATCGTTGACCACGGGGCAGCCAAGCTTGCGCCAGAATGCAGCGGCATCGATGCGGCCATCCTGCACCGGCATCGGCACGCAGAGATCGTCGCGGCACATTCCCTCGGGTTTCAACGTCCAGCCGGTCGCGCGTTCGGTGTCCTCGGTCGACAGCCACAGTCCGTTCCTGGCGGCGACTGTCAGTTCGCCCTGATCGGTCAGCACGGTCGCCATCGCGGCCTCCTCCCTTGCCGGGGTGCAGGCAAACACGTTGAATGCCGGCCACGCAAGTTGGGGGACATCGATGCCGAAGCTCGCGGGCAAGATCGCGTGGATCACCGGCGCCGGCAGCGGCATCGGCGAGGCCGCCGCACTGGCGCTGGCCGACGAAGGTGCGGTGACCGTGCTGACCGGGCGCACCACCGACAAGCTGGAACGCGTTGCCGCGCGCATCAAGCAGCAGGGCGGTGATGCGCATGTTCAGCCAGCCGATCTGATGGACAGCAAGCAGGTCCAGGCGGTTGGCGCGTTTATCCGCAACTCGCTGGGGGGCCGGCTGAATATCCTGGTGAACAACGCGGGTCTGAATATTCTCGATCGCCATTGGGACAAGCTGACACCCGAAGGCATCGACCAGTTGGTGAACGGCAATCTGACGCAGGCACTGTATTGCGTGACTGTCGCGCTGCCGATGATGCGCGCGCAGAAGGACGGACTGCTGGTCCATACTGCTTCGATCGCCGGACGCCTGGTCGGCGGTTTTCCGGGTCCGATCTACACCGCGGCGAAACATGGCGTGGTGGCGATGAGCCATACGATCAACCAGCAGGAATGCGTCAACGGCATTCGCTCAACGGTGTTCCTGCCGGGCGAAGTGGCGACGCCGATCCTGGACAAACGGCCCAATCCGGTTGGCCCCGAGGTGCGTGCACAGATGGTGCAGCCGGAGGATTGCGGCGATCTGATCCGCTACGTCGCGTGCCTGCCGAAGCACCTGGTGATGAGCGAGGTGTGGCTGGCGCCGGCGCATAACCGCAGCTACATCGCCGCCCTGCAACAGAAACTCTGAGAGAAACGATGGCGTCCAATCGCAAGAAGGTCATGCTGCCGCACACGATGGGCAGGGAGGGCGTCGACAAGGTGCGCGCCCGCGATGATATCGAGGTGGTGATTTATCCAGCGACGATCGGCCAGGCTGATCTGCTGCCGATGCTGTCGGATATCGCCGGCATTGCGCTGTCTGGAACGCCGTATCGGAAGGCGGAAATGGATGCGTCGCCGGCGATGGAGGTGGTGGCGCGCATCGGCGTCGGCTACGACGCGGTTGAGGTGCCGGCGCTGACCGCGCGCCGCGTGCCGCTGATGGTGGCCGGCACGGCGAACTCCACGTCGGTGGCGGAGCATGCATTTCATCTGATGATGGCGCTGGCCAAGCGCAGCACGGCGCTGGATGCGATGGTGCGCAAGGGCACGTGGAGCGATCGGCATGATGGTCTGCCGATGGAGCTTGCGGGCAAGACGGTGCTGATCGTTGGATTTGGACGCATCGGCACCCGTTCGGCGCGGCGCTGCCTGGGCTTCGATATGGACGTGCTGATCTATGATCCGTATGCGCCGGCGGAGAAGATCGCCGCGGCCGGCTGCGAGCGCGTGACCGATCTCGACGCGGCATTGCCGCGCGCCGACTTTGTTTCCATCCATTGCCCGAAGAATGCGGAGACGATCGGCATGTTCAATGCCGCTCGGTTTTCGCGCATGAAGCGCGGCGCGTTGATCGTCAACACCGCGCGCGGCGGTATCATTGATGAGCCGGCGCTGCATGCGGCGCTGACATCCGGGCATCTGGCAGGCGCCGGATTGGACGTGTTCGATGCCGAGCCGACGCCGGTAAACAACACGCTGCTCGCACTCGATACAGTCATTGCCTCGCCGCACATGGCGGGTGTTACGACCGAGTCAGTGGCTGGCATGGCCGTGGTGACCGCGGAAAACATTCTGAGCGTGCTGGACGGCAAGCCGAACCGGGACAACGTGATCAACCACGAGGTGCTGGACTGACATGTTGGAAACTCCGGGGTTTCACCATCTGCATCTGAACTCGGTCGATCCCGATGCGGCGATCCACTGGTATGTGCGGCAGTTCCCGACCTGCACCAAGGGCGAATGGGCGGATATTCCTCCGCTGCTGTCGCCCAACAACGTGATGGTGCTATTCACCAAGGTTGATCGCGCTCCATCGTCGCAGCCGCAGAGTGCGATCTGGCATTTCGGCTGGCATGTCACCGACGTGCGGAAGAGTCTTGCGGCGTATCAGCAGCGTTCTGAGGTGGAAGTGCTGCCGCTGTACACGACGGATGAGGGCGGTTCGGTGCTGGTGAGCAGCGACACCTGGCCCAATGTCGGCGGCGTGCTCGGGCTGACGCGTGCGCAGATTGCGGAAGCGCGTGCCAAGGGCGTGCAGCCGCCCGGTGGTGGCGGGTTCGCGTATATGGCTGGGCCCGACAACGCGCTGGTGGAGTATGCGGGGAACTATCCGGCCGAGCGGTTCAACCATGTGCATCTGTGGCAGGAGGAGCCGCTCTGTGCATTGCTCTGGTACCAGAAGCATCTGAACGCGCCGATGCGCGCGGGCCTCAGCGGCGCGCCGACCGAGGCAGATTGCAAGGTGCCGCGTGGGGCGGACCGCACCTGGCCGGCGCTGAACCGCGAAGGCATGTTCCGGACGCCGCGTGCCGGCGTCGAGTTCGGTGACGTGGTGCTGACCTGGTACGCCAATCAGGGCGAGACGCCGCTGGTGAGCTCGCGCGGACAGCTGCAGGACCATTTTGCGCTGAGCGTGGCTGATCTGGATGCCTGGGTGGACAAGCTGCGGGCCGAGAAGGTGGTCGTACTGGAGGAGCCATACCGACTGGGCGCCTCCCGTGCGATCATGATCGAAGGGCCGAGCCGCCAGGCAATTGAACTGGTTGAGGCGCGGTAGGAAACCTGAGCGAGATGCAACCTGCGCGCTTGACCCGGCTCGCTGCGACTTGGCACGCATTGACGTATGTCCGTTTCGCTGCCAGCGCGATTTTACCGGCTGTTGCTGTGCGGCACGCTGGCGATGGCGCCGGAGGCCATGGCGCAGGCGCCAAGTCCTACGCCTTCTGCGCAGCAACCGAAACCTAAGCAGACGCCCGTCGTACGACCGCATGGGCCAACCCATGCGCAGAAACCTCCCGGCAAGCCACCTGCGAAGCCACCGGCAAAGGCGCCGGCAACGGCACCTCCTGCAGCAGCGCCGGCTCCTGCGCCGGCGCCGGCCGAGGAGCAGAAGCCGCCGGAAACCGAAATCAACAAGGGCTCCGCGACTGGCTTGCCGTTGCCTCGCTTCGCCGCGCTGCGCTCGGATGAGGTGAACCTACGTGCCGGTCCAGGCACGCGCTATCCGATCGATTGGGTCTACAAGCGCCGCGACCTGCCAGTGCAGATCCTGCGTGAGTTCGAAGTATGGCGGCTGGTGCAGGACCCTGACGGGATCAAGGGGTGGGTGCACCAGGCGACCCTTACCGGCCGGCGTAGTCTCATGGTCACCGGCAGTGATGCCACGCTGCGTCGGGACGCAAAGGACACTGCTTCAGCTGTCGCGACCCTGAAGGCTGGCGTCATTGGTCGCCTGCGTTCGTGCCAAGCGGGGTCCGACTGGTGCCAGGTGCAGGTCGGCGACTATCGCGGCTATCTCAAGCGCGGACAGTTCTGGGGGACACTGCCGAATGAGGTGGTGGCGGGGTGAGCAGCAGGAAGACGCCTCAATCGAAGTCGGTCAGCAGCTCGGGTCGACCGGCATGCAGGAACATCCGCTCAAGCTGCCAGTGAAGCACCCGGCTGACCGAAAGCTCGGCGGGTAACTCGTCCTCGGCGAAGAATGCCACCTCGCTTGTCTCCGGGCCTGCCCGTGCCTCGCCACCCTCAATTTCGCAGAGGAAGAACAGCTTCCAGATATGGAACAGGTAGTGTGGCTCGTGCGCATGACGGGCACGGTCCCAGATGGCGGCAAGCTTGTACGGTCGGACGATAAGTCCGGCTTCTTCCCGCACTTCCTTGGCGACGGCCTCTGCCGGGCTCTCGTTCACGTCGGCCCACCCGCCAGGCAGGGTCCATCGACCATGGTCGGCCTTCTCGCGAACCAGGAGCAGGCGGCCTTCGCGAAAGACGGCCCCGCGTACATCGACCTTCGGGGTGGCGTAACCGCTCTGCGCGCCGAACGCGAGTTCGATCGGTTGTGCATCCAGGTTCGTGTGCCGTGCGACGATCTCGGCGGCCAGCGTCCGGATCCTGTGGTAGCGAGCCTGGTCGTATGGATCGCGGGTGAAGGTCAGGCCCGTTTGAGAAATTGCCTGCAGTTCTCGGGCCAACACAAGCCAGGAAGGCTGGGGCGCTCGCTCTCCCGACATCTAAGGCTGTAGGAACCCGACCAACCGCTCAGCCTCCGCCACGATCGGATCGGCGATCGCCGCGGCACGCTGAGCCCCATCGCGCAGCACGGCGTCGATGCTGGCAGGATCATGGAGCAGCCGGCGCGCTTCCGTGGCGATCGGACGCAGCTTTTCGACCAGCACCGTCGCCAAGGCGTCCTTGAAAGTGCCAAAGCCCTTGCCGCCGTGCTCGCGCAGCACCGCCGCATGGTCCACCCCTTCCAGTGCCGCGTAGATGCCCACGAGGTTGCGCGCCTCCGGGCGCTGCTCCAGCCCGCGCGCCTCCGAGGGCAACGGCTCGGGGTCGGTCTTCGCCCGGCGAACCTTCAGTGCGATGGTATCCGGATCGTCGGTCAGGTTGATCCGGCTCTGGTCCGATGAGTCCGACTTCGACATTTTCTTGGTGCCGTCGCGCAGGCTCATGACGCGTGGCGCCGGTCCCATGATCAGCGGCTCGATGCGGGGGAAGAATTCGGTGCCGCAGTCCTGGTTGAATTTTTGCGCGATGTCGTTGGCGAGTTCGAGGTGTTGCCGTTGATCCTCGCCCACCGGTACGCCGGTCGCGTGGTAGGCGTGGATGTCCGCCGCCATCAGGTTCGGATAGACGTAGAGGCCGGCCGAGGCGTTCTCGCGGTTCTTGCCGGCCTTGTCCTTGAACTGGGTCATGCGGTTCAGCCAGCCGATCCGGGCGACGCAATTGAAGATCCAGGCGAGCTGCGCATGCGCGCGCACCGAGGACTGCGCAAACAGGATGTGTTTCTGCGGATCGATGCCGCAGGCCAGCAACATCGCGGCCATCTCGCGGGTCTGCTGGGCCAGCGTGCCGCCGGTCTGCCAGTTCTCGGTGATCGCGTGCAGGTCGACGACGCAGTAGATGCACTCGTGGCTCGCCTGGAGAGCGACCCAGTTGCGGAAGGCGCCCAGGTAGTTGCCGAGATGGGCGATGCCGGTGGGCTGGACACCGGAGAATACTCGTTGCATTTCGGACTGATGGCTGATCCAGGGCGGCTTCGCAAGGCGGCCCCGTCTGGTCGCTGCCCCGCCGAGAGGAGCCCGCAACATGCCCCAGCCCGACCACATCTCGAAGCTTGGTCTACCGGATCCCGGCACGCTCGACGACGATCTGAAGGCCATTTGGCAGAAATGCGTCGATAAGCTGGGTTTCGTCCCGAACGTATTCAGCGCCTACAGCCTGAGGCCGCAGCGCCTGCGCCACTTCATGGCAATGTACAACGAGATCATGCTGGCTGAATCTGGGCTGTCGAAGCTGGAGCGGGAAATGGTGGCCGTTGTCGTGTCATCCGCGAACCGCTGCTTCTATTGCCTGGTGGCGCACGGTGCAGCGGTGCGTGCGCTGTCTGGAGATGCCGAACTCGGCGAGATGATGGCATTGAACTACCGCGTCGCGAAGCTCGATGTCCGTCAGCGGGCGATGCTGGATTACACCTGGAAGCTGACGACAACCCCGTGGCTGATTGACGACGCGGATCGCGCCACATTGCACGCGGCGGGGCTGAGCAACGAGGACATCTTTGACCTGTCGGAGACGGTCGCTTTCTTTAACCTGTCCAATCGCATGGCATCATCGACCGATATGATGCCGAACCATGAATACCACACGACCGCACGCTAGGCATGTCGTCAGGCCGCATGCCTTGTGCCGGTGGGTGCGCTGCGACCTGGCTCAGTCTCCATAATATTTGCCTGGCGCAGCGCCCAGATTGCCAGTTGTGTCCGGTTTGCCGCCTTCACCTTCCGCAGCAGGCCTTTGACGTGAACCTTCACCGTTCCCTCGGTGATGTTCAGTTCACGAGCGATGGTCTTGTTCGATAGACCGATCGCGAGGCAGCGTATGACTTGGTACTCCCGCCTCGACAGAGGGGGCGATAGCGTCAGGTGATTGTTGCTCTCATTGGTGCCGTCGTTATCGACCGAACGATCTTTGCCGTTCCCGCGGGTCCCATTGGTGAGTGATGACAAGATGTCGGCCGGGAATAGCCGGTGGTCCGACAGCACGAGGTCAAGCGAACGCTCGAGCATATCGCCGGATATCTCGGTCAGCAGAACTGCACTCACGTCCGCCTTGATAAAGGCGGGAAGCAGGGGCTTTGCACTGGGGTCAGCCAATAGAACCAGCTTCGCCGCAGGAAAGTGCTGGCGGAGATCATCGATCAACTCGACCGGCGAAGCAGCAAAGCTCTCTGATGCCACATGAAAAATGACCAATTCCGGGCCAGCACTCAGGTCTGCGGCTCCGACGACGTCACCCACATCCCGCCCTTCAGCGATGACGGAAATGCTGCTTTTCGCGAGCATCTGCCGGATCCCATCGCGGAAGAGGCGATTCTCGCCCAATAGAACTGCGCTCGAGCGCGCCATGCTGCCCCATCCGCCGGAATGCGTATG
>Ga0170475_110214079_pt1 | contig 15135 bp, 12 predicted proteins | sample Soicark_Litter_5_FD_111474 | JGI IMG/M metagenome (GOLD analysis project Ga0170475, IMG submission 111474) | Avena fatua rhizosphere microbial communities from Hopland, California, USA. Combined Assembly of 48 SPs | reverse complement strand
GTGTCCGAGAGCGCCTTCGCGTATTCCAGCGCCTTTACGGTCTCCGGTGAATTGATGATGACCTTGTCGTCCTTGTCGACGGTGAAGGCGCCGTGACCCCAGAGTATCCAGTGCAACCACGCATTGGCGTCGCCTGTGGCATGGCCGAGCGGGTAGCCGGCAGGCGTGTTGTTCTTTTTCAGCGCTTTGCACAGCTCAAGGAACCCAGGGAAGTCCTTTGGGAATTCACTGAAGCCCGCCTTGTCGACGGACGATTTGCGATAGGTCATGTAACCGCCGACCGTCGCGACGGGGATGCCGAGCCAATCATTGCCCTGTTTGCAAGTCTTTTCGGCCGCGTCGGTCCATCCGCCGTATTTCTTGCCGAGGTAATCGGCGACGTCGTTCATCTTCAGCACTTTGGTCGGGAATAGTTGCGGCAGCGTGTGCAGACCCCAGGCCAGATCAAGTCCCGAGCCGGTGTTCGCCGCAACCGAAGCCTTCGGCTGCACGTCCTCGAAGGACTCGCTGAATACGTTCATTTCGGTGCCGGTTGCCGCCTTGAACGCTGCGACCATTGCATTGAACGCATCATCTTCCGCGGGAACGAAACGCTTCCAGCGCATCACGGTAAGCTTGGCGCCCGCTTCCGGCTTCCACGGCGCGGCCTGCGCCCAGGCCTTGGCGAAATCCAACAAAGCCGGCCCGGTGAGCGCGCCAGCCGCTGCCAGCGCGGTACCGCCCTGAAGAAGCGAGCGGCGAGTGAAGTCATGCATAGTCCATCTCCCTTTGGTCGTTTTGATTTGCTTAAGCGTTTAGTCGCTTGCCCGTGGTTTCGTCGAACAGGTGCACGAGGGCGGGGTCTGGCTTCAGCCGGACCTTATCGCCCGGATTGAATTGGTGACGCTCGCGGAACACAGCGACGACCTGCTCTCCGCCAAGCTTGGCGAAGACCTGGGTTTCCGAGCCGGTCGGCTCCACCACGATGATCTCGGCTTCGGCGCCGTCGTCAGCGATGGTGAAGTGCTCGGGTCGGATACCATAGATGGCGGGCCGACCTTCCGAATTGGCGGGCGCGGACCCCAACGGCAGCCTGACGCCATTCGGGCCTTCGAAACCGGCGCTGCCGTTCGACTTGACCTTGCCCTTGAGGAAATTCATGGCCGGCGAACCGATGAAGCCGGCTACGAACTGGTTGTCCGGCCGGTCATAAAGTTCGAGTGGCGTGCCCATCTGTTCGACCACGCCGTCATGCATCACTACGATCTTGTCCGCCATGGTCATGGCTTCGATCTGGTCGTGGGTGACGTAAACGGTCGTGGTCTTCAAACGCTGATGAAGCTCCTTGATTTCGGTGCGCATCGCGACGCGCAGCTTGGCGTCCAAGTTGGAGAGCGGCTCGTCGAACAGGAACACCTGCGGGTCCCGCACGATGGCGCGTCCCATCGCCACACGCTGCCTCTGTCCGCCGGACAATTGCCGGGGATAGCGGTCGAGCAGCGGGGTCAACGCCAGGATTTCGGCGGCGCGCTTTACGCCCTTGCTGATCTCGTCGGCACTGGCCCCCCGCAGCTTCAAGGAGAATCCCATATTGTCGGCGACCGTCATATGCGGATAGAGCGCATAATTCTGGAACACCATTGCGATGTCGCGCTCTTTCGGCTGGACGTTATTGACGACGCGGTCACCGATGGAGATCGTCCCCGAGGTGATATTTTCCAGACCGGCGAGCATCCGCAGCAAGGTCGACTTGCCGCAACCCGAGGGTCCGACCAGCACGACAAACGCTCCATCCTCGATGGGAATCGAGACGCCGTCCAGCACTTCAAAGCCGCCAAAGGACTTGCGCACGTCGCGAATCTGCACCGACGACATTCTTACCTCCCGAAATACCGCCCTCGCCGTCTTGTTGAAGGCGGTCTTACCAGACTTTTTTGTCGATGTCGTTGGATCAAAGTCGTAGGCTCGTAAGGTTTCCGCGAACATTGCGGAGCCGACATTGACGTGCAAAAGTGCAAAGCCACTACAAAAAACCACGCACAAAAATAAGGCGTGTGCGCTGCGGGAGCAACAATGAACAAGCCGCTTGCCGGGGTCAGCCGGCGCAAACTCCGTTCCAGTGATTGGTTCAACAATCCCCATAACCCCGGGATGACGGCACTCTACCTCGAGCGCTACCTGAACTACGGTCTGACCAGGCATGAACTGCAGTCCGGCAAGCCAATCATCGGGATCGCCCAAACCGGCAACGATCTTTCTCCGTGCAACCGGCATCATCTCGAGTTGGCGCATCGGGTGCGCGAAGGAATCCGCGCAGCAGGCGGGATCGCGATGGAATTTCCGATGCATCCGATTCAGGAGACCGGCAAGCGCCCCACGGCCGCGCTCGACCGCAACCTCGCCTATCTCGGGCTGGTCGAAATCCTGTTCGGTTATCCGCTCGACGGTGTGGTTCTGACCACTGGCTGCGACAAGACGACACCTGCGTGTCTGATGGCAGCGGCGACCGTAAACCTGCCGGCTATCGTGCTGTCCGGCGGGCCGATGCTGAACGGCTGGCACAATGGCGAACGAAGTGGTTCCGGAACCGTCGTCTGGAAGGCGCGCGAGCGGCTGGCGGGGGGTGAGATCGACTACGAGGAATTCATGAACATCGTGGCTTCGTCGGCACCGTCCGTCGGCCACTGCAATACCATGGGCACTGCCTCTACGATGAATTCGCTGGCCGAAGCGCTAGGCATGTCGTTGCCCGGGTGCGCGGCGGTCCCCGCGCCGTATCGCGAGCGTGGTCAGATCGCTTACGAAACAGGCACGCGGATCGTTGGTATGGTGTGGGAGGATCTCAAACCATCCGACATCCTGACGCGAAAGGCCTTCGAAAATTGCATCGTCGTCAACTCGGCAATCGGCGGATCGACCAACGCACCAATCCACATCAACGCGCTCGCCCGCCACATCGGCGTGGAACTCTCGATCGACGATTGGCAGAAATTCGGCCACGAGATCCCGCTGCTGGTGAACATGCAGCCGGCCGGGTTTTATCTGGGTGAGGAATACCACCGCTCCGGAGGCGTGCCTGCGGTCGTGGGTGAATTGATGCGGCACAAACGCATCCATGAAGCCGCCATGACCGTCAATGGCCACACGATCGGCGACAACTGCCGCGCTGCACCGAAGCCCGATGGCGAGGTGATCTGGAGCTTCGACAAGCCCCTGGTCAAGGACGCTGGTTTCCTGGTCCTGCGCGGCAACCTGTTCGACTCCGCGATCATGAAGACCAGCGTGATCTCAAAGGAATTCCGCGACCGCTATCTCATCAACCCAAAGGACCCCAACGCGTTCGAAGGACGCGCCATCGTGTTCGAGGGCCCGGAGGATTATCACGCGCGGATCGACGATCCCTCGCTCGACATAGACGAGCATTGCATCCTGTTCGTGCGCGGCACCGGTCCGATCGGCTACCCCGGGGGCGCCGAGGTTGTGAACATGCAGCCGCCGGCCGCGCTGATCAAACGTGGCATCCTCTCCCTGCCCTGCATCGGCGATGGCCGCCAGTCCGGTACGTCGGGCTCGCCGTCGATCCTGAACGCTACCCCGGAAGCTGCCGCAGATGGCGGACTGGCGATCCTCAAGAACGGCGACAAGGTTCGCATCGATCTCAACAAGGGCAGCGCCAACATCCTCATCGCCGACGAGGAGCTGAAGAAGCGCCGTGCGGAACTGAAGGCCAGGGGCGGTTTTCCCCACCCCGCCCACCAAACGCCGTGGCAGGAGCTTTACCGGTCCACCGTCGGCCAGCATGCGACAGGCGCCTGCATGGAGTTTGCCACCCGGTATCAAGACATTGCGGGCAAAGTCGGCGTGGCGAGAGATAATCACTGAGGCCCGAGGTCCTTTCGCCGTTCATTTCGACCGGGCGAAGCGAAGGATCTCACGTCATAGGGGCGATCCGCCTCGCTCCCACAGAATGATAAAGGCTGCAGTTGATATAAAGGGAGGGATAAATGGGAGATCGCCTTAGGGGTAAACGGGCATTCGTCACCGCGGGCGCCGCAGGTATTGGGCGGGCCTGCGCCCTCGCCTTTGCCCGCGAAGGCGCGACCGTCTTTGCAACCGATATCGATGACAAGGGCCTCGGCTCGCTCACTAAAGAGGGAGTGTCCGAGGTGGCGCGGCTTGACGTGCGTGACACGGTCAGCGTTGGCGCGATGGCCAAGCGCGTCGGCAACGTCGACATTCTGCTGAACGCGGCAGGTTTTGTACACCATGGCACAGTCCTGGAATGCTCCGACGAGGACTGGGATTTCTCGTTCGACCTGAACGTCAAGTCGATGCACCGGACACTTCGTGCGTTTCTGCCCGGCATGCTCGAAGCCGGTCGCGGCTCGATCGTAAACATCTCTTCTGCTGCCGGCGTGTTCAAGGCCGCGCCCAACAGGTACGTCTATGGAGCTACCAAGGCGACGGTCGCGGCGCTAACGCGCGCCGTGGCGGTCGACTTCATCACCAAAGGCATTCGCTGCAACTGCATCTGCCCCGGGACCATCGAAACGCCCTCCATGCTGAACCGTGCCGCCGCCGCGGGACCGCAAGGCCGCGAGATGTTCGTCAGCCGGCAGCCGATGGGACGGCTTGGCACGGCCGAGGAAATCGCGGCGCTGGCCGTGTATCTCGGCAGTGACGAGAGCGCGTTCACGACGGGTGTCGCCCATATCATTGATGGCGGCTGGACGCTTTGAACAAAGGAATATGTGATGAACAAGATCGATTTGAACGGCCGCTGTGCCGTGGTCACAGGCGGGGCGCAAGGTTTTGGCCGGGCAATTGCCGAACGCTTCGCGGCCTCCGGCGCGAAGGTCGCGATCTGGGATCATGACCTGCCCTTGGCCGAGAAGACTGCGAAGGAAATCGGTACAGGCGTCACCGCGTTCAAGGTCGACGTGTCAGATCTTGCCGCGGTGGAAAAGACCCGAGACGCAACGATCGAGGGCCTCGGCGGCATCGAGATTCTGGTGAACAATGCCGGCATCGCCGGCGTCAACAAAACGGTCTGGGAAACCGATCTGGACGAATGGCGCAAGGTTCTGCGCATCAATCTCGACGGTCCCTTCATCTGCTGCAAGGCGATCGTGCCCACGATGGTCAAACAAAACTACGGACGGATCGTCAACATCGCCTCGATCGCCGGGAAGGAGGGCAACCCCAATGCCGCGCATTATTCCGCCTCGAAAGCCGGTTTGATCGCGTTGACGAAGTCGCTCGGCAAGGAGCTCGCCGCCTATGAGATTGCCGTCAACGCGGTGACCCCGGCGGCCGCCAAGACCGCGATCTTTGACCAGCTAACGCAGCAGCACATCGACTTCATGCTTTCGAAGATTCCGAAAGGCCGGTTCGTTATGGTGGAGGAGCTCGCCGCGATGGTGGCGTGGCTAGCCTCTGAGGATTGCGCGTTCTCCACCGGCGCGGTGTTCGACATCTCCGGCGGCCGGGCGACCTACTAGGATTAGGAAATTTGGGAATCAGGAATTTCGAAATAGTTCGACACGCCGATTTGGCGAAAGGCGCGGATCACGCGAGTGTATCGACGCCCTTTGGCGTACCCTGTAGAGCCCTCAACGTGTCAAGCAACATCTGCTCTCGTCGAACCTGCCCCGGCGCCGCATACCCGTTCTGCTGATCGATGTCGATTTCCTGTCGAAGTTTCTCAAGGAAGTTGATGTGCTGAGTGGAGTAGCTGGAGTTGAGCTGGGAGGCTGGATCGACGGACAGCTGTATGCCGGGCGGCACTAGGGCCAAGCTCCACGCCGCGTTCATGTCCTGCTCCGAGATCTTGCCGGCATTGAACAAGTCATTCACGTTCTTCATAAAGCCTCTCGGCGTTAACGAGGTGAAGTCGTACGATCCACCCGGCCCCGAGGACGCCAAAGGAGCGCCGGAGGCGTCTGCCGCAGATGGCTTCGAAACACCTGGGCTCGGCGGAGAGCTGCGGAATTGAAAGGGCAATTGGGCAGCAAAAGTGTTTGAAACGTACATGGCTCTTCCTAACGCAATCTGGGTCGAACACGCCAAGGTCAAGCAACGGACATGCCAAGTCGAAAAGCCGCCCAAAATTCAAGGAAAGTCGTCGTTACCGGACCGATGGCGCTCATCTGCGAAGCAGCGCCCCAACCAATCGGCAAAAATTTCCGGCCGGATGGATAATTTGTCTCCGCCGAGAGATGCAGGGCAGTCTGTTGCGTGACCGCACCCAAACAAGCTTCTTTCAACCGTCTGAATCCGTGGTAGCGACACTTTCAGCCATTGAATAGAAGAGATCGCCGGTTGACGTTTCCAAGCGCCACTATTTAAAAACTGAGCATAGTATTGCTCACAAATCGGAGGAATTCATGATCAGGCAAGGCGGATGCCTGTGTGGCGCGGTGCGGTTCAAGGCGGATGGCGAGCCGATCAACGTTCGGATCTGCCATTGCCGCAACTGCCAGAAGGCGATGGGCTCGCCCTTCTTTGCCCGCGCGCTTTTCAAGCAGGACGCGCTCACGATCGTAGGCGATACCGCCCGTTATGCTTCATCGGAGGCGCTCGACCGGGTGTTCTGCAAGATCTGCGGCACGCGGCTGTTTGCCTGGCGGCGGGACCCTATGGTGGCTGGCGTCGCACTGGCGGCATTCGACGACCGCAACGCGTTTGTCCCCGCCGAGCACGTCTGGATTACGGAAAAAATGGGTTGGGTGAAGCTGGAAGATGGATTACCGCAACATCCGGGCGCCGCTCCCGCTTGATACGGACGGCGCCAACCCCAGTCGGTTGAAACGTCAGGACGCCAGTGAACATCACACTCTACGACCTCTCGGTCTGGGTATTGCCGCTGATCATCGCCATCACCTTTCACGAGGCCGCACACGGTTTTGTCGCGCACGCCTTGGGGGACAACACCGCAGCGCAACTTGGCCGGGTCAGTATCAATCCGATCAGGCATATCGATCCGTTCGGAACCGTTTTGCTGCCGGGCATGCTGCTGCTTTCTCACGCGCCCTTTCTGTTTGGCTACGCCAAGCCGGTGCCTGTGAACTTCCGCGCGCTTCACAATCCGCGATACGGCATGGTGTTGGTCGCACTCGCCGGACCCGCAACCAACATTGTGCTCGCCCTGCTTGCCGCCGCGGCGATTCATGCCGTGCCTTATCTGCCCGCGGATATGACCCGTTGGGTTGCCGACAACATCAAGAACGCGCTCGTCATCAACGTGGTGCTCGCAGTCTTCAATATGCTCCCAATCCCGCCGCTGGACGGCGGGAGGGTAGCAGTTGGATTGCTCCCCAAAGTTCTCGCAGCGCCACTTGCCCGGCTGGAGCCATTCGGGATGTTGATCCTGATCGGGATTCTGATCCTTCTTCCCCTCGCGGGTTCTCAGTTCGGTCTAAATCTTGATGTTATCTCGGCCATACTGCAGAAATCGACGGGCTACGTGATCCACTTGCTTCTGGCTATAACGGGCAATACGTAGTGCTTGCGAAGCGTTCGGAATGGCCGAACCAACGGCTTAGAGCCACCAAAAGAGGGCTAAGGCGACCTTGATCAGAGCCGCGGACATGTTGATCGCGAGACGCGCCGATACCAGGGCCAAAGCCGACTTTGCAACGTGGAAAATGATGGCGAAGCTCAACGGCGCCTCAGCCTTGCCCAAGGAAGCACAGACGTTCCTTCAAAGTTACAATGGGCTGCTCAGGGACATGACGGAATCCGAGGCCACCGAGGCCACGATCAAGCTCATGTACCAGACATATTACGGCGAGATGGGCGGGGCTGGTTCAGCGCCTGAGCTCCCGGCCCAAACAAACCGACAGGTCACGGATAACGTGACGGCGTTCAAGCGGCCGCCACCCCCGCGCAAAAACGTTGAGCAGAAACCCCCACCAGGTACGGGTACGAGACCCCGCCTCCCCGTCGGGCTGATATTTGCGTGCGTGGTCCTGGTTTATGTAGGGATCCGGTATCTTTGGATGTGATGCAAATTCGACGCTGAGTGCATCCCATCAGGCGCCGGGACTCAACTGCGCCCCTTGATCCGGAAAATTACCGGCAGCGTGAAATTCAAGCCCTCGTCGGCGACATCTGGCGGCGGAGGCGGCACCGGATTGGATCGTCGCACCATGGCCAGCGCGGCTTGGTCGAACGCCGGGTCCCCGGACCCCTGGACAATGCTGGTCGAGAGTACGTGTCCCATCCTGTCCAGCGCAAACGACACCACGATCTGAGCACTCTTTTGCGAACGCTCCGCCGGATAGCGTTTGTGTTTGTCCAAATGGGCGAGCAGTTCCTTCTGCCAGGTCGCACGAATGCGCCGCGCACTTTCGCCGGTGCCCTGCGCTGGAGCGACCGACCGCGGTCCTTGCGGGATATTCTCCGAACTGGGTGTTGCGGTTGCTTCAGCCGCAGCCGATTCCGCTGAGGCGGACGTCTGTACCGCAGCGATCTTCGACTCCTCTTCCTTTGGTTTTGTGGACTCGTTCGGCGTCACCAGCCGATCGGGATCTTCGGTTTCCTTCGGTGTGTCCCTCGGCAGTTCGCTATCCTTTAGCTCGGCTTCTTGCTTCGTAGTCGCCGACGAGGCCGCGGAGGCCTCGCTCTCCGGACCGGGCGGCAGATCGGTCGGCTCAAGACGCGGCGACGTCAATTCCAGGCCAATTTCAATCGCCGGCGCGCCAAGAGAGTCATCCAGCTCGACATCGCGCAGGTGCGCGATTGCCAATGCACCGCCAACGGCGTGAAGCACCAGCGCGCCGAGCGCTGCGAAGATCCAGAGCCGGCGCGATGATTTCCGTTCGTTGTCGAGGTCGGACATGGCGAGGGTTCCTCCCTCAGGGTGTGGTGCCTGGAGGGGCTGTGCTCGGAACGCCCTCCAGCGCCACCAGCTTGATCTTCGAGTAGCCGCCCGCCCGTAGCAGTTCCAGCACCGCCATCATCTCGCCGTACGGCACCGAGCGATCAGCCCGCAGGAAAATAAAGCGGTCCTTGCTTGCGTCCGGCATGCCGTCGAGCGAGCGCACCAACTCGGATCGTTTCACGGGACTATCGGCAATTGCCAGCGCAAGATCAGGCTTGATGCTGACATATGTAGGCTTGTCCGGCTTTTTCTGCGGAGTGGCGGTTGACGAGGGCAAATCGACCGGAAGATCGACGGTCGAGAGCGGGGCCGCCACCATGAAAATAATCAGAAGGACAAGGATGACGTCGATAAAAGGTGTGACGTTGATCTCGTGCGTTTCCGCAAAATCGGCGTCATCGTCGAGCTCGATGTTTGTGACTGAAAATGCCATCGTTTACTCCGCCGCGCGGGAATGCGCGCCGCCGTGGGTCCGATCGAGATCGCGCGATAACAGCCGGGCCGCAGCGCCCGATGACCGGCCGACCAGTTCCAGGTAACCCTTCGTCACCCGTGAAAAATGGTTGTAGATGATGACCGCAGGGATCGCCGCCGCGAGGCCGAATGCGGTAGCGAGCAACGCTTCGGCAATACCCGGCGCGACCACCGCAAGGTTGGTGGTCTGCGACTTCGATATCCCGATGAAACTGTTCATGATGCCCCATACGGTGCCGAACAGTCCCACGAAGGGCGACGTCGCACCGATGGTGGCAAGCACGCCCATGCCGAGCCGGATTCGGCGCGCTTCGGCACGGGCGATCTCGGCAAAGCTTGACCCCGCCCGCTCCTTGATCCCGGCATCGCTCGATATTCCGGCCGAAAGCCTGGCCTCTCGCATCGCCGCTGCCAGCAGCGAGGACAATACGCTATCGCTGCTGCCCAGGGCGAACTGCGCCTCCGCGAGCGACCGCGCCGTTCCGATCGTGCCCAGTGCCGCCCGCAGCTTGCGCTGAACCAGAGACAACTCGATCATCTTTGCGATGAAGATGGTCCAGGTCAGTAACGAGGCAAATGCAAGACCGATCATGACAGCCTTGACGAGGATATCGGCTGACAGGAACATCGACCATGGCGACAGGTCGCGCAGCCCCGCGGTTGGCGACTTCAATGCCCTCCCGCTATCGGCTGAACCAGGTTGGCTCTGGTCAGAGCCGGATTGCACCTGCGCCGTCTGGTTCTGTGCCGCCGGGGCTTGTGCCGGATTGGGGCTAGCTTGTGCTACTGCCGCATCGGAACGATTGAGGCCGGGCGGGCCCGGTTGCGCCCACGACGGCGTAGCTACGGCGGCGATGAGAAGCCCAAGGATGAGGCCGCAAGTTCGAATAGCTGGGATGTTCATAGATGGATCCGGGACTGGTCAAAGGTGATGCATGCTTTCGCCGTGCCGCTCTGCCGGAAAGCCGAGGTCAGGTTGCGGCTGAAATGGGCGACACGGCCAATGAGCCACTGGTGTCAGGCGGTGGGCGGAGCGCGCGGCTGAAATGGGAGGCGAGCAGAGTTAGCGTTTATGAATCCGGTCTCGCAGGCCAAACACAGTGAAGTTCTGCCTTGAGGTGATGGCATCTCCGGTTCTGGCGCGAGCGTCATTGCATTTGCAGACGCCATGACGATGCAGATCGCGCAGTCATCAATGTGCTGCTGCCCGGGCGGCAGATGACCGGGCGAAGTCTCTAACGGGAACTGGCCAAATGCAGCCGCGTGCCCGGCAATGTCCGAGGTTTGCGTGGCCGGAGCGTCAAAGGGCTCATGAACCCCCGATCGCATCCCGTCCAACGACCCTGATCTCGCCCTCAACAAGCCCTCGTGGAAGTGCCCGAACGACCACAGGAACTGGATCGCCAACGCGAGAATCGCGCAATGCGAACCAACCCCTATGTTTGACCGGACCCATTTCATCTCAGGATGTTGCCTTGTCGACGGAGGTGCCTGCAGAGCTGCGAGCGCTCACCAGTATAGTGCACCGTGCAGGACGTGACCATGCCGACGCGCAGACGGAGTCAATGTCCTGCGCACGACCCCCGGCGTCCCGCGCCAATTTGCCCACTGCGTGTCGATACGTCGCGTAACAGGCGGCAGGTTTCGCCGCTCGATGTTCACGCGACGCATTCGGCCGGCAAAGCTTTCCAATTGTTTAGAATTCTCGATTGGCGTGCGTGTTAAAAATCACGGCACAGGCATTATATCAGCAGAGCTGGAACCGTTCTAAACACGACCACTTCTTATTAACGAACGCAAAAGACCCAAGATGACGAGCAAGAGCATCCGTTGGCTTCTGCTAATCTCAGCCGTCGTCGCGCTGGTCTATTTCGGCTGGCAACAACAATCCCATCGTGCCCTTAGCGCAAGGGCTCAGCAAAATTCTTCCGCCCCGCGCACAACCGCCGTTCCCGTCACCATTGCGCCGGTCGCAAAGACAGATTTCCCGGTCTATCAATGGGCTCGGGACTGTGCAAGGCTTCAACACCGTTGTCGTGCGAACCCGCGTCGATGGGCAGATCGACAAGGTGGCGTTCAAAGAGGGCCAGCTTGTCAACAAAGGTGACCTGCTGGTCGAGATCGACCCCCGGCCGTATCAGGCCATCCTCACCAGGCAAAAGCAAAGAAGGCACAGGACGAGGCCAACTTGGCCAATGCCAATCTCGATCTGCAACGTTACACAAAACTTGGCGAATTCGCGACCCGGCAGCAGACGGACACGCAACGCTCCACCGTGGCGCAGTTGACCGCTCAGGTCGCGGCCGACAGCGCCGCCGTGTTCAACGCCCAAACCCAACTCGACTACACGTCCCTGAAGGCGCCGATCACCGGAATCGCCGGCCTTCGTCAGGTTGATGTCGGCAACATCGTCAATTCTTCTACCCAAACCGGGATCGTGACGATCACCCAGATCGAGCCGATCGCGGTCATCTTCACCGCGCCGGAACAGCAGCTGCCATACATCAATGAGGCCCAGGCAGTTCAGCCGTTGAAGGTCGTGGCCTTGGCGATGGACGGCAAGAAAACCCTCTCGGAGGGAAGCTTGTCCGTGGTCAACAACCAGGTCGACACCTCGAGCGGCACTATTCGCCTGAAGGCCGTGTTCAAAAACAAGGACCGTGCGCTTTGGCCCGGCCAGTCGGTTTCGACACGGCTGCTGGTGACGACGCTTAAAGATGCGACCGTGGTGCCGGACGATGCCGTTCAACACGGCGCAGAAGGTCTTTATGTGTACGCGGTAAACGCCGAAAACAAAGCCGAGCTACGCAAGGTCAAGGTATCACGATCAAGCGATGGACGTTCCGTCATTGACGAGGGTGTCGCGCCTGGAGAACGCGTGATCGTGGCCGGGCATTACAAAGTGCAGCCGGGAACGACGGTGGCAACAGCGGTGGCCGCTTCCGAGGCGAGCCCCGCCAAGGCCCAATAGCATGAACGACAGTATCTCATCGCCGTTCATTCGCTATCCCATTGCAACTTCGTTGCTGATGGCCGGCATTTTGTTCGTGGGACTCGTGTCCTACCCTCTCCTGCCCGTTGCGCCGCTGCCGCAGGTCGATTTTCCAACCATCCAGGTTTCCGCCAGCCTTCCCGGCGCGAGTCCTGAGACTATGGCGTCTTCGGTGGCGCAGCCGCTGGAACGACAGTTCGCGCAAATCCCTGGCGTCGCTCAGATGACGTCGACGAGTTCGCTGGGGTCAGCGGCGGTGACGATCCAATTTGATCTCAACCGCAGCATCGATGGCGCGGCGAATGACGTGCAGGCCGCGATCAACGCGGCCAGTGGCCAACTGCCGAAGAACCTGCCGAACCCGCCGATCTACCGCAAGGTCAACCCGGCCGACTCGCCGATCCTGTTGCTGTCTGCCACGTCAGATACTTTGCCGCTGACCGAGGTCAGCAACGACACCGATGCAAATCTCGCCCAGCAGATCAGCCAGATCTCCGGCGTCGCGCAGGTGTTCATCGGGGGTCAGCAGAAGCCAGCGATCCGGATTCAGATCGATCCCGCAAAACTCGTGGCGAAGGGCCTCTCGCTGGAGGATGTACGCAGCCAGATTGCCATTACGACCGTGGACAGCCCCAAAGGAAGCATCGATGGCGCCACCCGCAGCTATACGATCTACGCCAACGATCAGCTTACGGCTTCCAAGGACTGGAACGATGTGATTGTCGCCTACCGCAACGGCGGCCCGTTGCGGATCCGTGACATCGGTCAGGCGGTCACCGGACCGGAGGACGCGAAACAAGCGGCGTGGGCCGATGGAAAACGGGGCGTATTCCTGGTTATCTTCAAGCAGCCGGGCGCCAACGTCATCGAGACCGTCGACAAGATCAAGGCGCAACTGCCCCGCCTAGTCGCGGCCATCCCACCGGCGATCCACATCAACATCATCAGCGATCGCACCCAGACCATTCGCGCCGCGGTCGAAGACGTACAGGTCACATTGCTTTTGACCATCGCGCTTGTCGTGATGGTCATCTTCCTTTTCCTGCGGAATGTTTGGACCACGATCATACCAAGCGTGACGGTTCCACTGGCGTTGCTCGGCGCATGCTCCCTGATGTGGGTGTGCGGCTATACCTTGGACAATCTATCCTTGATGGCTTTGACGATCGCGGTTGGCTTCGTCGTCGACGATGCCATCGTGATGCTTGAAAACATCACCCGTTATATCGAGCAAGGCGAGAAGCCTCTCGCCGCCGCCTTCAAGGGCGCTCGCGAAGTCGGTTTTACCATCGTCTCGATCAGTGTTTCGCTGGTTGCCGTGCTGATCCCGTTATTGTTGATGGGCGGCATCATCGGACGGCTGTTCCGGGAGTTCGCGGTTACGCTGGCGATGACGATCTTCGTATCGATGGTGGTGTCCTTGACGCTGACGCCGATGATGGCCTCCCGCTTTCTGCGTGCGCACGGTGAAACCAGGCATGGCCGGTTCTATCAATGGAGCGAGCGTGCGTTCGACGCGATGCTTCACGCCTACGAACGCGGTCTTGACCGGGCGTTGCGGTGGAGCAAAACGACCCTCCTGATATTCTTCGCGACGCTTGCATTGTCGGTCTATCTTTTCACGATCATTCCGAAGGGCTTCTTCCCCCAGCAGGATAATGGACTCATTACCGCGACTTCCGAGGCGGCTCAGGACATTTCGTTCGCGGACATGAAACGGCATCAGGAAGAACTCGGCCGGATCGTTCAGGCCGATCCCGCTGTCAGCAATGTCGCGATGTTCATCGGTGGCGGTGGCAGCGCGCTGAACACGGGCCGCATGTACATCACGCTGAAACCGCGCGGCGAGAGGGACGTGAGCGCTCAGCAGGTGATCGCAAGGCTGCGGCCGAAACTCGATCAGGTGCAGGGAGCACGCCTGTTCATGCAGGCCTCGCAGGACGTTCGCCTCGGCGGCCGACCGACACGCACGCAGTTTGAATTTACCTTGCAGGACGCCAATCTCGGGGAACTGAACGAGTGGGCCCCCAAGATCCTCGCTAAGATGAGGAGCTTGCCCGAATTGCGCGATGTCGCCACCGACCAGCAGACGGCGGGAACGACTTTAACCCTCACCATCGATCGCGATGCTGCCTCGCGGTTCGGCATCCAGCCTCAGCTCATAGACGATACGCTCTACGATGCCTTTGGCCAGCGGCAGGTTGCGCAATATTTCACGCAGCTCAACAGCTATCGCATCATTCTGGAGATACTGCCGGAGCTGCAAGGCAGGCTGGACACCCTGGACAAGCTGTACATCAAATCGCCGACGACCGGCGATCAAGTGCCGATGTCAGCCTTCGTCAAATGGACCAACGTGCCGGTCCGGCCGCTCTCGATCAGCCATCAGGGCCAATTCCCGGCGATAACGATCAGCTTCAATCTGGCGCAAGGAGTGGCACTTGGTCAGGCGACCGAGGCGGTGCAGAAGGCGATGGTCCAACTCGGTGCGCCGCCCACCCTCAACTCAAGCTTCCAGGGTACTGCCCAGGCGTTCCAGCAGTCACTTAGCACTGTTCCGCTGCTGATCCTGGCCGCGCTCGTTGTTGTCTACCTAATCCTTGGCATTCTCTACGAAAGCTACATCCATCCGCTCACCATCCTGTCGACGCTGCCATCCGCCGGCGTCGGCGCGCTTGGCATTCTCATGGCGTTCGGATTCGACTTCAGCCTGATCGCCTTGATCGGAATCATTCTGCTGATCGGAATCGTCAAGAAAAACGGGATCATGCTCGTCGATTTCGCGATCACGGAAGAACGAGACCAC
>Ga0170475_114384605_pt1 | contig 15144 bp, 10 predicted proteins | sample Soicark_Litter_5_FD_111474 | JGI IMG/M metagenome (GOLD analysis project Ga0170475, IMG submission 111474) | Avena fatua rhizosphere microbial communities from Hopland, California, USA. Combined Assembly of 48 SPs | reverse complement strand
GCTGGTGCAAGGGCGCGATGTCCTCATCGGCTGGCCGCACGATCACCACTGAGAGGCTGAGAGCGCGTGTCACTTGTTGACACCTGTCGTCCGGTGCGCTCGCTTATCATTCTTAGCTGCCTCGCGGGGACCTGGCCACAAGCTGGAGATCGTCGGAGGCAGAATGTTTTTCTGCACCTGCTGTGTTTACGCCTGCAGCTTGGAAGCCTTAAAAGGGACGACCTCTCTATGCACGGTCAGGATCACGTGAAAACATCCGGATTCGCCCGCCCTTTGGTCTTCGGATTGGCGGGCGCCATGGCCCGCGTGCTCGTCGCGGGCCTTGCGCTCGCAGCCACCGCGCTGCTTGCCGGCTGCAACAACAGCCCTCAGCCGCACGACGGCCCGGGGTCGAACACCCTCTTCACGGCCGTTATCGAGAGCTCTCCACGCCACCTGGACCCGACCGCGTCCTATTGGAGCAACGACACACCCTATACGTACCAGATCTACGAACCGCTGTATGGCTACCACTACCTCAAGCGGCCTTTCCAACTCGTGCCCAAGACCGCCGAAGAAGTGGTCAAGCCGCACTACCTCGACAAGGACGGCAACCCATTGCCGTCAGACGCGCCGGGCGAGCAGGTCGCCGAGAGCGTTTACGACATCCGCATCAAGCCGGGCATCATGTACCAGCCGCATCCTGCGTTCGCGAGGGACGCTCAGGGCCGCTACATCTACCACTCGATGAAGAAAGGCGATCTCGGCAGCCGACGAACGCCGATCGACTTCGAGAAGACTGGCACGCGCGAACTGATCGCCGAGGACTTCGTTTATGCGCTCAAACGCCACGCCACCACGCGCATCACCACGCCGATCTCCGGCATCTTCTCCGAATATGTGCTGGGCCTGAAGGAGTACATGGAACTCGTCAAGGCCGAGGACGCCAAGCTGCGAAAAAACATTGACCCATCGAGCCTGGACAAACCCATGCTCGACTTCCGCAAGTGGCCTTTGGCCGGTGCGACGGCGCCCGAAAAGTACCTGTTCCGCGTTCGCATCAAGGGCAAGTACCCGCAGTGGAACTATTGGATGTCGATGACCTTCATGGCCCCGGTGGCGTGGGAAGCCGACGCGTTCTACGCCCAGCCGGGTCTTGCCGAAGCCAACCTCACGCTGGACCGCTGGCCTGTGGGCACGGGGCCCTATATGCTGGTCGAAAACATCCAGGACCGGCGTTTGACAATGAAGCGCAATCCGAACTATCGCGGTGAGCCGTATCCCTGCGAGGGCATGCCCGGCGACAAGGAAGCTGGCATGCTCGACGACTGCGGCAAGAAGACGCCCTTCATCGACACCATCGTCTCGACCATCGAGAAGGAAAAGGTCCCGCGAAAAGGCAAGTTCCGCCAGGGTTTCTACGACATAGAAGTCTTCGAACGCGTGGATACCGGACAGGAATACATCGTCGAGAAGGAGGACTCACCGGAAGTTCGCAAGGAATACGAAGAGAAGGGCTTCCGCCTCGACAAGGCCACGGACATTTCCAGTTGGCTGGTCGGCTTCAACATGCTCGATCCTGTCATCGGCATGGGCGACACGCCGGAGAAGAAGGCCAAGAATCGCAAGCTGCGCCAAGCGATTTCGATCGCGATCGACTGGGAAGAATTGAGCACCGTGTTCCCGCAAAGGGCCGGTGAGCCGGCCATGGGCCCGCTGCCCGGCGGCATCTTCGGATCGAAGCACGGCAAGCTCGAGGGCGTGAATCCAGTGACCCACAAGGTGGTCAACGGCCTGATCGTGCGCCGCCCCATCGAGGACGCGAAGCAGTTGATGGTCGAGGCCGGCTACCCCGACGGCCGTGACGAGAAGACTGGCCAGCCGCTCGTCATCAACTACGACTTCTACGCGCTGCCCACGCCCGAGCGCAAGGCTGAGATCGACTGGGTGGTCAAGCAGTTCGCCAAGCTTGGCATCCAGCTCGAAGTGCGCGCCACCGAGAACAACCAGTTCCAGGACAAGGTGCGCAAGGGCAAGCACCAGGTGTTCTGGCTGGGCTGGCTCGCCGACTATCCGGACGCCGAGAATTTCCTCTTCCTGCTATACGGCCCGAACGGCAAGACGCGCTCCGACGGCGAAAACACGGCCAACTACGAGAACCCCGAGTACGACAAGCTCTTCAACCAGCTCAAGTTCATGGACGACGGCCCGCAGAAGCAGGCCCTCATTGACAAGATGGTGAGGGTGGCCCAAGAGGATGCACCGTGGTCCTTCGGCTACTTCCCGTTCTCATCGGCCGCCATGCAGCACTGGCTGCACAACGCACGCCCGACGGTGCTCATTCGCGACCCCGGTCGCTACCTAAGGCTTGATACCGCCGAGCGCGTCCAACGCATCGCGGCTTGGAACAAGCCAGTGTGGTGGCCGGTGGTGCTCGGCATTCTGGCGGTCATTGCCGTGATTTGGTTTGCCATGCGTAGTTTCCGCCGCCGCGAGCGCATGAATGCTCGCGGCGAAGTGCTGGTCTAAGAGACTGAGAGTATTTCGATCATGCTCGCTCATCACGCCAAAAGACCCCTGCTCGTCGTTGCAAATGCTCGCCATAGCACGAGCTATGGCTGCGCTTTGCGCCTGGATCAGGTGCCTTTTGACGTGCTGCTCGGACACGCTCGAAATACTCTCAGCCTCTAAGGGCTTTCCACGCGATGCTTTCCTATCTGACTCGACGCGTCATCTATGGCGCGCTGGTGCTTCTGGGCGTGAACCTGGCAACCTTCTTCCTCTTCTTTACAGTCAACACGCCCGACGACATGGCGCGCCTGAATATCGGCGGCAAGCGGGTGACGCTCGAGCTCATCTCCAAGTGGAAGGTCGAGCGCGGCTACGACAAGCCTCTGTACTGGAACAACAAGAAGGAGGGCAGCGAGAAACTGACCGACACGATCTTCTGGGATCGCTCAGTGTCGCTCTTCGCTCTGAATTTCGGTCGCGCCGACGGAGAGAGCGCGGGCGACATTGGCTATGAGGTGAGCAAGCGCATGTGGGTGAGCATGCAACTCGCGCTGCCACTGTTCATCCTGCAGGTGATCGCGAGCACGACATTCGCCTTGGTGCTGGTGATGTTCAGGCATACACGATGGGACCTGTGGGGCGTCGTGCTCTGCGTGGTGATGCTCTCGATCTCCAGTTTGTTCTACATCATCGTCGGGCAGTTCCTGTTCTCGCGCGTGCTGAAGCTCGCGCCGATTTCGGGGTACGCGCCAGGACTTGATGTGGTGAAGTTCCTGGTGCTTCCGATCGGTTTGTCGCTGCTCGCGCGACTGGGCGCTGAGGCGCGTCTTTATCGCGCGATGTTCCTCGAGGAAATCGGCCGCGACTATGTTCGCACTGCTCGCGCAAAAGGACTGTCTGAGGCGAAGGTTCTCTTCAAGCACGTGTTGCGAAACGCGCTCATTCCCATCATCACGAGCGCAGGGGCCTATCTGCCCTACGTGTTCATGGGAAGCCTCGTGTTCGAGAGCTTCTTCGGCATCCCGGGACTCGGCGCCTACGTCATCGATGCCATCACGAAGCAGGACTTCGCAATCGTTCGCACCATGGTATTCGTGGGCTCGCTGCTTTACATCGCAACCTACATCTTGATCGACATCGCGTACACCTGGGCCGACCCCCGCGTGCGTCTGTCCTGAGAGACTGAGAGTATTTCGATCATGCCGAAGTTTGTTCTTCTGTGGACCGACGTGGTCATCTGGCTGTTGTTCTTCATGATGCTGGGGTACGGCTGGCTCGTCTCGCGCAGCCCCACCTGGCGCGTGAGTTGGGGCAAGGTATTCCGCGATGCGCCGGCACTGGCCTGCGCTGTGCTGGTGCTGCTTTGCTTGCTGCTCACGCTCGTGGACAGCGTTCACTACCGTCGTGCGCTGCCTGCGGGCGCGGGCTCTGCGCCCGGCGCAGTGGCCTATGAACCTCGCACACGTTCCGCGCTCGATGCGATGCTGTCGCACCTTATCGACTCGCGCGAGCCGACATATTCCAAGCCGCTTGCGTACGTTGGTTTCCGCAAGGAGTCCGTCGAAGTCAACGGCAAGGTCGAGCGCGTGGCACCTCGCCTGCAGTTCGGTGGTGCGCACCTCAAGAACCCCGAACAGGAATGGGTTGGCGACGTGACCGCGCGTGCGATCAAGGGGCTGATCGGCGGTGCGATCGTGGCGGCCATCGTCAGCTTTCTCATGATTGCCGTACTCGCACGCAACGCGAAGACGACGTTTCGCGAAATGTGGCTGCGGGTGATACACGACGAGACGCCGATTCCCTGGCGCGTCGCGCTCATCACCATATTTTCAGTGGCCGTGGTCTTCGGACCCATTGTTGCGCTGATGGACTGGTACCACGTGCTCGGCACCGACCGCACCGGCAACGATGTGCTGTTCCAGGCGCTCAAGAGCATTCGCACCGCCTTTGTCATCGGCACGCTGTCGACGATTGCGACGCTGCCGCTCGCGGTCATCCTCGGCATCATGGCCGGCTACTTTCGCGGCTGGGTCGACGAGGTCATTCAGTACATCTACACCGTGCTGTCGTCGATCCCGAACATCCTGCTCATTGCCGCCTTCGTGCTGATGGTGCAGGTGTTCCTCGACAAGCACCCCGAGCTCTTCGAGACGGGTGCCGAAAGGTCCGACCTGAAGCTCTTCCTGCTGTGCGCCATTCTTGGCCTCACCGGCTGGGCGGGGCTGTGCCGGCTGCTTCGCGCCGAGACGATGAAGCTGCGCGAACTCGAATACGTGCAAGCCGCAAGTGCCTTCGGTGTCGGGTCGATGCGCATCATGGCCAAGCACATCTTCCCGAATGTCGCCCACCTGATGCTCATCACCACGGTGCTTGAGTTCTCCGCGCTGATCCTCTATGAGGCCGTGCTGTCGTATGTCGGCGTCGGCGTCGATCCGAGCATGAACAGCTTCGGCGGCATGATCAACCTCGCCCGCTCCGAAATGAGCACGGACCCGGTCGTGTGGTGGAGTTTCGCCGCCGCCTTCACCTTCATGGTCACCCTCGTGCTTGCAGCCAACCTCTTCGCCGATGGCGTGCGCGACGCATTCGATCCGCGCTCGCGCGTCTTCCGACCCAAGCGCATCAGCACTCGCAAGGCGCCTGCCACCGTGAACCTGAGAGGCTGAGAGTATTTCGATCATGCCCACTCATCACGCCAAAAGACCCCTGCTCGTCGTTGGAAATGCTCGCCATAGCACGAGCTATGGCTGCGCTTTGCGCCTAGATCAGGCGCCTTTTGACGTGCTGCTCGGGCACGCTCGAAATACTCTCAGTCTCTGAAGCCCCATTCCATGTTGAACGTTTCTGATCTCAAAGTAGCGCTCGATGCCGACGTCGGGCAGGTCAAGGCCATTGATGGCCTGAGCCTGTCCATTGCGCGGGGTGAGACCATTGCCCTGGTGGGCGAATCAGGTTGCGGCAAGAGCATGACAGCGCTTGCGCTGATGAGGCTTCTGCCCGAGAACGGCAAAGTGACCGACGGCACGCTCGACATTGACGGCAATGAAATATTCTCGCTGCCTGAAGCGGCAATGCGCAAGATCCGCGGCGGCAAGATCGGGATGATCTTTCAAGAGCCGTCGACCAGTCTCAACCCCGTGATGCGTATCGGCGACCAGATCGTCGAAGCCATTGAAGCGCACACACCTGTGCGCGGGCAGGCTGCACGCGAGAAGGCCATCGACTGGCTGCGCCGCGTGGGCATTCCCGAGCCAGAGCGCCGCATCGACGAGTACCCGTTTCGCATGAGCGGCGGCCAGAAGCAGCGCGTGATGATCGCGATCACGCTGGCGGGCGAGCCCGACTTCATCGTGGCCGACGAGCCGACAACGGCACTCGACGTGACCATTCAGGCACAGATCCTCGACCTTCTGAGGCAATTGCAGAGAGAGCAGGGGATGGGCATGCTGCTCATCACGCACGATCTCGCCGTCGTGTCCGGTATGGCGCATCGCGTTGCGCTCATGTATGCGGGCCAGATCATCGAGGTCGCGACCGCCGAGGAATTCTTTCGTTCCCCGAAGCATCCGTACGCGCGATTGCTATTGCAGGCGCTGCCCGACACCAGCAAGCGCGGCGGAACGCTTGCCGCCATCGCGGGCACCGTGCCGCCGCTGTGGCAGGAGTTCAACGCCTGCCGATTCGCCCCGCGCTGCGACCGCGTCTTCGATACCTGCCGCAAGCGGCCTCCCGCGCTCACGAACCTCACGCCTACGGCGAGTGTGCGCTGCTTTCTCTATGAGCCGGCGGTCATGGCTGATGCGGCCAAGCGTGGAGATGCAGGTGATGTCGCACAAGCGTTGCCCGACACGCTTGCGACCGCTTCCCGTCCTGCGGCCTACGGTGTAGAGCCGGCATCGTCGGGAAGATCGAGCGGCGATGTTCTGCTCGACATACAAGACCTTCGCGTGAAGTTCCCCATCCGCAAGGGCATGCTGCGCCGGGCGCTGGATTCGTTCAATGCAGTAGACGGTGTCTCATTCACGGTACGCGCTGGTGAGACGCTGGCTCTTGTTGGTGAGTCAGGGTGCGGCAAGACAACCACCGGCAAGGCCATCGTGCAGCTGCTTCGCCGCCAGGCCGTGATCGAAGGCAAGGCGGACTTCAACGGCTGCGACCTCTTCACGCTCGAAGGCGACGCCCTTCGCACAGCGCGCCGATCGATCCAGATCATCTTTCAGGATCCCTTTGCTTCGCTCAATCCGCGCATGCGCGTCTTCGACATTCTCGAAGAGGGGCTGCTTGCGCTGCGCCCGGATCTCGACGCGACAACGCGACGTGCCAACCTCGAACGCCTCGTCGATCAGGTCGGGCTTCACCGCGATGCGCTTGCTCGCTATCCGCACGAGTTTTCGGGCGGCCAGCGGCAACGCATCGCGATAGCGCGTGCTCTCGCAGTCGAGCCCAGACTCATCGTGTGCGACGAACCCACTTCTGCGCTCGACGTGTCGGTGCAGGCGCAGATACTCAACCTGCTCAAAGATCTGCAGCGCGAGTTGGGCGTCGCATACCTCTTCATCACGCATAACATCGGGGTCGTCGAGTACATCGCAGACCACATCGCCGTCATGCAGCGCGGCCGCATCGAAGAGACCGGTACCGCGCAACGCGTACTGGATCATCCGCAGTCACAGTACACACGTACGTTACTCGCGGCAGTGCCACGAGTCGAGTCGGCGCCTGCCTGACGGAGCAAGTCGAACGACAATCTCTTGCATGTCCGTGCCCGCTGGCCAGAAGGCAGCGGGCCCTTTTTTGTTACTCTCCGCTGAGAGGCTGAGAGTATCTCGAGCGTGTCCGAGCCGCACGTCAAAAGGCGCCTAATCCAGGCGCAAAGCGCAGCCATAGCTCGTGCTATGGCGAGCATTTGCAACGACGAGCAGGGGTGGCGTGATGAGCGGGCATGTTCGAAATACTCTCAGCCTCTGATTCGCCAACTCGACTGTGGAGCTTCCCAGGACATGAACTTTTCCAAACGACAAGCCGACCCCAGACGACATCTCGTCGGGATCACGTTTGTCATTCTTATTCACGTCCTCATCGTCTGGGCTCTCGTGTCGGGTCTCGCGAAAAAAGTGGTCGATGTGGTGCGTGCACCTATCGAAACCAAAGTGATCGAGGAGATCAAGAAGCCAGCGCCTGCGCCGGAAATCATCGTGCCGCCGCCGCCCAAGATGGAAGCGCCGCCACCGCCGTTCATTCCGCCGCCGGAAGTGCATATCGCGACTCCGCCTGCTCAGCAGCCGACCATTACCGTTCAGCAGACCACACCTCCGCCGCCTCAGGAGTTTCATCCGGTGGAGCCCAAGGTTGAAGCGGCTGCTCCGGCGGCGCCGACGCCGCCTGCAGGCCCGGTGAACGTTCGTGCCGTGTGCACGAAGATGCCTCAACCGGAACTTCCTGGGCTGAACATCTCGGGTCAGATTTCCATGACGGCCAAGATCAGTATTGAAGGTGGAAAAGTCGCCAGTGTCGTGGTGGGCCAGTTCCGTGGCACGAGCGATCGCAAGGCGCAACGCTTGCTGGCCCAGGCCGTCGAGTCTGCAATCCGAGAGTACCAATGTGCAGGCGATGCCCAGGCTGTGCAGGAGTTCGTGTTCAACATCAATTGATCCAGAACTCTTCATGCCGCCTTGCCGTGCCCACAAGGTGGACGGCGAATTTTCATAAACCCATTTGATCTTCGGATTTCCAGGAAACCTCTGCATGTTCCCCCGCATCAATCAAGCCATCGCTGCCGCGACAATCACCCTCGCAGCAACTTTCGCCGTCGCTCCGGCTTGCGCGCAAGCTCCCGCCAGCGCACCGGGGGCCGAGGCCCCCGTTGTTGCCGCTCCTGCGCCGACTCCGCTTCAAGCAACGACCACCAAGGAGACGATCAACAACCCTTACGACATCAAGGCGCTGTGGGGGCAGGGCGACTTCGTGGCCAAGGGCACGCTGATGATCCTGGTCATCATGTCGCTCGGTAGCTGGTACATCTTGATCACCAAGCTGTGGGAAAGCATAAAGATCGGGAGCGAGGCCAAGGCCGCACGCAAAGGCTTCTTCAAGCACGCAAGCCTGGGTGATGCATCCAAGACCTTGAAGGATGGCAGCGCCTTCCGCTTCATCGCCGAGACGGGCATCGAAGCCAACGAGCATCACGAAGGCGCGCTGACCGAGCACATCGACCGCAACACCTGGGTCACGATGAGCGTGCAGCGCGCAGTCGATGACGTCCAGTCGCGTTTGCAAGATGGTCTCGCGTTCCTTGCCACTGTGGGCTCGACCGCTCCGTTCGTGGGCCTATTCGGCACGGTCTGGGGCATCTACAACGCGCTGACCCAGATCGCCATTGAAGGCCAAGCGTCCATCGACAAGGTGGCGGGCCCCGTGGGTGAGTCGCTGATCATGACCGCCATGGGCTTGGCGGTGGCGGTGCCCGCGGTGCTCGGCTACAACTGGCTGGTGCGTCGTAACAAGGTCACGATGGAGGCGGTGCGCAGCTTCAGTGCTGACCTGCATGGCGTGCTGATGGGTGCTCGCGCGAATAGCGTTCGCTAGCCAAATCACGACCCCACACCCGATTCCTTTTCTCGACGGGGAGTGTGGGCAAGATACTCTGCCTCACAAGCGATTCAAAGGAGCCTCAAGATGGCTATCAACGTCGGCAGTTCCGATGGCGGAGAAGACGAGGTCGTCTCGACCATCAACACCACGCCTTTGGTGGACGTGATGCTGGTGCTCTTGATCATCTTCCTGATCACGATCCCGGTCGTCACGCAGACCGTTCCGCTGAACCTGCCCAAAGAGAGCAACATTGCGCGCCAGACCAGGCCCGAAAACATCGAGATCTCGGTCAACAAGGATGGCGACGTGTACTGGAACACGCAACTCGTGCCCGACAACGAAGCGCTTTTCCAGCGCCTGAAGAAAGTGGCGACGATGACGCCGCAGCCCGAAGTACACATCCGCGGCGACGAGAAGACCCGCTACGAATCGGTGGGGCGGGTGATCTTCGCCTGCCAGCGCGCGGCGATTCTCAAAATCAGCTTCGTGACCGAACCGCCGCCCAAGGGTTGACACGACGCGAACCACATTCCGTTCGGCTGAGTTATCCGTCTAGGCGACGACCCGCTGACGCGCGGCTTCGATACCTCAGCCCGAACGGGTTACCGGAGAGACCGAATCATGGCAATGAACCTGAATTCCGGGGGCGGCGACCCGGAGGTGATGATGGACATCAACACCACGCCGCTGATCGACGTCATGCTGGTCCTCTTGGTGATGCTCATCATCACCATCCCGATCCAGTTGCACACAGTGAACCTGAACCTGCCCGCAGGCAATCCCCCGCCGCCGACCAAGGAGCCGATGGTGGTGACCGTCGACATCGACTTCGATGGCACGGTGCTGTGGAACGGCGAGACACTGCCCGATCGGGCCACGCTGGAAAAAAAATTGGCACAAGCTGCCGCGCAACCGGACCAGCCTGAAGTGCACATTCGGCCTAACAGACTCGTTGAGTACAAGTCCGTGGCCGCGGTGCTCGCGAGTGCGCAGCGCCTGGGCGTGACGAGGCTCGGCATGGTCGGCAATGAGCAATTCGTGAAGTAGTTTGGGCCATCAGCGTACTGCGCGTCTACCTCCCGAGAGGCACCACTCTCAACCTCTGAGGGTTGCCTCTGAGGGGCGGCGGAGCCGGACCTGCGAGCGAACGTGAGGGAGCAGCTTCGCTTTGCTCGCTGTTCGAATGCGCAACACAAGGACTGAATTTTTGATGCGACAAACCTTCATCAAGACCCTGGTGGCCTGCGCTTTGAGCGCAGCGCTCCTGGGGCAAGCGCAAGAAGCCGTGCGCCCCGACGTGGGCAAGCCGCTGCAGGCCGCGCAGGAACTCATCCGCGCGCAAAAGTACAAGGAGGCGCTGAACAAGGTGCGCGAAGCCGACGCCGTTGGCAACAAGACCGCCAATGAAAGCTACGTGATCGAGCGCATGCGCATCGCTGCGGCCAGCGGGGCGGGCGATGCGGAAACCGCGGCCAAGTCCTTCGAGGCGATGAGCGGGCGTATTAGCGCGGCCGACAAGCTGCGCATGATCGAATCGATCACTGGTGCCTACTATCGCGCCGGCCAGTACAGCAAGGCCCAGCAGTGGGGCCAGCGCTACTTCAAGGAAGCCGGCACCAGCAGTGCGATGCGCACCCTGCTCATCCAGAGCCAGTACCTCGCGGGTGATTTCGCAGGAGCCTCCAAGGAACTGACGACTGAGGTACAGCAAGCCGAACGCAGCGGCAGCGCCCCGGCCGAAGACCGGCTCAAGCTGCTGGTGAACGCCACGCTCAAGATGAATGACATCAACGGCTACGTGTGGGCGTTGGAGCGGTTGGTGACCTACTATCCGAAAAAGGAGTACTGGGTCGACCTGCTGAGTCGACTGCAGCGCAAGCCCGGCTTCAGCGACCGGCTCGCGCTCGACATCTACCGCCTCTCCTTGGCCACCGGCAGCATGAGTCAGGCCAATGACTTCATGGAGATGGCACAACTCGCCGCACAAGCGGGAAGCCCCAACGAGGCCAAGCAGGTGCTCGACAAGGGCTTCGCGGCCAACGTGCTCGGGGTTGGCCCGCAGGCCGATCGGCACAAGCGCCTGCGCGACCTGATCGTCAAGCGGGTGGAGGAAGGCAAGGCGGGCCAAGCCGCTGCGATTACCGAGGCCAAGGCGGCCAAGGACGGCACGGCACTCGTGAACATCGGCATGAACCTCGTATTCGCCGGCGACAAGGCGCAGGGCCTGCAGCTCATGCAGCAAGGTGTGGCCAAGGACAACTTGAAGCGCGCCGACGACGTGCAGTTGCATCTGGCCGTGGCACAGCTCACCGCGGGCGAGACCGCCAAGGCGCAGGCTACCTTGAAGGCTGTCGGCGGCAAGGATGGCACGGCCGACCTCGCACGGCTGTGGATGCTGCACACAAGGCGGAAGTGAGTCGACAGGTTGAGCGCTTCAAAGGCTCGACGAACTCCGCACACAAGCCGGCCGACAACGGACCCTTTTAGATCGTTCTCGCTCAGAGGCTGAGAGTACGTCGAGCGTGTCCGAGCAGCATGTCAAAAGGCGCCTGATCTAGGCGCAAATGCTCGCTATAGCTCGTGCTATGGCGAGCATTTGCAACGACGAGCAGGGGCCTTTTGGCGTGATGAGTGGGCATGATCGAAATACTCTCAGCCTCTCAAGGCATCCTTGAAAGGAGAATGCCATGATCTTGTGTATTCGGCGCGGTTTGCGTGCTCAACCGCGGTGCACGCAGCGTGCCCTTGTACCGTTGTAGCGACACAATTTGCAAGGAAACCCTTGTTGACGGACGGCAGGTGCTTGTGCACTCTCGCATATGTTCCGACACACGGCCTCGTCAATACGTCAATCCGCCAGAAGTCAAACTGGTTTCGATTCACGCTTGTGGGCAACCCTCCCGACCAGGCTCGGGAAGTGCCACGCTTGCTGGGATGGCGTTGGCCCCGACAGCGATTCGGGAGGCGAGATCAATTTCAACTTCATCTCGTCCGCAAAATGCAAAATCAACGCCACATGAAAATTGCAGCGGCCATCACGGGCTTGCTAACGTCGGCAAATCCTGCCTTCGCGCAAAGCGAAGCGACTACGACCCAACTGGAACGGGTAGAGATCACCGGCTCGAATATCAAGCGAATTGACACGGAAACGTCGTCTCCTGTGCAGGTGATCACCCGAGAAGGCATCAAGCGCACAGGCGCCACTACTGTGCGCCAACTCATTGACGCGCTACCGTCGTCGACCAGCGGCCTGTCAGACATCAATGGCAGCAATTCCTTCGCGGGGGGCGCCTCCAGCGTTTCTTTGCGCAACCTGGGCAAGCAATCGACGCTCGTGCTGCTGAACTTCCGCCGCGTGTCACCGTACGCGCTCGCGGACTTCAACGAGATTTTCACCAACGTCGACAGCTTGCCGCTGGATGCGGTCGAACGCGTCGAAATCTTGAGGAATGGAGCCTCGGCAATCTACGGTTCGGACGCCGTCGCAGGCGTGATCAACATCATCACGCGAAAGGACTATCGCGGCCTCGTGGTCGGCGGCGACTATGAGCGTTCGACGGTCAGCAAGAAGTTTGGCGAGAGGGCATTCCACATCACTGGCGGCTTCGGAAACCTGGATACCGATCGCTTCAACGTGCTTGCAAACATTGAGTTTTTCAAGCGTGACCAAGTCATCTGGCGGGATGTTCTCCAGCATGCGAACCCACTGACGCTGGCCATCATTCCGAAGGGCACGGGCCAGTTGTCGAGCTTTAGCTATCCCGGAAACATTATTGGTGTCGGACCGGTCCCTGGGTGTGACCCGAGCTTGGTCATCGGCGGCCTCTGCCGCTACGACCGCTACACGCGATTCGAAGCTCAACCCAAGGGCGATCGCGTGAATTCGCTCGTCTCGGGTCAACTCAAAATCAATGAGAGTGTGGAGGCCTTCGGCGAAGTGCTCCTTTCGCGAACGAAGACCACGTACATCAACGCCTTCCAGACCTACGGGTTCAATGCCGACGAGACCTGGGGTGATCCGTCGACGAACATGACGAAGAGTTTCTTCTATCGCGGCCTGCCGGTAGGGCATCCGCTAAATCCGACGAATGATGAGGTGGAGTTCAGATATCGCTTTGTCGATGGTCCGAGCGAACAGCAAGTGACGAGCGACAACTACCGGGTGCTGGCAGGCGTGCGCGGCACCTACAAGAACTGGGACTTTGAGAGTGCGGTGTCGTTCATGGGCTCTAAGGCTGATCAAGTTGAGCGCGGCCGTTTCAGCGATAGCGGCTTCAAGTCGGTGATTGGTGATTACGTATCGCTGGCTCCGGATTTCTTTAACAAGCCCGGTGGCTATCAGATCGGCCAGCCCAACTCACCGGCTGTGATCGACACGCTGTTTCCGCGGTTCGGCTACAAGGCTGAAACGAAGCAACTTGCCCTTGACGGCAAGATCTCCGGCGAATTGATGCATTTGGGTGGTGGGCCGCTGTCTCTGGCCACTGGCTTCGATCTTCGTCACGAAAAGATGAATATCTCGCCGACCGCAAATCTTCTTGCCGGCGATATCGTCGGTTTGGGGTTGGTCAGCACAGACGCAGCGCGCACCTTCGGTGCCGTGTTTGCCGAGTTGGACGCGCCGCTGACAAAAGAATGGGAAGCACAAGTCGCCGCCCGCATTGACAAGTTTCCAGGATTCAACGCGCACGTCTCCCCCAAGCTTGGCTTGCGCTATCGGCCAACAAAGGAGTTGCTGTTCCGCGGAACGCTCGAAGGTGGCTTTCGCGCCCCCAACCTGACCGAGAGCGCCACCTCCACCAAGTTCTCATTTGCTAACGGAGTGACCGATCCGAAGCGCTGCCCCCAAGCTTTAGCTTTGGCGACAGATCTTCGCGCCCAGTCTGATGCGTTGCCGGCCAGCGACCCGAACAAGGTGCTACTTGCAGCACAGGCGGACATTGTGGAGCAGGCAGAGTGCGGAGGTGGCGTGGCCAACATCACGTCGAACAATCCGACCCTCAAACCTGAAGTCTCCCGCGGCCTGTCGCTTGGCCTGTTGTTTGAGCCGACAAAGGACTTCAATGTCGGCATCGACTACTTCAACATCCACCGCAAGGACGAGATTGGACTGAAGTCGACGCAGGAAGTGCTGGCCGCCGAGGGTAATTTGCCTCCCGGAGTTTCTATCAAACGCAATCCTCTGGACGCGGATTCAGTATTCACCGCGGAGCAACAAGCGAAGTATGGAGTGACGTTTGGTCAACTGAGTTCGATCGTCAACCAGTTCGAGAACGTCTCCAGGACCAAGACGGAAGGGTTCGACTTTGCCGCCAATTCCAAGTTTGGACTTGGAAGCGGTAGTGTTGAGGTCGGGTTCCTCGCAACCTATGTCAAGTCGTACTATTCGTACAGCACGATCATCAACTCGTACGGAAATAACCTTGCTGGTACTTACGGCGTTCCGCGCCTTAGCGCATCGTTGACGGCAGCGTTGACCACGGGCCCATTCGTGAACGGCATACGCATCAAGCATTCGAGCGCGACAACTCTACAGACAGACTATTTCGACGATAACTGGAGCTTGGCGGGTTGCGCGGCCAAGGGCATTTCAGCCGACGACTGTCGCGTGGGGACGACCTCCCGTTTGGACTACTTTTTCAACTACACAGGGGTGAAGAACCTCACTCTCGGGGTCTATGTCCGCAACTTATTGAATCAATTCCCTGCATTCGATGCGCGGGCGCTGGCGGACACGGGCGGGAACATCATTCCCCAACAGGCGGAAGACGCTCAGCGCCGCGCGCTGAAGCTGTCGGTTGAATACAAATTCTTCTGATCGATTTGACGAGCGATCACTGAAAGCCATTGTGCAGGTGAGGTTCCCCGCAAAAAGGGCCTTTGCGGGCAGCGGAGAGGGCTTCAGGGACTGATCGGCGCAAGCGCTTGGCTGGCCTGAACCTCAGAGGCTGAGAGTATTTCGATCATGCCCGCTCATCACGCCAAAAGCCCCCTGCTCGTCGTTGCAAATGCTCGCCATAGCCAAGCTATGGCTGCGCTTTGCGCCTAGATCAGGCGCCTTTT
>Ga0170475_120419239_pt1 | contig 15151 bp, 12 predicted proteins | sample Soicark_Litter_5_FD_111474 | JGI IMG/M metagenome (GOLD analysis project Ga0170475, IMG submission 111474) | Avena fatua rhizosphere microbial communities from Hopland, California, USA. Combined Assembly of 48 SPs | reverse complement strand
CCACGGCCCGTTGTTCCGAGGAAAACCCCGTGAACCTGTGTCGCACCTTCGGTTGCGTTGCACACGCTTGGGGTCGCAAAGCATCGCCGCGCCGAATTTTCCCTCAGGCGACAACGGCCGACACCGTGGCCGGAAAAGGCTGAAGCCAGGCTGCCAATGTGTTGGCGACAGCCGAGGCCCTGCCCGACGTCCAGGCTTTTTCAATTGGGGCCACAGGTGCCGAAGGTTTGTCACTTTGGATGTGCCTTCGCAGCATCTCCGCGCTGAATCGGTGTGACGGTGTGGCCCGCCGTCGTTCCAGTTTGCTGTCATCGTTTCCCAAGGGAGGGGCACATGAAAAAGAAGAAAGAAAGCATCGTGCTGTGTCTTGCTGCACCCAAGCCGCGCAACCCGTTTGCCCCGCTGGCCCGTCAACGGGCTGCGGGTTCGCACACTTCCGCGAGGCGCGACAGGGCGCGACAGGAAAAAGACCTTGTGCAGCGCCTGCGCGAGGCCGGTCTGTGAAGGCGAAAATCGCGGTCGCGCTCACCATGCTGATGGCGTTCGCCGCTTTCGGCGTGATCGTCGCCCGCGAGCCGGATTGGCCGGCCCAAGCCGTTCACGTGGCTTCGGCCTGCGGTCCCACCGGTTGAGTTGCCACTTGCAGCATCGGCCGTGGGCGACGCCGCATTGGCACGGCGGTGCGCGCCATGGACGCGGGATGGACGCTTTCTGCCGCGTCGTGGTAACTCCAATCAACGGGTGCCCGTCCCCCTTGTGCCGGGCCGATGGACCGTCTATAACGGTCCCGCGGCGCCGCCGCCGGGAGTGTTGATGAACAGGCTTCTCGTGTGCTGGCGATCCGCCCGAGCCTGCTGGGGCCTGGCAGGGTGGGTCATTCTGATGTCTGGCGCCGCATGGGCCGACGATCGATTCGTCGATCCGGCCCTCGAAGGCCATGCGAGCGAATTGCGGGTCAAGGCCGCATACCTGTACAAGTTCGGCGCGTTTGTCGAATGGCCCGCCCAGACCTTCTCTGCCGCCGATGCGCCTGTCGTCATCGGCGTGCTCGGCGCTGACGGGCTTGCCGATGAACTCGCGACCCTGGTTGGCGGCCGCAGCCTGCAGGGCCGCCCCATCGGGGTTCGTCGCCTGCGGGCCGGCGAAGGCCTGGCCGGTGTCCACATGATGTTCATCGGCCCCCAGGCCACGGGCACGGGGGGCGGTCTGCTTGCCGCCGCCCGGGGCCTGCACGTGCTGACCGTGACCGACGAACCGCCCTCTGAAGTGCCCCGAGGCATGATCAATTTCGTGAGCGACAACGGCCGAGTGCGATTCGACGTCTGCCTGAAAGCAGCCCAACAAGCCGGTCTGGTCATCAGCGCTCGCTTGCTGGCCGTGGCACGCCGCGTGGTTCCCGGAGCGCCGTGAAGGGCCACGGCATGACCCTGCCGCTGCAGCGTACCGTCAGCGGCAAGCTGCTCAGCGTGGCGCTCCTGACGACGCTCGTGGCGCTCGTGTTGGCCATTGCCGCGATCAGCGCCTATTTCCTTCGTGCTGACTACCGTGCGCTCGCGGCCGACGTGCGAACCGAATCTGAGCTGATCGGCCACATGACCGCACCTGCGCTGACCTTTCATGACCAGGCGCTTGCGCGCAACAACCTCAACCTGCTGCGCCTGCGACAGGAGGTGTTGTCGGCCACGATTTACGACGCCGAGGGCCGCGTCTTCGCCAGCTACGCCGCACCGAACCAGGCGTTGCGTCAACCGGCCACGCTAGAGGCCGAAGGCGTGCGGCTCGATGGCGGCGAGCTGTCCGTGATCACCCGCATCGTGCAGGACCGGGAGATGCTCGGCACCGTCCACATGCGCATCAACCACGAGATGTTCAACCGCCTGGTCGGGTTGATCGGCATCGGCGGCCTCGTGACGTTGCTCGCCATGGGTGTGGCCTATGTGCTTTCGACCCGGTTGCACAAGGTGGTGACCGCGCCCATCTTGTCCATTGCGGACATCGCCCGCGGGGTGGTTCAACGCCGCGACTACACGCGCCGCGCGCAGAAGGTCAGCGACGACGAGGTCGGCATGCTGGCCGACTCGTTCAACGACATGCTGGCGGAGATCCAGAAGCGCACGGAAGAACTGGAGCGATCGAACCACGAGATCGCGCGTGAGGTGGCCGAACGCGACCGCGCAAAGCAGGAGGTGATGCGCCTGAACACCGAACTGGAACTGCGCGTCCGCGAACGCACACTCCAGCTTGAAGCGAGCAACAACCAATTGAGCCTGGCCAAGGCGGCAGCCGATGAAGCGAATCAGGCGAAATCCGAGTTCCTGTCCAGCATGAGCCACGAACTTCGCACGCCGCTGAACGCGATCCTCGGCTTCGCGCAATTGCTCGACAGTGACGCAATGCCCGCCTCCAAGTCGAAGCGGCACGAGTACCTCGCGCACATCCTGAAGTCGGGCAAGCACCTGCTGGTGTTGATCAACGAGGTGCTCGACCTCGCGAAGGTGGAGTCCGGCGCGATGGCGCTGCTGCCCGAATCGGTGAACCTCGCCGAGGTGTTCCGCGAGTGCCAGGAAATGTTCGAGCCCCTCGCTGCACAGCGGCGGGTGCGGATGGTGTTCCAGCCGCCTGCAGGGGTGCACGTGGCTGCCGATCGGACCCGCCTGAAGCAGGTGTTGCTGAACCTGTTGTCGAATGCCGTCAAGTACAACCGCGACGGCGGGTCGGTGACGGTCAAGGCAGCGCATGCTGGTGCCGGTCAGGTGCGCATCTCGGTGCAAGACACCGGCAAAGGGCTCGATGCGCGCCAGCAGTCCCTGCTGTTCCAGCCCTTCAATCGCCTCGGCCAGGAGACAGGGCTGGAGGAGGGCACCGGCATCGGCCTTGTGCTCACCAAGCGGCTGGTCGAATTGATGGGCGGTCAGATCGGGCTCAAGAGCACGGTCGAGGTCGGCAGCGTCTTCTGGTTCGAGCTGCGCGCTTGCACGTCCGTGGACGGCCCACCCGAGGGCAGAAACGGTGCGACCGACGCCTTGCCGGTACCGTCGATCAACGGTGCCAAGACCGTGCTGTACGTCGAAGACAACCCGGCCAACCTGCGGCTCGTGGAAGAGATTGTTTCCCTGCGCACCGATCTGCGCATGATCTCCGCGGCCGACGGCGGACTCGGCGTCACGATGGCGCAGTCGCATGCGCCGGCCGTGGTGCTGATGGACATCAACCTTCCCGGCATGGGTGGCCTGGACGCGTTGAAACTGTTGCGCCGCGACGCCCGCACCGCGCACATTCCGGTGATTGCGCTGACGGCCAACGCCATGCCGCGCGACGTGGAAAGCGGGCTCGCGCAGGGCTTTTTCCGCTACCTCACCAAGCCGCTGGACGTGAGCCTGTTCCTCGCGGCGCTCGACGACGCGCTCGGCGACTCGCCTGCGCCAGGGTGAACCATCTGCCGGAGATACCCGCGTCCTTCAGAGAAACCGCTCGAGCATGCGCCGCGACGCCTTGTCGAGCGCGAAGCGGTCGCGGATCAGGAAATGCACGCCGCGATCGTCGGCGACCAGCAGGGCGCCATGGCCGAGCCGGCGAATGTTTTCTTCCACCTCGAGCACCAGGTGCGTGTCGCCGCGATCGGTCTCCACGTCCCACGTCGTGGGGGTGGCATAGGTCGACACTGACTTGATGCGGCGAATCTCCGGCGTGAACTCGCGTTGTGACAGTTCGTCCTCCACCAGACGGCGCAAATCGTCGGGAAGCGCGCTGAGCCGCTCGACCCACGCCAGTTCGTGGCCGTCGGCGCCCACGATGGAGACGCCTTCGTCCGGCGCGCCGATCGGAAAGGCGCGAACCGGGACGCAGTTCTCCGACCGGTCGCCGTTGGGGGCGATGTGCACGAGGTGACCATGCGCGTTGCGTTCGAGCCGGAAGGGCGGCGTGATCGGGGTGGGGTACATCGCGGGTTTCATCGCGCTCAAGAATTTCCGGCCGGGTGGGCCGCGTGGAGGGGAGGCACCAGCACTGGCGGGCCGCTGCCATCATCATCGACGCGGCGAACCTGGGCCTCGTACAGGCGCCAGTACGCACCCTGTTTCGCCATCAATTCTTCGTGCGGGCCCACTTCGACGACCTGGCCGCGGTCCATCACGACGAGCCGGTCGGCCTTTCGCAGCGTGGAGAGGCGGTGTGCGATCGCGATGGTGGTGCGGCCTTGCACGAGGTTATCGAGGGCCTTCTGGATTTCCTTCTCGGTCTCGGTGTCGACCGACGACGTGGCTTCATCGAGGATCAACAGCCGCGGGTCGATCAGCAGTGCTCTCGCGATCGAGATGCGTTGGCGCTCGCCGCCCGACAGGCCCTGGCCCCGTTCGCCCACGAGCGAATCGTAGCCCTGCGGCAGGCGCAGGATGAACTCGTGCGCATGGGCCGCGCGGGCCGCGGCGATGATCTCGGCGCGCGTGGCGTCGGGCCGCCCGTAAGCGATGTTCTCCGCGATGGTGCCGAAGAACAGGAAAGGCTCCTGCAGCACGAGTCCGATGTGGCGCCGATAGTCGGCCACGCCAAAGCTGCGAATGTCATGCCCGTCGACGAAGATGGCACCGTCTGTCACGTCGTAGAAGCGGCAGATCAGGTTCACGAGCGTGCTTTTGCCCGAACCGCTGTGGCCCACCAGGCCGATCATCTCGCCCGGTCGGATGTCCAGGTTCAAGCCGCGGATCACGCTGCGGTTGCCGTAGCGAAACCCGATGTCGCGCATCTCGATGCGGCCTTTCGCATGGACGAGTGGCACCGGCTGCGCGGGTTCCGGCACGTTGGAAACGTGATCGAGAATGTCGAAGATGCGCTTTGCGCCGGACGCGGCCTTTTGCGTGACCGACACGATGCGGCTCATCGAATCGAGCCGCGTGTAGAAGCGACCGATGTATGCAATGAACGCCGTCAGCACGCCCACCGTGATCTGCTGGCGCGCCACGAGCCAGATGCCAAAGGCCCACACGACAAGCAGCCCGATCTCGGTCAGCAGCGACACGCTCGGGGAGAACAGCGACCAGGTCTTGTTGAGTTTGTCATTGACCTCGAGGTTGTGCACGTTGGCCGTGCGGAAGCGCCGGGCTTCGCGGCACTCTTGCGCAAAGGCCTTCACGACCCGGATGCCGGGGATGGTGTCGGCAAGCACGCTTGTCACTTCGGACCACACCCGGTCGATGCGTTCGAAGCCCGTGCGCAGGCGATCTCGCACGACGTGGATCATCCAGGCGATGAACGGCAGCGGCAGCAGCGTCACGAGCGCGAGCCATGGGTTGATCGAGAACAAAATCACCGCGGTCATCGCGATGGTCAGCACGTCGGTGGCGAAGTCCAGTGCATGCAAGGACAGGAACACGCAGATTCGGTCTGTCTCCGAGCCGATGCGCGAGATCAGGTCGCCGGTGCGCTTGCCTCCGAAGTAGTCGAGCGACAGCTGCAGCAGGTGATCGTACGTGGTGGTGCGAAGGTCGGCGCCGATGCGTTCCGAGACGAGGGCGAGCAGGTACGTCCTGGCCCATCCGAGGCCCCATGCGGCCAGCGCGGCGCCGAGGAGGCCGAACAGGTAGACCGCCACCTTCCATGGATCGATCTGCATGCCATTCTGGAACGGGATCAGCACGTCGTCCATCAGCGGGATGGCGAGGTAGGGAGGCACCAGCGTGGCCGCCGTGGATGCAAGCGTCAAAGCGAAGCCAGCGGCCAGCTGCTTGCGGTACGGATGTGCGAAACGCCACAACCGGAGCAGCACCCAAGTGGATGGCACCGGTTCGGGTTCGCTTGCAAAGGATGCGTCCTCTTCCTCATGGACGGCCTCGGCACTGCGCCCGGCCCGAAAACTTTCGATGCGCTCATCGAACGCTTTCAAAAATTTTAGTGACTGTGTGTGTGCGCCCAGCGTGAACCGCCACGTGGCCAGGCGCGTTGTGGGGTCGAGCAGTTCGAGTGTGCCGACACCGGCATGGTCGAACAGCCGCATCGAGAGGTTGTTCGACAGAGGCCAGGCCGCCCACGTGTCGCTGTTCGGCGACAGGCTGAGGATGCGACGGTCGGTGAGGGCAACGAGGCCGTGGGCGAAACGCAGCGAGGGATCGAGGTCAACCGCGAGCATGGCCAGCACGTTCTCATTCGTTGCGAGCTGTGCTCGCAGGGCCGCCTGAGTTCGCTCGGTGCGGGCTTCCAACGTCAGAACGGAATCGAGTAATGGCATGGTAATGATGTCGTACCGCGGGGCAGCTCAAGGGTTCAACTTCCGGGGCGCGGCCGGGAATTCTCGCCGAAGCGCGCCGTTTCGTGTTTCGTCCGAGGGAGCCGGGCACTTTCATACGGCGCACAATTGCGGGTTGGACCGGATCCTGCCGGTCGTGACCCCATTGCCCATCGAACCGCCCAAAATGACGAAGAAGGCCGACATCCAGCTGCAACGCATCAGGTACTTGCCGGGCCCCAACATCTGGACCTACCGTCCCGTGCTGGAGGTCTGGCTTGACCTGGGGGAGCTGGAAGACCATCCCTCCAACCACCTGCCCGGCTTCAACGAACGGTTACTGAAGATGCTCCCCGCACTGATCGAGCACCATTGCGGGGTGGGCGAACGCGGCGGGTTCATCCAGCGCCTGGAAGGTGGTACCTGGGCCGGCCACATCCTCGAGCACGTCGTCATCGAGTTGTTGAACCTCGCACGCATGCCCACCGGATTCGGCCAGACCCGCAGCACATCGCTGCCCGGCGTGTACCGCATGGTGTTTCGCGCCCGCGACGAAAGCGTGGCCCGCACCTCGCTCGCCGAAGGCCACCGCCTGCTGATGGCCGCCATCAACAACGAGCCGTTCGATGTCGACGCCGCCGTGGCACGCTTGTGCGAGAAGGTCGATGACTGCTATCTCGGCCCCAGCACCGCGCACATCGTCGGTGCAGCCACGGACCGCGGCATCCCCCACATCCGCCTGAACGCCGGCAACCTCGTGCAGCTCGGCTATGGTGCCAGCCAGCGCCGCATCTGGACGGCCGAGACCGAGCTCACCAGCGCGATCGCCGAAGGCATTGCCGGCGACAAGGACCTCACCAAGAAGCTGCTGGCTGCCGTCGGCGTGCCGGTGCCGGAGGGCCAGGTTGTCGCATCGGCCGCGGAGGCCTGGGAAGCCGCACAGGACATTGGCCTGCCGGTGGTCGTCAAGCCCACCGACGGCAACCATGGCCGCGGGGTCACGATGGACCTGAGCCTCCAGTTCGACATCGAGGCGGCATTCTAAGTGGCCGCCAGGCACGGCAGCGAGGTGATCGTCGAGCGTTTCGTGCGCGGCAACGAGCATCGCCTGTTGGTGGTCGGTGGCCGCGTCGTGGCGGCCGCCCGCGGCGAAATCGCGTGGGTCACTGGCGACGGCGTGTCCACCGTGGAGAAGCTCGTCGACGAGCAACTCAACACCGACCCGCGCCGCGGCCTGAACGAAGACTTCCCGCTCAATCGCCTTGTGTTGGCTGAAGACGAGGCCGTGCTGCTCGACCTGCAGCGCCAAGGCCTGTCGCCCAAGGCCGTGCCGGCCGCGGGCCGCCAGGTGCTGATCCAGCGCAACGGCAACGTCGCGATCGACTGCACCGACCAGGTCCACGCCGACGTCGAACATGCGGTCGCACTCGCCGCACGCGTGGTGGGCCTGGACATCGCCGGGGTCGACGTCGTGGCTGAAGACATCTCCAGGCCGCTTGCCGAACAACGCGGCGCCATCGTCGAGGTGAATGCCGGCCCGGGGCTGCTGATGCACCTGAAACCTGCCGTGGGTTCGCCGCGCCCGGTGGGCCGCGCCATCGTCGATCACCTGTTTCCGGAAACCGAGACGGGTGCCGGGCGCATCCCGATCATCGGCGTGGCAGGGTCGCAGGACACCCACACCATCTCGCGCCTCGTGGCGTGGCTGGTGCATTTGAGCGGCCGTCGCGTAGGCCTGGCTTGTCGCGACGGGCTGTTCCTTGATCGCCGGCGTGTGGAACCCACCGATTCGGCCCGCTTCGAGCCGGCCCACCGCCTGCTGATCAACCGCGCAGTGCAGGCCGCCGTGATCGAGAACGGCGCCGAGACGATCCTGCGCGACGGCCTGGCCTACGACCGTTGCCACATCGGCGTGGTCACCGACTTCGAAGGCTGGAAGTCCCTTGCTCACCACGATGTGCAGGAATCCGACCAGATGATCAGGGTGCTGCGCACCCAGGTCGACGTGGTGCTCCCCGATGGTGTCGCTGTGCTTCACGCAGAGGACGCCCGGGTCGCCGGCTTGGCCAACTTGTGCGACGGCGCGGTGATGCTGTACGCGCTCGACGGCAAGAATGAGCACTTGGTGTCGCATCGCGCCCAGGGAGGGCGGGTCGCCTTCATGCGCGACGACCACATCGTGCTGGCCACCGGCCACAGCGAAACCGTGATGAGCCACCTGCGCCGCACGCGGCTTCGCAACGGGGAGCAGTGCCTGGCGCGCCATCGCGTACAACTCGCTGCCGTGGCCACGGCTTGGGCGATGGGCATCTCGCTCGACCTGGTGGCTGCCGGCATCGAAACCTTCGACTGGGAACTGCGCCAACCGCGCTCCGCCGTGAGCAGGGCCGGCCGCTGAATCCTGCCTGATCTCCACTGACCGCGACGAAGAACACCGAAAGACACGATGGAAGTTTCCCGTACGCGGGCCCTGCGCGGCCCGAACCTCTGGAGCCGGCACACTGCGATCGAGGCGATCGTCACGTGCGCTGAAGATGAACGATCCAAGGTCGACGTTCCCGGTTTCGAGCACCGCCTGCGCGCGTTGTTCCCGGCGATCGGCGAACTCCGCCCGCGTGGCCATGTCGGCAACATTTCGCTCGCCCATGTGCTGGAGGCCGCGGCGCTGGCACTGCAGGCGCAGGCCGGCTGCCCGGTGACGTTCAGCCGCACGTCGGCCACGCTCGAGCCCGGGGTGTTCCAGGTGGTGGTGGAGTACAGCGAAGAAGCCGTGGGACGCAAGGCGTTCGAACTGGCAGAGGCGCTGGTGCTGGCCGCCAAGCACGACACGGCGTTCGACGTGGCCGCTGCCATCACCAATCTGCGCGATACCGACGAGGACGTGCGCCTGGGCCCCAGCACCGGCGCCATCGTCGATGCCGCCTTGGCCCGCGGCATTCCGTACCGCCGCCTGACGGAGGGCAGCCTCGTGCAATTCGGGTGGGGATCGCGCCAGCGCCGAATCCAGGCCGCCGAAGTCGACTCGACGAGTGCGGTGGCAGAGTCGATTGCGCAAGACAAGGACCTGACCAAGCTGTTGCTGCGTTCGGCCGGTGTCCCGGTGCCGCTGGGCCGGCCGGTCGACACCATCGAAGATGCGTGGGAAGTGGCCAAGGAAATCGGCCTGCCCGTGGTGGTGAAGCCGCAAGACGGTAACCAGGGCAAGGGCGTGACCGTCAACATCGCCACGCGCGAGCACATCGAGGTGGCGTTCAAGGCCGCCGCCGAACATGGCCAGGTGATGGTCGAGAAGTTCCTGCCCGGCAACGATTTCCGCTTGCTGGTTGTAGGCGACAAGCTCGTCGCCGCCGCCCGGCGCGACCCGCCGCTCGTGATCGGAGACGGCAAGCACACCGTTCGTCAGCTGGTGGACATCGTCAACGCCGACCCACGCCGCGGCGAAGGGCATTCCACTTCGCTGACGAAGATCCGCTTCGACGACATCGCGGTGGCCCGGCTGAAAGTTCAGGGCCTGGAGCCCGACTCCGTGCCGACCAAGGGTCAGCGCGTGATCTTGCGCAACAACGCGAACCTCAGCACCGGCGGCACCGCCACCGACGTCACCGATGACGTCCATCCCGAAGTGGCGGCCCGTGCAGTCGAGGCGTCCCAGATGGTGGGCATGCACATCTGTGGCGTGGACGTGGTCTGCGAGAGCGTGTTGAAACCACTGGAGGAACAGAACGGCGGCATCGTCGAGGTCAATGCCGCGCCGGGCCTGCGCATGCACTTGTCGCCGAGCTTCGGCAAGGGCCGCAAGGTGGGCGAAGCCATGGTCGCCAACTTGTTCGGCCCCGGCGACGACGGGCGTATTCCCATCGTCGCCGTCACCGGCACGAACGGAAAGACCACCACCGCCCGCTTGATCGCCCACATCGTCGCGGGCAGCGGCATGCGTGTCGGCATGACGAACACGGACGGCGTCTACGTCAACGGCCGGCAGATCGACAGCGGCGACTGCAGCGGCCCGCGCAGCGCGCGCAACGTGCTGATGCACCCGGACGTCGACGCGGCCGTGTTCGAGACGGCGCGTGGCGGCGTGTTGCGCGAAGGCCTCGGTTTCGACCGCTGTGACGTGGCCGTGGTCACCAACATCGGCGCAGGAGACCATCTGGGCTTGAACTACATCACCACCGTCGAGGACCTTGCGGTGCTCAAGCGCGTGATCGTGCAGAACGTGGCGCCCACGGGTTATGCCGTGCTCAACGCCGCCGATGCCATCGTGGCCGGCATGGCCGTCACGTGCCCGGGCCAGGTGATTTTTTTCGCGGCCGACCGCCAGCAACCGGTGATGGCCACGCACCGCGCACAGGGGCACCGCTGCGTGTACGTGGATGGCGACGCCATCGTCGCGGCCGAGGGGCCGTGGCGTGAGAAGGTGTTCCTGCGTGACATCCCCATCACCCGCAATGGCACCATCGCTTTCCAAATTGAAAACGCCATGGCAGCCGTGGCCGCCGCGTGGGGCCTGGGCTTGCACCCGGACACCATCCGGCGCGGCCTCGCGAGTTTCTCGAACGATGCCGACAACGCACCGGGCCGCTTCAACGTGATGACGTATCGCGGCGCCACTGTGATTGCCGACTACGGCCACAACCCCGATGCGATGCGCGCCCTGGTGGCAGCGGTGGATGCGTTGCCTGCGCAACGCCGCTCCGTCGTCATCAGTGGAGCCGGCGACCGCCGCGATGAAGACATTCGCGAGCAGACCACGATCCTCGGAGATGCCTTCGACGACGTCGTGCTGTTCCAGGATGCCTGCCAGCGCGGCCGCTAGGACGGCGAGGTGCTGGCGTTGCTGCGTGCGGGCCTTGCGAATGCGAAGCGCACGCGCTTGATCGATGAAGTGCGAGGCGAGTTCGCCGCCATCGACATGGCGCTTGCCCGCTTGCAGCCGGGCGACCTGTGCCTGGTGCTGGTGGATCAAGTCGAAGAGGCACTGGCACACCTCGCTGCGAAAGTGGCAGCAGCCTGAACGCGCAGCGGCGGCCACGGAGCGCGTCGCTGTGTGGTCGGGTACGCTGCGTCATCTCGACCGCGCGCGCCGACCACCCGAGGGATCGGCTCAACGCCCGCTGACGGTGGCGACGTAGCGGGCGATGGCGCGGATCTGCGCGTCCGTCAGCGTGTCCCTGTACGACGGCATCAGGCCCACGCCGTTGCGCAGTGCGGCGGCCACGCGGTCTGCGGAAGGCTTCAGCTCATCGAGCGCTGGGCCCACTTCGCCTGCCGTACCCGCATCCTTCAAGGTATGGCACACCGCGCAGGCCGGCATCGCGTTCTTGGTGAACAGGGCCTTGCCCTCGCTGAGCCCATCGTCGGCCGCCGCCAGCACAGGGGCCGCCACCCACGCCAGCGCCCACAGCCCCCGCCACATCAGATCACCTCCAGCTGGACGGCGTGATCCGACCAACTGTTGTTGCCGTAGCCGCTGACGTTTTCCAGGCGCTGCTCAGGCTGCACCCGGCCGGCGGTGTCCGTGGCGCGGCTGACCAGCGTGTAATTGCCCGCGGGAATGCGAAGTTGCACGGCAAATTGACGCCACGCGAAACGGCCTAGGTCAGGGCCTACGAATCCGGTGGCATGCCAGGCCTTGCCGCCGTCGACCGAAACTTCCACCTTCATCACCGGGTTCATGCCACCGAATGCCACGCCGTGCACTTGCAGCAAGCCGGCCTTCACGGTGCCGGTGTCCGGGTGCGGTGCGTTGATCCACGATTTGATGTTCATCTCGAGCACCGAGTCCTGGCTTGGATCGGGCTTGGCACCGAGCGGTGTCATGCGGTATCCGTGCTGCATGATCTTCGCCTCCGATTCCGTCGCGGTGAACGCCACTCGCTTGACGTACTTGATGTTGTTGACGCCTTGGTAACCCGGCACCACGAGGCGCAACGGACCGCCGTGGGCAAGGGACAGCGGTGCACCGTTCATCTCCCACGCCAGCAGCGCATCGCCGAGCGCCTTGATCGGCAACGATCGTTCGACGATCACGCTCTTCGGGTCCACGCCCTCTGGCAGCATTTCGCCGCCCGTGCCGGTCAGGTACGCGAGCGATGCGTCTGCCACGCCGCCCAGCGCCTCGACCACCGCGCGCAGCGGCACGCCGCTCCACACGACACATCCAGCCGCGCCCACAGCCCACGGCGTGCCGCTCGGTTTGTGCGGAAAGAAGCCGCGGCCATTGCCCGAGCACTGCAAGACCGTGGCGACGGAATCCAGGCCCAGGGTCTTGAGTTCGCCGACGGTCAGCGTGCGCGGCTTGCGCACGCCTTCGATCGACACCTGCCAGGCATCGCGGTTGGCCAGGATGGAGCCCGGCGGCGCGGGCAGATTGTTTCGGATGTAGAGCAGCTCTGCCGGTGTGATCACGCTACTGCCGAAAGCGCCACGTCGGGTCTCGATGGTCGTGCTGCTGTGGATGATGAGACTGTTGGCGTGCTTCCAGACTGCGTACTCGGGCAGCGTTTTCACTTGCGCATTCGCTTGCGCGTTCGCCACGCCGGACCGTGACCCGAGCCCCGCTGCGACAAGGACGCCGGCGGAGCCAGCGAGCAGGTGGCGGCGGTGAAGCGAGGCGGTGGTGTCGGTCATCACAATCTCCGAAATGAAGTGAAGGGGGGCCCACACGCGCATTGTGGCGGTGCAAGGCGCTTGCCCGCGATGGCTGTCGCACTTTTGCCAGATGACCCGGCACAACACCTTGCGACCCATGGCCCGGGACCAGAACAAGGAACCACGGCAGAATGCCATCCATGCCCGACGCCCTGCGCCACGCCACGCTTCGCCAGTTCCAGATCTTTCTCGCGGCCGCGGAGCATTCCAGCTTTGCACGTGCGGCCGAGGATCTGCACCTCACGCAACCAGCGGTTTCCATGCAGATGGCCCAGCTCGCCGACGTGGTGGGCAGCACGCTCTTCGAACGCCGAGGCCGCAAGCTGGCCCTCACCCAGGCCGGTGAAGTGCTTGTTCCCTACGCAGAGCGTGTGGCGCAGACCTTGCGCGAGGCGGGCGACGCACTGGACGCCCTCAAGGGCTTGCGCCACGGCAAGCTGCGAATCGCCCTGGTGGCCACCACCCGCTACTTCGCGCCGCGCCTGTTGGCGCAGTTCAGGCAGGAGCATCCGCAGATCGAACTGGAAGTGGGAATTGCCGGCCGCGAAGGCGTGCTGGCACAACTCGAAAACAACCACATCGACCTGGCCATCATGGGGCGACCACCCACCCATTTGTCCGTGGAAGCCGAAGCGTTTGCGAGGCACCCTCACGGCGTGATCGCGTCGCCGGATCATCCGCTCGCCGGAAAAAAGCGGCTGGCTCCCGGGCGGATCGCTCAGGAGCCGTTCATTGCGCGCGAGTCGGGCTCTGGCACCCGCCATGCCATGGATCAATACTTCACCGAGCACGCACTGAAGCCACCCATCGTCCAGGAGATGCCCAGCAACGAATCCATCAAGCAAGCGGTGATGGCCGGGATGGGCATCGCCTTCATCTCGTTGCACACGGTGAACCTGGAGCACCGCACCGGCAACCTCGTGCTACTAGACCTGCGCGGGTTGCCGGTGATGCGCAACTGGTACGTGCTTCACCGGGCCACGCGCAACCTCAGCCCGGCCGCGGTGGCGTTCAAGAAGTTCATGCACGCAGAGGCGCCGAAGTACATGAAGACGCTTCTTCCAAAGTGACCAGTGGCGGCCGGTACTTGTCCGCGCCTTCCAGCCGACCGTCGTAGATGATGCGGTCTTCGTAGTCGGAGAGCCACAGTGCGTTGGGGTTGCGCCGGGCAATGATCAGATCGCCTTGGCTGTTTGCCGAATGCGGCGACCGGTGCACCTTCATCACGATGAGGCCGTCGCCGAACACGCCGGCGACGTCGTGCCTGCCGGAGTCGTTGGCCGCCGTCGCCGGACCATCGATGACCGACACCACCTCCAGTTTGCCCGACTCGGTGGACATGGTGAACCGCGACCGTGCGGTGTCCGACACGTCCTTCTGCGAATCGTTGTGCAGCGTCCAGGCCTTTTCCACAGGAACAGCAAAGGCAGTGTGGCCTTCGATCTCCCGGCACTGAAACAGGTACTTGGGCTTGATGTTGCAGCGGCGCAGTTCCTCCTGCAAAACCCTCAGCGACTGCACATCGTCGTTCACGCGGGCGATGATGGGGGTCTGGTTCTCAAGGCTCACGAAGCCGTAGCTGCGCACTGCGTCGAGTGCCGCAGTGACGGGTGCCAGCCACCGGTGGTAGCCGCTGTCGGCGCGGATGTAGGCGTTGTTCGCGTCCCGTTCCAGCATTTCGTCCGGGTGCGTGAAGTGCACGACAAAGTTCACATGCACGTCGGGATACCGGGCATGGAAGAACTCCAGCATGACACCCAGGTTGCGGTCGAAGCGCTGTGGGCGAAATGCCATCTCCTTCGTGCCGATGCGCACGAGGTGCACGCCAGCTTCGGCCGCCGCCGCCATGTACTTGAAGAGATTCTTGTTCGACAGCACCATCGGATCGCCGCCAGACAGCAGCACTTCCCGGATCGGATAGCGTGGCTCACCCGTGTGCTCGTCCTTGCCGCCTTGGGCTGCGAGCGCGGCGTTGTAGTCGAGGATGTAGGCCTTCAAGTCGTCCGGCTTCACCAGGCCCTTGCCCGTCGAGCCGTTGAAGATGTCGAGCCGGTAGCAATAGCGGCAATGCGCAGAGCAGGCCAGTGCTGAATAGGCCAGAACGATCTCGTCGTACTTGTGAAGGATCTTGCCCTTGAGGCTGTCCGGGCTGTACCGGATCTGGTTCGACGGGTCTTTCTCGCCCGTCATGTCTTCCGCCTCGGCAAGGATGGGCACCACCAGCGCCTCCAATGGCTTGCTCGGGGGCATGGTGGGCAACAGCACCTTGCCGTCGGCATCGTG
>Ga0170475_102593628_pt1 | contig 15169 bp, 11 predicted proteins | sample Soicark_Litter_5_FD_111474 | JGI IMG/M metagenome (GOLD analysis project Ga0170475, IMG submission 111474) | Avena fatua rhizosphere microbial communities from Hopland, California, USA. Combined Assembly of 48 SPs | reverse complement strand
GGAAGGAGGGCGATTATCGTTTTCCCAGCGAGACCAAGGATAACAAGTGATACGGGTATCCAAATCCGCCTTGGCGCAAAGAGTATCAATCCTGCAACAACGTAGTACGTCGCTTCGAAACTTAGTGACCAATAGGGGCCATTTGTGCCAGGTGATATCCCGTTGAACCTGAAAATCTGATATTCGTTCAGGAAAACAGTGGATGACAAATATCCAGCCCAACTTGGAGGCTTCCACAAGACTTTCTGAATGCTATAAAAGTCTGGGTTGACTGACATGCCAATTTTGTCGAAGACAAATGTCAGTATTAGAGCCACTCCAACGACAGAATACAGTCTTGCCATTCTTGCGGAGAAATAGGCGGCCGGTGACCTTTCTCTTGTGGCCGTAACGTACGCTATGACGTATCCCGACAGCACAAAGAAAATCGTTACTGCGATTGCGCCATACGATCCCAATCGCCACCAAATTATGTTGCTGGTGAATGGTGTGCTCGACAGATGGTCTAAAAATACCGCCAGCGCAGCAAGAAACCGAATGACGTCTAAGTATAGTGAAAACGATTTATTCATGAATTGACAACCACTCTCAACCCAGATTGATATGGCACAACGCGCCACGAACGATAGGTTGAGCGGTGGAGAGTTCGTTAAGAGCGCTGCGCATCAATAGGAAAGTGCGTTGACGGCAGGCCCGCTTGCAACCTCAGGCCCGTGCGTCACTCCAGCGCAGCGTGCAGTTGTCATCCCCGTGGTACAGCGCCTCACCCTTGTTGTCCACACAGTAGTCGGGCGAGATGATCATCTCGCTGAATGTCATGCCCTGGCCAATGCGGGTGTAGTCAAACAGCACGCAGCGCGCCACCGTGGCATTGGCACGGACGTGGCTGCCGTGTGCGATCCAGGTGGGGCCGATAATCTTTGCGCCAGCCTCGATTTTGACGCTGGAGCCGATGTAGACGGGTCCCTCGATCTCGACATGGTCCCAGTCAATGCTGGTATTCAGGCCAACCCATATGCCCGGGCGCACCTGGCGGCCTGGCATCTCCAGATGGGCCACCTGGCCGCGCAGCACGCGCTGCAAGACCGACCAGTAGTCGCTGACCCGGCCGATATCGATCCAGTTGAAGAAGCGGTTCTGCACAAAGAAGGGGAACTGCTTTTCCACCAGCAGCGGGAACAGCTGCGAGCCGATGTCGAAGTTGCAGTTGGACGGTATCAGGTCCAGCACGCTGGGTTCAAACAGGTAGATGCCGGTACTGGCCAATGTGGAGCGGGCCTCTGCCGGCTTGGGCTTTTCCTGGAACGACTGCACGCGCCCTTGGGGGTCCGCCAGCACCATGCCGTAGTACTGGGCTTGGTCGATGGGTACGTCCAGCGCAACAACACTGGCTTGTGCGCCCTTTTCCTTGTGCTCGCGCACGGCGGCACCGATGTCCAGATCGATCAGTGCGTCACCGCACAGAACCAGGGTGGTTTCGTCAAAGAAGCCGGAGAAGTCCTGGATGTGGCGCATGCCGCCTGCCGAGCCTTTGGGGCGTGGCAGTATTTCACCGTGGTCCAGCACGCCCTCATAGGAGTAGCCTATTTCCACGCCCCAGCGGCTGCCGTCACCAAAATAGTGCTCGATGCTGCGGTAGTGGTAGGCCACATTGACCATGATCTCGCGCACACCGTGGCGGGCCATGTGCTCGATCAGGTATTCCATGACTGGTTTGCCCAGCAATGGCACCATGGGCTTGGGGAGGTTCTTTGTCAGTGGTCGCACACGGGTGCCCTGCCCGGCGGCCAAAATCATGCCTTTTGTCAAACTAAGTTTCCTGTAAATGCGGCGCGTTTGTTGCTACGCGGCCAATGCATGGAGTTTAACGTTCACAGATGAACATTTGACTACGGAAATTGTGACACGGTGTGCGAGTAGTTACCGCTCGAACCGCTTCTTGATGCCGAGAAACCAGGACTCGAAATATTTGAAGCTCAGGCTTGCGGCGACTACCGTCAGCACAAAAGTCAGACCAAAGACTTCCAGTCCGCCCCCATGCAACCCCAAGGCGCCCAGAATTTTCGTGGCGGCATTCTTGCACAGCATGTGCAGCATGTACATGCCATAGCTGATGGACCCCACATAGGCGATCGGCCCGTAGGTGAACAGCTTGATCAACGGATGCCGTGTCTGGATGACGCAGGCGCCGACCCAGGCCGCGAAGAGCACGGCTGTCACAAATCCGGGGATGCCTGGCACTACCAAGGCGATGAGCAATACCGCTCCCACAACCGGAACGGACCAGGCCTGGCCCAGTACCCGCCGCACAAGCTCATAGCCCGTTGCATGGTCGAGCGTGATGGCCAGCAGCGATCCCGTCACAATGGACAGCGGCACTGCGGACAGGAAATGGTTGCCCGCCACCTGCCCCGCAGCGCAAACCAGGAATATCACCAACAGAACCGTGCCCGTGCGGATGCCGGTGCCGGTCCATCGCAAGGTGGAGGGCAAGAGGAGGTAGAACTGCTCCTCGGCGGCCAGCGACCAGGCGAAGTAGAAAATCACGCGGCCGTCCAGGGGCACGAACAGATTGGACGTATAGGTGGCAAAGTAAATCAAGTTGCCATAGAACGCCTGGCCCACGGCCGTGTTTCGCTCCAGCAATGTAACGACGCCGATGTAGAGAATCAGCGTGCCGTAATAGAGCGGAAAGATGCGCAGGGAGCGGCGCATGTAGAACGCCTTGAGGTCAATGCCTCCATTGCGTGCTTGTTCCCGCAGCAAGAGCGTGGTGATGAGAAACCCGCTGATGGCAAAAAACAGGGAAACGCCTTGTGTGCCGATGAGTGCCAGCGTGTGGCCTACCCAGGCAGGCGCGGTGTGGTGCCAGATGACAGCCACGATGCTGATGGCGCGCAGGCCGTCCAGCGATTCAAATCGCTTCTGGGCCCTATATTGCGTTCGCAAGTCGCTCATGGAATCTGCTGGATCACTGGATCACTGGATGTTTGGATGGGATGCGGCGCAGCGGGCGAACTGCGCACCACGTTGCCGCTGAGAAGCGCGCTGCCTGTGGCGGCCGGTTAGGGGTTAGGAATAGTGTGTGCCGACCGAAACACTGGGCTTGCCGCCCTTGGTGATGCAATAGCAGGAGATTTCGCCCGTCAGAGAGTTGACCGGCAGCATGCTTTTCATGGTTCTGGACCAGCGCCGCTCCCAGTGTCTGGGAACGTCCTCGCTGGTGGGCCAGTTGGCTCGCGAGTAAGTGACGGATTCCACGGCGGCGTTCGTGGTCCGTGCCCACCGTTCTACCGCCCAGGGGAAGATGGGCGTCACGTGGTAGCAGCCGACAAAGGACTGCTCCCGGAAATAGGGCAACAGCCCCTTCTTCAGAAACAGCCAACGCGCCGGGATGCTGTTGACGTTGGGCGATGTGAAGATGAGTTTGCCGGTGGGCTTGAGCACACGGATGGCCTCGCGCAGAAATCCCCATGGATTCTCGAGGTGTTCAACCACCTCGATGGCAAGGACGGTGTCAAAAGTTCCGGATTCGATCTTCAGCGGGTGGTTGAAGTCCGCGAATTCACAGCGCATGCCCGAGGCGACAAAATGCTCGGGGTGCAGGTCCAGACTGGTAACGTCAAGCCCTTTTTGTTTGGCGATGGACGACAAACCGCCCCGCCCCGCTCCGGCGATCAATATGCTCCCGGTTGCGGGAAGCTGCGCCAGTGCACACTCCCATGTGCCGGGGGCCGCCTGGGGGGCCTGTTCAGCAGGTAAATCAAAGTTACCCAACACTATGCTCATGTCATGACCTTACAAACAATCGTGGCGAGATTATGGACGATTTGATTCCGGTGCAAGGGCATCCTTGCGATGGGGCAAGAGCGGCGTGGTCAGCGTTTGTTACACGGTTGAAGCCGCTTGCAGTGCGGTGTCAGTCGCCGTAGCCCTGCGGATTGTTGCTCTGCCAGCGCCAGGTATCGGCGCAAATGGTTTGCAGGTCGCGTGTGGCCTGCCAGCCCAGCACGCTGCGCGCCATCTCTGCATTGGCGTGGTAGCTGGCCAGGTCACCAGCGCGGCGCGGCTGCACGCGGTAGGGCACAGGCCTGCCGCTGGCGGCCTCGAAGGCGTGCACCATTTCCAGCACACTGTGGCCTACGCCAGCACCCAGGTTGAAAGCCTGGCACCGCCCTTGGCTGCTGTCGGCCATCCATTGCAGCGCCCGCAGATGGCCCTGCGCCAAATCCACCACGTGGATGTAGTCGCGCACGCCGGTGCCGTCAGGCGTGTCATAGTCATTGCCGAACACGTTGAGATACTCCCGCTTGCCCACGGCCACCTGGGCCACAAACGGCATCAGGTTATTGGGTATGCCCTGCGGGTCCTCGCCGATCAGGCCGCTGGGGTGGGCGCCCACCGGATTGAAGTAGCGCAGGATGGCAAACCGCCAGTTGGCATTGCTGGCAAAGGCATCGCGCAGAATATCTTCCACCATCAGCTTGGTGCGGCCATAGGGGTTGGTTGGCGCAAACGGATGGTCTTCGGTGTAGGGCAGGAATTGCGGCGTGCCGTATACCGTTGCCGATGAGCTGAATACCAGCGTCTTGACGGCGCAGGCCTGCATGGCCTGCAGCAGGCGCAGCGTGCCCACGACATTGTTGTCGTAGTAGTCCAGCGGCTTCTCGCTGGATTCGCCCACGGCCTTGAGTCCGGCAAAGTGCACCACTGCCGTGGCGCCGCTGTTGTGCAAGGCGTCCTCCAGCGCGGCGCTGTTGCGCACATCGCCCTGTATGCGCGTGAGCGTCTTGCCTGCAATGCGCTGCACCCGATTCAAGGCTTCGGGCTTGCTGTTGCAGTAGTTGTCGAATACGGTCACGTCATACCCGGCATGGAGCAGTTCCACGCAGGTGTGGCTGCCGATATAGCCTGCTCCGCCAGTGACAAATACCTTCTTTTGCATGACTTCCAATGGTTGGGCGTGCGCCTTTACTGCACCACTACCTCTTTGATAAAAATGTCCCCTGAACCTTGCGGCGCGTCCAGGCGCAGTACCGACAGGCCAGCGGGCAAGTTTACTGTCACTTTGGAGCTTGTTGCCGTCGTCGCCGCCGCCGCTGTTGTTGTGGAACCTGCAACAGTGCCGTTTGAAGTAACTGAAGTAACTGAAGTAATGGCCGCCGGTGCAAGGGTGATGGCCCCCGCGCTCTTGCCATTGACATACAGCGCCACCGACCCGGTGACGATTGTTCCGACATTGAGCGAGATCTGGCGGGTGCCAGCCGCCGCAGTACGGATGGGGAGCAGGATGTAGGGAGCGGGGTTGGTCGCTCCGATGCGCAGCAAATAGGCAGTGCCACCCAGTGCCCAGGCTGCGGCATCAGACCCTATGGTCTGGGACGCCGGGTCCTTCAGGTTGATGGTTGCCGGCACAAGGGTGCCCAAGGTGGCTGCTGGCTGGGGTTTTGCATTGATGGCATCAACGGCCTGCAACTTGAAGGAGCCAGTATCCGAGACAACTTGCGGAGCCAGTTCGTTGGTAAAGCTCCAGGGCGAAGAGCCGCTGTACACGTAGTAGACCAGTTCGTCACCGCCGGCTTGATCCCAGATGTCTTGTGCCAGCAGCATGCGACCTTTCATGCGCGGGTCGTTGTTGAATGCGGCTGACACGGCGGCTCCGCTTGCGGAACCCAAAGAGGTGAACCCTGGCCCAGGGCCACCTTCGTAGGCCACGTATTTGAGGCCGTAGGCATGTGTCCACATGGAATCGATGGCCGATGTCTTGGCAAAGCTTGGGCTGGGCAGATTGGCAAAATAGCTATCCAAGGTGGCAGAGCTGCTGTCCTTGGGGTCAAGGTCCGAGGCGTAGTAGGCTGCTCCACCACCGCCATACCAGATGTCGCTGGGCTTGCGTGCAACCGCATTCAGTGGGTTGGTCCGTACTTGGCCATAGAAGGCTTGCGCCCACGTCAGCCCCATGGACAGGAAGGAGTTTGCATTGCCAACCTGGCTTGCCAAAATGGGCCGTACGGTCGTCATCATGGCGTTGTCGCCAAACACGTCTCTGAAGGTCAGGCTGATAAAGGCCGAGCGGTAGGCTACCCAGCGCCGCAGGGCGATATATTGGTCGGACAGAGGGCCATCAAAGGCAATGGGATGTGTTGTGTCGCCCTTGTTGGCATTGGCCAGTGCCAGTGCCCAGCCATAGCCTTTGAAGCCAGCGCCCGAGTTCCACACTTCGTTGCCATACTCCAGGTAGACCCGCAGGCCCGGCTTCAGCGGTGCATAGGCGGGGTTGGCCTGCGCACTGGTGTAGGGCAGTCTGCCGTCGCTGCCGTACTTGACCAGTTGCGCCAGCTTGCGAATGTAGTCGTCGTCTGCGCGCACGGGTACGTTCAGCCACACATCGCGGTTGGCCACATTGGCCAGGGCGACAAGGAGCTCCAGGCTGCTTCCGTTCTCATACGTGGAGCCGAAGTGGCTTGGCAAGGTACGTTCAGCCCAGGTAGATTGGGGGTTGGTATTGACACTGAGAAATTCCATACCGCGAATGATCCGGAACTTTTGCATTGCCGCAATGAATTCGGTGGTGAACGTTGCCGAGCCATCGGTTGCATAGCCGGGCCGCCACAGATGAATGTTGGTCACACCATCACCCTTGCTGGACGCCTTGTTGCGGTAGGTGTCCTTGAAAACCACCCAGACATTGCCAGTGGCATCGTTGGCCAGCACAAAGTCCGCCTTGCTGGTATTGCTGGCCGTATCGTAGCTGGCGTTTTGTACGCGGCCTGCACCGCCTGCTGTCAGCGTGGCGCGCCCGGTGAAGCTCAGTTTGTAGGTTCCAGCTCCAACCTTGGTGGACGAAAAAATCAGCTGAAAATCTTTGCCAGGGTAGCCGTCCGCATCGCCGGCAACATCATACGACCAGTCCATGCCACGGGCCTGTGCGTGCCGAGCCGCATCGGCCAATGCAAAGCTGCGGTCATAGTAGCTGAAGCCCTTCAGGCCGATGCCGACCCGCGGCGACTGCGTTGCGGTAAGCAGCTGGGGCGCCGACACCCTGTCTGAAGGTGCTTCCTGACTCGCGTCGCTGCTGCCGCCACCACCACCACCACAAGCCACCAGGAATGCGCCAGTCAGCGCAGCCGAGCCTAAGAGTTTGAGCAGGTTTCCGACCATTTGTTTCGTCCTTTTGAATCGCACTTTGATGTTTTTAATTTTCCAGTGCTTATCGCAAGAACAACCAACTGGTTTGGATCGCTTTACTCAGCTTGATGGTGTACACGCCACCGCTGTATTGCGTTAGAACTTCATGGTCCTGTTGCTGTGTATCCCGCATGCTGAGCCTGAGCCCTTTGGGCGCACGGATTTTCAGTTCTCCCTCCAGCGGTTCCACAGTGAAGGGGACCTGGTTGTTGCCCTTTGGTACGGACCGTGCGCCTAGAGAAATCATCAGGTTCTTGGACTGTGCGATACCGGCCCCGTCCAGGCTTTGCACAGCCACTGTTGCATTGGGGGTTGTGGTTTTGATGGTTACATCCTTTAACAAAATAGTTTCGCCGCCCAGCCAGCCCATGGCGGCCTGCGTGCGGGGGGTATTGACGGTGTAGATGCCCTTGCCCCAGTTGTGCTCCAGTTCGCCAGTGTCTGTTTTCGCCTCAGTGGCGTCGGGCGCCAACACGGCCATTGCCGGGTCATGCAATACCTTGGCGTCAGTGGGTATGGTGCTTTTTGACAGCCAGGGTAGCTCCTTCGTCTGCGGCATGGCGATGAGCAGCTTGCCCACTTCTGCCGCAGTGCGCAGTGCAGGTGCGTTGGCTGCGGATAAGGCTTGGTTGAACAGCATGTCGGCCCCCGGGTCAAAGACGTAGGTGGTGAGTGCCTCATGCACGTGGCCCTGGCGGTACATCAGCGCGGCGGCGGGCATGGTGGCCATCAAAGAGGGGTCGTTGCGCGCATGCCAATTGGACGCGGTGCCCGGCGTGTTGAGGGGCTCCTGCGAGTAGGCGTACTGTACCAACGCGTCCCAACCCTGGTGGCTGGCCGTTGCGGCGACAAACAGGGGCAAGGTATGCCGATCAGGCGTGGGAAACGGCTCTGCATTCCATTCGCTGACGGTCAGCGGTTTGCCTGCCACCTGACCCAAGGATATCCAGTGGGTGATATTGGGTGTAACCAGCGGGTTCTTCTCGATCTGGCCTACGCCTCCATAGGAGTGCACATCCACCATATCGCCCGTAGTCAGGGCAGGTAGCGAACTCAGCGGACTGTATCCCCAGGAACTGGTGGTCGCAATGGGAACCTGCACGCCCAGGCGGCGCAGCTGGGACAGCATGTCCTGATCGAAGCGCCGCTCCAGATCGTTCAGAAACAGCTTGGACGGGCCATGCTCCCAGGCATGCCAGGTCCGCTCCTTGGACAGGTTCTGCGTGCGGGCAAAGCCCTCGGCCTGCGCTATATACAGGCGGCTGTGCCCCGGCACCTGCTTGTCGGGCAGCAGCGCGTTGCCGAAGTGGTAAGTGATGTCGTTCTCGTTGGTGATCAACATGGCCGCAATCGCGGGCTCGTCCTTGTTAGCCTTGCCGGTATACGGGTTGACGTGGGTGACGTAAGCTTCGTTGAAACGTTGCATGGCGCTTTGGATGCTGGCGTTGACGTAGTTGTAGCCCTTGAGCTCGGCCGTGTCCCTGCCTTTGCGCATTTCGTCAAAGTCGGCAATGCCGTCTTCGGCTTTGAAGGCACGCTGCACGTGCAGATCCAGCCAAACGTAGATGCCCTCATCTTTCAGGCACTTGATCCACCAGTCCAACCGGTCCAATGCGTCCGCGTTGAGCTGTTGCGTGTTGTTCGTGGTTTTGGAGCTGCCAAAAATGTTGGGGCTGACCCAGGGGGAATCATGGTGGTGCAGCCGAACCAGATTGAAGCCCAGCTTGGACAGTCGTGCCGCTTGTTGGCGCACGGAATCCTTGGATGTGCCATACAAGGCGTAGGCCGACACGTTGGTGCCCCAGAAGCGCGCAGGACTGCCGTCCGCAAACCGCAGCTGATCGCCCACCGCCTTGACGAAGCCCCGTTTGCCCGCAGGTGCCTCGGGGGCGTTCAAGAACGCCAGATCCACGGGCGCGGTCTTCCAGTCCAGGTTGTCGCGCGGCCAGGTGGACGGGTCTTCCAGGCCATAGCGTTCCGCAGTGGAAGGCCCCAGGGCCATGTCCCCGGACACGGTGAGTGTGGCCGTGTAGCGCAGCGTGCCGGGCGTGACGCCGCCTTTGTAGAAGTAGGCGCGCAACTCGTTTTTTCGGCCCTGCTCAAAGAACACGTCAGCCAGCGGCGGCTCGAAACGCATCTCCATGCGGGCTTTGCCATCACGCCCCCAGGCCCAGCCCCGGTTGCCGGGTAGCAGCACGGGTTCCCCCAGATCGGCACCAAAGTTGGCCAGATCAAACTTGAATACCATGCCACCGCCGATCACATTGGGGCGCCCGCCATGGGCGTCCAACCCGATGTCCCACACCAGTTGCGTTGGCGTCTGCTTGTGCATGCTGGCCAACAGATCCAGATCCAGTGCCTTGCTTCTGCCTGTCAAGACATAGCTGGAGGGCGCAGTCACTTTCATGCTGCTGTCCATTCCCGCCCAGGCCCAGTTGGCGCCCCAGAATGCGAACGATGGCGTGACGGCGAACGCGCCGCCTTTGGTCAGCGCTGGCAGGCCCGTCTTGTCATCCACTACAACGGTATAACCGGATGCGGCGGAACGGGCTTGTGCAAACGGTGCAGACAGCGCGAGTACGAACCCCACGAGCAGCCACAAACGCAGGGGGCGGGGTGGGCATGCCGGCCTGCTGTGCAGGGATGGGGCGGCGCTCTGGCGCTGCTGCGACGGGTTTTCGTGGTGCGTGGAGATCGTAGACATGTTTGTGGAGTGTCAGGAGTTGCGCACTGTAATGCTGGCGGGAATGCCGACTGCTGTCGCCCCTTGGGGCACATCGCTCAAAACGACGGCGTTCGCACCGATGGCAGCATGGTCGCCGATGGAAATATTGCCAAGGAGCTTGGCGCCCGCACCGATGTCGACATGCCCGCCCAGGGTCGGCACCCCTGCGCGCCGCTGGCCAATCGTCACTTGCTGAAAGATCAGGCAGTTGGGCCCTATGACTGCATGGGGGTGGATGACGATGCCATTGGGGTGCGGGATCAGCAAGCCGCCGCCGATATGGCAGTTCAAGGGAATGTCGGCGCCCGTCACCGCGCTCCAGAAACGGTGTCGGATGACCGCCAGCTTTCTGTTGGCTATATGCAGCGGGTTGCGGGGGCTGGGTGTGCGCTGGTAGCTGCGGATGCTGGCAATCAGCGAGCGCGAAGGGTCCCATGAAAACCAGGATTTATGCTCCCGGCTGAAGTCCGGCACCTGGGCCGATACGGCAGGTGGCGCTGCAGTGCCTGGCGTCATGTTGGAACCCGTGGACAAGCTGCTTACCGTCCGATTGCAAAATACTCAAACCCCATGCCGCGCACCATCTTGGGGTCGTACAGGTTGCGGCCATCGAAGATCACGGGTTGTTTGAGTGCTGCCTTGATGGCTGGAAAGTCAGGGCTCTTGAACTCTTTCCATTCGGTCACGATCACCAGTGCATCGGCATCCTTTAGCGCTTCGGTCTGGCTGGCGGCATAGCTGAGTCCCGGTTCATTGGGGAAGCTGCGTTGGGCTTCGTGCATCGCCACGGGGTCGTAGGCGGCCACGGTTGCGCCGGCTGCAATCAGGTCGGCAATGACTTTGCGGCTGGTGGCCTCGCGCATGTCATCGGTATTGGGTTTGAATGCCAGGCCCCACAAAGCAAAATGTTTGCCCGCCAATTGGTTGCCAAAGCGTTTCTTGATCTTGTTGCCCAGCACATGCTTTTGCGCGTTGTTGGCCTCATCCACCGCGCCCAGCACCCGCAACTCAAGATCACCATCGGTCTGCGCGGTGCGGATGAGCGCTTTGACGTCCTTGGGAAAACAGGACCCGCCGTAACCAGCTCCCGCATACAGGAAGTCGTAGCCGATGCGCGGGTCCGAGCCTATGCCCTTGCGCACCTGCTCAATGTCTGCCCCTATTTTTTCAGCCAGATTGGCCAACTCGTTCATGAAGCTGATGCGCGTGGCCAGCATGGCGTTGGCGGCATATTTGGTGAGCTCGGCGCTGCGCACGTCCATCACGATGAGACGGTCGTGGTGCCGCTGGAAGGGCGAATACAGCGCGCGCATGTTCAACGCGGCCTGCTCGTCTTCGCAGCCAATCACGATGCGCCCGGGGCGCATGAAGTCTTCGATGGCGGCGCCCTCCTTTAGAAACTCCGGATTGGACACCACGCTGAACGGCGTATCGACTCCGCGCAGCTTGAGCTCTGATGCTACGGCAGCCTTCACTTTGTCGGCCGTGCCCACAGGCACGGTGCTCTTGTCGACGATGACCTTGTAGTCGGTCATGTACTTGCCGATGTTGCGGGCGGCAGCCGTTACATACTGCATGTCGGCTGAGCCGTCTTCATCCGGGGGTGTGCCCACCGCAATGAACTGAATAGTGCCGAAGTGCGCAGCCCGCTCCACATCCACCGTGAAATGCAGGCGGCCCGCCGCCACGTTGCGGCGAACCATTTCCTCAAGTCCGGGTTCGTAAATGGGTATGCCGCCGTCCTCCAGCAGCTTGATCTTGGCAGGGTCCATGTCCAGACACAGCACATCGTTGCCCACTTCGGCAAGGCATGTTCCGGTGACAAGGCCTACATAGCCAGTTCCAATGACGGTGATTTTCATCTTTCAATCCAAAAAAAAGAATATTCAAACAATTGATTGCTTCTGAAGGCGGGACTATGGATTGTCCCTGCCCATGGATGCAGGAATGTGTCAGTGGGGATGTATGGCGTCAATCTTGTGCATGATTCGATCCAGCTTTTCTATCGGCAACTTGAACCCTCCCTCGCAGAGTTCGCCCACTACAAATGCGTAGCGCAGATCCAGGCAATCCGTTATGTCTTTGTAAACGTTGTTGAATCGGAATGGCGGTTGCAGTGCCAGCAAGGTGCCCCCTTCGGCCATGGAATAGATGGCCTGGGACAGCTGGCTGCCTTCCACGCTGACCAGCATCCGGGCGCCCTTGGTGATGGCTATGATTTCTGCGGCGCTGTGCTTGTGCGGGTCCAGTATCTGGAAACCCAATGTGCGCAGGTGGTCGGCAATTTGCATTTCGTTGACCAAGCGCCGCTGTTCACCGGTTCCACCCCTGAGCACCATGACGCCAGGGTGGGTGGAGCGCCTTTGCGGATGAAAGCGGTTTCTGATCAGGTCGTAGCGTGCCCTCTTGTAGGCATTTTGGCCGAAGTCTTCAAAGATGACGAGTTCGCGAATTCTTCCGTAACCCACCGGTGTGGTTTGAAGATCGAGGTAATGCATGTACTGGCGCTGGTGCTCGGTCAGTTCCATGGTGTCCCGAATCGGTGGCGCCACTTCATTGCACGCGTAAATCAGGGGCAGACCGTCTTTCATCCAGTGGCCAAAGTATTTGCTGGTGATCCACGAGCACGCAAGGGCTGCGCTGGGCAGGTCATGGTAGTCACCTACCGGCGCGCGCCATCTCTGTGGAACGGTGTTGATTTGAAGCTTGCTGGGCCCTTTGTAGATGTGTCCATCAAACAGGTGAACATTCTTCAGGCGCCTTGCAATGGTGGCCGCATGCTGGCGCGCATCGCCGCTCAATCGCTTTTTCTCATTCTCGAACGTGATTCCGGGCGCCAGGGCCGTGACGCCGTCCATATCATTTTCAAGCCAGATTCCCGGCTGCGCGCCGCAAACCACCGCCGGCGAAACAACCCATTCCTTGTCGCACAGCGCACTGTAGTCCTTATTGCCAAACAGCCGGAGAAAGCCGCGGCGCATCATCGCCACGTTGAATGCGGTACGTGTCATGGGTCCAGGCCCGGGTGGGTAGTCATGGCGGGGCGGCGGGTGGAGGGCCTAAGCCGGGAGGTTTGCACGGATGTCATGGGCCCTTTTCTTGAACTCTGCTTCAAAGGTGTGGGCTACGGCAAACTCTCGGGCCTTGCGTGACATGTGCCGCAAAGCATCCAGATCCGAAATCAACCGGGATACCGACGCGACGACGTCGGCCGTATGGCCCAGGGGGGTCGCGTATCCAATGCCCGACTCCTTGCTGAGTCCGCTCCACATCCGGTTTGCGTATCCCACAATCGGCAACCCGGCGCCAAAGGCTTCGAGATAGGTGCACGATGGGTCGTTTTGCGTGTGGCAGCAGACAAACACATCAAAATCATACGAGCGCTGTACCAGCTCCGGGTAGGGAATGGCCTGGTGGATATGAATGCGATTGGCCACTTCTTTTTTCTGTGCCAGCTCCAGCATTGCATCGTGCAAACTGCCCATGCCGTAGCAATGCAGTTCAATATCCATGCCGTGCCGTATGCATGCAACAGCCACCTGCACGGCATCCAGGGCGCCTTTGATGGGCTCATACCGTCCGGAAAACAGCAACTGCAGCGGCCTGGAGCCCAGCTTTGCAAGTCTTGCCTCCAATTGCTGTGCAGGGATGGTCATCTCTGTCGACATTCTCGAATCCAGATACAGCACGCGGTTTTTATTGAAGGGCTTGGCCTCTTCGTAGATGGGAAAGCCATTGCAATGCAAGGCCGCCGCGCCGCGCATGGCCGGAATGCCGATCGTGGCATATTGCCACACGCTGCGCCACGCGCGCACAGCGCGGCGCAATGGATTTGTGACTTGGTTGATGTTGACGCTGATATTGGTTTTTAAATCGCATTCCAGAATCAGGGTATACGGAATGCCCAAATGCGCCGCAATCTTTGTAGCCCCCCAGTTGGTATACCCATAGACCCATTTACTGCGCGCAATCAATGCGCTGAGTTGGTCGTGGATGCTTTTTGCGCTTTGCGTGCCATCCACCACTTCCACTTCAAAGCCCAGGCCGTCATACCTGACTTCAACCGGGTCCATTATTTTTTCACCCTCTTTCAGGGCCGGATGGACGGTGGTCAGGGGCTCGTCTATCAATTCGACGTACTTGAGCATTCCCGTGAGGAATTTTCTGTCGACTACGAGGGTCCCGTTTTGCAACTTGACCGGGTTGCTGTGAATCATGGATATCATGGCTGGAGGGTGTTCAGTGGCGGAGCAGGTGGTTCAATATTCAGCAGAATTCAATTTGATGGTGAGCGCACGCCATAAAAATACCGGGTTGCCAATCACATAACGGCGAAACAACCGCCTGGGCTCTAGCGCCAATCTGAACAGCCATTCCATGCCCATGGTGCGGAACAATCCTGGCGCACGCTGAGTCTTGCCACCCAGAAAGTCAATGATGGCACCCCCACACACAATGAGGCAAGGAAAGTCCAGATGCGCGCGCAACGCGTTGGCAAGCAGCTCTTGTTTCGGCATGCCCATGCCCAACACGATCAGCGCGGGCTTCTGGCGTTTGGCATCTGCAATGTACGCATTGGCCGGCAAAAAACCGTTTGCGACGCCAATGCTACTAGCCTGCGCGAGTTCATCCGCAATTGTTCGGGAAGCATTTGTAAGAAATGGTTCCTGCGTGCCATATAGTGCAAGCGGGCGGCCATTGAAGCGTTGAATGATTTTGGGAATCAAATCGGTTCCATTGAGATTGAGCCCTGGCGGCATGTGCAGCATGCGGTACAGCGCCGCCATTCCAGATCCGTCGCGCAGCAAGGTATCGGCTGATTCCAGCGCCTGGTAGAAGTCTTGCGCATCGGCAGCTGAATTCATGGCATGCGCATTCACAAAGGCCAGCACATGCACGCCACGGGGGTCTGCAAGCCGCTGCAGCAAATTCTCCAGCTCCGCAGGCGAATGCAGCCGCTGGATTTTCTTCAGCACGCGTTTCCAACGCTCTTTCCATTGCATGTTCATTCACCATCTCTCTTGGAGCGCACCCATTTGGATTGGCGCTTGACCAGAAAGCCCATATACAACGGCAGCTTGGCCAGGATATACAGGGGTACGCTGCACAGTTGCTGAAAGCTGATGATGCTGCGCCCGAATGCATACCAGGCCGACAGGACCGCGGTTGCCAGGGCGCCCGCAGCCGCAGCGGCAATATCCAGCGGCAGCCACCGGGCCGTCAGCACACCAAAAGCGGCACTGACACAGAATTGCG
>Ga0170475_110822621_pt1 | contig 15176 bp, 20 predicted proteins | sample Soicark_Litter_5_FD_111474 | JGI IMG/M metagenome (GOLD analysis project Ga0170475, IMG submission 111474) | Avena fatua rhizosphere microbial communities from Hopland, California, USA. Combined Assembly of 48 SPs | reverse complement strand
TTTAATAATTTTACTATTATTATTGATATTGCAGTTTAATTATTCATTAATTTTTTTTAATGGTTATTTTCTTATAAATAAATTAATTGTTTTCGCCAAAATATTAATTGTTTTGACATTAATTTTAATTTTTGTTATTTCTTTGGATTATTTTAAATTTGAAAAATTTCAAATTCCTGATTATGTAGCTATTGTATTATTAGCAGTAATGGGCATGTTTTTACTAGTTTCAGCTAATGATTTTATTACTGTTTATCTAGCTTTAGAGCTTCAGTCTTTTTGTTTATATATTTTGTCATCATTGAAGCGTTATTCGAATTTATCTATAGAAGCTGCACTTAAATATTTTATTTTAGGTTCATTTGCGTCTGGAATTTTATTGTTTGGTGTTTCTTTATTATATGGTTATTTTGGCACTACTAATTTTTTTGAAATTAATATTCTATTGTCCTATGAAGATTTAATTATTTCTGATTATTTTATAATTGTTTTTCTTGGGGTATTGTTTATTTCTGTTGGTATATTGTTCAAGCTTGCCATTTTTCCTTTTCATTTTTGAATTGCTGATGTTTATGAAGGTTCTCCCATGATTGTCACTGCTTTTTTTGCTGTTATTCCAAAGATATCTTTTCTTTTAGTATATATTAAATTATATGGATTTGTGTTTGTGGAGCTTTATTTTTTTACTTCTCATTTTTTGTTACCTTTAGGGCTATTTTCTATTTTAGCAGGTATTTTGTTATCTTTATATGCTACTAAAATTAAGCGTTTATTGGCTTATAGTGCAATTACGCATATGGGTTATCTTGTTGTGACTTTATCTTTTATTTCTGTCATTAATTTAGATATTTTTTTGATTTATTTAGTGACATATATTTTGTCCTCGATAGGTGTTTTTGCTATTTTATTAAGCTTTAGGAAAAACTATTATTTTTATAAATTTCGTAATCTTACAGAATTATCTATTTTATTAAGAGCTAATCCTTTTTTAGCTCTAATTTTTTCTGTACAGTTATTATCATCAGCCGGAATACCACCATTGGCTGGATTTTTTGGTAAATTTTTTGTATTTTCTTTTTTACTAGAACAAGAAGAAATTTATATTGCTGGAATAGTAATTTTACTAAGTGTGCTAAGTTCAATATATTACATCAGGTTAATTCGATTTATTTTTTTTAATAATTTTAATATGAATGACTCTGTGTTGGCAAATAATATTTCTTTGCCTTTTGCTTTTGTTATTGCCTTACTATTTTATTTAAATTTTTTTTTTATATTTTTCCAGGGTCCTTTATTAATTTTTTTTCATATATTATCTATTGATTTTTGAAATAGTATTTTATGGTTTCACTGTATTCTGTAATTCGTTTAAAACGCGGCGGTCATAAACGTTTGCCGATTTATCAAATAATCTGCATTATTAAATATAAACGTAATAAAGGTGATTTTTTAAGACGGTTGGGTTTTTTGAGCTTAACAAAAACAGATCATTTTTTATTTCTTGATTTACATGCTTTGGGTTCTTGCTTAAATAAAGGCTCTTTGTTAAATGGTACTGTAAAAAAATATATATCTAAGTTTATAAAAATTTAATTATGTCTTATTTTGTTGTAAATAATGTGGCTTTTGAACATTCTGATCGTCTTAATAATATAAGCAATATTCCGTTTTTAGTAGGCGATATTTTGGAATTGTCTTTTCGTGTTAAAGGTTATAATTATTCTTTTGAAGGCCTTTGTATAAAATGTAAAAAAAAAAAAGGTAAAAACCCTGAGACTACCTTAACAGTGCGTAATATTTTAGGCACTGTAGGTATTGAAATTTCTTGTTCATACTTTTATAATAGATTATTTTTTATGCGCATAAATAATTTTAAGCGTAAGGAAACAGTTTATACTAGATCTAAAATATATTATATCCGTCATAAATTGAATAAAGCTAGTCGTGTTTAAAATTTATATACTTGCTTGTGTGCTTTGTTATTGATTTTCTAGTGATTTATTTTGAAACTTTGAGTAAATGACATTTATTTTGAAACAAATGAAGAGTCTACTATTTTTCAGTTTTGTTCAATTAAAGGTATAAATTTGCCTTGTTTTTGTTACCATGAAAAATTAACTATTGCTGGTAATTGTCGTATCTGCTTGGTAGAAGCAAATGGAGCATTAGTTGTTTCCTGTGCAATGCCAATTGTAGATAATATGCGTATTTTTACAAATAGTAAACGTGTCAGAAAATCTCGTGAAAGTGTAATGGAATTTTTACTTGTAAATCATCCACTTGATTGTCCTATTTGTGACCAGGGTGGCGAATGTGATTTACAAGATATCTCTTTAACTTTTGGTTCTGATAGAGGGCGTTTTTATGAATATGCTAAAAGGTCAGTGGATAATCTTTATTGTGGCCCTTTAATTAAAACTGTCATGACGCGTTGTATTCATTGCACACGCTGCGTAAGATTTATTACAGAAATTTCTGGGGCTTTTGATTTTGGTGTTTTAGGGCGTGGTAATTCTATGGAAATAGGTACATATATTGAAAAATTCATTTTTGATGAATTATCTGCAAATATTATTGATTTATGTCCTGTTGGTGCTTTAACTTCTATGCCTTATGCGTTTTCTGCGCGCCCTTGGGAATTAAGTAACTTTGAAAGTATTGATATATTTGACTCATTAGCTTCGAGTGTTAGTTTAAATATTGCAAATAATAAAATAAGCAGGATTATTCCAGTGCTTGACGAATCAGTTAATGAAGAATGAATTACTAATAAAGCTCGATTCGCATTCGATTCTCTTAATGTTCAAAGATTAAATTATCCTAAATTACGTTTAAATAACAAATTGATTGTTTTGAGCTGACCTGTATCATTTGAACTATTTATATCTTTTTTATTGGCTAAGCCTTTGTTACTGGTTGATTGTATATTGGGTCATTTTATTGATGTAGATACAGCAATAGCTTTAAAAGATTTTTTTAACGGATTTGGCTGTTCTAATTTATCTTATGAGAATTCTTTTGCTTTTCCCACCGATTTGCGTATTTCATATTTATGAATACTACAATTATGTATTTAGAAAATTCTTCTACAATTATACTATTAGGCACTAATTTACGTGTTGAGATACCATTGTTAAATTCTCGACTTCGTAAAAATTATCTACTTGTAAATAAACAATTATTGGTTTATAGTATAGGATTGGCTATAGATTATTTAACGTTTCCTATTAAAAATTTGGGTAATAGTGTTTGTTATCTTAAATTTTTTTTTGAAGGAAATAGTATAATTTTAAAAAGTTTATTATTTAAGAATTTTATAAGCCCTGCTTTTTTTGGATTAAATGTTATTTTTAACATTATGATTAAAATTTTTTTAGGTGTATCACTATTAAATAGATTTGACGGTTTTTCTTTATTAAATTCTTTATCTTACAGTTTGCATAAACTTTTTGTTTCTTTTAAAAATTTTATTTGGTTTAGCGTAATATCGCCATATTTGGGAAGAATTACTGCTGGTGAATTAGGTTTTTTACCTAATATTCAATCTTTTTTTTTACATACTGATTTTTCTTTTACTTATTTTTGTGGTGTAGATACTCATTTTTTTGCTTATAAATCAAAAAAAGCTTTTTTTGTTTATCAAGGTATTTTTAAAAATACAACATTTTTATTTAATAATGCTAATTTAATATTACCGGCAAGTTCTTATGTTGAGCGCTCTGCTATATATTTGAATATTGAAGGTCGTATTAGGAGAACGAAGAAAGCTATTATTCCATTTAAGTTTTTATTTACTGAATTTGATACTGTAAAAGGCCTTCTTCTTACTAAAAAAAAAAAAATAAATCATAATTTTTCTATTTTAAAAAATTTTCATTTTTTAAGTTTTTTTAAAAATCTAATATGTTATAATCATTTTTTTGTTTTAGATCTTGGTTATTTGGCTAAACGTTTATGCAATTTAACAGCTTTATCGTTAGATATTAATAATTTTCATGTAATGTCTCTATTTCTTTTAATTTATAAATATGCTGCGACTGTGGACAATTTATTATTTAATACGGTATTTAATCGTACAGTTAATAACTACTATTCATTAGACATGTTTAGTAAAAATTCGAAAGTTATGTCGCTATGTTCTATTAAAATTATTTTTTCAAATTTTTCAATAACACAATAAGTTTTAAAAATATGTTTGTTAAAATTAAATCTTTATTCTTTGTGGTTTTTAGATGATTTATTTTTATTTTTTTACCACTATTTTCTATAAAATTGGCACTTATTTACGTGCTTTTTTTTTCTGGTATTGCTTGGTTGAAGTTTTTGTTTTCTATTTTGCCTTTGTTGTTTGCTGTCGCTTTTTTTACGGTATATGAGCGTAAATTTTTAGGAGCAGTGCAACGCCGACGTGGGCCTAATGTTGTAGGTTTATTTGGTTCTTTTCAAGCTTTTGCTGATGCTATAAAATTATTAGCTAAGGAAACAATTATTCCGAGTGCCTCTAATTCAATTATTTTTGCATTAGCTCCTGTTAGCACTTTTACTTTTGCGCTTTTTGCTTGGGCTGTTGTTCCTTTGCACAATTTATCGGTTTTTGCTGATATTAATGTAGGAATATTTTTTATACTTTCGTCATCTTCTTTAGGTGTTTACGGTATTGTAATGGCAGGTTGAGCTAGTAATTCGAAATATGCTTTTTTAGGTGGTTTAAGGTCTGCAGCACAGCTCATTAGTTATGAAATTTCTTTAGGTTTAATAATGATGCCTGTTTTTTTTCTCTCGAATTCTTTAAATTTGTCAGCGATTGTAGAAGCTCAATCTGATATTTTTTTTATTGTACCTTTTTTCCCATCGGCTATTCTTTTTTTTATATCAATTTTGGCTGAAACTAATAGACCACCTTTTGATTTACCTGAAGCAGAGTCTGAATTGGTTTCTGGTTATAATGTAGAATATTCAGCTGTTGGCTTTATTTTTTTTTTTTAGCTGAGTATTTAAATATGGTTTTGATGTGTAGTTTATTTGTTATTTTATTTTTAGGCGGTTGATTACCGCCTTTAGATGTTTTTTTTCTTTTCTGAGTTCCGCCTTTTTTATGATTTACCATAAAATTAGTACTTTCTATTACTTTTTTTATTTGAATTCGTGCAGCTTTACCTAGATATAGATATGATCAATTAATGTCTTTAGGTTGAAAAGCTATTTTACCATTATCATTAGCTTTATTATTATTAACTGTTGGTTTATTTTATCATTTTTGTGATATATGTTTTGATTCTCATTTTTAATTTTAGTTTTTTTAATAACTTGATTTTTTTTATTTTTTTTGGCATTTTCTTATAATTTTGTACGAGTATTTTCATTATTTCTCTTTTTTTTATTTTTTTTTTTTACATTAGTTTTTTTATTATTTATTAATAAATCTATTTTTTGATATCAAGTTATATTTAAATTTTATCATTTATCATTTTTTAAAATTTCTTATATTTTAGCAATTGATTCTGTATCTGTTTTTCTTATACTACTGTCTTCATTTATACTTTTGATTTGTTTTCTTTCTTATTGGTTCCTGCGTTATAAAATTACATTGTATTCATGTTTGTTATTTGTTTCATTATGACTTTTGTTAAATGTTTTTTCTGTTTCTGACTTTTTTTTTTTTTATATTTTTTTTGAAGGTATTGTTATACCTATGTTTTTTATTATAGGTATATGAGGTAGTCGCGCTCGTAAAATTTACGCTTCTTATCAATTTTTTGTTTATACTCTATTAGGTTCTATTTTTGTTCTACTTTGTTTTTTCAATATATTTTTTTATAATGGGTCATCTTCTTTCGATTACTATTTTAACTCTTTTTTTTTAGACCCTCGCTTATTTATTTTTTGATTTTTTATGTTTTTAGGCTTTGCTGTTAAAATTCCCATGATACCTGTACATATATGATTACCTGAAGCTCAGTTGAAGCTCCCACACCTGGCTCGGTTATATTGGCAGGTATTTTATTAAAATTAGGTACCTATGCTATGTTAAAACTTATTTTAGTTTCTTTAATTTTGATTTATATTGACATGGTATTTTTTATTTTTACGTTAGCTTTCGTGGGTTTTATGTATTCTTCAATGGTTGCTTTTAGCCAAATTGATATTAAAAAAACTATTGCTTATTCTTCTATAGCACATATGAATTTTTCAGTGATAGGTTTGTTTAGTCAGCATATTTTGGGTGTTTTTGGTGTATTTGTTATGATGATAGGACATGCAATAACTTCAGGAGCTCTTTTTTTAGGTATTGGTGTTCTTTATGATAGATATAAAACTAGAATTATATTTTATTATGGTAGCCTAGCCACATTTATGCCTGTTTTTTCAATACTTTATTTCTTATTTATTTTTTCAAATTTTGGTTTTCCAGGCACTGTTAATTTTGTTGGAGAACTTTTTATTTTGACGGGTAGTTTTTATTTCAGTAATGTAATTGCGTTCTTGTCGTCATTCGCATCCATTTTAAGTCTTGTTTATTCTTTATTTTTTTATAATAGAATTTTCTTTGGCCCGACACCAAATTTTTTTATTCGATATTTTTCTGATACGTCGCGTTTAGAATTTATTGTTCTTTCGTTTTTTTTAGTTTTAGTTATATTTTTAGGTATTTATCCTAAAATAATTGTTGATTTATCAATACTTTCATTATTAAAATTTGTGATATTTATTTTTTAATTCATATGTTTATTGAATACATAATTATGTTAAAATATTTTTTATTTGCTTTATTTTTAGGTTTTGTACTTCTTTTCATTTCGTTTTTTTTAGTTTATCAAAAGCCAGATGCTGAAAAAATATCATTATATGAGTGTGGTTTTAACCCTTGAGGTGATGCTCGTAGTAAATTTGAAATACGTTTCTATTTGGTGGCAATTTTGTTTATTATATTTGATTTAGAAATAATTTTTTTATTTCCATGAATAATTTGCGTTGCTAAATTAAGTTTTTTTGCAGTTTATGCTATAATTCTTTTTTTATTGATTTTAACAATAGGCTTTATTTATGAATGGGTTAGTGGTGCTTTAGATTGAGAATAGTTTTTGTGAAGCAAATTTATTTTTGGGGTGTTCTCTATATTCAATTTTTAATTTTAGTTAAATATTATGCTTCTATATTAAACAATTTTTTAACTACTTTTGTGAATGGTTTGATTTTAAAATCAAATAGTTTATATTTTGTTATCAATTCTTACTATTTTTATTTTATTATTGTTATTGCTAAATATAATTCTATTTTGTTTTTAAGTTCTCTATTAGATATAATAATTATAGATTACCCAAATAAATTAATTAATCGTTTTGTGATTATTTATGCTTTTTGGAATAATCTTTTTAATTTTAGACTTTATATTAGATTTTTGATTAGTTCTTTAATGCCTGTTTTATCTTTAAGTTCTTTTTTTTCTTCCTCTTCTTGATTAGAACGTGAAGCTTGAGATATGTTTGGTATAAAATTCCTTTTGCATAAAAATCTAAGACGTATATTAACAGATTATGGCTTTCATGGCCATCCTTTAAGAAAAGATTTTCCATTAATTGGTTTTATTGAATTACGCTTTGATGATTTATATCAAGCCATTTTTGTTGAGCCTGTTGAGTCAACGCAAAAATTCAGATTTTTTAAATTTGATAGTCCTTGAAATATTTAGTTATGTCGAAATTTTTTACAAAAGTTAAAAATATGACAATGAATTTTGGTCCACAGCATCCTGCTGCACATGGTGTTTTACGTTTAGTTTTACATCTTGATGGTGAGATTGTTGATAAAGTTGATGCCATATAGGTTTGTTGCATAGAGGTACTGAGAAATTAATAGAATATAAAACTTATATGCAGGCTTTACCTTATTTTGATAGATTAGATTATGTTAGTATGATGGCGCAAGAGCATGCTTATTCATTAGCTGTTGAAAACCTTTTAAAGATTGAAATTCCTTTTAGATCAAAGATTATTCGTGTCTTATATTGTGAAATAACTAGAATTTTAAATCATTTATTAGCTTTGACTACACATGCATTAGATGTGGGTGCTTTAACGCCTTTTTTATGAGGGTTTGAAGAACGCGAGAAATTAATGGAATTTTATGAAAGAGTTTCAGGTGCGCGATTTCATACAGCTTATATTAGGCCAGGTGGTGTTGCACAAGAATTACCCTTTGGTTTATTAGAAGATATATATTTATTTATTGAGCAGTTTTACTATCGTATTGATGAGATTAAAGAAATGTTAACTTATAATCGTATTTGAAAGCAACGCCTAATGAATATAGGTATTGTTACTAATAAACAAGCGTTGGATTGAGCTTTTTCAGGTGTTATGCTAAGAGGCTCAGGTTTTTCTTGAGATCTTCGTTTGATTGAGTCTTACGATTCTTATAACTTTTTCGATTTTAGTGTACCAGTGGGTCAATTTGGTGATTGTTATGATCGTTATATGATTCGTGTAGAGGAAATGCGTGAAAGCTTGAACATTATGTATCAAGCTATAAATTTGTTATGATACATGAAATCTAAGGATATTTTTTCCCATCTTGCTGATGATAATAAAATTACACCACCCTCTAGAGCTTTTATGAAATATTCGATGGAATCTTTGATTCATCATTTTAAACTTTATAGCGAAGGCTTTGTTATATCAGAAGAGGAAACATATACTGTGGTAGAAGCTCCTAAAGGCGAATTTGGTGTCTATCTTGTTTCTAATGGTACCAATCGTCCTTACAGGTGTCGTATTAAGTCTCCAGGATTTTTACATTTACAGGGTTTAGATTTTATGTGTAAAGGCTTATTTTTGGCTGATTTAGTGACTATTATCGGTACTCAAGATTTGGTTTTTGGTGAGATTGACCGCTAAACTAGATAAATTTAAATTAATTTACTAATTAAACTGATATTGTCATTTATGACTCAGAAAATTGTTAATTTATTGATTTTTATTGACTCTAATGTTTTATCCCCTTTTTTTAAAGGCAGATTTTAAGTTTATCTTGTTTTCATTTTTGTGTTTTTTATAAAATAGTAGTTTAATTTGTAAAAATTAAACAATTTTTTATTTTAATTATTTTTAAAATTTATTTTTATATTATAATATATATATGCGTCTTTGATCACGTAGTTTATTACTTTGGATACTTAGAGCAAGTGGCTTTTTTTATGCTTCACCTTCAAATTTTAATTATTGATATAATTTTGGATTACTAGCCTTATATTTTTTAGGATCACAAATAGTCACAGGTATAATTCTTGCTATGTTTTATAATCCTAATGTTTATTTAGCTTTTGTTACTATTGTAAATATTAATAATGAAATTTATTTTGGTTGATGGGTTAGATACCTGCATGCTAATGGTGCTTCATGATTTTTCTTTGTTGTTTATATTCACATTTTTAAAGGTATTTATTACGGCTCCTTTACTTTTCCAAGGCAATTTCTTTGGATAACTGGTGTCGTTATATGATTTTTAATGATTGCCACAGCTTTTTTAGGTTACGTTTTACCTTGAGGTCAAATGAGTTTTTGAGGCGCTATGGTGATTACAAGTTTGTTAGGAGCTATTCCTTTGCTTGGTCCTGATATTCTTTTTCTTTTATGAGGTGGTTATTCTATAGATGATGTTACTTTACATAGATTTTATAGCTTGCATTTTACATTACCTTTTGCTATTTTAGCTATTGCTATTTTACATTTATTTTTTTTGCATGAATTTGGTTCGTCTAATCCATTAGGTTTGTCATCTAGACTGGATAATATACCTTTTTTACCTTATTATGGTCTTAAAGATTTATATTCTTTGATTTTAGTTTGAGTTGTATTTTTATATATTGTATATATGTATCCAGATTGATTAGGTCATTCTGATAATTATAATATAGCTAATGCTTTAGTAACTCCATCGCATATTGTTCCTGAGTGGTATTTTTTACCACTTTATGCAGTTTTACGATCTGTTACCGACAAATTATTGGGTATTTTTTTAATTGCATGTTTTGTAGTTGCATTATTAATATTACCTTTTGTTTTGAAAAATACTATAATACGTAGTGGTTCTTTTAGGCCATTATTTGCTTTTTTTTCTGATTTTTTGTCATTGATTGTTTATTACTTGGTTGAATTGGTAGTTTACCTGTAATTTCGCCATATCTTGAAATTGGTCAATTCTTAACTGTTTTTTATTTTTTTATAGTTTTTGTGTTATTTCCATTAAATAATATCTTTGAAAAACTTATTTATGATGTTTATATTTGGCGAGGTGACGCTATATTAAAATTTAATGATGGTCGTCATATTGTTTACTCGAAAACATATAAATTTATTTACGATAGCGCTACAGAATATATTAATTAGATTATGTCGTACTATTTGTTAATTTCTATAACATTATTTTTAATTGGTACTTTTGGTATGTTTTTTTCGCGTAAGCATGTAATAATAATATTAATTTCATTAGAATTAATATTATTGTCATCTAATATAAATTTAGTTATATTTTCAATTTTTCTTGATGATATTTTAGGTCAGATTTATGCACTTTTGGTCTTAACAGTAGCTGCTGCTGAAAGTGCGTTAGGGCTTGCTATTTTAATAGTTTATTATCGTTTACGTGGTGGTATTTCAATAGATTTGATCTCTTTATTAAAATCATAATTATGTCTTTTATTATTTCTGATTTTGTTAGTTCATTGTTTTTTGGTTTAGACTTCAAAGATCCTGCAACTTTGTATATAGAGAGTTTGATAAGTGTACATAACAATGTGATGTGATATTTGATATTTATTATCACTATAGTTTATTGAACTTTATATAAAATTATACAGGATTCTAATTGGACAGTTTTTAATAAGCAAGTTGGTTTTTTGCGTAATATTTTTTTAAATAAGTTTTATTTAAAAATTCAAAGCTTATTATTAATATTTTATGAGGTTATTTCTGCAAATATATTTTTTGTTTTCAACAAAATCCCACATTATATACAATATACATATATTTCTCAAAATCAGGCAGATGTCGCTAAAAAGTTAATTTATTTAAATGATTTTGATTATTTTTTAAAATTTTTTTTTTATACTTTTGATCAAACTATTTTTGAAGAAATTGCGGAAAGTGATATTTCTGTATCTATGGAAGAGATCACTTCCAAAACTTTAGATCAATTGTTGTTTAATACGACTAATTGAGGTTATTTTTATTTTGGTCGTGTTTCTAATTTTGATTCTAGTTTTGCCACACGCTATAGTCCTTTTTTGAGTGTACAACAATTTAAACATAGCACCTTATTAGAAGTTATTTGAGCAACTTTTCCAAGTATTATTATACTTTTAATCTTAGTGCCTTCAATTCTTTTAATTTATTCAATTGATGAGGACTTAGATCCTGAATTTACTATAAAAATTGTAGGTCATCAATGATTTTGGTCATATGAGTTTGATGGCTGATTACCTATAGCAGTTTTAAATTATACAAGCGCTAATGAGCCCGTTTTAACTGAATTTGATTTAAAAGAGGATCCTTCTTATCATACTTTTGAATTTGATAGTTGTATGGTTATTACTGATAGTTTGAACGTGGGTGAGCAGCGCTTGTTAGAAGTAGATCATCCACTTGTTGTACCTTGTTCTGTTGGACTACGTTTTTTAATTACATCAGCCGATGTTTTACATGCATGAGCTATTCCAGAATTAGGTATTAAAGTAGATGCAGTACCTGGTAGATTAAGCCAATTTATATCAATGGTACGTCGTCCAGGCGCTTTTTTTGGTCAATGTTCAGAAATTTGTGGTGTTGCACATGCATTTATGCCAATTGTTATACATGCTTATCCTTATGACTCTTTAATATTTCATTGATCAGATCCTAATTCTATACCAGTAAAGCCAGTGTCGAAGAAAGATATGAAATTGGATGATATGGCAGCTTCTAATGAGAAATCTACAGAGGAGGAAAAACAATCACCTTTAATAAAAAAGGATTTTGAGTTTTATAAGAATTTGCATTATATGCGTTATATGCAGTATATGCATTATATGTATAATAAAACAACTCCTCATGAGAAACCTACAGAAGAGGTAAAACAAAGCACGCAAGATATAGAAAATAAATAATAAAATATATTTTAATATTAGTTTTAATTCTTAAAATTATTATACTTATAAGAATAGTATTAAGGCTTTATGTGTCCAACTTGTTTGCAATTAGCTAAAGGTGTTCGAAAAAAGAAAAATAAACGCCCACGTGCTGGCGCTTTTGAGGGTTCCCCTCATCGTAAAGGTATTGTTTATAAAATTACTACAATGTCACCGCGTAAGCCTAATTCTGCTAAAAGAACTTATGCTAAGGTTAGATTAACTTATAACGGTAGGCGTCTTTTTGCAAAAATTCCAGGTATAGGCGAACATTTTTTGCAAGCGCACGCCGTTGTTTTTGTTAGAGGTCATGGGCCTAAAGATAGTCCAAGTATAAATTATCATTTAGTGCGCGGGTTATATGATTTTAATAAAATTGAGTTATTGGACGTCGTAATCGTCGTTCTAAATTTGGTGTAAAGAAATATAAGTAAAATTTCTTACTTATGCGCTACATGTTGCATAAAATAAGAAAACGTCAATATAGGAATTTATTAGATAATTATTATTGACAGTTATGGTTTCGTTATCAAAACGTTTTTTTTGGCTCATTGATTTATGCTGGTAGAAAATTATATGCTTTTAATTTCTTACTTAAAATAAAACAAGGTTTAAAATTAAAAGAATTAAAGGATCCTATAAAAATATTTCTTGTTTCTTTAATGATGGTAAGTCCAAATATTTATCTTTTGTCTTTGAAGTTAGGCGGTCGTTCGGTAGGTGTACCTTTACCAATTACTGAAAAAAAAAAAATAAGTTTGGGCGTTAAATTTATTGTTAAATTGTTGAAGCAAAAGTTTTCTAGTTTATCAGTTAGGCTTTTGGTTGATACATTGGTAACTTCTATATATGGTAAGAGTCTTGCTATAGAACGAAAAATTAATGTATATAAAACAAGTAGTCAAAATCGCCATCTCTTAATGAAAATGTATAGTCGTGCAGTTAAAAAAGGATCTGAGGAAAAAAAAAAAAATGAGGAAAATTGAAAAAGAGCGTAAGGAACTACAAAATCGTAAAATTATAAAAAAAAAAAAGTAATTATGTTAGCAAAAAAAAAAATTCGTGTTAAATTTGAAAGAATAAAACCGCATTGTAATATAGGTACTATTGGTCATGTTGATCATGGAAAAACTACATTAACTGCGGCTATTACAAAATGTTTACAAAATATAGGTAATACAGTGTTTAAGTCATACTCTGATATTGATAGTAATATAGAGGAGCGCGCCCGAGGTATTACTATTAATGCTTCGCATATTGAGTATGAAACTGAAAAAAGGCATTATTCACATATAGATTGTCCAGGTCACCAACAATATATAAAAAATATGTTGACAGGTGCAATTCAGATGGAGGGTGCTATATTAGTTGTTGCTGTGAATGACGGCCCTCAAGTGCAAACAAGGGAACATGTTATTTTAGCAAAAGAAGTTGGTATCTCACATATTATTGTTTATATAAATAAGCTAGATTCTATGGTAGAGGTTGACATGAAAGACCTGTTGAGATGGAAGTTCGAGAATTGCTTGAAAACTACGGGTATCCGTCAGACCTGCCTGTTATTAAAGGCTCAGCACGCACAGCTTTAGAAGAGGATATAGAACAACCCACAGAATTAGGTACTAACTCTGTAAAATTATTAATGAATACAGTTGATGAATACATACCACAACCAGCGCGTTTACTTAATGCTCCTTTTTTACTTTCTGTTGAATCTGTTCATGTTATAACGGGCCGTGGTACAGTTGTTACTGGAAAAATAGAACAGGGTATTTTAAAAGAAAATGATGAGCTTGATCTTTTGGGAAAAGATATACGTAAAACTGCTTGTTTAGGTATAGAGATGTTTCATAAAACAATGTCATTAGCAGAGGTTGGTGATAACGTTGGAATTTTAATAAAAAATATTAAAAAAGATTCTATAAAACGTGGTTATCTTTTAGCTACACCAAATTTTATGAAAATTTATAAAACTTTTGAGGCCAAAGTATATATTTTGACTAAAAAAGAAGGTGGACGTCATAAACCTTTTGTTACTAATTATAAGCCTCAATTTTTTTTTTAGAACTTCTAATATAACTGGTTCTGTTATATTACCTGAAAATGTAACAGTTGTTATGCCAGGTGATTCTTTGGTATTTCGTGTTGAATTAGTTGAATTGTGACCTATAAATATGGGTTTAAAATTTGTTATGCGTGAAGGGACTTTAACTATAGGCGCTGGTGTTATAACCAATTTGTTTTAATTTATGAAAGAATTAGTTCGTAATAATAACTTATTACGTCATGTAATTGATGTTTATTTAGCTTCTGCAGCAGCAGATGCAGGTCCACCTTTGGGTACAATTTTGGGTAATTTAGGAATTAACACTGCAAAATTTTGCAAAGACTTTAATGATTTTACTAAAGCATTGCCTGTATATTTTTTAGTTAGATTGCGCATATTTGTGTTTGAGAACAGAACATTTTCATTCGTGGTTGCACCACCATCTTCTACTTATTTACTGAATATTTTAAAATATCAAAAAGCTATACAAATAAGACATTTTGATAGATTGTATAATAAAGAAATTTTTTGTATTAAATTATTTGATCTTTTTGTTTTATGCAAATTTAAAGATGAAGCTTCTAATTTTTATTCTGTTTTTAAAACTATGTGAAGTACCGTAAATTCTTGTAAAATGTGTATAAGTCTTCTCTAAAATTTTATGTTATTAAAAAATTCTTTAATTTTTTCAAAAAGAACTTATTTTTCTCTTTTTTATAGGTGACTATTTGTTTATTTTGAATGTTTTGTATTTTTAACAATATTTCGTCTTTTTACGCAGTATATTGCTAAAATTAAATTAATTTGTTTGAAAGAAGGCTTATATTCTAGATATGCTACTAATGCATATTTGTTTTCGGCCATAAATGCTGATCCTTTTTTTTTTTCTTCTGTAACATTGTTATTGTATTCGAATTTTTTTTTTTTTGATTCTAAGACACTTGCTGTTTTGCAAAAGACATTTCCAGG
>Ga0170475_112680544_pt1 | contig 15199 bp, 12 predicted proteins | sample Soicark_Litter_5_FD_111474 | JGI IMG/M metagenome (GOLD analysis project Ga0170475, IMG submission 111474) | Avena fatua rhizosphere microbial communities from Hopland, California, USA. Combined Assembly of 48 SPs | reverse complement strand
GCTTTCCTGACCGGGCGCGGCAACGGATGTCTTTACATTCCCGCGTTTGGGTACGCGATCTTCGCCGCCGCAGTGCTTCATGCCGGTCTTAGGAGACTAGCGCGCGAACCGCTCTTTTGCCGGGTACACATGAGACCCGTGACCGCTCGATTGTTCATGCTGCTGTGCTGTATCTGGTGGTACACGAACGAAATGCGCGGTTTCATCAGGAATGTACTGCCTTCCTGGAAAGCCTCACAGGACCTGACATGGTCCACCATTCAGCAGCTGCAGGGTGTCCGCAATTCGATTCCGCCAGGCGCAAGGCTGGTGTACCTGAATGACGTCTCTCCGGACTGGGACACACACTTTATAACGGAACTGGTTCTGAAGGATCGAACAGCGCGAATCACCATTCAGCCGCGGCATGATCACGTCCTGAGTTCGCAGGAACTGGCTGAATTCGATACTCTGCTGGTTTTCGAAAACGGCATCCTGCGCATCGTTCGCACACGGGCCTGAACGCTGAGTGCAGGTCAGCGGACCGGCATCCAGGCATCGAATCCGAGACTGCCGCCGACGTTTCCCGATCCAATAATGCCAATCGTCATTTATCTATTTTCCTGGAATCGGGAGCCATCCCCGCGTCACGTAGTCACCCAGTGTCAAAGACATCAAAATGCTGAACCAGATTAAGGCACCGATCGCGACGACGCGCACCAGCGCCGGGCTGTCCACCAGGTGCATGAAAAAGAAGGCGATCAGGAGCGCCTTCGCCCCTGCAATTCCAATTGCCGCCACGGTATTGAACGGACCCATATCCAGAAACGACACCGCCGTAGTCAGGGCTGTAAGAAAAAGCAGTGCAAGGTAATTCAGAATATACGTACGCGGCATGAAGTCCTCATTTCATATGCCTGCCCACGAGATAGAACAGCGGAAACAGGAATACCCAGACGATATCGACGAAATGCCAGTAGAGCCCTGTGATATCGACCGGAGTATCATACCCGGGACCCACGGTACCAATCCTCAGGCGGACCAGCAAAGTGGTTAGTAGTCCCATTCCCACCAGCATGTGAACGGCATGCAGGCCAGTCATAACAAAGTAAAACAGGAAAAAAAGCTCGACGTGCATGGCTTCGGGGCCGGAGTAACGAAAATTGAATCCCGGAACCTGTCCCTCCTCCCAATGCGAGTAATACTCGTAAAACTTGATTCCCAGGAAGAGTGCTCCGAAGACCATTGTGGCAATCACGAACACGATCGCCATCTTCGAATTCACCCTGCTGGCGAACACCGCCAGGGCCATCGTTAGGCTGCTGGTCAGCAGAACAGCAGTGTTGATCGCTCCGAGCGAGATCTCCATCATGTTGCTGCCCGTCGCGAAAGCATGGCCGTAATACATGTGGTACACGGCATAGGTAGTGAACAGCCCGCCGAACATCATCACTTCAGTTGCCAGGAACACCCACATTCCGACGGAAGCAACCCACCGCTGCTGTTCCTCGGTTGCGAACTGAAATCGGAGCGCCAGGGGTGAGGACGTACTCATCGGTGCGAATGCTCCTCCTCAATGATGGGGCGCAGTGCTTCGAAGTCGTAGGCATCGTGCAGAACTATCGGCGTCTCCTCGAAGTTATGTGTAGAGGGCGGGGAAGGGGTCTTCCACTCGAGACCAGTCGCCGGCCAGGGATTTGCGGTTGCCGCACGGCCATACTTCGCTGCCCAGATCAGATAAAAGAGCGGCATGAGATATCCGATTCCAAGAATGGATGCGCCAGCCGAAGACATGACATTCAGTACCTGAAACTCCGGTGGATATACGTGATAACGCCTGGGCATTCCCCAATATCCAACGAGATACTGAGGAAAGAAGGTCAGATTGAAGCCGATAAACACAATCAGGGCGGACAACCGGGCGAGTCCCTCGGGATACATCTTGCCGGTCATTTTGGGCCACCAGTAATGGATACCGCCCAGGTAGGCCATCACTGTCCCACCTACCATGATGTAGTGAAAATGTGCCACCACGAAGTAAGTTTCCGTCACATGTACGTCCACGCCGAGCGCGGCCAGAAACAGACCGGTGAGGCCGCCGCCCGTGAACAGTCCGATAAATCCGATTGCATAGAGCATCGGCGTATCCCATGAAACCGATCCCCGGAACATGGTTGCCGTCCAGTTAAATACTTTGATGGCCGAAGGCACTGCTACGGCATAGCTAAGGACGGAGAACACCAGCGCCGAGTAAACCGACTGGCCCGCCACGAACATGTGATGCCCCCAGACCAGGAATCCGAGTACCCCAATGGCCACGCTGGCAAACGCGACAAAGGTGTAGCCGAACACCGCACGCCGGGAGAATGTCGCCACCAGTTCACTGACCACGCCCATGCCGGGCAGAATCATGATGTACACGGCCGGATGCGAATAGAACCAGAACAAGTGCTGGAACAGAACAGGATCGCCGCCAAGTTTTGGGTCGAAGAAGCCGACCCCGAAGATGCGCTCGACAGCTACCAGGGCCAGCGTAATTGCCAGTACCGGTGTCGCCAAAACAAGGATGAGACTGGTGGTGTAATGCGACCACACGAACAGAGGCAGGCGGAACCAGGTCATTCCCGGAGCGCGCATCGTGTGCACAGTCACGATGAAGTTCAGTCCTGTGAGGATGGATGAAAAGCCGGAGATCAGAATTCCGGTGGCTGCCCAGATCACATTTGTTGTCGAATACAGGGAGCTGAACGGTGTGTAGAATGTCCATCCTGTGTCCACGCCGCCGGCCAGCATCGCCCACAGGGTAACGATGCCCCCAAGCATGAAGATGTACCAGCTTGCAAGATTCAGCTTCGGAAAAGCGAGGTCCTTCGCTCCGATCATGAACGGAATCAGGAAATTGCCCAGCGTAGTCGGGATCGAGGGGATCAGGAAGAACCAGACCATAATGATCCCGTGCATCGAAAACAGCTTGTTATAGGTGTCCGACGCGACCAGGTCTCCCTGAGGAGTCAACAGCTCCAGACGCATCAGCATTGCTGCAAATCCACCCACAAAGAAGAAAGCCGTGATGGCCGCGATATACAACCACGCAATCCGTTTGTGATCGGTGGTAAGCAGCCACGACTTGATGCCTTGCTCTGCCCGGAGATAGTTCGGAGGAGAATGAACCGCAGCTGCAGACATCCTATCTTGCTCCTGTCTCCGATCCTGCTGTCGAGCCAGCGGACGGGCTTTCCACATTCGGCCGTGAGTTCTCCAGCGCTTTGATGTACTCGATCAGCGCAAGCACCTGATCCTCCTGCAGCTGGCCACGAAATATCGGCATAATCGATTTAAACCCCAGCACGACTTTCGCATCGGATTGAAGAATCGATTCTCTGAGATAGCTCTCATCGGCGAATACCGTTGATCCGTTATCCAGCCGCACCTGGCTGCGATAGACACCCCGAAAGCTGGGCCCGGGACCTTTCCCCTCGAGATCGTGGCAGGTGGAGCAACCGTACTGCTGATAGAGCTTTTCGCCCTGAGAAGAAAGTGAACCTTCCGCCGCGCCAGACGTTAGCCAGCGGTCGTACTCAGCCGGTTCCATTGCGTAAACATAACCAACCATACCGGAGTGCTTGGCCCCGCAGTATTCGGCGCAGAAAAGATGGTAGGTTCCGGGTTTGGTTGCGGTGAACCACAACGTAGAGTATCGGCCCGGAACAACGTCCTGCTTCACACGGAACGCAGGGACGAAGAAACTGTGGATCACGTCCTGTGACGTCATTGTTAGCCTTACGGCCTGGCCGACCGGGACGTGAAGCTCATTGATCTCGCGCTGCCCTCCGGGATGCTGCACCTTCCACATCCACTGTTTCCCTGTCGCGTACATCTCGATGGCGTTAGCAGGCGGTACCTGAAGGTCAAAGTAGACTTTTGCCCCGAACAGAAACATGGTTAGAAACAGACCGAATGTGGCGCCAGTCCAACCAAACTCTATGAGGTTGTTTCCCTGTATTTGGGGTGGAATCTCGTAACGGGACCGGCGGTGGTAACGGATCGCAAACGTAATTACAAGGACTGCCAGCAAGACGGCGAGCGAAACGGTAGTTATCACCAGGTACAGGTACGCGGCATCAACGTGTCCCGCAACGCTTGAAGCCTGCGGCGGAAACGGGATGTTACGAGTAAGCCAGTCGACCATAGTGGTTAGAAGCCCGTCTGGCGTGATCCCGAGCGCGGAGGAAACAGCCCGAGGTCCGAGTAGTCCGCTGCGGCAGGCATCCCCTGAGTCACCAGCTTGTCTATAGCCTTATCAATCGGGATCGAGACAGCTCCCCTGGACTTATCCGTCCAGGTGTATCCATTCAGAATCCTGTTATCCCTCGCGCGCAGGGCCTGGAGATCACGCCGCGGAGCAGCCTGCAGCACGGGTTGGGTGATGCGACTGAACTCCGGAGCCAGCGCGGGACGCGGAGCGAGCTGCGCGTGGGTATGGCGGAAATAAGTAAACAGGAACCAAATCAGGAAAATCGTCAGCAGTGTTCCGAACAACACTCCTATGCCCGTACCCGTGACGGCGAACGCTCTTATATCCCGGCGCTCATAGGCTGGTCTATCCGACATGGCCCAGCGCTCCTTCCAGCCGCGGATCACCTTCGGGCAGGAGGCTACGTCGGCGCAACTGACGCAGAAACACCCCGTGCCACAGGGCGACGACGGCAACCGGAGTGACAATGTAAAGCCAGTGCAGGTGGAAACCATTCCGGAACTCATCCGGAACCACGATCCAGAACAGATCCACCATACGCATGACCAGGACAAGTCCTGCCAGCCCGAGCATGACGAAGCCCGATCTCTTGGCAGGCCGAGAGAGGAGAATCACAAATGGGAATGCAAACTGAAGAAGTATAAGAATAACCCCTATCCATCCCCAGCTGGTCGCCATCCGCTCCAGATACCACGGGATCTCCTCGGTCAGATTGCCGGACCAAATAACCAGGAACTGAGAGAAAGAGAAGTATGCCCACAGCATCACAAACATCAGCAGAAGCTTTCCGAGATCGTGCAGCCGTTCTCTGTTAAACAAGCGTGCGTAGGCCGCGTCACGGGAAAGAAGGATAGCTGCGCTGATAACAAACGCCATGGCCGCCAGCCCCTGCTGTGCGACAAAGAGAAAGCCCCACATGGTGGAATACCAGTGCGGCTGCAGCGACTCGGCCCAGTCGATCGCAGCGAAGGTTAACGAAAATACGTAGATGATGAGCCCAGGTGCGCTGATTTTTCGAACTGCACTGTAATTCGATTGCACCCGCTGGTTTGCCGCATATCGATGCAGCAGCGTAGCTCCGCCGATCCACAGGGCAAAATAAACCACGGCCCGAACGATGAACATCGTTACGTTCAGATAGCCATGTTTGTGCTGCAGGACGGGATCTCCGGCTACGAGATCCGGATGCGCCCAGGGATAAAGCTCGCGAAGGCCGAAGAGAAGCGGGACAAACATCACAGCCACAACTGGAAGCGTTCCAGCCGCAGCCTCGAGAATCCGCTCTGTCGAGATACCCCATCGTCCGCCCGTCATATACTGGAGCATTTCGAGCGAAAGAGAGCCCAGTGCAAGACCGAAACAAAACAGATAAGACATCAGCCAGGCACGAAAAAACTCAGAGCTGTCGAAGAACATCCCGATCAGCACGCCGATACCAGCCAGCAACGCAACTATGAACGAGATCTGCTGATGCCGCTGCAGCCACCGACTCATATCTTCCGGGGAGTACTGATGCTCAGTGATCATTGGCCGCCCCGATCGTTGGTCGCGGACGTCTGTGACGCGTCGAGCTCTGTGCGGTTCGACGCCGGCACATCCGCGAGCGTTGCCTCGTGGCTGATCTGGAGAGCCCGAATGTATGCAATGATCGCCCACCTGTCGGCCGCGGCAATCTGTTCCGAGTAATCGGGCATTCCGCCGAAGCCGTTCGTGATCACGGCAAAAATGTACCCGGGCGGCAAGCGCCGCGCTCTGTCCGTATGAAGCGATGGAGGCGCCCGGAACCCGCGGAGGGCCACCATGCCCTGCGCATCGCCCGTCAACCCGTGACACGGGCTGCAATATATCTCGTACCGTTCGCGCCCGCGCAGTACCAGTTTCCGCTCGAGGGCGACGGGCATGGTATCCAGAAAACGCCCCCGCGAATCTGTTCCCGTGAACTGCGGCTGGTTGTCGTCCAGGTGACCGCGTGCGATCACTCCCGCCGGAAGCGGCCTCGCGGACCGGCCATCAGCAAAGAAGGAACTCGCCTGCTGCGGCTCGTATCGCGGCTGATCATGCATGTCCTGCCGGCACGCCGAGGAAACCATTGCCGCAGCAAGAAGGGGAAGGGCGAGAGCGCTAACCCGCGACATGTTCGACTCTCTCCGGATTCAGCGATGCGAGGAACCTGGCGGTATCTTCAGCATCGAACTGTGGATCAGCGGCTTCGATGGCCAGGTAAAAGCGATTTTGGGAGGCGGCCTCAAATCCGCGGGCGTTGCCCACCGGATGATAGGGCCTCGGCAGACCGTTGAATATCAGTGTCCCGAAGAATGCTCCGAAAGCGGCAAACAGGACGGTCAGCTCGAACATGATGACCACGAAGGAAGGCCAGCTGTGCAAAGGCCGCCCGCCGACGTTGATGGGATAGTCATACACTGCTATGTACGTCTGCAGCAGATAGCCGGTAAGCGTTCCCGTGGCTCCGCAAATCAGCACAACAAGGGGAAGCCAGTTCCGGTGGCGGATGATGTCCTCGATTTCCGGAACGGGAAAAGGAGTATAAGTTTCTATGCGCCTGAATCCCCGGTCCCGAGCCTGGCGCGCGGCACGAACGAGATCCTCGGGTGTGTCGAACTCAGCGATTATCCCGTACGGTTTCATGCACAAGCTCTCGGACTTCGTAAATGGAAATCATCGGCAAGAAGCGGATGAACAGCAGGAATAAAAAAAGGAAGAGCCCGATTGTTCCGTAAAAGGTAGCGTGATCCCAAAACGTTCCGCTGAACTGACCCCATGACGAGGGCAGAAAATCGCGATGCAGGCTGGTAATGATGATGACGTAGCGCTCCAGCCACATGCCGTACAGGATTGTTAGTGATACCGCAAACAGCGCGACCGTGTTCCGCCGGATGCTTCGGAACCAGAGCACCTGCGGTATAAAGACATTGCAGGTCACATTCAGCAGGAACGCCCACCAGTACGGTCCAAAGGCACGATTCCAGAAGGCGTACATCTCGTATTCGTTGCCGCCGTACCAGGCAGTAAAGGGTTCAATCATGTATGCATAGGCGACTATAAGTCCGGTGGCAAGCATGACTTTGGCCGAGTTTTCCAGATGGCGTTCCGTGATAAGGCCCTTCAGCCCATAAACGGTGCGGATCGGAATTGCCAGCACCAGCACCATGGCGAAACCCGAGTAGATCGCTCCGGCTACAAAGTATGGCGGGAATATCGTCGAGTGCCAGCCCGGAAGAATCGAGATCGTGAAGTCGAAACTGACCACTGTATGAACAGACAGCACCAGCGGAGTAGCGAGTCCTGCAAGCAGCAGAGAGGCCGTTCGGTGATAGGTCCATTCGTTTGAGGTGCCTCTCCAACCCAGCGAGAGAACGCCATAAGTCTTATACACAACCGAGCTCTTTGCGCGGTCTCGAAACGCAGCAAGATCGGGCAGCAGGCCCAGATACCAGAACAGCAGCGACACCGTCGCATAGGTCGAGACGGCAAACACGTCCCAGACCAGCGGGCTGCGGAACTGGGGCTGAATGTTCATCGTGTTCGGATAAGGAAACAGCCAATAGAACAGCCATGGGCGGCCAAGGTGCAGAAGCGGAAAAACTCCTGCGCAGGCGACCGCGAACAGAGTCATCGCTTCCGCAAACCGGTTTATTGAGTTGCGCCACTTCTGGTTCAGCAGCAGCAGAATGGCCGAGATCAGTGTTCCCGCGTGGCCGATTCCGATCCACCAGACAAAATTGGTAATCGCGAAGCCCCAGGCAACCGGGATCTTGATTCCCCAAACTCCGACCCCCTTATATAGAAGCCAGGACACGGCAATGACAAAGAGTCCAACCAGCAGCACTGCAACATACATCACGGCAAACCAGGTCAGCGGTGTACGCCGGGTAAGCACGATGTCGGCGATCTTGTCCGTCACGGACCCGAAGGTTTGTCCGGGTGCGATGTCTGCCGTCGCTTTCACGCCGGAATCTCCGGATTTGGATTGCGCAGCTCTGCAAGGTAGGTAGTCCGCGGTCTCGTGTTCAGCTCCGCCAGCAGGCTGTAGTTCAGCTTTTCTCCTTTGGTTTGTGCCACCTTACTCTGACGATCATTGATGTTGCCGAAGATGATGGACTGCGTTGGACAGACCTGCGCACACGCGGTGACTACTTCTCCGTCGCGAATTGACCGATTCTCCCGGCGTGCCCGTATCTCCGCTTCCCGGATTCGCTGGACACAGTAGGTACACTTTTCCATCACTCCGCGGCTGCGCACCGTCACGTCCGGATTGCGCTGCATCTTGAGTGTAGGTGTCTGCCAGTCTGAATAAAGCAGAAAGTTAAACCGCCTCACCTTGTAGGGACAGTTGTTGGAGCAGTACCGGGTGCCTACACACCGGTTGTAGACCATGTCGTTGAGACCGTCCCGGCTGTGATTCGTAGCCTGAGTCGGACACACAAGCTCACAGGGCGCGTTCTCGCACTGCATGCACGGCAGCGGCTGATAATGGGCGGACGGGTTGTCGGACGACCCTTTGAAATAGGTGTCAACACGCAGCCAGTGCATATAGCGCTGAGCTAAGACCTGATCCTTCCCGACCACTGGAATGTTGTTTTCCGCCTGACACGCGATGACGCAGGCATTGCAGTTTACGCATGCAGTCTGATCGATAGCCATGCCCCATGCATATCCCGTGTAGTCCCAGGGCTTGTAAAGCGTAAGCCGCGGACCCGGTTCTTTCGTACGCTCATGGACGAAGTCCGAATTGCTGATGTAGGTTCCTACAGGCTCCGAGATGACAATGTCGCGGCCTTCCATCGAGTGGTGCATCTGGGTTGTGGCCAGTGGATACTCGCGGCCGGTATTGCGAAGCGTAATGCCCGAAGCGTGCCACATCGTATCCGAAAACCGAAGCTTTCCGGCGTCAAATCCCGCACCTGTTCCGGTTCGACCCGCCCTGGTCCGGCCAAAACCCAGATTGAGTACGACCGTGTCATCCGCCTGTCCCGGCGCAACCCAGACGGCTGCCTCTACTTTTCTGCCGCGATGTTCTATCTCTGCTACCTGATGATTCCGTAAGCCCAGCTGCGTGGCAGTGCGTGGGCTCAGCAATGCTGCATTGTCCCAGGTCAGCTTCGTCATTGGCCGCGGCAGTTCCTGCAGCCAGCCGTTATTGGCGAATCTGCCGTCGAGAATATAAGGGTCCGGCCGAAACTGTATCTGCAATCCGCTGGTCTGCGAGGTAGCACGGGCCGGTATAGTGCGAATCGCGGGCGCCGTTACAGCCGGAAGCGCGGACCCGGCCACCAACCCGTCATGCACGGACTTTCGCCACCACTGCTCAAAGTCATCAGACGGCTTTTGCGAAGTCCAGTAGGCACGCACAATCTGGTAGGCGGTGAGCGACTCTCCCATCATTGCCGCAAGCAGCTCATGTGCGGAACGCGATTCGTACAGGGGAGCGATCAGGGGCTGAACAATTGAAACGGTGCCGTCGAATGCACGGGTATCGCTCCAGGTCTCTAGTGAGTGTGATTCCGGGACGAGCCACGTACTGTAGACGGCAGTCTCGTTGTTGTGCTCCGTCATGTAAATGCGCTGGGCCACTTTCTGCATAGCCGCAGCAAAGTCGAGATCGGCCGCAGCGTCATAGACCGGATTTCCGCCAACGATAAACAACAGACCAACATGCCCGCCGTTCATCTCGTCTGTAAGCGTACGGAGAGCGCCGATCTGATCCTGCGGGTGCGCTTCAATGGGCGCGGTGTAAACAACCGGAGCGGCGATAACAGTGTTGATCGCATGCGCCAGTGCATGCACACGGGGAGACGCAGATTCACCCGGGATCACCACCGAGTGCTCCCGGCTCTGTCGAATATCCGCCACGATTGAGGCGAGAGCCCGAGCATCGATTCCGGACGGCGCGCCTGGAGCTGCGCCCGATACCCCGAGTGCCGCCGCAAGCTCCTCGGCGAACGATTCTATCTGTGACGGCCGCAACGGCCATCGATTATCGGCCTTACCGCCCGTGCTGGTCATGGACGCTTCGACCGAATAAAGCCGATTCATTCCGGTCTGGGAACCACGGACTCGGCGACGGGCGGCAAAATCATGCGCATAGCGCGTGCTCGCCGGGCCGCAGGCGAGGAAGTCCGAATCGAGTGCGACGATGACCTGTGCGGCATCCAGGTTGTAGTAACTGTTCAGGTATTGTCCGAAAGCGAGCTGCGAACCTGCGCGCTCACTGTGCGGACCCGCAGAGTCGTACTGTATCCACCGCGCATTCGGCAGCCTGGTGAGCAGCGTGTGCATCTGCGCGCCAAGCGTGGGTGAATACACCGTCCTCGACAGAATTCGAACGCGGCCGCCACCATCGGCCGTATGCGCGTCCATAAGCCGATTCAGAACAATCTCGAAATCTGCCCAGGTGGCATTGCCTTGCGGCCCTCGGATCGACTGCAGCCGATCGGGATCATACAGCGACAAAACCGATGCCTGACTAATCACGTCAGTAGCGCCCAGACTGGCGGGATGGTCGGGGTTGCCCTCCACTTTGGTTGGCCGACCTTCGTGGCTCTCGACCAGCACGCCCTGGGCCGGACCTGCACTGGTTACAGCGGTCGCGAAGTAGAGTACCGTTCCTGGCACCGCCTCTTCCGGAGGCCGGACATAAGGCACTATGGTTTCCGTGGGCTGTTTCGTGCAGCCGACCAGTCCGGCAAGCGAGAGGGAAGCTGCCATACGCCTGAGGATTTCCCGACGAGTGCTCCCGTCCACTTCATCCGGACCATGATCAGGAGTCGGCAGGGACGGCTCCAGGCTGCGCCAATACTCTGTGCTCATCTGTGGCATGTCGAGCAACTGGTAAGGGATTCGATACCGTATTCCTTTACCAGCCTCTTTCCAAGCTCCTGCTGACTTCCATCCGGCTTCCAGCTCATATTGAATACCTGATCGCGTGGTCTTACGTGTTCTTCAGGGTGCCGATGACAGTCAAGACACCAGCTCATCGTAAGCGGCGCATTCTGCCACATAAGCGGCATCGTGTCTACACGCCCGTGACAGCTTGCGCATCCGATACCCTTTTGCACGTGGATGCTGTGATTGAAATAGACAAATCCTGGCAGATCATGAACCCGGGTCCAGACAATGGACTGCCCCGTGCGCCAGCTCTCTCGCACAGGCGCCAGGGTGGGACTCGCGGCCCACATCTCTGAGTGGCAGTTCATGCAAATCTTTGTCGCGGGAATGTTTGCGTTCGCAGCGAACTCGACGGTGGTGTGGCAATAGCGGCAATCAATGCCGAGTCCGCCAACGTGGTGCTCATGACTAAAGGGAACGGGCTGCTCGCGCGGAACGCCCTGCATGGTCACATAGCCTGAGCCGCTGACGCCTGTTATCGCCCAGAACGTTCCGGCAATCAACAACACCACCGTGAGGATTACGCCTCTCATGAGGGTGTTCGAAGAGGGTGTAAAGTGCTGAGGCACCTGAATGACACGAGCCGTCGTTAATGAACTGCGGATGTAGGATTCTGCTGAGCGCGGGAATGTAACAGAAGGAGGAGAATTTTTGCGGTGAGATAAGCGGGCACCACACGAGTAGTGCCCGCCTGATTACTGCCGGTTTACTGAATTGCCACTATCACGCCCGCTTGTGAGGACGTGTTACCAACCTGAACATCCACGGACACTGGTCCGGTGACTGTCAGATTCTGCGGTATTCGCACATTAATTTGGAGAGCGCCCGAAACCGCTCCTGGAAGAGACCCTGCGTACAGCACCTCTGCAGGCTGCCCGGCAATACGCACGGTAACCGGAGCGATCGGATATCGCAGACTGCTGCCAAGCACCAGGCCTGTAACACCCGGCTGAGTGGTTTGGCCCTGGCCGGTACCGAAGAGAACGATGACATTGCCGCGCCGTTCCGGATTGGTGCTCGAGTTGACGCTGCTGTTCTGATTCAGAATCGAACCCTGCCCCGAACCTGTCATAGAGGTCGTAAACAAGCCGGGAGCAACATCGCTAACTCTCAGGTTCAGCGGCTGTGATGTCTGATTCTGATATTGCACAGTCATGTTACTTGAAACACGATTGGCAATTTCGTATGGAACAACGGCATTGATTTGTGTGGCCGAAGCGAACAGAATCGGAGCCGCAATCCCGTCAAACATCACCTTCACGTTGCTTACCGTAGTGCTGAATTGGTTCTGTGCGTCTACTGTGCCGGCAACGCCTGTTGCCGGTCCCATTGCAGATCCGCGAATCGTTATGATCTCGCCGGGCACGGCAACGGTAGGTGCGAGTGAGGCTGCATTCACCACCGAGCTGATCTGAGGCAGAGCTGCAGCCGTGACCGTGAGCGTTACATTTAACGTCTGTGGCGTGTTCGAAGCGCCCGAGCTGGCGATCGAAATCGTGCCGGTATAGGTTCCCGCCACCAAACCACTCGGATTCACATTGACGGTCAATGTCCCGGGAGTGGTTCCGCTCGCCGGGGTAACCTGCAGCCAGGATCCGGTTGACGTAGCGGCTGCAGTCCAGTTCAGCGCGGTCCCCGTGGAACCGCTGGCAATCTGAAGCGTTTGCGACGCGGGGTTCGACGCGTCGGATGTCTGGTAGCTGAAGGTAAGAGTGGAAGGTGAGACCTGCAGACTTGCAGCAGCCGACACAGTCAAGGTTACCGGTATTGTGGCAACGGTCGCGCCTTGCGCGGTTACCGTCACCGTACCGGTGTAACTCCCGGCGGTCAGGTTCGCAGCGTTCCCGCTTATAGTGATAGCCGAGCCGAGATTGCCGGTGGATGGACTGACACTCAGCCAGGTACCGGCGTTGGCCGCGGTAGCGCTGGCTGTGTACGGGACTGTGTTATCGGTGCTGGTCAGCTGCACTGTGCTGGTTGCTGGGGTCGCGGCTCCCGCCGCCGCGGTGAGCGTTGCCGACGCGGGGCTCGGCGTGACTGTAAAGTTACCAGTCACATTCACGGTAACCGGAATCGTTACCGCTACAGCGCCGCTCCCCTGAGCCACATTGATTGTCCCGGTGTACGTACCCGGGGTTGTCAAGAGTGCCGGATTCACGCTGACGACGATCGTCGCGGGAGTGTTGAATTGCTGCTGCGAGATTTGCAGGAAGCCGTTGGTAGAGCTGGCACTGGCACTCACGAACTGGGATGAGTTGTCCTGTGCCGTCAATGTGACGTTCTGCGCTGCGGGCGCGGTCCCGCCTGTCTTGAAGCTGAATGTCAGGCTGGCAGGATTGGCAATGATCAGGCCGGTTCCGGTTCCCGACGAGTTTATGTTGATCGGCACGGTCACAGTCCCGTAGCCGCTGCCCGCCGGCGGTGTCAACGTAAGATACCCAACGGTCGGGCTTGTAATGAACTGCGGAGTGCTGAGCGTGACGCCGAACTGGGTGTTGCTGGTAATCGTGAACGGAACATTCATGTACGCCGCGATGTTCGAAGACAAAGTCGGGGTTAGAGTAACCGATGTCGGCGACGTCACCTGCAGGTATTGCGTCAGCGGAGTGGATGTCCCGTTCGTGTAAGCAAAGCTGAGGGATGCGGGCGACGCGACCAGACCGTTTGCTCCGGAACTGCCCGGACTGATGGTTATGGGTACCGTAATTGCCGAAAGGCCGCTGCCCGCTGCCGGCGTAAGCGTTAGCGAGCCAACAGTAGAAGATGTGATACTCGCCGGCGAGATCAGCGAGACCGAGACCTGGGAGTTACTCGTTATCGAGGAGGGGATGCTAAAAAACCCCGCCAGATTGGATGAGAAGGTGGGCGTGACCGCCACGGTCGTCGGAGCCAGCAACTGCAGCGTTTGTGTTACCGCCGCGGTGGTTCCGTTCGGGTAGGCGAAGGTCAGCGCGGTTGGCGACGCCGCCAGTCCGGAGGTAGTCCCGCCAGGGCTGACACTGATCGTGATCGGAACAGGCGAAAGTCCGCTGCCTGCGGGAGGCGTCAGTGTAAGCGTTCCCGTTGTCGCTGAGGTGATGAACTGCGGATACAGCAATGTGATGTTGAAGGATGAGTTGCTGGAGATGCTGGACGGGACCGAAAACGCGTTGCCCAGAGTCGAGGAAAGCGTGGGCGTCAGGGCCACTGAAAATGGCGAAACCAGCTGAACGGTTTGCGTGATCGCCGTAGTGGTGCCGGAGGTGTAGGAGAAGTTCAGGGCGCTCGGAAAAGCCGTGATGTTTCCAGTACCCACGCCGCCGGGCGTTACTGTGATCGGTATCGTAACTGGGTTCAGTCCGCTGCCGGATTGAGGAGTCAATGTCACAGATCCTGATAAAGCTGTGCCGATCGACTGGGGGTTCAGCGTCAGTGTGAAGGCCCCGTTGCTGCTTACAGTCAGTGGAGCTGCGATGTAAAGGGCCAGATTCGATGAGACGGTAGGCAGCAGGGGTACCGTGACAGGTGCACTTAGCTGAATGCTCTGACTAATCGGGGATATCGTACCCGCCGGATACGCAAAGCTGAAGGCAGCCGGACTTGCCAAAATCGTGCTGCCGCCCCCGGTTCCCGTGCCTGTGGGTGATATGGTGACGGGAATAGTGATCGGGCTCAACCCGCTGCCCGCGGCCGGAGAGACGATGATAGACCCGGTGGTGGTCGACCTGTAGAAATTCGGATTGCGGAGTTGTATGTTCACCGGCCTGCTGGTATCGCCTGTCGCAGGCACAACCAGGTCGTTGGCAAGTGTCGAAGGCGAAACCGACAATGTGAACGGGGTTGGCTGCGGTGCCGCTATTACGAAGCTGGCGTTTTGCACCGCCGTGGTGCCCGGTGGGTAAGTGAAGATCACACTCGACGGCGTCGCGCTTAGCTGGCCATAGGCGCACCTCGCTCCGACGAAAAGCGTTACGATTGCAATTGCCAGCTGTCCAGGGACTCTGCCATTCATCTGGGGCTTTCCTGACCTTTCAACGAATTTGTCAAAATTCAATCGCCGGACTTCCTGTCCGGGTGCTT
>Ga0170475_121938950_pt1 | contig 15201 bp, 16 predicted proteins | sample Soicark_Litter_5_FD_111474 | JGI IMG/M metagenome (GOLD analysis project Ga0170475, IMG submission 111474) | Avena fatua rhizosphere microbial communities from Hopland, California, USA. Combined Assembly of 48 SPs | reverse complement strand
CGCCGCTTCAATGGGGCCGCCGCGTGAACACGGCGGAATGGCGGATCGAGCTGATGTTTTGCTTGAGCGCGTTCATGGGCTTCAATGGGGCCGCCGCGTGAACACGGCGGAATGGCGCACCCACCACCTGCGATAGCGGTCGTGGCAGCCAGCTTCAATGGGGCCGCCGCGTGAACACGGCGGAATGTACCTTAACGCCAGCCTTGAGGGAGTCTTTCATGTCGTCGCTTCAATGGGGCCGCCGCGTGAACACGGCGGAATAGGAGTGGTGCCGGCAGAGGCGACAGCGCCCATGGTCGCTTCAATGGGGCCGCCGCGTGAACACGGCGGAATGTTGCTAGCCCCGAGGATGCCGATTGGCGGCGGAAACAGCTTCAATGGGGCCGCCGCGTGAACACGGCGGAATGCTATTTTCGGCATTTCCCTACACAGTGAGCGGGTTGAAGCTTCAATGGGGCCGCCGCGTGAACACGGCGGAATGGTTTTGGAAGTACCTCGCGAGCGTGCCGGGCGTGACCGCTTCAATGGGGCCGCCGCGTGAACACGGCGGAATGGCCGATGACGTCGGGAGCTTCGCCAGCGAGGGAAAACGCTTCAATGGGGCCGCCGCGTGAACACGGCGGAATGACCTCCGACCAGCACAGCAAGACCCGAATCCAGGAGCTCGCTTCAATGGGGCCGCCGCGTGAACACGGCGGAATGACGACTACTCGAGCGTCCGCGACCGCTGGCAGTACCTGCTTCAATGGGGCCGCCGCGTGAACACGGCGGAATGGAGATGGGTTTCGGTGCCTGGTCAGGGTTCATGCCGTGCTTCAATGGGGCCGCCGCGTGAACACGGCGGAATGCTAGAGGCCGCCCTGGCCCAGCTAGAGGCCCCCAATGCTTCAATGGGGCCGCCGCGTGAACACGGCGGAATGGGATCGGTGCGCTTGGGCGTTCAGGCGCGCGGATCGTGCTTCAATGGGGCCGCCGCGTGAACACGGCGGAATGTCAATGAAACGAGCCGTTCCCAACCGTTCACCCCGTCGCTTCAATGGGGCCGCCGCGTGAACACGGCGGAATGTTGGTGATGAGGATGAGCGGGCTGGGGCCAGCAAACGCGCTTCAATGGGGCCGCCGCGTGAACACGGCGGAATGTCAGGACCGGGGACATCCGCCCTTTTGGGGCCACGTCGGCTTCAATGGGGCCGCCGCGTGAACACGGCGGAATGATCTGCCAACGCATGTGACTCGACAGGACACGCCGTTCGGCTTCAATGGGGCCGCCGCGTGAACACGGCGGAATGTCGAGGCGCTCGGTCGACTCGCTCAGGGCGATTCGCTGCTTCAATGGGGCCGCCGCGTGAACACGGCGGAATGAAGAGCGCAGCGGGCCAGAGCACGAGCCGACAGACGCTTCAATGGGGCCGCCGCGTGAACACGGCGGAATGGCCAGATGCTTCTGAAGCGCTACGACCGCGCCGCGGTGCTTCAATGGGGCCGCCGCGTGAACACGGCGGAATGCGCCGGGGAGCTCGAGGTTGCCCGCAACGACGCCAAGCTTCAATGGGGCCGCCGCGTGAACACGGCGGAATGCTTTTCGGCAAAACAAAAGGAATACAATGCACTACAAGCTTCAATGGGGCCGCCGCGTGAACACGGCGGAATGCATCGCCGCGAAGGTCGTCAGGTACGATGCAGACGGGCTTCAATGGGGCCGCCGCGTGAACACGGCGGAATGTGGCGCCAGCGGTGATAATCTCGCCGGTGCGCGAATCTGCTTCAATGGGGCCGCCGCGTGAACACGGCGGAATGTTTCATTGCCCTCAACGCCGCGAGCCCCGCAGCCAAAGCTTCAATGGGGCCGCCGCGTGAACACGGCGGAATGTTCCTTGTCCCTTTGTCCCCGGTTCTGGGGTAACTAACGCTTCAATGGGGCCGCCGCGTGAACACGGCGGAATGCCGTCCCCCAGGACTGCAATGCATTCCTGGAGTTACGACGTGGGTTGCGAGAGGGTCGGATTGGTTATGCAAAAAGAGAAATTTCTCGGACGTGATCCCGTGTTCTACTTCCGTCCGAGAGGCTGAATTTTCAGGGAACATGGCGAAATGCGAGCGCCTCCCGGGTTCGGCGGCGCACCACACCGCTCGCGGTGGAGCAAAGCATACAACCAAGGGAGAGAGGTACACAGTGGTTTCCTTGTCAGCTTACACGACTACAGCGATGCGTTCGGGATCGAGGTAGAGGCGCCCTAGCGATTGGATCGCGCCCGTGCCTCGGCCCTCGACGGGACCCAGGTTCACGAACAGGACCTGATCCTGATCGTGGTGGATGATGCGATCGAGGTTCGTGCGGAGTTCGACGAGCTCGCGATGATTGAGTTCGCACTGGAACACCGAAAGCTGGATGTGCTCGCCGTAGCCGAGCATCAGCTTGTACACTTTGCGCAGCCGCTTGGGGTCCGAGATGTCGTACGTCACTACATAGCTCTGGCGCATGAGGTTCTCCGTCAGCGAGTTCGGAACTCTGGGTAGCGGGGCAACTCGCCAAGCAGCACTCGACTCAGCAAGCGCGCCTGAACTTCAAGCACTCGGCGGTAGCTGATCTTGTAGTCGAACACAGGGTGAGAAACGAACGAATCCATGCGACGCTCGAAGGCCAAAATTAGCCGCTTTCGTGCGGGCGCGGTCAGCGCGACTGCGCCCGCGGCGCGAACGAAATCGGTCTTCTTGACGACACCGGTGCTGATCGCCGTGATGACGACGGAGTCAGCGATCACCGGCCGGAACTCTTCCATTAGGTCGAGCGCCAACGACGGCCGACCGAAATGTGGTCGATGGTAAAAGCCAAGCATCGCATCCAGACCGACCGCACGAATGGCGAGGGTGAGCTCCTTCGACAACAGCGAGTAGCAGAACGATAGGAGAGCGTTTACCGGATCGCGGGGTGGTCGGCGGTTTCTGCCATCCAGATCGAAGTCTTGAATGTCATCACCTTTGAGCATTCCGGTGAACTCACCGAAGTACCGCCGAGCGGCCGTCCCCTCGATCCCGAGAAGGCTCTCCGGTGCCTCGGCTTCCCGTGCCTTGCGCGCTAGCTGTTTCAGCTCGGACAGCGCAATCGGATCGGGGTGTGCGTGATTTCGGCGCAGCAAGGTTCGGCAATTCAGGATCTTCGAGGCAACGAAACCGCGCGCTAGCTTTAAACAGCGCTCGGCATCTTGAGTCGCGGCGTACTGAGCAATCCGGAGCTCCACATTCTTCGAGTCGTGCCCGCTCGCCTGACCGTTGAACCAGCCGCCATAGCTAAAAAATAGCACTGGGATCGCGCGTTCGATCAACGTCCGCAGCGCCGGTGTCGAGAGATTCACATTGCCGTACAGCGCCACGTGGGATGTGTTGGCTAGCCGTGCCTCTCGAGCGTTTTCGCCCTTCGCTTGCGCGATCAGGCGCTCCCCCTCGAGCCGAATGGTCGCGCCCTGCGCCTGTACGTACACGGGCAACTTGTCGTCCCTGGCGGGGAACATCCGGCGTACCGGCCGCTCAACACCGACAGCCAGCCCCCACGGATCATCGCCGACATCGAAGGAGGGATCGTCTTCAAGCTCGAGGCGGAGCTCAGACTCCTCGCCCAGCGCGCGAGTCTCATCCGGCAAACAGATCCCCACGAGCGAGCAGCCGTGACACTTCGGGCTGTCCTCGAGCGGCGGCGGCATCACGCCAGCAAGCGCGAGTTCACGAATCCGGTCCGCCGCGGCTACGGTGCGTGTGATCAGCCATTCAGGGATGGCGATCTCCACACGCTGGCGGTCCTTGGCGTAGTAGATTTCTCCATTGTCGCAGGCGTAACCGTGTTCGCGGAGCAGCAGAACCTGCGCGCATACCTGTGCAAGCTCTGGCAAGTACGCGCCATTCGGCACATCCGGGCGTGACCCTCGTTTGTACTCGACGGGTACGACTCGCCCACCCTCTACCTCGACCAAATCGAGCTTCGCGGTGATGCCGAGGCGCTCCGAAGACAGCCAAACCGAACGCGCGACGTACGGACGAGCCTCCTCGACCTCAGTATCAGCGTCCGACTCGGTCACCGGCGACGGCGCTGGGAGCAACGGTTTGGTTGCCTCGTTGACGCGTCGATGAACGGCCTGCCCGTCGACCGTGAACGCATTGTCCGCCCACTCCCCTTGCACGAACTCCAAATACATGAGGCGCTCGCAATAGAGCACCTCGTTGATCATCCGGGCGGGTGCAAGCGTGGGCGAGGCAAACTCTGACGGAGGATCCGCCGGAACGAGCGGCAGCCGAAGGGGTAGCGGTTTGGCGCGCGCGCTTGCGGCGTCGCTGTCTGGTTCAGCAGCTTCGGGAAGCACCAGATCAAGCGCCTCCCGCTCGTCTTGAGTGGTCACAAGATCACCTGTGGCGGCGTGGATGTGGCGCAATGGCCTCTTGGTCGGCTGACAGAAACCCGGCCCAGGGCTAGAGTCAGTCCAACAGACCGTGATCCCTCGACGAGACCTCGTTCTATCGAAGCTAGCTGCTCACCACGACGAGCTCGCCGCGTCCGGAGTTCGCTCGCTGTTTCTTTTTGGCTCTGTCGCGCGCGATGAGGCCAGCGACGGCAGCGATGTCGATTTGCTGGTTGAATTCGATCGCCGGGTCGGCTTCTTCGCTCTCTTCCGACTCCAAGCACAGCTCGAATCCTGGCTTGGCATTCCGGTTGATCTCGTGACGCAAGATGCCCTGCGCACGGAAATGCGTGACCGTGTTTTGCGAGAGGCGCTGCGTGCCGCATAGGGCTGTCGCCGAGCGACTGCGAGGTATCCTCGAGGCGATAGAGCGGGTTGAAGCCTATGCGAAGGGGATCACCTTCGAGCAGTTCTGTGTCGATCGTAAAACGATCGAAGCAGCGCAATTCAATTTTATTGTCATTGGCGAAGCTGCCCGCCACGTTCCCGAAGATGTAGTCGCGCAGCACCCGGAAGTTGCCTGGCGTGAAATGCGCGGGCTCAGAAACATCGTCGCACACGCTTATTTCAACGTGTCGCTGCCCGTGCTGTGGGAAACGATAGTTTCGGATCTGCCTCCCCTCGTCGCGATCCGTGACTTGCTCGAACAAATCGAATCTGGACAGACCTAGACGCTGCGCTGGCGCCCGCGATTTCGCGCTGACCGAGCGGCTGCCGCTGCGCAGTCGGAGCGCGCGACCTCCGGATGATGAGAGGGAGCGGCTTGGGTGGAAAACACTCGACCCGTCGCCGCGTGCTACCTTTCGCTCATGACGTTGGCAGCCCGACGACAGGCAACCTACGAAGACCTGCTGGCGCTCCCCGAGCACGTCGTCGGCGAGATTGTTGGAGGCGAACTGGTGGTCAGCCCGCGACCTGCAATGCCGCACGCAGGTGGAGCGACGGCGCTCGGCGCCACGTTGCTCCCTCCATTTCAATTCGGTGACGGGGGCGGGCCCGGCGGTTGGCGTATCTTCTTCGAGCCAGAACTGCACTTGTGCGATGACATCGTGGTTCCCGATCTCGCCGGCTGGCGCGTCGAGCGCATGCCCAACCCGCCGACTGAGCCCTTCATGACCCTTGCGCCAGATTGTGTGTGCGAAGTCCTCTCGCCGACCACCGGTCGCCACGACCGCACGAAGAAGGTGCCTATTTACGCGGGTGCTAGCGTAGCCCACCTGTGGCTCATCGACCCTGTCGCCCAAACCCTCGAGGTCTACCGCCTCGACGCGGGGTTTTGGGTCCTGCTTGCGACTCACGGCGGAGACGAAACGATCCGGGCCGTGCCGTTTGAGGCGGTGACCGTGGATTTGAGCAGGCTGTGGGGGCGGGTTTAGGCGAGGGAAAGTGTGCGACCAGCCGCGGAGTGAACACGGCGGACTATCCTTTGGCCGCACCTCGGAGACCGAAAAACGAGGGACTTTGACTGGGATGTCGGTGATCTCAGCGTCCATGGCGGCTACTTCACATCGGCCGGTGAGAATGATCCGTACCCGCCCTGGTCAGAGCGGGAGATCGCCGAGGCGAACACCGCCGAAATGCCCCGCGAGCGGCGTTCTACCGTCGTCATTCGCTTCACGTTCATCGTTCGACAAATGGTAGTCGCCACATGCCAATTGACGGGACACTCCCAGACCGCCCACGTGAACGAGCTGTCCTTCCAACCGCCTTTTATTCCGGTCGTTTCGAGACGGGTACCCTGAGGAAACGAGGCCATGGCGCCGAGACCGATGAAGGCCAGCCAATCCGCGCCGGCCACGCTGGTCTTCTTGTCGCCCGACGGGTTCTTCGCGCGTAGGGCGTAGAGTCGAGCATTCGTCGCATCCCAGCTCATGTTTGGCAGCGTGCTCTCGCGCAGCCAGGGGCCAGCCAATGCTTCGAGCAACTCCGCGCTGGTAACGCCTGCTTGTAGCTCGGCTATTGCCTTCAAAAACTGCTGTTGCCCCGCCGTAAAGTGAAATCCGGTGGGCTTGGTGTTGCCGTTGTTGTCTTGGACAAGCTCACTGCCATATGCCGCAGCCGTGTCCAAGCTGCGGCGGAGTTCTACATTCTCCGCGAAGCTCTTACGCGACACCGCTCTCGCACCCAGGTCGTCCAGAAATTTGCGCAGGGCTGCGGGTCTTGGTTTGAGATCGCGGCTGAGCTTGCCGCTAACCGTGCGAGGGTCGAGCAGGGTTTCGCCAGTCTCATCATAGGCCAACAAAAAGGCCGGATCATCTTGCCACGTAGACTTGTCCTCCAGCAGTTCACCGACGATGGCATCCATGCTGGGGTATCCGTGAATCACTGGCTGCCAACAGCCCTCATCGGTCCACGCTAGTTTTGGCGCGGTGCGATTAAAGAGGCGTGCTCGATAGTCGAGCGCTCGTAAGACACCCAGTGCCGCCAAGAAGGCCAAAGGGTTTGCCCCGTCCAATCCCGGCAAAATGATGCTGGAGTCAGCCATTCGGTGACCTCACCTTCTCGTTGGATTCACTCTTGGTCGCGCGCCTCGAGCTCTCCTCGCTGGCGCGATGATCCGCGAGGCGCACAAGCGCTTCGAACCAGGCGAGTGTCCACCAGCCGTATCGCTCAGTGAGTATCCAGAACCGCTCAGCGATTCCGGAGTCGAACGACGCTAGACCGTGCGCCGTATCGGCGGCGTAGGTCTCACCGTTCCACGAGAATGAGACCGGTAGCGCCGGCCCATGGTGGACCGGAGGGGCAAAGGGGCGACACCAACCATGGTGACTGCCGATGAGATGCAACACCAGCTCCGGATCGTTCGCCCGACTGAGCGCATCCGCGTTGGTTTGTAGCATCGCGACAGAAAGAAGCTCGTGGCGATAGCCTGTAGGATAGGCGGATCGCTCGCGTGCTTGCTGCTGCGCCAATCGATCCCCCGCGTCTCCGCGAGATTTGGCCAGGAGCCGATTGCTAGCCGCCGCACGAACTGGACTCCCGCCGTGGAGCATTTGCTGAAACCGTGGGTCCGCCTTGCCAATGTCATGTAAACGGGCACTCAGCGCCAAGTCGGAGATTAGTACTTCGGGCAAATGCAGGTTCTTGGCAAAGCTTCTGACCCAGAGGTCGACGTCTTCAAGGTGGTCCTCGAGTGCTACCTCCCTACCAATGTAGGAAGCTGTGTCGTCATCGTCGTTCACGATGTCGCTCGTGCCATCCAAGCCCTGCTGGAACGCTGCCAGTTGTTCAGGCGTCTGGCGTTTGCCGAGGGCCGCAAAGAAGGGGCTTCCAGCCAACTGGATGGCGCGAAGTCGGGCCTGCGAAGCCAGCAGAGAATCCACGATCGCCTGGCGAATGCGGCTCCCCAATGCAGGAGTTTCCCCAAGCCAATCCCGCACCGCGCGGGTGGCGTCAAAGTCCGAATCATCTTCTGCGGGTACGGTTGGAACGGCCGGGGCCGACGCCAGCTCAATCGCGACGCTATGTGCTCCGATCGAAGCGCCTTTTGCATCCACCACCGGCGGAGCGAGACGGAGGACCGGTCTCCCGCGATGCAGGAACTGAGCGACATCACCCAAGTCGCTCACAGACTCGGTCGCATCCGGGTTCCAGTTCCCGTCCCGTATTCCGCCATAGCTTGCGGGGACGACCAGCGTCGCTTCTGGAAAAACTTGCCCGGTATTTTGATGAATCTCCGCACCCGACTTGGTAACCAGCAGGAACGGCCGGCCCTTTTCATCCGGCGCTTGGCGATCCCTGCGGCCCTCAGAAGCAGTCTCCGCACCTTCCACATCGGAGAAGTCGGACCCGGGCTGGTTGGTCGTGCTTCGGTTTGCGATCCAATCGCGGAACGCCGCCAGTGGCACGCTGATGCTCTCTAGGCTGCTAGGCGGTGCCACGGCCAGGCTCGCCGTAGCGTATTCCTTGACCTCGTCTTCTCGTGCTGAATCTCGGAGTGCCTCCTCTTCGATATCCGCGCGCCAAACCACCCGAACCTCCGCGTTGCCGCGCTGAGGCCCGTGCAACCAGAGGGCAATGTCGGGATCGGGTTCTCCACGTGGATTCGTCTGCGACCAAGCATCCAGATGGGCCGGCAGCAGGACTGGAGCGTGTTTTATCGGGGAGCAGAGGCTCGAAAGGTCATCGGAAAGCGCAGGAAACCCGCTGATGCCGAAATCGACCGTTCGATTCGTGCCTGCTCGCGCTTCTAGCCAGGTCCAAGTGCGACCAAGGGCGCCGCCATACACCGGATCATCCTCGCTGTTGGCTGCCTGGTCTTTGCGGATGAGGATCGTCGCTTCTGTCGCTTCTTGATCACCTCGGCGGTCCAGGCGCCCGAATCGCTGTCGAAGCGCATCGATACTCGCGCACTCGGTGACCAGCGCGTCAAAGTCGAAGTCTGCCCCGGCCTCAATGGTCTGCGTCGAAACCAGGATGACTGGTCGGTGTTGTGGGTCCCGCTTGCTTCCCGCGACCACTCGATTGGCGATACTGTTTCGCTCCTCCGCACTCCCGAACACGTCGATCCGATCGAACGGGCGCATCCTCCCGGTGAGAAGTACGACATCGGCGCTGGGCCCCGCTTGACGCTTGAGCTCTTCGTGGATGAGTCGAGCGGTTCGGACCCGATTCACGATCACGGCGACCCGTCGCGCGCCTTTTTCGAGGTGCTTCATCGCTTCGCGACTGAACGCTTCGACGACCGCGCGGTCCGTCTTTTCGGCGTCATTCTTGTTGGTAGCGATAGGAGCTGCGAGCAGCGCCATCTTCTTTGCCGTACGTCGCTTGACGACTTCCTTATGTGCCAGATCCTTGCCGTCCAAGCCGAACCGCACGTCACTCTTGGAAGGCTCACCGATCGGAGTCGCGGACATGCGGACGAACGCCCAGCGCTCTGGAACCTGGCTCGACCCATTGCCAGACGCAGGGGCCCGCTCGCGCCACGGTCGCCAACGCTCATCGACCGCTCGCAGTGTCTCCGCAAACGCGGTTGAGAGCTGAACCTCGTCGAGCAGAATCAGCGCGTCGTGGCCAAGCAGCCCCGCATGCACCGGTGACATTCCCGGCGAGACACCGTAACCGCGAAATAGTAGCCGCGAGCCAACTTGGTCCACGGTGCTGAGCGCGACCACTGGACGGTCAGGGCGCTGAGCCCAGGCTTCGTCTCGCGGCATGCCCCCGCGTAGCACGGCCACTTCGAAGGGAGCCGCGTCCGCCGTGCCCTGCCACAGGGCCCGCAGGGAGGTCGCTACCTCGGCAAGGATTCCGTCTTTCGCCTCGTTCAGTCGCTGCTGGATCTTGCGCGCGTGAGTTGCCGCTTGGTCCACCACGACCCGACGGTCGACGACGAGGATGGTGCGTCTTGGCGCGATTTCTGGGCGTACCGCGAGGACGAACAATGCAATATCGATCGTGCTGGTCTTCCCGAGTCCGGTAGGGACATCGAGCAGGTTCGGCCAAACACCTAATTCGACAATGGAAGCCGCCAGGCGTTGCTGCCACGGGAATGGCTCATAGCCATGAATCGCCTTGAAGTACGGTGAGAATGCGAGGGCGCCTTGCAGGGTCATGGGGCGACGCTTTCGTGCGGCTGTGGCAGGCACAGACCAAGGCCGTAGTACCGGCCAGCGCCTAACAGGACGGGGCCTGAAACTGGGACGGGGAACTCAAGTCGGGCGTGGACCTTCACTCGTTGAACTTTGCTCGGGTCAGTTGGATAGGTCGGGTAGGCGCGTGCCTTAGCTCCACCCTGAAGGGGTACGGAAGAATGAATTTCCACGGAACTCGGTCTTGGCAGCCCAAGCCGCTCACACGCCACGGCGATGCAGTCCTCGGCTGCGTCATAAGCCGCCTGAGCTTCAGCTGGGTCCGCAGCGAACAGGTTGCCTGGGTTGCGATCGAGCGCGATGGGGGTTGCCGTGACCCACGATTGTGCAGGTCGGCACCAGGTATCGCTGCGCAAGGTCTTGAGTGAGGATATTCCCCATTCGACGCGCTCCAAGGAAATGGCGCCCGCCTGACCCAAAGTCAGCTTCAAAGCTGGGGCCTCGACGAGTTCGTCATCAAGGTCGAAGCGCGCTTGATTTTCCCACAAGCCAATGGCGCGAAGCAAAGCAGCGCGCTGGGCGTTCTCTGCGGCCCGCGGAAGAACCAGCGCCAATCCCAATAGTTCCCCGGTGGCGTGTCGATTGCCGATGAAGGGAAGTGGAACGACGGCTAAATGTGGGGTGTCGGATCGCTCACCATCTGCCTTGTGGCCGCTGATCAATTCCGGCGGCGGGTCTGTCGCGAACTTGAGCAACGCGCCGCGCATCGCGCGGGCGACATTGACGCAAGCAAGCTGGGAGAGGCGCCGGCCGTCGGTCTGTCGAAACACGATCCAGTCCTCCCCGAAGCAGGACGCAGGTGGGCGCACCGCGAAACGCATTCCCGCCATCTTGTAGCGCTGAAAACGACACGGCAGTACGCGCGGCTCCACTTCTTGGTGGCGCGTGTACGCCGCCTCGAGCAGCGCGAACTGGCGCGCGTCGGGTACCCGAAGCACGAGCTCTCCCGCAGCATCAGGCTCCCAGTTCGACACCGGCGCCTCTTCAACGAGCGAACACGTCACCAAAGAGGACGAGTGACCAACTCGCACGACTCGCGTTACCAACTCGGCGAGGACTGGCCCGTGAATCTCAATCTCCGCGGGCTCGACGGACCACGAAAAGTAGACGCTGCCGTCGGCGAGCGAAACGGAGGGGAAGCTGCGCACCTGCTTCCCTCGGTGGTCGGGGAGCAGGGCCTGTGCGCTCTTGATTTTGGCTGCAGGCTGAGTTCCTTCAGCGTAGGGCTGGAGGTCGTCTTCCAGCATCTTTTCTAGCTTCTTGCGTTCTGCCCCAAGCCTCTTCTCTTCGTGGCCAAGCGCTTTTGCCGCCTTTTCCGCCGCTTTCGCTTCGTTTGCACTCACAGCAGCCTGATATTGGGACTTGGTCTGACTCAGCGCTGATTCGGCTTCCGATACCTTGTCGCGCTGACGGTCGCACGCATCAAGCACCGCGGTATCGTTCACTGGAACGAAGTAGGGCACTGCGTCTCGGAACGTTGCCTCGCATGCGTAGATGCTCGGGGCGCCGCGTGTCGCGAGCCACTCCAACGCCTCCCTCTCCGTCTGTTTCTGTTCCTCGCTCTCCGACCAGGTGGCAACCAGTGCCGAGTACAATCGCGCCGGGTGCGGAGGCCATTCGGCTCGTTCTCTGTCGTTGTACTCCGATGCGACGCTGCGCCCGGTAAGGTAAGTGACCTTGACGACCAAACGTTTCACGAGCCGGCGCCCTCTTCGGCCTCACCTTCTGCGGAACGCTTGCGACTCTCACGGATCAAATCCGAGAGCTTGGGCGCCGGGACTAGCCGAATCGGGGCGCGCTTCCAGGCGAAGCCGGCCTTCGCCGCCAATGCGCTGGCGTCTGCCAGAAGCTTAGCGGCCGCTTCCACACTCAGCACGTACGAGGTCCCTGGACCACCGTCAGCAGGCACGACTTCGAAGCTCAGTGGCTGCCCGCTCTCTGGCACCAACAGAGACCGCGAGCGCAGATCGTAGCCATGGCGGCGTTGTTCGGCCACGCCCGCCAGTGCCAGGGCGGCCAAGCTCACACGAGCGGCGTTCTCGGCTTCAAGGCGTGCCGGTCCTGAGAGGGCCCGGTCCGCGCCGTCAGTCACGAAGCGCAGCCTGCGAAGCGCTGGCAGAGACAGCACGATCGTCTGCTGCGCATAACTGATCGTCACGCCGCCCGCCTTCTCCTCGATAGTTGGCGCAATGTTGCTGTGATTGACCGCGGAGGCTTTGCCCTTGCCTTCGGCCCCCTTTCGGCTGAACGGTACCGGCTTGCCGCTCTTCTTATCTTTTTGCGCGAGCTCCTCGTTGGCCGTCCAATCTTCGGGGTCGTCCTTGCCGTGGTAGACGGGGACCGCCTGAATCCCGGCGGGGTCGAGTCTGCTAGCAGTTTTCTTGCCGGGCTCTGCGCCAACGCCCACTATCTCGGAGACCAGAGCACGTTGGAACTTGCTGCCAGAACCGCCCTTGGGCCCCGTCGAATCCCAGACGCCGAAGATTAGCGCGGTCGGGCAGTACATGTAGACAGCGGTCGCGTTCTTTACCGTTGCGGCCGTGTAGGCTTGCCCGATCTTCGTGTCACGGAAGCGAGTCTTCTTGTCACTCGCGTCGAGGCTGTCGCGGAGCAATGCATCGGCGATACGATGGGGTGCCTGAAGTGAGCTGATGGAATCCAGATCCGCGATCTCCTCCTCTTTGCTGAAGTCGACACTGATGACCGGGAACGACAACCGCTCTTGCTCCCATGCGGCCTGAAGCGCATCCTCGATTCGGTTGGCTTGGGAGGCCACAGAATCGAGCAACACCGTCCTGACAATCTCACCGTCAATGCGCCGGTCCTCGAAGGCGTACCGAGTGGGCGCCTTGTCACCGGTCGCATAGGTGGGCGGGAAGATCTTGTCCCCTACGCCGCCCGCAGGCTGAAGGCGGGTAATCGAGCGAATGGCGGCAGCTCCGCCGGCAACAGCTTCCGTGAGCATGGCGAGGGTCAACATCTTCGGGTCAGTCATTTCTGGGCTCAGGTTGAAAGGCGGGACGAATTTTGCGTGGCAAGTATCGGAAATAGTTGGAGATATGCTGCCCTACGGGCACTCTCTTCAATGGGGCCGCACTTGCCACTAGATAAGCTTTAGCATTTGAGTGCCCGTAGGGCAATTTGCGTCGGCATATTCCGCATGCCATACCTTGGCTCAGGCGCTCGGATGCTGAGGCACACACGCATGGACCCATCGAGGTTTCTCTCTCGGCACTACTGTCACGATGCTGATCGCTTTCCTCACGGTCGCGCGGCAGCGCAGGTACGTCGAAAAAGACTTGGCATGCTAATCTTTCTTGGTGGCGTCGAACCGCATCACCCGCGCCGATCAAACCGGAGGGACTCCGTGCATCGACAACTCCGGTCTGCGCCCGGTCGTTTCGGGCACCGATATCAAAGTCAGTCAGATCGCAAGCGAGCTGGAGCACTTGGCGATGACGCCGGACCAGATCGTCGAGGCGCATCCTCATTTGCGTCTGGCCGATGTTCACGCCGCGCTCGCCTACTACTACGACCACCAGCAAGCGATCCGCAGCGAATGGCTGGAGGCGCGAGCTCTCATCGCCGAGCTTCAACTGAAATACCCGAGCCGATCGGGCGGGTGAGCTCTGTAGGTCTCGCGATTGCCGCTTGAGCTGTATGCTGATGAATGCGTCGATGCGCGGATCGTTTCCGGGCTTCGACGCCGAAATGTTGGTGTCGTAACCGTCGCGGACGAAGGGCTGCTGGGAGCAACGGACGAGGTGCAACTCGCGCGTGCCACGCAACTGGGGCGGGTCGCGATCACTTGCGATCAAGACTTCCTGCGACTTGCACGGGCGCGTGCGGAGGCAGTGTCTTCGTTCCCCGGCGTGATCTTCATTCTGCCGGCCACGGCAGTCGGTGACGCCGTGCGCGCGATCGCGCTTCTAGCCGTTGTTCTGGAGCCAGGAGAAATGGCGAACCGAATCGAGTGGGTGCCGTAGTCCGCCCGTTCTCGCGCACTCGTGACAACGTGTTCGGCGCCTCGAAGCCGACGCTCTTCGCAGATCGCAAAATCTCGCAAAGCTGCGAAAAAGCGCTGCCGGCGGCTTGCCTCGTTCATGCCACCCAACCTACGCCCGCCCATTCTCACCACCCGTGAGACGCCGGGTCGCTCGTCCCGTCGTTTTTTCCCTCGCCGCAGCTTTTGCGGGTCCGGGGCCGTCGTATTTCCCAAGCGCCTGGGCCAGCTCTTCGCGGGTCGCAACTCGTAGCTCTGGAGGTTCGAGGGCTTCGGCTGCGCCACCCCAAGCGAGGATCCAGCGGGTGGCTTCAACGATGCCTGCGACGCGGGCTTCGACGACCACGCTGCCGTCGTGTGCGGGCACGAGCTTCTGGTCGTGTACGAGCGGGTACTCGTGGGCGCGCCAGGCCACATTGGGGTCGAGTTTGATTTTTACGAGGGCTATTTTTCCGGACCAAGCTTTGACTGAATGGGCGAAGGCGGCGCTTGGCGATTGTGTGGGGCGATAGCTTCTGGGTTCATCGGTTAGCTCGAACCGGGAGATCCGCGACACCTTGTACGTACGCTCCTCTGCGCGTTCGACGCAGTACGCCCGGAGGTACGATACACCCTCGGCTACGTTGATCAGCAGTGGCTCGATATTGACAGAGGCGGGCGCGCCATTCCGCGATGCCGCACGGTATTCGATGCGTGCGCATTTACCGGAGCGAAGCGACTGGTCGACGACCTTGAGGAGCTCTGGGTGGCCAGTGGCGCGGGCAGTGAAGCGGAAGGTCTGTTGCGGTTCGACTGGGCGTAGCTTGTGCAGAAACGCGTCGAGCTCGCGCACTAGCGTTGCTCCCGCGAGCGGTTGGAGCTCCTGACGAGCAAGATGCAGCGCTGCAATCTGCAACGCGCTCAGGTTCATTGCGGGGAGCTCAGAAGGCCGGAGGAACCGATAGTGCTTCACTCGGTCTTTCTTGAATACTTGCAGCGGAATCCCTGCCGCGATGAGCGCACCCAAATCGCGATAAGCCGTCGCTCGTTTGATCCCGGTCTCCTCAACGAGCTGGGTGACGGCGACTCCGGCTCGGCTGCCTTGGATTGCCAGCAGCAGCTGCCATTGCCGCGCCAGCATGCGCGAAGCATCGGTTTGTGCACTGCCCCTCTTCGTCATTTG
>Ga0170475_130243039_pt1 | contig 15202 bp, 14 predicted proteins | sample Soicark_Litter_5_FD_111474 | JGI IMG/M metagenome (GOLD analysis project Ga0170475, IMG submission 111474) | Avena fatua rhizosphere microbial communities from Hopland, California, USA. Combined Assembly of 48 SPs | reverse complement strand
GGCCACCGCACCGGCCGCGAGCGCATCGGGCACGAAGCGGCGCGCGTCGTGACCGTAGCCCGGCCATGCGATGAAGGCGTCCCCCGGCCGCACGCGGCGGCTGTCGGCGGCCAGGCCCGTGGCGCCTCGGGCCTTCAGCCATGCGACGGCCGCGTCCAAGTCACGAAGCAAGGTCATCGGCGCCTGGTTCATCAGAAGCTCTCCTCCACCGCGGGCAGGTTCTGGGTGACGATCTGCGTGCGCACATCGAGGTCGGGCTGCACGCCCATCGAGCGCAGCGTCTTCTGCACCACCTCGCTGAACACCGGCGCAGCGACCTCGCCACCGAAGTACTTGCCGTTGCCCGGTTCGTCGACCATGACGGCCACGATGATGCGCGGGTTCTTGATGGGCGACAGCCCGACGAACCATGAGCGGTATTTCTTTTCGGCGTAACCCTTGCCTTCTTGCTTGTGCGCCGTGCCGGACTTGCCGCCCACCGAATAGCCCATGACCTGCGCTTTCGGCGCTGTGCCACCCGGACCTGCGGCCATCTGGAGCATCTCGCGGATTTGCGCTGCCGTTTCCTTGGAGATCACTCGCACGCCGGGCGTGCGGCCGTCAGGGCCGATCTCGGGGTTTTTCAGCAGCGAGATGGGAAGGATTTCGCCATCATGTGCGAACACGGTGTAGGCGCGGGCGATCTGCAGCAAGCTTGCCGACAGGCCGTAGCCATAGCTCATCGTGGCCTGCTCGATGGGCCGCCAGGTCTTGTAGGGGCGCAGCCGGCCGGTGACCACGCCGGGAAACTGCACCTGCGGGCGCTGGCCAAAGCCGGCCTGGGTGAAGATCTCCCACATCTCGCGCGGTTGCATCGACAGCGCGATCTTCGCGGTGCCGACGTTGCTGGACTTCTGGATCACCTCGGCCACCGTCAGGTTGCCATGGGGATGCGAATCCGAAATGGTCGACCCGTGGATCGTCATGCGGCCGGGCGCCGTCGGGATGATGGTGTTGCGATTCACGCGATTGGAGTCCATCGCCAGCGCCACCGTGAACGGCTTCATCGTCGAGCCGGGCTCGAACACATCGGTGACGGCACGGTTGCGCAATTGGCCGCCGGTGAGATTGCGGCGATCGCCCGGCAAGTAGCTCGGGTAGTTGGCAAGCGCTAGCACTTGGCCCGTTTGCGCATCGAGCACCACGACGCTGCCCGCCTTCGCCTTGTGCAGCTCCACTGCGTCACGAATGCGCTGGTATGCGAACGACTGGAACGTCGCATCGATCGACAACTCAATGTCGTGCCCGTCCACGGCGGCCACCGGCTCCACCATGTCCTCGATGATGCCACCCAGGCGATTGCGCACGACACGCCGGGAGCCTCGCTGGCCTTGCAGTTCGCGCTGGAACGCGAGTTCGATGCCTTCCTGGCCGCGCTCCTCCACATTCGTGAAGCCAACCACGTGCGCGGCGGCCTCGCTGTAGGGGTAGTCGCGCCGGAACTCCGACTGCATCGACAGGCCCTTGATGCCCAGTGCGACGATGTCCTTCGCCACCTGGTCGTCGAGGTTGCGTCGCAGCCAGACATAGTTCGGGTTGTCGTCGATGCGGCCATCGAGTTCCGCGAGCGACATGCCGAGCAGGCGCGCGAGCTTTTGACGTTGGGCACGGTCGGCTGTGAACTCCTTCGGAAGCACGGCAAGCGACTTCGACGGCACACTGACCGCGAGCAACTGCCCATTGCGGTCGAAGATGCGACCGCGGCTTGCGGCGAGCGGCAGCGTGCTGGCGTACCGCATCTCGCCTTGCTTCAGGAAGAAATCGTTGTTGAGAATCTGGACGTAGCCAGCGCGGCCCACCAGCGCGACAAACCCCAAACCGACGAGGCCCACCAGAAAACGAGAGCGCCACGGCGGCGTCTTCGACGCGAGCAGCGGGCTCGTCGTGTAGTTGACGCTGCGCACACTGAGCGGCGTCGGGCGGGTGTTGGTGCCTTTGCTCATGGCGCCACCCTCGAAACGGAAGCGGACGGCGTGTAGGTCACATACTCCGTGACGGCCGGCGTTGCCGACCGCATCGCGAGTTTGTCACGCGCCACCCGTTCCACGCGCAACGGCGTGGCCTGCGACTGCTTCTCGGATTTCAGGCGTTCGTTTTCGACCTCGAGCTTTCGCGCTTCGTTCTGCGCGATGTCGAGCGCGGTATACAAGCGGCGCGAGTCGTACGACACATGCACGAGGTACAGGCTGCTGGCAATCAACGCCAGCAGCAGCGCGAGGTTCAGGCGCTTCATGGCGCCACCCCCACGTCAGTGCGTTCGGCCACGCGCATCACCGCGGAGCGGGACCGTGGGTTGGCCGCCACTTCAGCATCCGACGGCTTCACGCGGCCGAGTGCGATCAGCCGGTTCGGTTTCGGTTCGGCAAACGGTGCCCGGCGATCGAACACCGATTTGCTCTCGCGCGCGATGAAGGTCTTGACAATGCGGTCTTCGAGCGAATGGAAGCTGATGACAGCAAGGCGTCCGCCCGGCACCAGCAAATCCATCGCGGCGTTCAACCCCTGTTCGAGCTCTTCAAGTTCGGCGTTGACGAAAATCCGAAGAGCTTGAAATGTGCGCGTTGCAGGGTTCTGGCCCGGTTCGCGGGATTTGACCGCACCAGCCACGAGGTTGGAAAGCTCTGCGGTGGTACGAACAGGGCTCCCCCCCTCGCGCCGAGTAACAATCGCCTTTGCAACCGAAACAGCAAACCGTTCTTCCCCATAATTCTTGATGACCTCCGCGATCTGGCGCTCATCGGCGCGGGCCAGGAAATCGGCAGCGCTTTCGCCACGCGACGTGTCCATGCGCATGTCGAGCGGCCCGTCGAAACGGAAGCTGAAGCCGCGTTCAGGGTTGTCGATCTGGGGCGAAGACACCCCGATGTCGAGCAACACGCCGTCGACTCGCGCCACGCCTGCGGCGGCGACCACATCGGCCATGCGCGCAAAAGGAGCGTGATGAATGGAAAAACGCGGGTCATCGACCCGCGTATCGCCCGCGCTCGCCGCCGCCACTGCATCGAGGTCCCGGTCGATCGCCAGCAGGCGACCTCCCGGACCGAGCCGTTCCAGCAGCAAGCGCGAATGGCCGCCTCGCCCGAACGTGCCGTCGACATAAATGCCGTCCGGGCGCGTGACGAGCGCATCCACCGCCTCATGGAGCAGGACGGTGTGGTGAATGAGGGTGTTGCCAGGCGCCATGGAACGATCAGCCCTGGAAGTCTTTCAGCGCATCGGGCATCGGCGACTCGAGCACCTTTGCCTCTTGAGCAGCGTAGGCGAGCGGGTCCCACAACTCCAGCCGGCTGCCCATGCCCATCAGCAGCACATCCTTCGTCAGGCCGGCAGCTGCACGCAGCTCGGGAGAGATCAGGACGCGGGCCGAAGCGTCGATGTCCACGTCCATGGCGCTGCCCAGGAAAATTCGCTTCCAGCCGTCGGCCGACATCGGCAGTGCGACGAGTTTTTCGCGAAATCCGTTCCAGACCGGCCGAGGAAACATCAGCAAACACCCCGCTGGACTTTTGGTCAGGGTCAGTTGAGGCCCGGCTTCGGCGAGCAGCATCTCGCGCTGGCGCGCCGGAACGGTGACCCGCCCCTTCGCGTCCAGCGACAACGCCGACGTCCCTTGAAACCGAAAATCTGCCACAAAGACCCACTAAAGTGCACTTTCATGCACTTTAGCTGACACCTCACCACGCCGTCAACGCAACCTGTAAGAAAAATTCAATGAAATCAAGAACTTAGAAACGTCTTTGAAACACTTCGGGCGCAAAATCGCTGTAGAAATAAGGACTTGCGTTGGGCTGTGAAAGTGTTGGGTTAGAAACCAGGCACCCGCGCTGGCTGCGCCGCGCGGACAAACTTCATGCCAACCCGCCAGCCGGCATGTTTCGAAGCGCGCTTGCGGAATCGGTGGCAAGAGGACCGGACGGCGGCGCCGCGACGATGTGGAGGGCACCAGTGAAGGCAATCAACGATTGATTGCGGACGAAGAGACGCGGCGGCAGGCGGGCCGTCGGGTACGCACGCCAAAGGTCAGTCGGCCGCTCCGCGCTCCGGCAGGAAGGGCCAGCCGAGCAGCTCAGCCAGCCGGTGCACGATCCAGCGCGCCTCCGGCGGCGAGACGCCGGACTCCGGCGCCTGAAGGCCTCGCAGGCAGCGCTCCAGCACGTCGTCTTCGGTCACGCCCAGCTGGAAAAGCACGGCACGAGCGTGATCCATCAGATGGTTTGCCAAGTCCTCGCACACCTCGTATCGCGCCCGAACGACACGCAGCGGCTCCGTGAGCCGCTGCCGCGCATCGGTGTAAAGCGCGGAGAAAGAGGGGGGAACTTCGATCTGGTACTCGTCGCACATGGTGCGCGTTTGTACCTCAAGCGCTGTCAGAGCCCTGCGCCCGGGCGGAAGGTGCAGCCGAAGCCGGCATCTCTGGCACTTGCCACGGCCTGCCCGCGCGTGGCGCTGCCGAGCTTGCGGTAGAGGTTGCTCACGTGGTTGCGGACCGTCTTGGCGCCGAGGTTCAGGATCGATGCGATCGTCGGGTTGTCGCGCCCCTGCGCGAGCAAGTCCAGGATTTCCCGTTCGCGCGCCGTGAGCCTGGCCATCGGCGACGAGGCGTCCGGTTCACCGGGCAGGAATCGCCGCACCTCCGAGAGCCATTGGTCCCAGGCCGGCTCGCTCGGCTGCAGCAGATGATTGTCGCTGTCGAGGCCCACGACCCGGGCATCGCGCAACTGATCGGCCAGCCACCGCGCTTCCGCGATGGGCACCCTCGGATCGGCCGCGGCATGCAACAGCAGTGTCGGACACATCACCTGACCGAGCACCGGCGCGAGATCCGCAGCGTCCTCCACTTCGCGCATGCGGGACGACAGCGCTGGAGACACAGCCAGCTCCTGCAAGTCCGCCATCCCATCACCATCCGGCACAGCACAGCCGGCGCGGGCACCCGGGCGGCCCCAGGCACCGTGCAAGACCAATCTGCTCACCCGCTGCGGGTGCCGCGCTGCGTAGGCCAACGCCACCAGCGCCCCCTCGGATATGCCCAGCAGCGGAAAGCGGTCTAGTCCGCGTGCGGCAACGACGGCCTCCAGGTCAGTCACCCAGGCATCGAGCGACACGACCGCCACATTTCGCGTGGACAATCCGCAGCCGCGCCGGTCGTGGCGCACGAGAGTGCGGTCACTCGACAATTCGGCGAGCAGGTGCCCCCATGCTTTGCTGCCAGCATCGAACTCGAGGTGGCTCAGGCCATTGGAAGCCTTCACAAGCACCGGGCCACGGCCAGATGCCGCATGGGCAATGAGCACGCCATCGTCGGTTCGGCAGTGGGCCTGGTGCTGCCGAAACGGAACGCGTACCACCATGGGAGGAGCGAACGTTCTGAAAATGTCACCCAGGAGGTCGAGCGCTTCGAGGCCCTGGGCCTTGCTCAACGAAACAATCCGGCAAGGCGGCCGGACAGTGAGTGATACATGATGGCTTCCCCCGGGGACACATGATGGTCCGGCAGTTTCCGCCGCTGCGGTTTCAATGGCGTTTCCCCGTCAGTGACCCCGTGTTTCATTTGTTGCGCTGCACGGTCATCCGCGCACGCCCGCAACCACGCAGGGGTGCCTTCGAAACAGCTTCCGCAGGGCCATTTCCATGCGATGGTTCACGCCCCAGGGGCGAATCGGCGCCGCCGGCATGACTTTCGACCATCGAAATTCTCATGGTGGGCGGATATGCTTGCCCGTCCTGCCGGACTGCACACGCTGCGTGACCGGCTCACGAGAAGAATCGTTTGCTGGAGACCACCCATGTGGAAAAAAGGCCTGTGGGCCTGGGCTTTCGCCATCCTGCCAAGTCTTGGCCTGGCCGCCCCGCCCCTTGCCAACGCCACGATCGTCGAGGGTGATTTCGTCCTCATCCGCGAAGCCACTGTGTACGGGCTCGCCGAAGGCGCTCGCCTGATGAAGGACGACATCGTGCAATCGAACGCGGCAGGGCGTTTCATGCGCGTCGAATTCGATGACGGGGTCATCGTCGACCTCGCCCCGAACACGCAGGTGATGCTGTCTGCCAAGGCCGGCGGCGACCGCGGCAAGGTCCCGCCCCGCCTCTACCTGTTGCGTGGCGCCGTGAAGCTGAGCATGCCTGAAAACGCGCCGGCAGCCGGCACGGTGCTCGCCTCTCCCAACCTCGACCTTCCCGCGGTGACCAAGCGGGTGGTGGTCTTGGTCACGCCGCGTGACACCTCGGCGTTCGCCGAAACGGGCGCCATCGCGCTCGTTGACGGCGCGACTTCAAGCCGCAGCCGTCGCAATCATTGCGCAGCGGCCAGTTCTATGCGAGCGTCGGCGACGCCAAGGGGCAGGTCACGGCAAGGCCGTCAGACACGTTCATCCAGTCGTTGCCGAAGGCCTTTCTCGATACACTGCCCACCCGGCTCGAGTTGTTCAAGGGCCGCGACGTCACGCTCAAGCCCGCCGTCTCCGGCATCTCCTACACCGACGTGCTGGCCTGGATCGACGCCGAGCCGGTGATGCGTGCGCAATTCGTTCCCCGCTGGCGCACCCTCGCGAAGTCACCCGAATTCCGGGCCGGGCTGGTCGCCGGCATGGAGGCCCATCCTGAATGGGACCGCCTGCTGTTCCCCGAAAAATACCGCCCCAAAGCCCGGCCAGGCAACTCGACGCCATCGGCCCGCACCACCCCTGCCCCCTAACGCCCATACGCAGAGGCTCCATGAAACTGCTCGTCAAGTTCAACCTTGTCTTCCTCGTCGTGTTCGCGCTCGGCCTCGCCGTGTCGGGCACCGTCGCACGCAAGCTGCTGCAAGACGGCGCGCACGAGGAAGTGCTCGATCGTGCGAGGCTGTTGATGGAAAACGCGATGGCGGTCAGCTCATACACCGCGAACCAGGTGGCGCCGTTGCTCGAGATCCAGATGAAGTACAACTTCCTGCCGCAATCGGTGCCGGCCTATTCTTCCACAGAGGTGCTCAACGCACTGCGCAAGGCCCACCCGGAATATGCGTACAAGGCTGCGATGCTCAACCCCACGAACCCGCGCGACCGCGCGCAGGATTGGGAGGAAGACGTCATCTCGCAGTTCAAGCAGGATCCATCACGCACGGAGTTCGTTGGCCAGCGGGACACGCCGGCCGGCCGCTCGCTCTACATCGCGCGCCCCATCAAGGTCTCCAACCCGAACTGCCTGCGCTGCCACAGCACGGTCGAGGCAGCGCCCGCCCCCCTTGTCGCGAAGTACGGTCCTGCCAACGGCTTCGGATGGACGATGAACGAGGCCCTCGGTGCGCAGGTGGTATCGGTGCCGATGTCGGTGCCGCTGCAGCGCGCCGACCGCGCCTTCGTGGTGGTGATCGGGTTGCTGGCCGGTGTCTTCCTGCTGATCGGCGTTGCGCTGAACCTGATGCTGTGGCGGCTCGTGATCCGCCCGGTGAGCCAGTTGTCGAAAGTTGCCGACCGCGTCAGCCTCGGCGAACTCGACGCGCCTGAGTTCAAGGCGCGCGCACGTGATGAAATAGGTGTGTTGTCAGATTCGTTCTCTCGCATGCGCAAGAGCCTGGTGCATGCGATGAAAATGCTCGACGCGTGACCTTCGTCTCCAATAGTTGGCGTTGATGAAACACCCCGAAAAACTTGGCAAATACCCCATCACCGGCGTGCTCGGTGAGGGTGCCATGGGCGTCGTCTACAGGGGGTTCGACCCGATCATCCAGCGGCCGGTCGCCATCAAAACCATTCACAAGCAGATGACCGGCGACGACCCGTCCGGCACGTCCGCCGCGGCGCGTTTTCGCAACGAGGCTCAGGCAGTGGGCCGCCTGCTGCACCCAGGCATCGTCGCCATCTATGAATATGGCGAGGATGCCGACACAGCCTTCATCGCAATGGAACTGGTGCAGGGCCGCACGCTGTCGCAAGTCCTGGAGGCAAACCCCAAGCTGCCGGAGCCCGACGTGCTGCGCATCATGGACCAGCTGCTCGCCGCGCTGGACGTGGCGCACCACCACGGGGTCTGGCACCGCGACATCAAGCCGGCCAACATCCTCATCACGTCCACCGGTCAACTCAAGATCACCGACTTCGGCATCGCCCGCATCGAATCGGTGGCGTTGACACAGGTCACGTCCACCATCGGCACGCCCGGCTACATGGCACCCGAACAGTACCGTGGCGAAGCGGTGGACCACCGTGTCGACCTCTTCTCAGCCGGGGTGCTGCTGTACCGCATGCTGACAGGGGAACAACCTTTCCGCGGCTCGGTTGAGTCGGTCATGTACCAGATTCTCCACAGAAACCCGACGCCGCCGAGCCAGGTACCCGGTGCACTGCGGCCCTTGTTCTACGACGCCATCGTCGCGAAGGCCCTTGCGAAAGACAAGCTGGCCCGGTTCGAAAGCGCCGCGCACTTCCGTGCCACACTCGAAAAGCGTGTGCAGGCCATTCCCGCGGCCGAAGCACAAACCACCGTCATCGTGGTCCACAGCCACCCGCCGGCCCCTGCGGAGATGGCAAACCGCCCTTCCGCCACATCGGACATGCCCACCACGCCAGTGGCGGCGCTTCAATCGGTCACGGTGCCACCCGGCTGGAATGCCGCCGAGCTCACCCGCGTCGAACACGCCCTGGCCAGCTTCCTGGGGCCTGTTGCGAAGGTGTTGGTGCGCATGGCCGCCAAGAACGTCGGCGATCTCTCTGGCCTCACCACCGCGCTGACATCGCACCTCACGGAGGACGCGGACCGCCAGCGCTTCATTGCCATGGTCAGGCAGCCCGGCACCGGGCGAACGCAGACGTCTGTTCCGGGCACAGCCCGTACCGGCCCGACGCGGGCACCGACCACCGCCGCTCCATCACCGGCGGGGACGGACGGCCGACGGCTGTCCGCTGACGACGTGGCCCATGGCTTGAAGGTGCTGACCAGCCACATCGGCCCCATCGCCGCCATCGTCGTCAAGAAGGTGTCCGCGAAGGCGCCGACGCAGGAAGAGTTCTTCCAGATGCTGGCCGAGCACGCCACCGAAGGCGCGGACCGGGACCAACTCTTCAAGGCATTGCGGCAGCGCAAGCTCAGCTGAGCACCCCCTCGGAAAGCGGGCGCGCGCCGGAGTGGGTTCCGTCCCGGCTTTCGCCGGGGTGATGTGCCCAGGGATGGTGATATCGCCCTGCGGAGGTTCGGGTCAGTTCCACCCCTTGATCAAACGACCGCTGCTTGCCTGCACGGGCCGGGCGTTCACGCGATACAACCGCGAGAAGATTGCCAGTTGGTCGGACGAGATGGCCACGGGGTTTTTCATCACCATCCACAGCACGCCCTCCTTGCACGGCGGCGTGGTCATCGATCCCATGTACGTGTAGTAGCGGCGATCGGTCGGCAGCAGCGCCGAGATGTCGATGCCCGAACGCGCCGGCACCTCCTCGCCCTTCTCGAGCGGCAGGTTGTTCCAGATCGACTGGATCACCGGCTGCTCGGCACCCCGGTCGAGCAGCACCGCGACGATGGCTGTGCGGCCTTCGGCATCCTTGTGGATCAGCTGGGCGCCCATGTCGAACTGGCGGCCATTGATGCGCTCTTCTGCCGGCTGGCGGAACTCGATGCGGTCGAGCTGGTAGCGACGCCCCATGATCTCGATGAAATTGCCGGGCGCCGGGTTGACCCTGACCGTTCGGCCCGTGTCCATCACGCCAAAACTGCTGGCCTTGTAGTCGAACTCGATCGGATCGAGGGACACGCCGATGCTGTCCCGGATGTCAATGGGGCTCTGGCGCTTGCCGCTGCCGCACAGCGCGTAGTCGCCGCGAAGCCGGGCCCAGTGCTCGGGACCCGTGTCACCGGCATACGACCACGCACCGCCGGCCGGCGCTTTCGTCGAGGTGCGGCGGGCTGACGATGTGCCGCCGCCTTTGCGGCGCGCCGACGAAGCTGCGTCATCGGGTGCGCTGGCCGCCACCTTGACCACATCGGCATTGCCGTCAGGAGCGACTCGCGCGCCAAGCCTGTCGGTGAGGCGGTCACGCAGGCGATCCATCGGGTCGCCGGGGAGGGCCGGGGCGCTTTTCCTCGGGCGCTGCAGGTCTCCCGGCGTGGCCTCACGGCCCGGCTCGGGGTCCTTCAACTGGGCCGGCTTGCCGGGCGAGGTCTTGATGGCCGGCAGCGCATCGGCCGCATGCGCCGGCACAGTGCACCACAGACCAGTCGAAAACAGCAACGCCACCAGCGGGCGCATCGGGAATGACATCAGGTTCTCCATTGGCCGCCTTGCGGAACGGCGGCCGCACGCAGCGATATTGGCATGGCGCGTGTTCCGCTTGAGCGCATGGGCCGGTTGTACCTGAACGGGCCGCAATGAAACGAGACCTAAGTCACCTTCCGCCTGACCCAGGTCCACGCCGCCAGGCCGATGCACAACATGCCGAGCGACGTGGCCGCGAGCGCCACGGTGGAGTGCATCACCAGCGGCGCCACCAAGCCGGCGACCAGCCCGTTGGCCGTGCTGCCGACGAACGCCTGCAGCGAAGATGCCATGCCTCGGCGCTCGGGTACGAGATCGAGCACGAGCAGCGTCACGACGGGCACCATCATGGCCCAGCCGAACGAGAAGATTGCGATCGGGAACATGGCCCACCGGGCCGAAGGCGACAACACCAGGTTGAGCAACAGGTTGACCACCGACATGCCGAACATGATGAGGAAGCCGGCGCGGATTTGGTCTCCTGGCTTCATCACGCCCGCGCGGCGGCCCGACACCCAAGCACCGGCCATGATGCCGCCGATCGTCAGGCAGAAGAACCAGAAGAACTGTCCCGGCGAGAGGTGAAGGTGTTCGCCGAGGAACTTCGGCGCTGACAGCACATACAGGAACATGCCGTTGAATGGCACGCCACTGGCCAGCGCCAGCGCAATGAACCGCGGATCGGAGCCGAGCTGCCAGTAACCCCGCATCAAGTGACGCACGCTGAACGGCTGTCGATCGTTCGCCGGGAGCGTCTCGGGCAGCAAGCGGTAGTTCGATGTCCAGAGCACCACACCCACGGCCGTCAGGAACCAGAAAATCGCCTGCCAGTTCGCGTGAACGAAAAGGAATCCGCCGACCATGGGGGCGACGGCCGGCGCGAGGCCAAAGTAGATGGTGACCTGTGCCATCACGCGCTGGGCGTCCGCCGGCGGGAACATGTCACGGATCACGGCCCGTGAGACCACGATGCCTGCCCCGGCCGATATCCCTTGCACCGAGCGCCAGAACACGAGCGCGCCGATGCTGCCGGCGAGGGCGCACCCGGCAGATGCCACGGTGAACAGCGCAACGCCCGTCAGCACCACCGGCCGCCGGCCAAAGCTGTCGGAGAGTGCCCCATGAAACAGGTTCATCAGCGCGAACCCGAACAGGTACGCCGACAGCGTCTGCTGCATTTGCACCGGCGTGGCGCCCACCGATTGCGCGATGCCCGTGAAGGCAGGCAAGTACGTGTCGATGGAAAACGGCCCCAACATGCCAAGGCAAGCGAGCAGGAAAGCGAGGGCCCAGCGGGGGGCCCGCCAGAGGGTATCGGCGTCGGGGTTCATGGGGTTGGACGGCCCAGTTTAGCTGCCAGACCTGCTTCTTTCCTGACGCCTTGGTCGAACGAGGCCGTGGACCTGGTCCGCATTCGGGACGTCTACAGGCGCGTCCAGCCGTTCATGAGCGCGATTTTCAGCAGCTCGCTGGCCGAGTCCACGCCCAGCTTGCGGCGCAAGCTCAATCGATGCGTCTCCACGGTGCGCACGCTGATGCCGAGCTGGCGCGCCGCGAACTTGTTGCTTTGGCCGTGCGCCAGCAACAGCAAAACCTCATGCTCACGGGTGGTCAGCTGGGGACCTGCGTTGCCGCCGACGAGGGCCATGCTGGCCAATTGCGCGCTGAAGTAGTTGCCTCCCGCCCATACGGCGTTGATGGCCGCCACGATCTCTTCGATGGGCGATTCCTTCAGCACGTATCCACGAGCCCCGACCCGAATGGCGCTCAGCACGTACTCTTTGTTGTCGTACATGCTGAGCATCAGGACCCGCACGGACGGGTGCCGGGCGCGCAGGACGGAAGCGAGTTCGATGCCATTCATCTCCCGCATGCCCACGTCGATCAGCATCAGGTCTGGCTCCAGGGTATCGGCCAGCGCAAGGGCCTCGGCGCCGCTCGCGGCCTCACCGATGACGCTCAGGCAGAGCACGACCGACAGCCGCGCTTTCAATCCCTCTCGGACCAGTGGGTGGTCATCGACGATGATCAATCGGATGCGGGGCGATTCGTCCATGCGGTTTCGTCAGCCACCGGACGGCAAGGGAAACATGGCCAACAGGCTGGTGTGCCCGGGTTGCGAGCGAATGCGGAAAATGCCGCCGTTGCGCTCGACACGCTCGCGCATGTTCGACAGGCCGATGCCACGGTCTCCACTCAGCTCGAAGCGCTGCACGTCGAAACCGCACCCGTTGTCGGCGATGTGGAGTGAGATCTGGTGTTTCGTCTGCTGGAGCAGGATATCGACGTGGGTGGCCTGCGCGTGTTCGGCAACGTTGCGAAGCGCCTCCTGCGTGACACGAAAGAGGTTCACCGACGCCAGCTCCGGCAGGCGTTCGTCCTGCACTTGGGAAACGACATCGATCTCCAGGCCCGTCCTCTCCATCCATTCATTGCCGATTTGATCCAGCGCCGCGGGCAGACCGAGGTCGTCGAGCAGGGCCGGCCGCAGATTGTGGGAAATCTGCCGCACCTCGCTGATGGCTTTCGAGAGGGCCGTGATCTCCTTGTCGATGGCCGTCACCGGTCGGTTCGAAGGATGGGCCAGGCGGTGCGCCACCAATTCGAACTGGTACTTGATCGACACCAGCATCTGGCAGACGTGATCGTGCAGCTCGCGGGAAACGCGTGCCCGCTCTTCCTCTTGCGAACTGACGACACGGTGTGCCAGGGCCTTGACCTTGCGGTCCGCCAAGCGCTGCTGCGTGATGTTCAACGCCACGCCACCGCCGAACACGACGAGCAAGGCGACGCCGGCCACGGCGGCCAACCCGAGGAGTGTCTGCCTGACGCTGTCGAACAGGTTGTCGCGCATGCGCAATGCTGCGGCGTCGACATCGTCCAGGTAGATGCCGGTGCCGAGCATCCAGCCCCAGCGCGGCAGCATCACGGCATAGCCGAGCTTCGGAGTCGGCGTGCCGGTCGAGGGCTTGACCCAGCGGTACGGCTGGAATCCGCCTCCCTCGGAAGCACGGGCCAGCAGTTCGCGAATCACGTAGACGCCCGCTTCATCGCGCAGGTCGAGCAAGTCTCGGCCCACCAACTCGCGCTGCCGAGGGTGCACCAGGCTTCGGCCCTCCAGGTCATAGACGAAGAAGTAGCCGTCCTTGCCGAAGTTCATGCCCGCCAGGATGGCCTTGGCTTTCTCCTGGGCCGCTGCGTCCTCCCGGCCTGCACCGTACAAGTGATCGATCGAGCTCAGCGCCAGAGCGACGTAGTTCTTCAGTTCCTCGCGTTTGCCGCTCAACAGCACATCCTCGAGCACCTGCTTTTGCTGCCATTCGAGCCGCTGCGTTTCGTTGACCAGCAACACCCCGATGGCCAGCAAGGCCAGCAACAGCGGCGCGACGGCGAGGGACACGATCTTGATCTTGATGTTCATGGCGATTCACCCGGCCGGATCATCGCGCTCATGTCGCCAATGAGTGAGCCCGCTTACCCCTAAGCAGTACTACGCAGCAGCGTGTCCCGAGGTCTCTTCACCGAGGTTCGTGCTTGCGGCGAACCCGCGCAGAAAGCTGGGCGTCCTCCGGATGAAAGAACTGGATGCGGCCTTGCCGCCACACACCCAGCCAGATCATGTTCTCCGAGAACGCCTCATGGTCGGCGGCCGAGAACGGTGACACGTAAGTGCTCACCACACCGCGATGAGGTTGCGCCAAATTTTCCAAGGCACGCTTGAGTGCCGGCCCCGAGAGGTCACCGTGGGCCTGGAACACGGCCCGCAGCGCCAGCTGGGTCGCATCGTAGCCCTGGGCTGCAGCCATCAGGCTGCCGATGCGGGACTCCCGGGCGTATCTGTAGTAGCGCGCGATGAATGTGGCGCGCCGTTCGTTCTCTCCGTCCTGGATGATTGTCTGCGCCATCATGGCGCCCTCGAGAACATCGGGATCGGCATGTCCTGCCACGCTGCCGAACGACAACGGCCAGGGCGCGAAGTACGGCACCTTCCATCCCGTCTCTTTCCGTGCCTTCAACGCGGCGACCTGGCCCGGCCCGACGGCATACACGACGATCGCCTCGGCACCCGCATCCCTGGCCGCGCGGAGTGCCGGCGCGAGTGGCGTCCGCCCCGCCTCAAAGCGATCGACGCGCACGGGCCGCAGCCCCATCCGGGCCAGTTCGGCAGTGAGGTCGTTGATGCCGCCCTCCCCGTACGGCGTGGCATCGGCCAACAGCGCCACTTTGGTCAACTTCCGGCGGACGGCCATCTCACGCACGAGAAACCGGGCATTCATGGCGTCCGACGGCGCCACCCGGAAGACGAAGCTGAGCGGTACCGATGTGGCGGAGGTCACTGACGTGCCTTGTGCGCACGGCACGATGAGCACATGCCGGTGTTGCTCGAAAACCTCGAGCGCCTTCATCGCGACACCCGTGTTGCAAAAGCCGATGGTGAACGCCACCCGCTCTTGGACCACGAGTTGCTCCGCGGCTTCGCGTCCCACGGATGGCGTGCCGGCATCGTCGCGCACCACCAGTTCCAACGGGCGGCCGAGGTAACCCCCTGCCTCGTTGATCTCCTTGGCGGCCAGTTCCACGCCGCGTCGCATGCTGTTGCCCACATCGGCGGAGTCGCCGGACAGTGGGGCGATCACACCCACGCGCAGGGGCACGGGCGGATCGGCCGCCAGGGCGGTGACGCCGAACGTCTGCAGCAAGGCAAACACGGTGGGAAGACCGGCGCGGCCGAATCGCACGGCCGGCGGGATGTTTGCAATGGATGGCTTCATGGACGGGGGGGCAAGTCGCTGCGCAGGGTCGGCCAGCCTGCTGAGGGCTGCCTCGCCTGCACGGCACACAGCTCCGCGCAGACGTGCCGACAGGAGACGCCCTGCCGGCCAGTGGATGCTCGCACGCGAACGGACGATGCGCTTCCGTTCAACTACGGCGCTG
>Ga0170475_106627299_pt1 | contig 15213 bp, 11 predicted proteins | sample Soicark_Litter_5_FD_111474 | JGI IMG/M metagenome (GOLD analysis project Ga0170475, IMG submission 111474) | Avena fatua rhizosphere microbial communities from Hopland, California, USA. Combined Assembly of 48 SPs | reverse complement strand
CTGTCCGTAGGGCGCATATCGATAGTGAGGAAAGCTGCCATCCGACCGAACCGTGATCCACGTCGTCGGGTCTTCTGACGGCTTGGGACCCAGGTAGTCCTCATAGTCGTTCCAGCCTTGACGCCAGAATTGCAGCATCCGGATCTGATGTTTTTGCGGTTCGTCTTTATTCGTCGCCGAACGCCCGTGGATCGAACTCGTGAGATATCGGAGCACGATGTAGCCTTTGTCGTGCAGAGCGCGATTGGTTGCCTTCGCTTGCTCCATACTGCGATTAAACTCTTCGCGGGTCACGTCCTCGAAGCTGGGCGCACCGCTTCCGAACGTGATGGTCATGTTGTTTGTCTTCAGGAATTCCAGGTCCGCTTTCTGCCCCAGTCGCCAATGTCCCCAGTCAGTGTCTGGCGTCCATGTTCCAGGCTTTTCGTGCGCGAACGTCAGCATCAATGTCGCAACGATAAGAAGTGCGTATTTGACTGGAGGCTTTGATTGCATATTGACTCCTAGGATTGTCTCAATGACCGCAGATCGATGCCGATGCGCAGGTCCTGATACGCAAGACAAAGCGTTCGCGGAGCGATCTGAACTCCTGCGCGATGGTTCTGTACTGCGACTTGTTCAATGAGTGGTTTCCAGGAAATAGAGGATCAGTTCTGATTCTTTCGTAAGAAAGGGAAGGTCCAATGCATACGTCCGGCCGATGTTGCTTATCTTCAGATCGTGGCCGCCAATAGTCGCTCGACTCAACTGTCGGTCCGAGCGCAAGCTAACCTGCGGCGCTTCCTGACCTAGGGCCGCTAGTCGCAATGCCAACGCGCCGGGTTTTTGATTCACTGCGAGGATTGGCACATTTGCACGCGTGAGATGAAATCCCGCAGTCGATACCTCTACCAGTTCAATCCGACGGTCGGAGCGCACGAATCCTTTGATGTCACCGTCAATACCATCCCACTCCTGCCAGTCGGTGTTCAGGACGATCGCGGGATCCGCAGCTGCAACTGCGAATCTGGCCTTTGATTTCGCTTTTACATTGAAGGCCAATCCGCGTGGCCTCGGCGTCGCGTCGGTCATCAGCTTCGACACGTAGATCAGATGGGCCGCATTTGTCGGCTGAGTACCTAGCTTAATAGCGATGGTGTGCTTCTTGTCCGGCGCGAGATTCGGCAGGATCAACAGGCGGTCGTCAAAGGCAGGATGGACTCGTCCATCGATCAGAACCGACTGTATGAATTTTCGGGTGTTCTCAACACGGATGCCCATCCCACCCAGCGAATCCGCAGTATCATTGCGGCGTAGACTGGCAAGGTCGAGGGTCATCTCGAGCGTGTCGTCCGAAGCCCTCCATGAATAATTCCATTGCGCCATCGCGCGTAGTTTCTGCGCGAGTTCCTGTGGTTCGGGGCAATAGATCGGAAGCGTCCCCCACTTCGTTTTCATGGCCTCGTACAAGGGGAAGTTGTTTTCGTTGGTAATGCGCTTGTCTTTGCCTTCATGGACGGGCGCCGATGAGATCGAGTAGTCATGCCACATCTCGTTGAAGATCACACCACGCCCGATATCGTGAAACATGTGGTCGAAGATGGATTCTTCGTTGGCGGTTATCTGAGCTGTCGTATAGCTCCATGTGGGGTCATAGAACCACTGGTAGTCCGGGTGAGGAGAATTCTCAAGTAAGACGAAGTCCTTGTTCGCACCGGTAAACCAGGTCATGTTGCCAAAACCCAGCGGCACGCTTTGCTCCAGTCCGTGGGTCATGTAGAACGAGAAGCGAGCTGCTACTTCACCGTAGTCCTCCATCCGGATCGTGTCGCCCGGATTGATCATGGACTGAATCTTGCGAATCGGGTACCCCTGCTCCCGCATATTCCGCTCGATCTCGGCGACCGAACCGTCGAGTTCCTCGCGCCAGCGATCGGGAGTCATCTCGCGATCGATTTTGTGGAACTTGCTATGAGTCCCAATCTCGCCCCCGAGATCCTCAAGACGTTTGCCGAGCGGCGCTAGCTTGTCCCATCCTGCTTTCTTCACGAAGCTGGATACCCAGGTGTAGAGCGGTTCCACTCCGGTATCCTGCGCGACGCCGGTAAGAAAGTTGAGCGTCTTGAGTTGGTAGTTGAGGTCGCCGCTATTGTCTCCATCGAATCGCACAACTGCGGTCAGGTTGGCGTTGGAGATCTGCGGAGCAGGAAACGGGACGTCCACATCCCCATAGGTGGCCCACTGAACCGTGCGTACCATCGCATTCCAGAGTTGGTTCGAATAAGCGACCTGCGGCGGGTCATTACGGAAAAACGTTCCTGCGCCAGCCGACGTTCCGAAGTCACTCACGAGAACAATGCGGCTACTCCCCCGCGTTGCGCAAGAAAGGTACGGGACACTTTTCTGGCCATCGGTCGAGACCAGTAGTACGGCGCCGCCCGATTTTGGCTGCAGAACATTCGTGACGGACGCGAGCACCGGCGTCAGGAACTGCGACACCTCGAATCCACTCGTCACGTAGTGACCATTTGAGGCCACTCGAATCCGGTATTCGGTTCCGCCCAGCAGTCCTTTGTATTCCAGTCCGAGCAGATCATCGAGAGCATGGTGATCGCGCTCTTTCTCGTTCTCATCTTTGGTGGCGAGGGGGCCGTCCAAGATCACACTGCGGTTACCCGCAAGAAAAGTGCGCAAGCGGGGGACAATCTGTGAGTAAGTGGCGTCATCGACCAGCGTCGCCTGAGCAAACACGAGCGTCGAGTACTTAGATAGTTCCTGATCGCCGGGCATTTCCTCCGCAAAGAGTGTGTCGTAAGGAATCCCCGCCAGTGTCGCGATGCCCACCCAGCCGTGTCCAGCCAATTGACTCGTTTCCCACGCGTGGTGGTAGCTGGTTTTGCTAAGGAAGATCGCCAGCCGAGGCTGCGTGAATGACCCGGTCGAAGCAAACGTCATCCCGCACAGAAGCAGTAGGACTGCACCGAACCGTAACTTCTTCATCGCCTACTCCTCGGGCAAGGAGTTGCCCGCTCGGCACTTCATTGTGGCCGCGCTTCCAGAAGCAGATGTTTTTCGAACTCAACCGTCAGGTGGGCATTGTGTCCCGATACGGTCCCAAGCTTCGTTCCGTTGACGTAGTCCAGGACCTCGTAGGTTCGGCCTTCCAGGCCGCGAAGCTCAACGGGGCCACTCCAATGCTTGGCATAAAAAGCGTAGTACAGAGTTTGATCCTTGCGGATCACATGGGTCTCGGGCACGTCAAAGCCAATGTCGTAGAGTTGTCCGAGATATTGACCTTGCGAAAGCATTTTTTCGCGATAGATGCGAAGCCAGGTTTCGAATTCCTTCTCGCGCGACGGAGTCAGATCAGACTTGCTTCGTTTCCCCGCTAGGCGGGAAGAACAAACTGCGTTCCGACAACGCCGCCCACACCGACCGTGGACGCAAAGTCATCTGCTCCATCACTCAGTTCGACGTGATCGCCGAAGTACGGTATCGAGTCTCCCATCAGAGCTTTTAACGTTTTACCCTTGGAGCGTACCTGGAACGAACTTCCGGGGTCAGAGGCAACGGACATATTGAAATGCGGCATGGTGAAAAAGGAATACGCCGTGCCGCAAGGACAGAACTCCACCAACGATCCGGGCTTCACCGCCTGCGCGGTTTCGAAGATTGCGCGGAAGAAATCGGGCAAGGTCTCCACGGATTCTTCCGGCCGCGTGTGGTGGTGAGCGGGGTTGTAGCAGGCCGGAACACCGTTCATATCCTGTCCATCCAGCTTCAGCCCATCGAAACCCCAATCCACAAGGATCTTCTTCACCAGAGCCTTGTGATACTCCACAACCCGGCGGTCGGCCGGACAGAGGTAGTAGGAATTCCACCAGGAAACTTTTCGCTTGGAGCCATCGCGATTCTTCAATTCGTAATCGGGATGATCCTTCAGCAATTCCGAGGCCGGCACCGCGCTGAGCGGGGACCACCAGAGTTGGGCGCGAAAACCCTCCTGGTGGATGCGGTCAACCAGAGCCTTCATATCAGCATCACCGCGCGGATATTTCTTGGGATCAAGCGCCCAATCGCCAACATTGTTCTGCCATCCATCGTCGAGTGTGACCCACACGAAACCCATGCGCTTGACCGTCGGCAATGTGTCGAGCAGCTGTTGGGGCTGCATTGTTCGTCCGTAGCCCCACGCGCACCATATGGGACCGAACCCGCCCTCTGGCGGCGCGGGTGTCTGGAAGCCTTGCCTCTTCATCATGAACCGCCGGTAATCGACCAGGGTGCGGAAGTAGTCCCCCTGGTGGACGGCCACGAAAGTACGGAACGTATTGAGACTTTCTCCCGGATCCAGCGTGCTCGCGTGCTGATAATTTACGGCGATCTTGGCATGCGCGGAATCCGGCATCGACACAGGCAGCGAAACCAGCCTGGGCCGCGGTTCGACGTGTCCCACGGCGACGCCAACATCCCGCCGCCAGATGTCAACGACCGGCGTACCGCCACCGTAGTCGCTGGCGTTCATCCCGAGATAGTTCTCTTGCTGGAAATTGGTATTCAACGGAACAATCCAGTTTGGGCGTTTCTCATAGGAACCGCTTTGGTAAGACCAGAAGGCTGGCATGCGGCTATTGTGCAGAGCACTCAGCGTGTAGGAGTTGTTGGTCCAGCCTTTGACAGCAAGCTTGGTCCCGCTGGAGTTGGTGTAACGGACATCAAAGAACGCCATCGCCGGGAATTCATCGTAGATCGTAACCGTCACTTCTTTGGTGAGTGGTCCGGCTTTCCCCACCACCATGAGTCGTTCTCCTGCTCCATGAGCGTCAGTCACCCGCTCGCTTTTTTGCGAGACCAGTGAAAACTCGCTCCATATCTTGTCGGCGATGGTCACTTTCTCACTGGCAACAAATGGTCCCATCGTCGTCTCTTTACCGTCAAATCGGGAAACCACACGGCTGCGTAAGTACCGATCGAATTGAATGCTTAGGTGTTCCCCTTGAACCTGAGGAGTGCTCCTGGAAACGTCCGCCGCGGCGGCGGATGACCAGGATGAAAGCACAATGGCGAGAGCACCAGTCGTCGCCCAAAGCGCTGACACCGTCGTAGCTCTCAGCTTCTGGTAACGGGTACCGCCAGACTGCGCAATTGCTTTTCCAACCCAAGACATAGAACACCTTTCTCGTCTGCACCGCCCACCCCTTCTGCGGCAGATGACTCCCACCTTCGCCACCGTCTCCTCGAATGACGACGGAGTTTCAATTGTGGACGGCATCATTAAGTGGGCAATCTTACCGAGCACGCGTCAGCGTATACGCGCAGAACTCGTCGAATGTGATACTGAATCATCCGTTCGGGAACAGCTTGCAGTTCTCCCGTCCGTATTGCTTCGTATTCCAATGGCAAATACTGGCTGACGAGGGTCAGAGGGATCGGTCTTCGCCCAAGATTACCGATCAATCGAGTAAGTTCCTCTTGCACCCCGGGCTGGTGCCAATAATATCGGCAACGATCGCTGTAGCCGTAGATGAGATCGCGGCGCACCTCATCTTCATCGCCACGATAGTAAGACCGCCAGTAGCCCGGGTCGCGCAACATTGCGGCTTCCAAGGCTTCGCGCACTTGTGAAGTCTCTCGGATCGACGTTGTTGTGAGCAGCTCCCGCTCAATGGCGCTCAAAGCCAACACTGCCTCCCGGAAAGCAAACGTCAGCCAGGGACCTACCTTCAGGATCGCGAAATGGTCCTCGACCATCCGGGCTAAGGCCTGGGCATATTGGTAGTCCGTGGAATGTGCCTCAAAGACAACTCCCGGATACTCTGACAGTGCAGCAGACAACGACTGCGCTTTGGCGCGATCGTAGCCGAAGATCGCATTGGATCCGAAATCGACTCCCGGTTGAACAACTAATGCGATCACTCGTTCCCATGCGGACGACAGCTCCCGTTCTACAAACGCGTGCCGGAAGGTTTCCAGGGCTCGCTGAGCATCCTCGGCCTTGGTTACTGCGGGAGAGCCTGCATCGACCGATTCCCCGCCAGGCGCGGGCACCTCGGTTCCGATCACATAGACGGGTTGTGAAGATCCCGACGGCAAGTCCCGATACGCTTCCTCTGCGGCTTGGCACAAAATAGCGGCTCGCTCGGCAATCGTGCGCTCCGTGAGCCGTCCAGTTTTGTCGTCGCCGCAAGGCATGCTCGCATCGAGGTGAATTTTCTGATATCCCGCAACCACACAATCGTGCACCAGTGTGCAGGCTTTTCTTAGTGCGGAATTTGACATCTCCTGTCGCCAGGGAAAGGGGCCAAGGTGGTCTCCGCCGAGCAAGACTCGCGATGCCGGTACTCCGGCATTTCCTGCAGCGGAATGGACGAACCGCGCGAACTCGCTGGGTGTCAGGCCGGTGTAGCCGCCGAACTGGTTGACCTGGCTGGAAGTCGACTCCGCCAAGAAGATCGAACCATCCTCTAACGATTGCTCGACGGCGGCTTCGATCACTGCAGGATGAGCGGAGCACACTGCATATATGCCACCTTTTTGTGACTGCCGATTGCAACGCAAAACGTCCCGTAGCTTGGTACTCGAATCCTCGCGTTGCTGGTCCAGGGACAATGTTCTGCGGACTACGAGAGATGTTGTCCGCTACGTACACCGACGATACAGGAGGTAAACGTAATGAATCGTAATATAACGAAAGCCACTAGAAGTCAAGGGCTTTTTGGGCCTCGACCAACGAGGGCACGCGCGTAGCAATCCCCCACGGTCTGCACAGTCGAGAGTGGGTCGCGCTTATGGAGATCATGGCAGTGCCACTTCCGCAACGATTTGCCACCAGAGGCGTCTACGAGAATGCTGATCAGCGAACTGCGAATCAGCAACCTCCGTTGCTGCATTCTCGAATTGGGGTTTGGTTCCGGTGCATCCGAATGGGCGGGTCGCATCTCATTAATGTTTGCCGAGCGGAGAGGCGACTTCTTTTGTGGCAGGCTAAACGGAATCACCTTCCCATATTCTTCCGGCCGCTGGAAACTTCTTGATCCGCGCCGCCAACAATCCGGCTTGCTTCACGGGCAAGTACTAACGCTGGGTGTTTTTCCTAAGAGATATTCCCTCGCTCGCGGTAAATGTCGAGTAGGCCGCAAAACCGGCATTCTGCCACGATTTCGGGGCCACGAATGTCCTTGAGCCCGGAGCGATCCATAGCGCATGAGAAGACGGCCAATTCTACGGGGGAAGGCGCATTATCGCACATTGAGCAACCGGATCAGACTTACGATTTACTGTCCTATTTCCGGAAGTTAGCGGGATATGTTATCCAGAATTTCAAGCCTTTGTCTGCGGCAGGACGGATTACCTTTAGGAACAACACCGCACAGTGCTGGCAGCAGGAATGGGGTTCTCTGGGGCCGCGCTCAGCCCGATCTCTACGCGCGAAAGCGCTCTGGCAAAAGGCCGAGTTGCATATGCAGGGCAGCCTGGCGATGCGCGAGAACCGATGATTGCCCTCGCAACCATGCCATCAACCCTTCGATCTACAGTGGCATCAAACACGTTTCTAGTAGCTCCACGTCTGGAGTCTGCTATGGAAACCCCTACTGCTGCTCCTCCGTTCCGGGCGATCCCGCTCGGGCTGATCGTAACCTGCGCACTCGTATTTCACGGGCCGCTGCTCATGATGCAGTATCCCAGCAATAGCTTCGACGCGCATTTTCACATGTCGATGGCGCAGCATTATGCGCAACACTGGTTCGATCCGTGGAACGAGAAAGCGTTGGGAGGATTCTCGCAGACGACGTATCCGCCACTGTTGCATCAGTGGATTGCGATCTTATCGCACGTCGTTGGGCTGAGTTACGCATTTATGCTGGTGATGGGCAGCATGCTGATATTGCTGCCGGTTGCGGTGTACCGGTACGCCAAACTGTGGCTGTGTTAGCTCGCGGCGAGTTATGGCGCGTTGTACTCGATCTTCCTTGGCTCACTTGCGATCATCACCTATGAGTCGGGCCAGATCGGAACGGTATCGGCCACAACATTGTTTCTGTTGGCAATTCCAACGGCGTATCAGTATGTTCTTGCCGGCGCAACGAAGGACCTGATTCTGGGCTTGGCCTTGTGTTGCACGGCTGCAGGAGCACAGCACGCGACGCTCCTGTTCGGAACACCTTTCTTCATCTTGCCCACGATATGGCTGGTGCTGAGAGAGTATCGCGAGAGTAATCCCGAGTCTTCGGTGGCGACTCTAGCGAAGCGGATGGTGACATTCACCTCGCTGGCGAGTGTGGGAATCATTGTTGAATTGCTGCCGTACTTCCTGGCGTTACTAAAGAGTCCGATTGAGCAGATCCCGATTCCCCACATGAGCCGTGCGAACTTTCTTCTGCAGCCGCGGTGGGACCTGCATTACTGGTTGATGCCGGTCGGCCTTGTCGCACTTGCGCTGCCTTACATATTTTACAAAGGCGTGGGAGGATCGCCGGCTGCGGCCGCTGTTGGCGGGATTCTATGCGGCTCTGATCTTTGGGCTGGGCGGGACGACACCTGTGCCCGAGCTCATCCTACGCAGGGCGTTCGAGATTCTCACTCTCGAACGATTCACGTTTTGGGCCTTACTGTTGGCGATGCCCTTTGTGGGGCTGCTGATGATGTACCTCATCGACCGTTTTGGAAAGCGAGCAGCGTCAGTATTTGTCCATTAAGCCAAGCCGGATGTAGGGGCACGGATCGCAAGAAGTTTCCAGGTCATGTTCATGTCCTGTTTGCAAGGCTCATGATCTCCCCATCAGGTACTTTGAGGAGGCGGTCGAGTCGTGCGTCATGCTTTGTACGCTCGTGTAACTGAGATGGTGGCATGCTCTGCATGCAAAGTCCTGCAGATGTGCCGGCCTATACAACTTGAACGCTCTGCGGCTGCATCTTGGGCACTGAAGGCAGAAACGCCGTCCACGTCCGCGCGTGGTCACCGTAGTGAACTGAACGCCCAGCTTTAGGCAGGTTAAAGCATCGGACGCGTTAACAGTTTCGCAGTCCTCTATACAATTCGCGCGATTGCGTTCGGCGGTCGGCCCATGATTTTCTCCCAAGAAGTTTTCGGCACTGTGCCTCAAATTGTGTCCCCTACCTGCTGCTACTGTGCCCCACAAAGTGATACGGCGTATCTCGGGGACTTTGAGGCGTGAGCGGGAAGTGCAGGAAATAACAACAATGACAGTAGAAACTTGGTAGCGCTACCGGGAATCGAACCCGGGTTTGAAGATTGAGAATCTTCCGTCCTAACCCCTAGACGATAGCGCCCCGGTGAACGAGCCTAGATTATAACAAACGCTCCGCATCTCCCCGACTGCGCACCCGCACGACCAACGGCTCCTCTGTGAACCTCTGCCATGAGTGACTTCCCCGAAAACCATTACCCGTCCCGTCCGGAATTTCACCGCGTCCCTATTGATTTTTTTAATACAACTTGTTCCCATCCACAGCCTTAATGGAGCTATAGTTGAAGGTAACTCGCACCTAAATTTACTCGCTAAACCCTCAACCCAAGGGCGACGTGTATGTTGTTCCTTCATCAACCAATCCAATCATTCCTATTTTTAGGAGTTTGTAAGGAGTACACACATATGGCAAAACTTAGAGTTCCAAAGAAGCAGAATGGCGATGCAAGCACCGCCACCACCCTGGCAGCCTCCGCGCCAGTTGCTGATCTCCAGACCAGCGCTATCGCCCTTGAAGAGCCCAAGAAACTTACCCGCAAACCCACCATCGTAAAGACTGACGGACGCGCCAATCTCTTCCCCATCAATGTTGACGAAGAAATCCGCCGCCTGGCGTACCTGCTCTCCGAGCGTCGCGGATTTGAACCGGGTCACGAAACCGAAGATTGGCTCACAGCCGAACGCGAGATTCGGCAGCGGTATCACCAGCAGAGCGCCTAGGGTGCTCTGCACGACCGCTTGGCGGCCGAGCCCCGGCCGCCTCAGAGCGGAAACGTTTCCGCTCTCTGCAACTCCTCCCGCGCGCGCCACTGAGACAGTTGTCGAAGCAAAGCTCTTCCTAGCCCTACAAACGGACTTCGGCGTGCATCTCACCTGTTGGCCGCGAGCGGTGCCCTCGGCCGTCCGGGCGCATGATTCGGTTTGCGTGTCCCTCTACTTTCTGAAAAAATACGGTGGGGTTCCACATGGCGCATATTGGTAGTTTTGCCTTGCTGCTCGCGCTCGCGCTGAGCATGTATTCGTTCGGAGGTGGCGTCCTCGCCCTCCTCTTTCAGAATGATCCGCGCAGCGCTCGCCTCGGTGAAACTGCTCGCCGTGCTGGTATCGCCGCCTTTGGAGCCGTCCTCCTCGCCGCATTCGTCCTGGTGATCTCCGCCTTTCGCGACGACTTCACCATCGCCTACATTTTTCATCACAGCAATCGCGACCTTCCCACAGCCTATAAGTTTGCCGTCCTCTGGTCCGGCCAGGAAGGCTCTCTCGTCTTCTGGGCTCTCCTTCTCTCCGGATACGGTTTCGTTCTTCGCCTCCGCTACAAGACCGACCCCCGCCTTTTCGCCTATGCTTCCGTCATTCTCGCGGCCGTCCAGGTCTTCTTCTTCGCTCTGGTGAATTTCGCCGCCAATCCCTTCGGACTCCTCGAAGGTCCCATGCGCGCCGATGGCAGCGGCCTCAACCCGCTCCTGCAATATCCCGAGATGGTCATCCACCCGCCCATGCTCTATCTGGGATACGTCGGCTTCACCATCCCCTTCGCCTTCGCTCTCGGCGCCCTCATCATGAAATACCCCGGCGAAAAGTGGATCCACATCACCCGCCGCTGGACCATGGTCACCTGGGGATTTCTCACGGTCGGCATTTTCCTGGGGGCCCATTGGGCCTACGCAGTACTCGGGTGGGGCGGATATTGGGGCTGGGACCCAGTTGAGAACGCCTCGCTCATGCCATGGCTCGTCGGCACCGCTTTTCTGCACTCGGTCATGATGCAGGAAAAACGCGGCATGCTGAAGGTCTGGAACATGTGGCTGGTCTTCCTCACCTTCTGGCTCGCCATTCTCGGCACGTTCCTCACGCGCAGCGGCATGATCCAATCTGTACACGCCTTCGCGCAGTCCTCGATCGGATCCTGGTTCGCATGGCTGCTCGCGATCAGCTTCGCCGTGTTTCTTTATTTCTTCATCAAGAACAAAGAGCACCTGCGCAGCGAACACAAACTGGAATCGCTCGTCTCACGCGAGTCCAGTTTCCTCTTCAACAACCTGCTCTTCCTGCTCCTCTGCTTCACAGTTCTCTGGGGCACCTGGTTCCCGAAAATTTCTGAACTTGTGCAGGGCAACAAAGTCACAGTCGGAGCACCCTTCTACAATCGCGTCGCCATTCCAGTCGCTCTCCTGCTCTTGATCCTCACCGCAATCGGCCCGCTGCTCGCGTGGCGCAAAACATCTTTTGAAAGTCTCAAGCGGAATTTCATGTGGCCGACGGTCGGGGCCATCGTGACTATGATGTTCCTGATGGCCACTCCCGGCAGCTGGGGCAAACCCTTCGGCCTGCGTCCTTGGGAAGACGTCTCATACTTCTACTCGCTGATGGCGATCGGCCTCTCGGTTCTCGTCACCCTGACCGTCGCCTCGGAGTTCTACCGCGGCGGTCGCGTCATCTCCGACAAGACCGGACAGGGCATGTTCGCCTCCATGGTCCAGCTCACGCACCGCAATACGCGCCGCTACGGCGGCTACCTCGTCCACTTCGGCGTCGTGGTCGTCGTCATCGGAATCGCTGGCGCAGCCTTCAATCAGGAAAAAGAGCAGGAAATGGGCTACGGCGACAAGCTCAACATCGGCAGCTACACGCTCGTCTGCCGCTCCTACACCAACGACGATTTCCCGAACTACGAAGCCGAGTGGGCCGTCCTCGACGTCTTCAAGAACGGCAAGCTGATCGACACGCTGACTCCCGAGCGCCGCTTCTACAAGGCCAGCCGTCAGACCTCGACCATGCCGTACATCCGTTCAAACATGAGCGAAGATCTTTATCTCGTCTACGAAGGATTGAACCAGGACACCGGACGCCCCATTCTCAAAGCGCACTTGAATCCGCTTGTGATGTGGATCTGGCTCGGCGTCTGGATCATTCTCGGCGGCACCGTGCTCGCGCTGGTCCCGAACGCCCCGGCCCCAGTCCGCATGCCCGCCCGAACGCTGGTGGAACACGCCGCCCCAGTGGCAGGAGATTAGAACGGATTTCAGATTGTAGATTTTAGATGCCAGATTGGATCCCGGTCCGTCCTGACTTCAATCTGAAATCGAGAATCGAGACGCTGAAATCCAAATGAGGACACAAATTGGGACCGCCGCCACCAGGCAACCGCACGCGGCGACAGGTTTGTATCAGGGCACGACTTTAGTCGTGCCGATTGCGGCGGTACTCCTTGGCGGCTTTAGCCGCGCAGGCACTGCCGAATCGGACGACGGAACGAAACGTTGCATATTGCGCCTCGTATGGGGGTTCAACCTGCGATCTGAAATCTACAATCTGAGATCAAGAAATCGAATGATGTCCAAACTCAACCCGACCCTCCGCCGCGCGCTCCACTGCTCGGTCCTCGCCGCCGCCGTCACCGCCTTCGGCGGCGCAGGCGACCCCGGCACCCGATTCAATCAACTCGGCCATCAGCTCATGTGCATCTGCAGTTGCGGCCAGATCCTGCTCGAGTGCAACCACGTCGGCTGCCCCGATTCTGATGGCATGCGCAACGAACTCATGGCCGCCGTCACTCGCGGCGACAGTGACAGCCTCGTCCAACAATCATTTGTCCAAAAATACGGGCCAACAGTCCTCGCCGCTCCCAGCACCAGCGGTTTCGATCGCACGGCGTGGATAATGCCTTTCGCCGCCCTGCTCGTCGGATTCACTATCGTCGTCTTCATCGTGCGGGCGTGGAAGAACCGGCCCGCCCCGGCTCTCGCCGACGGTATCCGGCCACTGCGTGGCCCCGAACTCGATCAATTCCGCGAGCAAGCCCGCAAGGAGACCGAACTATGAGCTTCGAATGGGCCTGCAGTCTGTTGTTCCTGGCCGCCACCCTGATCTACATCTTTTATCTACCCGGCAAGCTTTATCTCGGACCAGAGAAGACCCGCGCTTCGTACCTGCGCGAGCGCAAAGACGCCGTTTACGAAAATCTGCGCGACCTCAATTTCGAGTACACGGCCGGAAAGGTGCCTGACGTGGACTATTACTCGATGAAATCCGCCCTGCAAGACGAAGCCGCCACACTTCTGGCCGAAATCGCGCGCCTCGAAGAAAAAGCCGCGCTAGCGCCAAGAAAAGCGAGATCATGAACCAAGCTCAACCCCAGACCTGTCCCACAAACCCTGTCATCCTGAGCACATCGCAGGCGCCCATCCAAAGCTCTGTCATCCTGAGCGAAGCGCAGGACCCCATGCGGCCCGCCACCCTCATCCCGTGCAACAGCGAATTCTCGCCATACCTTGAGATCCTGAAGCGCGCGTTTTCTGCGCGCTTCAGGATCTATGCATTACCCGCCGCCGCGCTACTCCTGACCTTCACCGCCCTTCTCGCGTCCGCCTCCGCCCAAAGCCTCACCGGTACCGTCAAAAACTCCACCACCGGCAAGCCCGGCGTCGGAGACGAGGTCGTCCTCATCACCCTTAGCCAGGGGATGGAAGAGGCTGGACGCACCAAAGCCGACGCCAAGGGCAACTTCTCGTTCAAACTCGATCAACAGGGCCCACATCTCATCCGCGTCATCCACCAGGACGTGACCTATCACCGAATGGCGCCTCCGGGAACGACCTCCGTCGAAGTCGAGGTTTACGACGTCGGTAAGAAAGTGGAAGGTATTGAGATCGTGGCCGACATCATGCGATTCCAGGCCGGCAACGGCAACATGCAGGTCGATCGCACCTTCGCCGTCCAGAACAACTCCAAGCCGCCGCGCACCCAGATGAACGAGCACAACCTTGAGTTCTACGTCCCCGAGGGCGCAAAAATTACCGAAGGCCAGGCCATGACGGCCGGCGGCCAGCCCGTCAAGTCCGATCCCGTTCCCGAAGGCAGCAACACGAATAAATACTCGTTCTTGTTTCCTCTGCGTCCGGGCGAGACACGCTTCAGCGTCATCTACACCATGCCGTATACCGGCAGCATCAACATCGATCCCAAGAGCGCCTATCCGCTCGAGCATTTCGTAGCCATCGCGCCGAAAGCCATGCAGTTTGTCCCCGCGAAAGATGGCGTCTACAAAGTGGCTCCATTCCCCGGTCAACCGGACGCTAACGTCGAGGTCGCGTCTAACACGCAGACCGGCACCTCCATGGCCTTCAAGCTCACCGGAGAAGGCGAACTCGCTCCTCCGGTGGACGAAAACGGCCAGTCCAGTCAAGGCTCGTCCGCTCAGACCAGCCGGCCCGGCGGCGGACTTGGCCCCCCCATCGATGCTCCCGACCCGCTTCAGAAATATCGCTGGTGGATTCTCGCAGGCATAGCCGCTGCCCTGGTCATCGGCGGAGTCGTCGTCGCATCGCGCCAGCAAGCCGCCAACCGCGCAGCCGCGCGCGCCATGACTTCGAGAGGTCTCTCTCCAATCGAGACCGATGACGAGTTCGAGATTCCAGCCGCGCCCGCAAAACGCGCAGCTCGGCCCGCCGCCGCACCCGAAACCCGCGCCATCGAAGAACGCCCGTCGCGCGGATCCAGCAAACTCCTGGAGGCCTTGAAAGAAGAATTGTTCGAGTTAGAAGTCGAACACAAACAAGGCCGCATCACCCAACAGGAATACGAGAAGACCAAAGCCGCCCTGGACCAAACTCTCCAGCGCGCCCTGAAACGCGAAAGCCAAAAAGCCTGACGCAGGGGCCGGACCCGCGTCCGGCCCGAGCAAGCGAGTGGCAGCGCCACGGACCCCTCGCCGCGGCCAGGGCTAGTTAGCCGCGCTACCCGGTACACGGCTGGCCAGCTGCGTAGCGGCGGAAGAATCCAGCCCACGGCGCAAGCCGTGGGTTTCTCGTTCGTTCACCGAGCATCAGCCCCGAAGGGGCGTAAGAAATCACCTCTGACCACCGCGCCGCGTCCGTTCCTTTGCCACGGGTCCTTCCCCCCACGCACACTCCTCTGTGACCCGGTTCCTTGACGTCGACAACGCCATCCGACCATGATCAATCTGACACGCGACTCAATCGTACTCGCAACTCCTTTGTCCCCAAGATTTTGCCCGTAACTGATT
>Ga0170475_108948706_pt1 | contig 15219 bp, 7 predicted proteins | sample Soicark_Litter_5_FD_111474 | JGI IMG/M metagenome (GOLD analysis project Ga0170475, IMG submission 111474) | Avena fatua rhizosphere microbial communities from Hopland, California, USA. Combined Assembly of 48 SPs | reverse complement strand
GGATGTACTGATCAGCTTTCTCGACGACGAGGATTCCAGCGTGCGCGGCGAGGCCGCCCTGGCCTTGGCCGACATCCGAAATGACAAGGCCATCAAGCCCTTGAAACGCTTGCTGAAGGTCGAAGAAAGTCCGTCGGTGCGCCGACGGATTGTTTGGGCGCTGAGCTTCTTTTCACGATGGAAAGTGCTCCCTACGCTGTGGCGCAGTCGCCGCGATCCGGACCACCATGTTCATGAGGTGGCGGTCGAAGCCTTTTCCGATCTATTCCGCTGGATGCCCGTCGAAGGGCGCATCGTGCACCTTGGGACAGTTCACTACGAATAAGCAGTGGTTCGCTAGGGCGTCATGCAAACTCATGGAATTGCCTGGGCTTGCAGCTTGAAATAAGAGGTTTTGCGAATCGAGAGGTGACTGGGTAACCGAGACCGGGCATTGGCGCAGGTTACAGCGACTTGCACGGGATTCGCGCGGGACGACTGCGCCTGTGATTCGCAGTGGGATGTGCCGCCGAGTTCAGCCCGACGCCGGCGGATCCTAACGGATTGCCGCTCTGCAGGCCGCCCAGCGCGCTCATCAGGCAATTCGCCTTGCGCAGTCGGCGATGCACTGGTACCCGGGACGGGGGTCGAACCCGTACGCCTCACGGCCGCGGATTTTAAGTCCGCTACGTCTACCAATTTCGTCACCCGGGCAGGGGGCGGACGCGGATTATCGATCATCTGCGCTATGTGCTACTTTCAGACCGCTGCGCCCGTGAACGCCCTTCGCCGAAAGCGTTGAATGACTTCATCGCGCAGGGAAGCGTCTTGCCGGGAGCAGCAGCGGGGCACGGGCCCCAGCTCCTCCGTGCTACGCCAATTGCCACCGACCGAGGCGCACGATGTCCCCTCGTTTCCATCCCTTGGCCGCGGCCTCGGCCTGTCTCGCCGCGCTGTCCACCGCGCAAGCCCAGATCGAACCGCCCACCTTGCCGCTGGTGATCGTCAGGGCCCAGACGCCGGTGCCGCCCACCGCCCTCACCGGCTTCGGCGACAAGCCACTCGCGTCGGTGCCGATGCAGGCCACCGTGATCACTCGCAGCCAACTGGATGACATCCAGGCCCGCCGGCTTGCCGATGTTCTCGTCTTCGAAGCCTCGGCCACGGATGCCTACAACTCGCCCGGTTACTGGGACTTCATCGCTGTCCGCGGCTTCACGCTCGACCAGACCTACAACTACCGGCGCGAGGGGCTGCCCATCTCGGCGGAAACCGTGATTCAGCTGCAGAACAAGGAGCGCATTGAGATCCTCAAAGGCACGAGCGGCATTCAGGCGGGCACCAGTGCGCCCGGTGGCCTCGTGAACTACGTGGTGAAGCGCCCCACCGACGCGACGCTGCGCACCGCGACGGTGACTGCCGGCGAACGGGGCACCATCGGCGCCGGCGTGGACTTGGGTGGACGCGCCGGCCCGCTCGACCGCTTCGGATACCGCCTCAACGTGGCCTACGAAAACGCCAGGCCGGAGATCGTTCACTTCGACCATGTCGAAAGCAGCGTTGCGGCGCTGGCCGCGGACTGGCGCATCGTGCCCGGTTCGCTGCTAGAGGCGGAGGTCGAGTGGTCCCACCAGGTGGGCAAGAGCTTGCCCGGGTTCAGCCTGACGGGCGAAACGCTGCCGGCCGCGCGCAAGCCCGACAATCTCAACAACCAACCATGGAGCCAGCCCAACCGGTTCGAGGGCCTCACGGGCACCTTGCGTTTCGACCGGACACTCGCCGGGGGATGGCATTGGGTGACCCAGCTCGGCACACAGCGCCTGAGGACCGACGACCGGCTGGCCTTCCCCTTCGGATTCAACTGTGGCAACCCGGGAGGCTACTGCGACCGCTACGGCGCTAACGGCGACTACGACCTTTACGACTACCGCAGCGACAACGAACGCCGGCGCGTCCATGCCGGGCAGACGGCGTTGAAGGGTCGCGTCGACACCGGCCCCATTCGCCATGAATTTCACAGCGGCGTGTTGCTGAGCCGCTTGCGCGTCGACATGCAAGAAGGGGCCAACAACTTCGTCGGTATTGGCAACATCGACGGCACGAAGGTGACGCCGGCAGACGCCACCATCGGCACGAACCAGGGCACGGACCGCACCGAGCGGTCAGTCGAGGTCTTCGCGAACGATGCCATCGACTGGGGCCGCGGTTTCAGCACCTGGTTGGGCTTTCGGCATGCGCGGCTGAAGCGTGAGTCGGTCCGCACCGACGGCAGTGACCCCACACGCTTCGAGAACGCCACGACCACGCCGTGGCTCGCCGGTTCGTACGAATGGCAAGCTGGCCAGCACGTGTATGCCAGCTGGGGCAAGGGGGCCGAGTCGCATGCCCTGCCCGGCAATGCGGGCGCCCAGAATTTCTCGAATGCGGGCCAGACCTTGTTCGCGAAGAGCCGCCAGTGGGAAGTCGGGACGAAAGGCCACGGCACAGCGGCCCAATGGGGCATCTCGTATTTCGACATCAAGCGACCGGCCGTTGACTCGTCCGGCGCCCAGTTGGTGTTCGACGGCAATGACCACCACCGCGGCATCGACGGCCACGTCGCCCATGAGATCGGCCCATGGCAACTGCGCGCCAGCGCCATGTGGCTCCACGCGCGCCGCGAAGACGCATCCGACCCGACCCGAAACGGACAGCGACCCACCAACGTACCCGACCGCACACTCAAGGCCCAGGCCCGCTACCGCGTGGCCAGCGTGCCTGGCCTGGACGTGCTGACCCACGTGACCTGCGAAGGCCGCCGCAGTGCCCTGCGCGACGGTTCGATGGAACTGCCATCATGGACCCGCACCGATGTGGCGGGCCGCTTCAGCCACCCGTTCGACGGGAAGACGCTGACATGGACCTTGGGCGTGCTCAACGTGTTCGACCGCCGCGCATGGAAGGAAGCACCGAACCAGTACGAGCACGTCTACCTGTTCCCGCTGGAGGCGCGCACAGTGCGCCTCACGGTGCTTGCAGAACTTTGATGAAAGTACTTGCCGCGATCCGAGAAAGATGGCTATAATGCGAGGCTCGATTCCTCAATAGCTCAGTCGGTAGAGCGCCGGACTGTTAATCCGTAGGTCCCTGGTTCGAGCCCAGGTTGAGGAGCCAAAATAAGCGTTAAAGATCAAGGCCTTGCAGCGATGCGAGGCCTTTTTCTTTGCACCTGTCGCTCCTGGATATCGGAAGGTTATTGGAAGCCTTCCAATATCCAGTGGTTCCGGGAAGCTCGCTGAGCCTCATTGAGACGTCCTGCGACGCTGCGACGCGCGCTTGAGGGTGCTCCGACGTGCCTCTGCGTCATCTGCCAACTCTTGCAGGCGCCGGCTCTGTCTACGAATGCGCGAGCCCGCCTCGATCGCCTACAGCCCTGCAACGCAAACTGCGCCCTGGCACTCTTCTCCCCGTCCGGTGCGCCTGAAGTTGGCCGGCGCGCGCGAATGCTTGATAGCACGGGCCGCGCAACGGACCCAGGACGGGCCGAGTGGAACTGCTCGCGCTCGCGCAGCCTGGGCCGTTCTACGGTTGCTGCTGGGGCTCTGGCCCGCGACCCCCGGCGTGACAGGAAAGTATCCGCGGATTGCGGCGAACGGGCACGAACAGGAAACGCTTAAAAATCAATTACTTATCCAAACCTCTCGTTCGCAATCGTTCGCTCGAATACGCCGGCAGCCAGGATGCGGTTTACCCCTTGGTTTACCCCTCGTAGCCGGTGTCCAGGCGACGCTGCTGCGGACAGTGTCGGTTCCTTCGACGGGCAATGCGGAGATCACGTTACGAGGCTATGTTCAGGGTTCAAGTGCGCGACTATTGGGATGCAGCGGTTTCTCTCGGTCGCTCTCTCGAATCGGCCGACAGCTTGCGACCCGCAACCGACATACGCCGCGCCGAATTGGACGCCCGAAACTTGACATTTGTACCGTCGAGATCCGTTCGCTCGCTTCTATCCACCTGAGGGTGGAGAGTCGTTGGCGCTCGTCGGACTCGGCGCGAAACCGCCGCTCGCCGCAGCGACCTCAGGTCGAATCCAGCGCGCCAGCGTGGCGAACATTTCGGTCACGTTGATCGGCTTGGCAATGTGGTCGTTCATACCGGCCGTCAGCACCTTCTCGCGGTCGCCGACCATCGCGTTGGCTGTCATCGCAATGATCGGCAGGTCGAGCCACTCAGGGTGACCGCGCAACTCGCGCGTGGCTGCATAGCCGTCCATGACGGGCATCTGACAGTCCATCAGCACGGCGTCGAAGCGTTCGCGCTCCAGCATGGCGATGGCTTCGCGGCCGTTGTTGGCGACCCGAACCACGATCTGTGCGCCCCCGAGCAGGTCACGCGCCAGCTCCTGATTGAACGGATTGTCTTCCACCAGCAGAACACGCGCGCCGGCGAGGACGGTGCGGTTGCTTTGCAGCGCTTCTTCGCGCAGTTCACCTCGCAAGGCATGCTGCCGCGGCCGGCCAACCGCCTGCAAGCTGGCATCGAGCATCGTCGAAGGCGTGACCGGCTTGGTCAGCGTCCCCGCCACCGTGAGCCGTTCGGCCGCAAGCCCGCGCGCCATTTCATCGCGTGAGAAGGCGGTGAGCATCAGCACCATGGGCGGCGGGTGCGCAAGCGGCAGGCGCGCCAGCTGCTTCGCACAGTCGACTCCATTCATGCCCGGCATCTTCCAGTCGAGCAAGAGCAGCTCGAAGGGCTCGCCACGCGCATCGGCCGCCGCGACCGCCTGGCTGGCTTCCTGGCCACCGCTGGCTGCCGACGCGCACATGCCGAGCGAGTTCGCCATGTGCACCAGCACCTCGCGCGCGGCATTGTTGTCGTCGACGACGAGCACGCGGGCGCCGTGCAGGCCGCGGTCGGACGAGGCCGCATCGTCAGCAGCGCGTTCATGCCCGACGCCGAAGTTGGCGGTGAAGTGGAACCGGCTTCCACGCCCCGGCGTGCTGTCGACGCCCAGTTCTCCGTCCATCATGCGCACCAGGTGGTGACTGATGGCAAGGCCCAGGCCGGTGCCACCGAATCGGCGGCTCATCGATGCGTCGGCCTGCGAAAACGGCTTGAAAAGCCGCTGTTGCTCTTCGGTTGTGATGCCGATGCCCGTGTCGCGCACTTCGAAGCGCAGGCGCACCGAGGTGGCGTCGCGCGCCACCACGTCGACACCGATGACGACTTCACCTCGCTCGGTGAACTTGACCGCGTTGTTGCCCATGTTGATCAGCACTTGCCCCAGCCGCGAGGGGGCGCCGACCAATGCGTTAGGCAGGTCCGATGGCAGGGCGAACACCAGCTCCAGGCCCTTCTCTTCGGCCTTCAGACCCAACAGGCTGGCCAAGCCGTCCATCACATCTCCAAGGTCGAAAGGGATGTGTTCGATGTCCAGGTGACCGGCCTCGATCTTCGAGAAATCGAGAATGTCGTTGACGATGCCCAGCAGCGACTCGGCCGACCGGTGCACCTTCTGAACGTAGTTGTACTGTTGGGGGTTCAGCCCGCTCTGCAGCGCCAGGTGCGACATGCCCAAAATCGCGTTCATGGGCGTGCGGATCTCGTGGCTCATGTTGGCCAGGAACTCGCTCTTGGCCTGGTTCGCTGCTTCGGCCACTCGCCGCGCTTCCCTTTCGGCTTCGCTCTGCCTGCGCTCGGTGATATCTCGGGCGATGGCGGATGCGCCCATAACTCGACCACTGGCGTCCTTCATCGGAGAGATCGTCAGGGCGACGTTGATCCTCTGCCCGTCCTTGCGCAGCCGGGTCGTTTCGAGATGTTCCACCCTTTTGCCGCTTTTGATTCGAGCCATGATGCCTGCGAGTTCATCGCGCAACTCAGGAGGAACAAGTATCGAAACGGGGCGGCCCACGATCTCCGCAGCGGCAAAGCCATAGATGCGCTCGGCACCTCGGTTCCAACTGACAATCGTTTCGTCAAGCGTCTTCCCGATGATCGCGTCATCGGAAGATTCCACGATGGACGCCAGATGGGTGATCTTCTGCTGATCCTGCAATCGCTCGGTAACGTCAATGAAGGAAACGACGATTTCCTCGATTTTGTTTCCCGTACCGAATACCGGATTGGCATTGGCCATGACCCAGACGTCTTCCGCATTGCCCGGCCGATGCACGCCCACCAAGAAGTTCCGCAGGGGTTGCCGGCTGGCCAGCACTTGATTGACTGGGTATTCCTCCAGCGGCATCATGGTGCTGTCTTCACGGAAGAAATGCCACTCCGGATCAATGGACGTCTTCCCCAGCAACTGATCTTCCGTAAGCCCCAGCAACAGCTGCGCAACGGCATTGCAAGTGACGATTCGGGTATCTGCTGCATGAACCACTACAGCCGTCTGAAGCTTCTCAATCAGAGATCGGTATTTTTCCTCGCTCGCGCGCAACGCATCGTCCGCCCGTTTGCGCTCGGTGATATCCATGAGGTTTCCTGCTACGCGCACAATCTTGCCTTCCGTACAAACGGGCTCGGCGGTCATGCGGACCCACAGAGGTTTCCCTCTGGCGGTCGTGAACGGAAACTCAAGGTCGTATGTTTCAGCGCACTCAATGGCCCCGCGAAACGCGTCGAGTATTGCCGGCCTGTCTTCCGGTCTGTAGCATTTCAGGCTTTCCTGAATATGGTCCAGGCCGGCATCGGCGGATAGCTCATGGATTCGATAAAGCTCCTCCGTCCAGAATGACTTGCCCGACGCAATATCGTATTCCCAACCGCCAACTTTGCTGAGTCGCTGGGACATATTCAGCCGGGCTTCGCTTTCCTGCAGCGCCTCAACGGTACGAAGATGCTCGTCGATTTGCTGACGGAGCCGCCGGTTTGTTAGCTCCAGTTCTGCTGAACGCTCTCTGACCCTTTCCTCCAGCGTATTGCGGGCCGCCTCAAGCTCGGCATTGCGTGCTTCCAGATCCGATAGCGCATGCCGTAGCGCAAGGTGCGTATTGATCCGCGCAAGCACCTCCTCGGCGCGGATCGGCTTATTTATGTAATCTACGCCGCCAACCTGAAAAGCATTGACCTTCTCACGTTCATCCTCAAGGCTGCTGAGAAATATGACGGGGATGGAACGGGTTCGTTCATCCACTTTGAGGCGCTGACATACCTCGAAACCATCCATGCCCGGCATCTTGATATCCAGCAATATCATCGAAGGGGGGTGCAGCTTCGCGCTGAAAAGAGCCCCCTCGCCGTCGGTAGCCAACCGCACCCAGTAGCCCGCGCTGCTCAGGACGCTTTCCAGTAGCTTGAGACTGGCCGGTGTGTCGTCAACTACAAGGACGTCGTCCGGATCCGCATGAACATCACTCACAGCGACCTCCCTTCCTAGGTGCTAGGTGCGGGCCATCAGTTTCGGTCATTTTCGGATAGCACAGGCGAACGCAAGCGGTCCGCAGTGATCGGCGGTCTGGTGAGTCGGCGTCCCGCGGCTTCGTTCACCCTGGCCCAGCGTCTTCCAGTCCCGCGACGCTGATCACGAGAGTGGAACCCTGACTTGAACCACGCCAAAAGTACCCAACTTTCCCTGCATCGAACCCCCTCGCGGGTCGAGATCAGGATGTCTGAAATTTGGATCGGCAGGGGGGCTCAAAATTCCGTCGGGGCGGACACCAATTGCCACCTGTGGGTCCCTGCCTTAGGGTTGGCGTCGAGGAGCGAACCAATGCAGGCGGTCGGCGTTTTCCAGAGGTATGTCGGCGGCTACTACTTCGGCTCGATGCTCGACGGCATCCGCCGGGTCACCCGCCAGGCCGGCATCCCGCTGATCGTTACCCAGGCTGCACTCAAGGATGTGCAAATCCCCCCATTCGGCGCCGACCACGTTGCCGGCTGGATTGTCAGCCACCCGGTGGAAAGCGATGCCGCCAATTTGGCGGCGCTGATCGGCACCGGCATACCGGTAGTGACAATTGGGCACGCCCCGGCCGATGTCGCCTGTGCCTCGGTTGTCGGCGATGACCGGGGCAACATGCGTTCGCAGGTGCATCATCTGATCGATCATGGCCACCGGCGGATCGCCTACGTCGCCAACTACGTATCCCACAAGGAAAAGTGGGCCCAGGACCGCGACCAAAAGTGGGCCCAGGAGCGCTACCGCGGCTACCTGGACGCCCTGAGCGAGCGAGGTATCGCGATGGACCCGGCACTGGTTATCGACGGCGAACGCTTGGTCGTCAATGGGGAGGGGGGCTTGCTCGAGGAAGGCGTCGGCGGCCCACGTAGGCTTGCACGCTTTGGCGAAGTGGCCGCTCAATCACTGATCGCGCGCGGCATGCCCTGCACTGCGCTGGTCGCCAACATCGACTTCATAGCGCTTGCTGCGATGGAAGTGCTTCAAGCGGCGGGCTACCGGGTTCCCGAGGATCTGGCGATAGTGGGCTACGACGACGTTGCAGAAGCGCAATGTGCGCAGCCCCCGCTTTCGACGGTGTGCACTCGCTTCGACCAATTGGGTCGGATCGCCGCCGAACATCTGCTGGCGATTCTGCACGGGGAGCAGGATGCGCAGCCGAAGGAGATCGTTGCACCGTCCGTCGCAATGCGCCGTCGTTCCTGCGGCTGTGCCAGTTTCGACTCGATTCGTGTCCCAGGTGCCGCCGTGGTCGCCGCGGCCGAGGGCTGGCAGGCCGCCTTGGCCAGTCAGTTGGTCCAAGTTATCCGCTATCCGATGCCGCTCGAATCCGGCGCAACGCCATCCCAGGTGTGGCCTGAGGTCCGTAACTTGGTCGCCGCGATCGAGGCCGTGCTCGAGGGTCGGGACTACAGCAACCTCGATGCCGGCATTGCGGCTGCCTGGCAGCAAGCCATTGCGATCACTCAGAACCAGGAACTGCTTGACGGAGCATTGATGCTGCTGGAAGACATGGCGGAGCTGCGTCTCGCGCGGGCAAGACAGTCGCGGCGCCCGGCCCTCGCTGCGCTCTTGCGCCACTTCCGCTCGGCGATGATGCACGCCAGACTGGCGCACGACACCGCCAAGAGCGCGTACTTCACGACATCGGATCTGAGAGTCCAGGAAGTCAGCTTGGCCCTGCTGTCGAGCCAGGCGGCCCAGACCCTGGCTTGGCTGAGCCGCACGCAAATCATCTGGGGCTGTCTGGGCCTGCACGAGGCGGTGCCGCGGCCTGACACGCCGGCGGCGCTCGTGGTCGCCGGTGTCTATCAGGTGGGTGGCGCCGCCCGGCCCATGGTGGGCGACCGCTTTCGGGCGACCGCATACCCACCCTTGGCTGCCCTGCCGCTGCCCGCGCTGCAGGGTCAAGACCTGACGATTCTGTGCCCCGTTCGGGTCGGGGCGGACGAGTTGGGGGTGCTCGCGCTGTGCGGGTTTGCCGAGCGCAACTTCAGCTTCGATACCGAATCGCTGACGCTGCAGGCGGCGCTGCTGGGTGCAGCGCTCGAGCGTGACGCGCTGGTTGGCCGCCTCGAAGCGCAGGCGCTGGCGCTGGCGCAGGCGCGTGACGCGGCCGAAACGGCCAACCGGGCCAAGAGCGTGTTCCTGGCCAACATGAGCCACGAGCTGCGCACGCCGCTCAACGGCATCCTGGGATTCGTGCAGATCCTGCAGCGCGACCAACCGCTGAGCGAGCGTCAGGCGCGAGGGCTGAAGATCATCGACAACAGCGGGCAGCACTTGCTCACGCTCATCAACGACATCCTCGACATGGCGCGCATCGACGCGGCCAAGCTCGAGCTGCTTCCCGCCGAGGTCAGCCTGCGGGCGTTCTTGCAGGTGGTGTGTGACACCGTGCGCGTCAAGGCGGAGGAGAAGAGTCTGTTGTTTGCCTGCCAGGCGGCACCTGAACTGCCCGCGACCATCCGTGTCGACGACAAGCGGCTGCGCCAAGTGCTGCTCAATCTGCTGTCCAACGCGGTCAAGTTCAGCGACTCGGGGCAGGTTACCTTGCGTGCGGCGCTCGCGCAGCCGCAGGCCCTTGCTGCTGAGGGCGAGGCCTTGGTGAACTTGCGCTTCGAAGTGGAAGACGAGGGCATCGGCATGGACGAGGGCCAGATGGCGCGCCTGTTCCAGCCCTTCGAACAGGTGAGCGACACCATGCGGCGCGAGGGCGGCGCCGGGCTGGGTCTGGCCATCAGCCGGCAGCTGGTGCGCATGATGGGTGGCGACATCGAGGTGCGCAGCCGACCGGGCCAGGGCAGCGCGTTCGCATTTGAGATCGAGGTGCCCGCCGTGCAAGCGCAGCTTCCAACGCGCCCGGCAGAAAGCGCTCCGATCGGTTACGAAGGCCCGCGGCGAAAGATCCTGGTGGTCGATGACGTTGCTCAGAACTGCGCGATGTTGCTCGATGCATTGGGCACGCTGGGCTTCGAGATGGTGGACGCCTCCAACGGCGAAGAGGCGCTCGAGGTGGCGCTGCGCTTGCGCCCCGACCTCATCGTGATGGACCTCATGATGCCGGTGATGGATGGCTTCGAGGCGACGCGGCGCCTGCGGCTCTCGCCGGCTACCGCCAAGGTGCCCATCATCGCAACGTCGGCCAGTGCAACGGAGGAGATGGACCTGCGGAGCCGCGAGGCCGGCGCGAACGCCTTCATCGGCAAACCCATCGAGCAGTCGGCCCTTCTGAATGCAGTCGCCGCTGCGTTGAGCCTGACCTGGATTCGCGAGGAGCCCGCAGCCCCGCCCGAGACAGCACCAAGCGCCGACGCTGGCGATCTGGTGCCGCCACCGCCCGAAGAGATGTCGGTGCTGCGCCGACTCGCCTGGATCGGCAACATGCGCTCTATCCGTGATCGGGCCGAATACGTGAAGGAGTTGGACCCACGGTATACGACATTCGCCGCCCACTTGCGCGCACTTGCGGAGGGCTGCAATCCGAAGGCCATCGTCAGCATGATCGAGCGCTACAGCACGATGCCCGACCAGCATGGCGACCCTTGAGCATCCCCAGCGTGTTCGCTGCGCAAATATATAGTTAGATTTAATTTCATAAAACCTAAACGTATCCCCTGTCAGCGCCTGCCATGACCACTTTTACAGTAGTATGACTTCAACCAGCGCATGACGTCGAATAAGGTGGAGACAAGCCCTATGAAACGTGATCTGAAAGGTTGCTGTTCGGCGCACTTATGCTGTCGATCGTCGGCAGCGTGCTGGCACAGGAATTGATTTCGAATGTGCCGCGCAAGGAAACCTTGATCGTCGAGAACCCCGAGGGCACGATCAAGAACGCTGGCTGGTTCAACATCTGGGCCATCAACGCCGGCGGCCAATCCACCGGGCTGCAACAGTTGGCGATGGACACCTTCTGGTATATCGATCCCGACAAGGGCATCGACGGCGTTTGGGACAACTCGCTGGCCTCGGAAAAGCCGATCTACAACAAGGACTTCACCGAGATGACGGTGAAGCTGCGCAAGGGCATCTACTGGAGCGACGGTGTCGAGTTCAGCGCCGCCGACGTGCTCTACACGGTGCAGACGCATCTCGAAACCAAGGGCCTGCGCTGGAGCGCGCCGATCCAGATCAACGTGGCCGGCATCTCCGCGCCCGACCCGTACACGGTGGTGTTCAAGCTGAAGAAGGCGAACTCGCGTTTCCATGCGCTGTTCACAGTGCGCTGGAACGCGATGTGGATGATGCCCAAGCACATCTTCGAGAAGGCGGGCGACCCACTGAAGTTCTCCTTCAACCCGCCTGTCTCGCTCGGGACGTATGTGCTGAACAGCTTTGATGCGAACGGCAAGTGGTTCATTTGGCAGCGCCGTGAAGACTGGCAGCTCACGACCCTGGCGCGCTTCGGCCAGCCGGGGCCGAAGTACGTGGCCTATGTCGATGCCGGCCCGCCCGACAAACGCGTCATCGCACAGATGAACCACCAGCTTGACATCATCCACGACACCTCGCCCGAAGGTATGTTCACCTTGGCCAAGCAGTCGCGGCTGTCGCGCGCCTGGTTCGCCGGATTCCCCTATGCGCACCCCGACCCGACCTTGGCTGCAGTAATCTTTAACACGCAGAACGAGTTGCTGAAGAACCGTGACGTGCGCTGGGCACTGGCGCTGCTGATCGACATCAAGGCGGTGTCGATGGCCTCGTACCGCGGCGCGGCGACCATCTCCGCCATCGGCGTGCCGCCCACCGGCACCCATGCCGAGTACTACCACCGGCCGATCGAACCCTGGTTGAAGACCTTCGAGATCGACACCGGCAAGCGCAAGATCAAGCCTTACGACGCCACCGTCGGCAAGCAGATGGCCGACTTGCTGCGCCCGAGCCTGGGCATCCAGATTCCCGAGAAGCCCGAAGACATCGCCAAGGCCTTCGGCATGGGCTGGTGGAAGTCCGACCCGCAGGCCGCGACCGAACTGCTCGAAAAGGCGGGTTTCAAGAAGGTCGGCAGCCAGTGGATGACGCCCGACGGCAAGCCCTTCGTCATGAAGATCACCGTCGAGGGCGAAGTCCGGCCGGTGATGACGCGCGCCGGCTCGATGGTGGCGCAGCAGTGGCGCCAGTTCGGCATCGAGGCCAGCACTGTGGTGGCGCAGGGCACGCTGGCTGAGCGTCGCGCGGCCGGTGACTTCGACGCCATTGTCAGCTGGAGCGTCGAGACCTGGGGCGGTCACCCCGACCTGTCTTACTTCCTCGACAGCTGGCATTCGCAGTTCGTCGCCGAGCCGGGCAAACCGCAGCCGGCGCGCAACTGGCAGCGCTGGGCCCACCCCGAGTTGGACAAGATCATCGAACAGGTGCGCGGCATCGGCTTCGACGACCCGAAGGGTGTAGAACTAGGCCGCGAATACGTCAAGCTGGTGGCGCGCGAAATGCCGAGCATCCCGCTGATGTCGTACAACGTCTTCACTATCATGGACGAAACCTACTGGACCGGCTACCCCAACGCTGCCACCGCGCCGTACACCGACCCGGTGCCCAACTGGGGCAATACCAAATACATGATGGTCAAGCTCAAGCCCAGGCAATAGCCCTCAACGAAGTATGCTGAGTTCCGCATGAGGGCCTACGCGGCGTACCTGCTGGGCCGCTTCGGACAGTTCCTGCTGGTGGTGTTCATCGGCATGAACATTGCGTTCGTGGTGACGCACGCGACGCCGATCGACCCGGTCGAGCAGAGCATCGCGGCAGCCACTGCGTTCGGTAGCACCAGCCCGGAAGCGATCGCGATGATGCGCCAGTCGCTGCGCGAGTTGTACGGCGTGCAAGGCGGGTTGTGGCCGCAGTACGCCAGCTTCTGGAAACGCGTGCTGGTGCTCGACTTCGGCCCTTCGCTGTCGGCCTTTCCGACGCCGGTGTCGGCACTGATCTGGCATGCGCTGCCGTGGACCGTCGGGCTGCTGATCGTCTCGACCACCATCACCTGGGTGCTCGGCAATCTGCTCGGCGGCCTGGCCGGCTACCTGCGCGACAGTCGCAGCTTGCGTGTCACCGGCCTGGTGCTAATGGGCTTCCACCCGATCCCGTATTACATCGTCGCGCTGCTGCTGTTGATCGTCTTCGGTTATCTCTGGCCAGTGCTGCCGATCACCGGTGGCGCGCAGATGAACATGGCGCGCGGGTGGAATCTGGAATTCGTGCTCAGCGTGCTGCAGCACTCGGTGCTGCCGGTGCTGTCCCTGGTGCTGGTGGGCCTGGGCGGCTGGTTCATGGGCATGCGCTCGCTGGTGTCGAACATCGTCAGTGAGGACTATGTCGTCTATGCTGAACTTGGCGGCGTGGCGCGTGGCCGCATCCTGCGCTCGTACGTGATGCGCAATGCGCTGGTGCCGCAGGTCACGGGCTTGGCGATGTCACTGGGTGGCATCTTCAACGGCGCAATCATCACCGAGCAGGTCTTCGGCTACCCCGGCATCGGCGCGTTGTTGATCTCCGCGGTGCATGCCGGCGACTACAGCCTAGTGCTCGGGCTGACCACGGTGTCGATCGTCGCGGTGTCTGTCGCGGTCTTGGCAATCGACATGCTGTATCCGCTGCTCGATCCGCGCGTCAAGGTCGCCTGAAGCCATGTGGAACGTAGTTCGCGACCTGCTCCGCCACAATCGCGGCTTCGCCTGGGGCGTGTTCCTACTAGGCTTCGTGTTACTAATCGCGGCGCTGTCCTTCGTGTCGCCTTACAACCCGCTCGACAGCTATGTCGTGCCGCCGGACATGCCGCCCGGTTGGCCGCACCTGCTCGGCACCACGTCGCGCGGGCAGGATGTGTTCTGGATGCTCAGCTTCGCCATACGCAACACCCTGGCCTTTGGTCTGCTGGTGGCGCTGATCAGCCGGCTGTTGTCGCTCACGATCGGCCTGGTGGCGGGTTATGCCGGCGGCTGGGTGGATCGCGTGCTGATGTCGATCAATGACACCTTCATTGTCATTCCGCTGTTCCCGATCCTCGTGCTCTTTTACTTCGTGATGCGCGACAACATGTCCTGGGTGGGGTTGGCCGGCGTCATCGCCTGCCTGGGCTGGGCCTACGACGCGCGACTCATCCGCTCGGTGGCGATGAGCCTGCGCACCCGCGAGTTCACCGAAACCAGCATCTTCTCCGGCATGAGCATGTCGCGCATCCTGGTCGAAGAACACCTGCCGTACGTGATGCCGATCGTCTTCTCGACGACGATGAACAACATCAGCTGGTCGATCGGCCTGGAGGTCACGCTGTCGGTGCTGGGTTTCACCGACATCAACGCGCCCACCATCGGCTCGATGATCTACTGGGCCAACCAGCACACCGCGATGGTCGCCGGCGTGTGGTGGTGGATCGCGTTTCCGGTGGCGCTGGTCATCATGACCTTCATCGGGTTGTTCCTGCTGGCGGTGTCGATGAACGAGTTCATCGATCCGCGCAGCCGGTTTGGGCGGGGGCCGACATGACAGCCGTGGTCCAGGTCAGCAACCTGCGCGCTTACTACCAGACGAAGCAGTTTGGCGTGCAACGCGATGTGCGTGCGGTCGACGACGTCAGCCTGCAGGTGCAGCCCAATGAGATCTATGGCCTGGCGGGCGAATCGAGCTGCGGCAAGAGCACGCTGATCAAGACCATCGCCGGTGCGATCCGGCCACCGCTGACGGTACAGGGCGGCAGCGTGGTCTTCAATTTCGGCGGCCGTGAGCTCGACCTGTACGCATCAGGCCCCGAGGCTGCGGCGGCGATTCGCTGGAAGCACCTGTCCTATGTGATGCAGGGTTCGATGGGTGTGCTGAATCCGGTGCGGCGCGTGCGGCATTCGTTCGTCGACTTTGCGTTC
>Ga0170475_105211061_pt1 | contig 15257 bp, 14 predicted proteins | sample Soicark_Litter_5_FD_111474 | JGI IMG/M metagenome (GOLD analysis project Ga0170475, IMG submission 111474) | Avena fatua rhizosphere microbial communities from Hopland, California, USA. Combined Assembly of 48 SPs | reverse complement strand
GAGTCCGTGTTGATCTTGAAGTTGACTTTCTGACCACGGTTGATACTGATATCGGTCGCGAAGCCCTCGATATTGGAATTGCCTGCGCCGACAAGGCCCCATTCACTCTCGGGGGTTCCACTCTTCTGGTTCTCAAGGACAATGGGGTTTGAGGCTGTCGGCGCAGCAGCAGGAGCTAAAGTGGTCGGAGTACCTATTGTCACTGGCCCTTTGAGAATACCCCGCTCTTCTATGGGTGATCTTGGCGAACGTCCAGAGGTCTCTAGACCGCCTCCTGGCTGCTTGGAAGACAGCATTGTGGCGACGGCAGAATCGCGAGGATCAGGCATCGAACCCCCCAATAAAGTAAGAGCGCTGAATAATTGATTAATTATTGATAGTAACTCACAGATGAGCAGTCGGGAAGGAAATTCCGCCTAGTGTAGACCTCTCAACTGTTCATCTTGGATATTAGCCCTTCGCTTTGGGCGATGAAGGTATCTACAATTGGAAGCTCTAATTGGAAGCTCGAATTCGGCTGAGCGTGCTGCGACTCCGGCCGTGGAGCAGTTCACTTCGGTGGGGAACCTGTTTCCGGCATAGCTCGGCGTCGAGGAGGGCGATAGCATCTCCCTTCCTGACCGGCCGACATCCTGGTCTGCAATACCGACCCCTCAAGTTGACGGTGCCGGAAACAGCTTGTTAACCAAACGGCAACCCCTTTCGGGTTTATAACGCGCCGTCGTCCCCTGTCCGCATCATGAAGAGGCTGCACGCAGCATGACCACACGCCCCATCGCTGCCATCACGGGAGGAGCCGGCTTCATCGGCAGCCACATGGTGGATCCGCTGCTGGAGCGCGGTTACGCCGTGCGCGTCATCGACAATCTGGTCGGGGGAGGAGACCAATCTGGCCCATCACGCCGCCGACCCGAACCTGTTATTCGAGCGGATCGACATACGGGCGCTCGAACCGGGCCATTCCCTGTTCAAGGATGTCCGGTATGTTTTCCATTTCGCTGGCATCGGCGACATCGTGCGATCCCGGAGGAATATGGCGGATCAGGTCTGGGTTTGTCCGAGGCTTCCGTGATCATGGAGGAGATCAACCGCTCCGGTGGCAACTCCGGGGCCGGTTGCGATCCGAATCTCAGGGACCATTGCGTGGAAGACCTGCGGAACGAGGCGATAGCGCTACGGGGCATGGGGTATCGTAACTTCACCTAGTGCGATTGCGTTGACATCCCGTAACGTAAGTTCGGGTCAATCCTTTAGTACGGCAAGAAGGCCGGCGTTCGCCGGCCTTCGTTTGTCAGCGCCATGTGACTTCAGCGCCGGGTGACTTCGTCGATCAGTTTCCTCACGGAAACGGGCGCGTTGATCCTTGAGCTTTCCAGCGCCGCGACGCCGCACAGGGATGATGCCGCACCGGCGCGGGAGCCGGCGCGCTGCCCCAGGGGATCGGCGGTGCCGGGCTGGAACAGCATCCGGTGCAGCTTGGGATCGCCGCCGAAATGGCCGCCGGGTTCCTTCGGCACGTGGATGCGCTCGGCGGTGCCGAAGTTCTTCACGTAGAGGATTTCATCGCCGGACGGGACGTCCCAGGGCTGGCGTTCGAACTGGCGAACCTCGATCCGGCCCTCGGTGCCGTTGAAGGCGAGGTGGTGGCCCTCCACCGGCATGAAGGCGTTGAGCGAGTAGGAGACCTGGACGCCGTTCTGGTAGACGATCGCAGCGCTCATCGTGTCGTAGATGTCGATGTCCTCGCGGAAGACACAGGCGTCGCGGACATAGCCGTCGATATCAGATGGCTCCTCGTACAGCATGTCGAGCCAGGGATCGGCGCCGATGTCGATATGGAAGTCGCATTCCGCCGCGTGCGGGCAGATCTTGCAGCGGGGACCGCGGAACGGGCCGTTGCGGCCATACTTATTGAGGGCGCCACGGGCGAAGACCTCGTCGGGTTCGCTTTCAAGGTACCAGTTCAGCAGGTCGAAGTGGTGGGTGGCCTTGTGGACGAACAGGCTGCCGCCGTTCTCGACATAGGCGTGCCAGCGGCGGAAGTAGTCGGCGCCATGCTCGACATCCAGGTACCAGTGGAAGTCCACCGATGTCACCCGCCCGATGGCTCCGCTCCGGATCAATTCCTTGATCCGGGCGGAAGTCGGCGCGTAGCGGTAGTTGAAGGTGACATCGACCCGGCGGCCGGTGCGGGCCTCGGCCTCCAGGATGCGGCGGCACTTCTCCGCCGTGGTGGTCATGGGCTTTTCGGTCACCACATCCGCGCCGGCTTCAAGGGCGGCCACGATATGGCTGTCGTGGTCCTTGTCCCGCGTGCAGACGATCACCGTTTCCGGCCGCACCTCGCGCAGCATGGTGGCGTAGTCGGTGAAGATGGGAGCCGGGACGCCGATCGCGTCGCGAGCCCGCTCCAGCCGGAGCGGGTTGGCGTCGCACAACCCGACGAACTGGATATGCTGGCCGCAGCTTTCCAGAAGCTGCTGGCCCCACATGCTGGAACCCCGGTGGCCGGTTCCCATCAAGGCAACGCGGCGCTTGGCTGTGGACTGTTTTTGGGGTTGATATTCGGTCATTTGAGATTCTCTCCCATTCCATCCGCTTCTTGTTTGAGAGTGCGGTAGCGCTCGACGCAGGTGGCCAGCACCTCGTCGCCGTCGCGCTTCCACCAGTTTTCGGCGGAGAAGATTTCGACTTCCTGGGGGCCGTTGAACCCGGCGTTCTCGATGGCCGCCCGGATGCCGCCAAGGTCGATAACACCGTCGCCCATCATGCCACGGTCCAGCAGCAGGTCGCGGGTCGGGACCAGCCAGTCGCAGATGTGGTGGGCGAGGATGCGGTTGCCGGCGCCGGCCCGCGCGATCTGCTCGTAAAGATCCGGGTCCCACCAGACATGGTAAACGTCGATGGCGACGCCGACGCCTTCGCCCAGGTCTTCGCAGATGTCGAGCGCCTGGGACAGCGTGTTCACGCAGGCCCGGTCCGCCGCGTACATCGGGTGCAGCGGCTCGATGGCGAGCGGCATGCCGCAGGCGCGGGCGTGAGGCAGGATCGCCGCGATCCCGTCGGCCACCATTTGGCGGGTGGCGGTGATATCCTTCGAGCCTGCGGGCAGGCCGCCGACGACCAGCACGAGGCAGTCGGCGTGGAGCGCGCAGGCTTCGTCGATCGCGCGCTTATTGTCGTCGATGGCTACCACCCGCCCTTGGGCGTCGCCTGCCGGAAACATGCCGCCCCGGCACAGGCCGGTCACTTGCAAGCCATTGTCGGCGACGATGCGGGCTGCTTCCTTCAGGCCGATCGCCTCCACCTGATCGCGCCACGGCGCTATCGCGGTGATGCCGTGGCGCAGGCAGGCGTCGGCGGCTTCGGCCATGTTCCACTGCTTGCGGACGGTGGCGAGGTTGATGGAGAGGCCGGGCACGTCGCTCATTCGACGCCTCCGACCGCCAGCACGCGGCGCATCCGTGCCGTGGCGAGATCGGGGTCGTGCAGGACGCGGGCGGCGTCGGCAAGGCGGAAAAGCTCGGCCAGATGCACCAGCGAGCGGGCGCTCTGCTGGCCGCCGATCATCGTGAAGTGGTCCTGAAGCCCGTTCAGGTAGGCCAGGAAGACGACGCCCGTCTTGTAGAAGCGGGTAGGGGTGCGGAAGATGTGGCGGCTCAAGGGGACGGTCGGTTCAAGGATCGTGTGGAAGCCGGTCACGTCTCCCGCAGCCAGCCGGTCCAGTGCCGTTGCCGCAGCGGGTGCTATGGAGTCGAAGATGCCGAGCAGGGCGTCGGAGTAGCCCTGGTCGTCGCCGGCGATCAGTTCGGCGTAGTTGAAGTCGTCGCCGGTATACATGCGGACGCCGGCGGGCAGTCGTCTGCGCATCGCGATTTCCTTCTCCTTTGACAGGAGCGAGATCTTGATGCCGTCAACCTTATCGGCATGGCCGGCGATAACCGCCAGCGCCGTTTCCATGGCGGCGGTGTGGTCCGTATTACCCCAGTAGCCCGCCAGAGCAGGGTCGAACATCTCACCGAGCCAATGGAGGATCACCGGTTGCCGAACCTGCGACAGGATGCGGCCATAGACCTTGGCGTAGTCGTCAGGGCCTTGGGCGGCATAGGCCAGCGCGCGGCTGGCCATCAGGATGATCTGGCCGCCGAGGCTTTCGATAGTCTCGATCTGCTCCTCGTAGGCGCGGATCACGTCATCGATGGAGATGTCAGGGCTTGGGGCCAGATGGTCGGTTCCGGCACCGCAGGCGATCAAGGCGCCAGGACGGGCTTGTGCCGCCCGAAGGCTGCGCCTGATCAGTTCCTGCGCGCCGGTCCAATCCAGGCCCATGCCGCGCTGTGCCGTGTCCATCGCCTCGGCGACGCCGAAGCCCAGGTCCCACAGATACTCGCGGAAGGCGATGGTGCGATCCCAATCGACGGCGGCGTCGATCCAGGGATCGTTGGCGGCCAGCGGGTCGGCTACCACATGGGCGGCGGCATAGGCAATGCGGTTGCGGGGATGGCGGGATGTCGATCGTTCAACCGCCAGGGGCGCGTTCCTGATGGTGTATGACACCAGCCGGCCGGATAAGTCGGGCAGGGTGAGGGTGCTTGCCATGGGATTATGCCACCTTGCGCGTCCGAATCTCAGGCGACAGGTCGGGCACGTCGAGCCAGCGGCGCTCGCGCCAGCTTTTCAGCCCAAGCTCGGCGAGTTGGACGCCCTTGACGCCCTCCATCAGGTCGAACTTCCAGGGCGCGTCCTCCACGACGTGGCGGATGAACTCCTCCCACTGGACCTTGAAGCCGTTGTCGCTGGGTTGGTTGTCGGGCACCTCGTCCCACTGGGAGGCGAAATCCATGGTCTGCGGCTGGTCGGGATTCCAGACCGGGCGCGGAGTGTTGACGCGGTGCTGGGTGAAGCACTTGGTCAGGCCAGCCACGGCAGACCCGTGGGTGCCGTCCACCTGGAACGTCACGAGGTCGTCGCGCTTGACCCGGACGCACCAGGACGAGTTGATCTGGGCGATCACGCCGCCTTCAAGCTCGAAGGTGGCGTAGGCGGCGTCGTCGGCATCCGCCGCGTAGCGCCGGCCGTGCTCGTCCAGCCGTTCCGGGATGTGGGTGGCGCCAAGGCAGCTCACGGCCTTGACCGGCCCGAACAGGTTGTCGAGCACGTAGCGCCAGTGGCACAGCATGTCGAGGATGATGCCGCCGCCGTCCGCCTTGCGGTAGTTCCAGCTTGGCCGCTGGGCCGGCTGCCAGTCACCCCCGAACACCCAGTAGCCGAACTCGCCCCGGACCGACAGGATACGGCCGAAGAATCCGGAATCCCGCAGCATGCGGATCTTCCGCAGTCCTGGCAGGTACAGCTTGTCCTGCACGACGCCATTCTTGACGCCGCTTTGCTGGGCGAGTTGGGCCACCGCCAGCGCTTCCTCGACCGTCTCGGCGATCGGCTTCTCGCAGTAGACGTGCTTGCCGGCCTTGATAGCCCTGGTCAGCAGTCCGGCGCGCATCTGGGTGGAGCCGGCGTCGAAGAAGATCGTGTCGGTCTTCGAGTTCAGCGCCGCGTCCAGGTCCGTGCCGAAGCGTGCGATGCCGTGGCGCTTCGCGACTTCCTCGATCTTATCGGCGTTGCGGCCGATCAGGATCGGGTCGGGCAGGACGCGGTCGCCGTTGCTGAGCGGGACGCCGCCCTGATCGCGGATCGCGCAGATCGAACGGACCAGATGCTGATTGTAGCCCATGCGGCCGGTCACGCCGTGCATGATGATGCCGATTTCGCGTATCGCCATTTTCGGCTTCCTCCCAGGTTTTTGTAAATAACCAGTTGGTTACATAACACACATGGAAAGTTCGGTTCGTCAAGAGCCTTGATGGAGGTGGGGTGGCGAACGCTCAGGGGCGGAGATAGGAGAGGATGACCGTTTCGATGTGCCGGCCCCAGTCGTCAAGCAGTTCCGGGGAGGTCAGGTCGCGGCGGAAGATGGTTGAGAGCGTATATCGGTTGGACAGATAGAACGCCCCTAGCGAGGCGATCGAGACGTAGACGTTGACCGGATCGGCGTCCGGCCGGAACACGCCTTGCGCAGCACCGCGCTCAAGCAGGTCGCGGATCAACGCTATGAAGGGCGAATGAAGATCGAAGATGCGGGCTGATCGTTTGAGGTATTTTGCCTTATGAAGGTTTTCCGTATTAAGTATGCTGAGGAATTCAAGGTGCTCGATGAAATACCGCCACGTGAATTTCGTCAATTCACGCATGCCTTCCAGTGGATCGCGGCTGGAAAGATGAAGCTGTCCTTCCGCTGACCGGATTGCGACATAGGCCCCTTCCAGGACGGCAAGGTAAAGCGCCTCTTTGTCGCCAAAATAATGGTACAGCATGCGCTTGTTGACGTTGGCGCGCTCGGCGATTTCCTCAATGCGCGCACCGCTGTAGCCCTTCTCCGTGAACTCCTTGATGGCGGCCGCCAGGATGGCGGCGCTGGTGCGTTCCGGGTCGCGGCTGCCCTTGACCCGCGCTGCGCTGGTGACGCCCGTCTTCCTGGGCCGGGGCGGTTTGGCGTCGGCGGCGGGAGAGGCGGGGGGAAGTTCCTGTTCGATCTCGCTCATGGTCCTTGGCCCCTCCTTGATGGTTAACCGACACCCTTGACAGCCTCGCCGGATGCTGCCTAACTTGTAACCGTCTGGTTATTAAAACGCAAAAAGAATAACGAAAACCCGGCATTTCGGGACCAAGGGGAGACAGACGCCATGGTAGCGATCCGTACCATGCAGCCAAGCATACCGGAACGGCGGTCCGCCGTTCCAGTTGCTGACAAGCCATCAATGAGACGACGCCGGACCCTGCCGCGAAGCGTTCACGGTTACCTCTTCCTGCTGCCTTGGCTGCTCGGCTTCTTCGGGCTGACCTTCGGCCCGACGTTGGCGTCGCTCTACCTGTCCATGACCAACTACGACCTGTTGAGCGATCCGCAGTGGATCGGCATGGAGAACTACGTCCGCATCGCCACGGCTGACCCGAAATTCGTGACCTCGATGAAGGTGACGTTCTTCTACGTGGCCTTGTCGGTACCACTGAAGCTGGGCTTCGCACTGGGCGTGGCGATGCTGCTGAACAAGGGCATCCGCGGCCTGCCGTTCTACCGCGCCATGTTCTACCTGCCGTCGCTGCTGGGTGCGAGCGTCGCCATCGCGGTGCTCTGGCGGCAGATCTTCGGGGCGGACGGGCTGGTCAACGCCGTCGCCATGGCCCTGTTCGGCATTCAGGGGCCGGCCTGGATTTCAGACCCGGACACGGCGCTCTACACCCTGGTGTTCCTCAGCGTCTGGCAGTTCGGTTCGCCGATGATCATCTTTCTGGCGGGATTGCGCCAGATCCCGCAGGACGTCTACGAGGCGGCCAGCCTGGACGGGGCCAGCAAGGCCCGGCAATTCTGGAAGATCACCCTGCCGCTTCTGACGCCGGTGATCTTCTTCAACGGGATCGTCCAGACGATCGACGCCTTCAAGGCTTTCACCCCCGCCTTCATCATCAGCGAAGGCACCGGCGGCCCAATCGACTCCACACTGTTCTACACCCTCTACCTGTACCAGGAAGCCTTCGCCTATTTCCGCATGGGCTATGCGGCGGCGCTCGCCTGGATACTTGTCGTCATCATCGCGATCTTCACCGCTGTTTCGTTCATGACTTCGCGCTACTGGGTGCACTACGATGACTGATGCGGTTTCCTCACACGTCGAACACGCCGACGAAGCGCCGGTCGGAGAAACGCGGTCGAAGGCGCGGTCGCTGACCTACCACGTCATCCTGTGCGCCGCGTCCATCGTGATGCTTTATCCGCTGCTGTGGATGCTGGCGAGTTCCTTCCGCCCGGAGAACGAGATCTTCGGCAATCCGTCGATCTGGCCGAGCGTGTTCAGCCTGGATGCCTATGTCAGAGGCTGGAACGGTCTTCAGGTGTCGTTCGGGACGTTCTACTGGAACTCGCTGGTGATCGCCGTGCTGTCGGTGATCGGCAACGTGATGGCCTGTTCGCTGGCGGCCTTCGCCTTCGCCCGCCTGCACTTCTGGGGCCGGAACTTCTGGTTCGCGCTGATGCTGGGCACGCTGATGCTGCCCTACCACGTGACCCTGATCCCGCAATACATCCTGTTCCTGAACCTGGATTGGGTGAATACCATCCTGCCGCTGGTGGTGCCGAAGTTCCTGGCGTCCGACGCCTTCTTCATCTTCCTGCTGGTCCAGTTCTTCCGGGGCATTCCCCGCGAGCTGGACGAAGCCGCCATGATGGACGGCTGCGGCCCGTGGCGGATCTACTGGAAGGTTATCCTGCCGCTGTCGGTCCCGGCACTCGCCACGGCGGCGGTCTTCACCTTCATCTGGACCTGGGACGACTTCTTCGCGCCGCTGGTCTACCTGAACGACATCAGCAATTACACGGTCCAGCTTGGACTGCGCGGGTTCGTGGACTCCACCGGCAAGTCCGATTGGGGGGCGCTGTTCGCCATGTCGGTCCTGGCGCTGCTGCCGATCTTCATCTTCTTCCTGCTGTTCCAGAAGCTGCTGATCCAGGGCATCGCGACCACCGGAATGAAGCGCTGACGCGCCGAGAAGGATTGAAAACATGCCTATCCGCTTCGCCGTCATCGGCATCAACCACAACCACATCTTCGGGCAGGTCGATGCCCTGCTGGGTGCGGGGGCCGAGTTCGTCGCCTTCTTCGCCCCGGAAGATGAGCTGGCCCGGCCGTTCGCCGACCGCTACCCACAGGCCCGGCGCGTCACCGACAAGCGGCGCATCCTGGAGGATGACGGGATAGCGCTGGTCGTCAGCGCCGGCATCAATTCCGACCGCGCGCCGCTCGGGGTCGAGGTCATGCGCCACGGCAAGGACTACATGACGGACAAGCCGGGCGCCACGTCGCTGGAGCAGTTGGCCGAAGTCCGGCGGGTGCAGGCCGAAACCGGGCGGATCTTTTCGATCTGCTATTCGGAGCATTTCAATACCCGCTCGACCGTCAAGGCCGGGGAACTGGTTCAGGCCGGGGCCATCGGCCGGGTCATCAACACGGTGGGTCTGGGGCCTCACCGGCTCAACGCGCCCTCGCGGCCCGCGTGGTTCTTCGACCGGGAAAAGACCGGCGGCATCCTGACCGACATCGCGTCGCACCAGTTCGAGCAGTTCCTGTTCTTTACGGGAGCCAGCGACGCCAAGGTGATGTCGGCGACGGTTGCCAACCGGGCGAACCGCGACTATCCCGGCCTTCAGGACTTCGGCGACGTCTCGCTGCGAACCGATGGGGCCACCGGCTATATCCGGATCGACTGGTTCACGCCCGACGGGTTGCCGACCTGGGGAGACGGCCGCATCGTGATCCTAGGCACAGAGGGCACGATCGAGCTTCGCAAATACATCGACATCGCGGGTCGTCCCGGCACCGATCACCTGTTCCTGTCGGATGGCAAGGGTGTGCAGTACATCGACTGCGCGGGCGTCGAGCTGCCCTATGGCCGGCAACTGGTCCATGACGTGCTGAACCGGACCGAGACCGCCATGCCGCAGGCGCACTGCTTCAAGGCCATGGAACTGGCGCTGACCGCACAGGCGCTCGCTGAATCGGAATCAGGGGATACTCAATGAGCAAGATCTGGAACGTCGCCATCATCGGCGGCGGCGTCGGCCGCCTGCATATCGAGGAAGGCTACCTGCCGCACAGGGACAAGTTCCGCGTGGCAGCGCTGTGCGACCTGGACGAGGAGCGCCTGCGGGAGCTTGGCGACAAGTTCGACATTCCCCGGCGCACGACCTCGTTCGATGAGGTGCTGGGGATGGACGATATCGACATCGTCGATATCTGCACGCCATCGGGGCTTCACGCCGAACAGACCATAGCGGCGCTTAAAGCCGGCAAGCACGTGGTGTGCGAGAAACCCGTGGCGGGATCGCTGGCCGATATCGACCGGGTGATCCAGGCGGAGCAGGCCTCCAAGGGCCGGGTCATGCCGATCTTCCAGTACCGCTATGGCGATGGGTTGCAGAGGGCGAAGCGCATCATCGATTCAGGTGTCGCCGGCAAGCCCTATGTCGCGACTGTGGAAACCTTCTGGAAACGGCTGCCGGCGTACTACGCGGTGCCCTGGCGCGGCAAGTGGGCGACCGAGTTGGGTGGGGCGCTGGTGACCCACGCGATCCACAACCACGACATCCTGACCTATCTGCTGGGCGAGGTCGAAACGGTTTATGCCCAGACCCGCACGCGGGTAAACCAGATCGAGGTCGAGGACTGTGCCGTCGCCTCGCTGGTGATGCGGTCGGGAGCGCTGGTGTCGTGCGCCACGACGCTTGGTTCGCACGAGGAACACAGCCGCCTGCGCTTCATGTTCGAGAACGTCACGTTCGAGAGCGGCCTGGAGCCTTACCAGCCCGGCACCGGACCCTGGAGGATCATCCCGGCGTCGGACGAGGTCATGGCCCGCATCGGGGAGGTGCTGGAGGGTTGGACGCCGGTCCAGCCGCGGTTCGAGGGCCAGATGAAACCGTACTTCGAGGCGCTGACGAGCGGCGGACCGATGCCGGTGACCCTGGCCGACGCCCGCCGCTCGGCCGAGCTGATCACGGCCTTCTACCATTCGGCTGAAAGCAACGCGCCGGTAGCGCTGCCGATCGGCAAGGACCATCCGAAATACTGGAGCTGGTGGCCGCAAGCGGCCCAGAACAAAGAATAACGAACAAGAAACAGGGGGAAACGCGATGACCGATATCGTCCTGGAAAAGGTGGTCAAGCGCTATGGATCGCTGGAAGTCATCCATGGCATCGACCTGAGGATCGAGCCCGGCGAGTTCGCCGTCTTCGTTGGGCCATCCGGCTGCGGCAAGTCCACCCTGCTGCGCATGATCGCGGGTTTGGAAAGCATCAGCGGCGGCAGCCTGATGGTCGATGGCGAGCGGCTGAACGACGTGCCGCCCGCCCAGCGCGGCATGGCGATGGTGTTCCAGTCCTATGCGCTCTACCCGCACATGAACGTCTACAAGAATCTGGCGTTCAGTCTGGAGACCGCGCGCCTGCCGCGCGCCGAGATCGACGCGCGCGTCCGCAAGGCGGCCGCCATCCTCCAGATCGAACCGCTGCTGACCCGCAAACCGAAGCAGCTTTCCGGCGGCCAACGCCAGCGGGTCGCCATCGGCCGGGCCATCGTCCGCGATCCCCGGATCTTCCTGTTCGACGAACCGCTGTCCAACTTGGATGCCGAACTGCGCGTCCAGATGCGGGTCGAAATCGCCAAGCTGCACCGGGAACTGGGCGCCACGATGATCTACGTGACCCACGATCAGGTCGAAGCCATGACCATGGCGGACAAGATCGTCGTGCTGCGCGCCGGCCGGATCGAGCAGGTAGGCACCCCGCTGGACCTCTACAACCACCCCGCCAACCAGTTCGTCGCCGGTTTCATCGGCTCGCCCAAGATGAACTTCCTGACGGTGGACCGTGCCCTGCCGACGAAGAGCGGCATCAACATCTCGGTTGCCGGCTCCGACCTCGACGTGCCGATAAAGCCCCATGGGCTGTCCTCGGCCGGCGGCAGGATGGTGCTGGGCGTGCGGCCCGAGCACGTGACGATCCGTCACGACGACAGCCGGCCCGGCCCCCTCCTGGGACGCGCCCGCGTGCAGCTTGTCGAGCAGCTTGGTGGAACGACGCTGATCTACTCGGCACTGCCGACCGGCGAGACCCTGACGATGGAGCTGGACGGGCAGAGCAGGGTCCATCCGGACGAGATCATCGAACTGACCGTGGCTCCGGAAGCCTGCCACCTGTTCGACGATTCCGGCCGGTCCCTGCGGATGTGAACATGACGAACAACCGGTTTGAAAAACCGAAGTCAAAATAATGGGGGAGACGTTCCTATGACCGTCCATTTCAACCGCAGAACCCTGCTCAAGGTGACTGCCGGCGTCGCCGGTCTCGCGGCTTTGCGTGGCTTGCCAGCACTTGCCCAGGACCAGAGCCGCTTCCGCGTCTACTGGTGGGGCACGAAGGAGCGCGCCGACCGCACTCTCGCGGCGGTCGCCCTGTATCAGCAGAAGAACCCCGGCGTCCGGATCGACGGCGAAAGCCTGTCCTGGGCCGACTACTGGCCCCGCCTCGCCACCCAGGCGGCGGGCCGCAATGCCCCCGACCTGATCCAGATGGACTATCGCTACGTCTCCGAATACGCCCGGCGCAACGCGCTGGCCCCACTGGACGAATACCTCGGCAATATCGTGAACGTCAGCGGTTTCGAGAAGGAGTCGATCGATAGCTGCCGGGTTGACGGCAAGCTCTACGGGATCAACCTCGGCAATAACTCCAACGCGCTGATCTACGACAAGGCAGCTTATGCCAAAGCCGGCGTGCCGGAGCCGGAGCCCGGCACGACCTGGGACCAGTTCCTGGAGCGCGCCGCCGAGATTACCAGGGCGCACAATGGCGACTACTACGGTGTCTCGGACGGCAGCCTTGAGGAGATCACCTACGAGAACTGGCTCCGCCAGCGGGGCAAGGCGCTGTTCACCAATGACGGCAAACTGGCGTTCGACGAGAACGACGCCGGAGACTGGTTCGCCATGTGGGCCAAGGCGCGCGAGACCAAGGCCTGCCCGCCGGCCAATATCCAGGCGATGGACAAGAACAACATCGAAACCAGCCTGCTGACCCAGAAGCGCTCGGCATCGGTGTTCAACCACTCCAACCAGTTCGTCGGATATCAGGTCATCAACCAGAGCCCGTTGGGCATCGCCATGTACCCGCAGGGCGCCGGCCCCAATCCGGGCCACTACCTGAAGCCTTCGATGATGTGGAGCATCTATGCCCGCAGCAAGGCGAAGGAGGAGGCGCTGAAGTTCGCGAACTTCACGGTGACGGACCCGGAGGCGGCCAAGGTGATCGGCACCGAACGCGGCGTCCCCGCGTCCGTCGAGGTCCAGAAGGTGGTCGCGGATAGTCTCGACGAGATGGGCAGGACGGTGGTCGAATTCATCAGGATGGTTTCCGACCGCCTCGGCCCGCTGCCGCCCGCCCCGCCGAAGGGCGGCGGCGAAATCCAGACGCTGCTGCGCCGGATTGGCGAGCAGGTGGGATTCGGCCGCCTGACGCCCGCCGAGGGCGGCAAGCAGTATGTCAACGACGCCAAGTCGATCCTGGCGCGCGGATAAGGGACTCAGGGCTGCGCAGTTCCTGTATGCGGCGTGGGAGGGAGCGTGATGAGGTGGAGGGCGCTGCCGCGACATTACTTCCGCTTGGCCTTCAGAAGCTCGATGCGGCGCCGGGCGAATTCGGCGTCGTCTACGAAGACAAGCTCCATCCAGCGCTTGTCATCGCGGCGGACGGTAACCGTCCCGGACTTACCGAGCGCCCTCGAGCTGTGGCCGTCCATGAACATCGACAGCCCGCGGCGGGACTCGAAGGACACCGTCAGGTCGCACCCTGAGAAGATCTCGTTGAGGTCGCGGTTCGCCACGATGCCGGTGACTGACAGGACCGGGAAGGCGAGCGGCAGGACCGCGCCCCGGTTGTTGGCGTTGAAGGCGGTGGAGCCGAGCGGTGTGCTGACGCAGATCCCGCTGCCCCGGACCTGATAGCCGTCGAAGGCGCCGTCCCCGCTTTCCAGCTGGAAGGCATGCCAGTCCATCAACCCACCGCCGAGCACCACCTCGTTATAGGAGGCGCCGACGGCTCGGCCGTCCCGCTCGACCCAGAGCGGGTAGATACGGTGGCGGGGCAGCGCCGCCGGGTCAAGATCGGCCAGCCGGTCGGCTACCGCCTCGGGGTTCATCAGGAAGTTCAAGGTGCCGCGCCCGATCCCCAGGAAGCGGATCGGCGTCCAGGGTGCTGCCCGCTCCGGGGTCCGGCGTTGCAGCGCCCGCAGCATGGCGCCGTCGCCCCCGACCACCACCACGAGATCCGCCTGTGCGTCGTCGATCAGCGATGCGTAACGCTCCTTCAAGCGGGCGACGAAATCGGACTGACGCGGATCGTCGGGTTCGTTCTCGAAGGTCAGGCGCACGAGCCATCTCCATGTCGGGGCGGGCGGTCAAGGCGGTCGGGCATCGGCCCGTTGCAGGTGAACAGACTAGACCCGCAAGGCTCTCGGGCGAAGCCATGATCCGCATCAGAGGTGGAATCCGGGTTGATGCTGCGCTAGCGGGAGATAAGCTTGCCTTCGTGCGCGGGCTGACAGGCTCAGGTCATCATGGCAGCTCGGGCTAGCAGTTCTGGGCACACCCATAAGGTGAACCAGCCGGTTTTGGTCTCGCTCAATCGCATCCTGTACCGATGGTACTCTTGCCCTAAGTGGTTGCCACAGGCCCAATTGCCTTGGGGACGGCCATCATGACTGCCGATCATCTGGGAAGTTCCGGTTGATCTTTGTTGCAGAGGAGATGACCATGATCATCGACACGCGACGTGAACAAAGTGAAAAGAAGCGGATTGTGGGTGGCTTCAGCCGACGCGAGATCCTTCTGACTGGGGTGTCGGTTGCTGTTACCGCCGTGCTTCTGGACGGCAGCCATCCTGCCATGGCAAGCGCATCAGCAACCCCCGTTTACGCAATTCGGCAGAACGGGGATATGCTCTTCTACGAACATGATGGTGCTGACGACGGATCGGACGACTGGCCCATCCAGGCCAAGAAGATCGGCAACGGCTGGAACTTTCGGCAGGTCTTCGCTGGTTCCAATGGTGCGGTCTACGCGATAAGCCAGGACGGGGACATGCTCTTCTACAAGCATGCAGGCTTTAACGACGGATCGGACGACTGGTCCATCCAGGCCAAGAAGATCGGTAATGGCTGGAACTTTCGGCAGGTCTTTGCAGGCCGCTAAGGGCTTCAGCCAAGATAAGTACACTGCTTGGTGTAGTTAAATCTAAATTATGTCGAGCAGCTACGGTACAATATTAGAGCGGTTATTTTGGCATGTCCCACCATCAAGCCCAGGCTTGACCTTCTTCCACCATCATGCTGGGGAGCCGGAGGAAAAACACGTCCCTTTAGCTCCCGGCAGCCAAGCCGCGATGTAGCCGATAAAGCGAGGTGACGAAGCCTTGAGGCTCGTCATCTCGCCGAACTCGATCTTGGGTACGCCATCGGCTCTGGCTTGCCGCTCCACATGCTTTCGCTCTCCAGAACTCTAGCGAAACAGAGTTTCCACATAGGCTGCACCGATGCCGACCTTCTCGTAATGGGCCTTGCACAGCTCGATGTAATTGTGGACATCGAAATAGCCG
>Ga0170475_109272982_pt1 | contig 15266 bp, 12 predicted proteins | sample Soicark_Litter_5_FD_111474 | JGI IMG/M metagenome (GOLD analysis project Ga0170475, IMG submission 111474) | Avena fatua rhizosphere microbial communities from Hopland, California, USA. Combined Assembly of 48 SPs | reverse complement strand
GGCGTCGGTATGTCCGAGGCACCGCGCGGGACGTTGATCCACCACTACAAGGTCAACGATGATGGCGCGATCACCTGGGCCAATCTGATCATCGCCACGGGCAACAACAACCTGGCGATCGGCCGCAGCATCAACCAGGTCAGCCGTCACTTCGTCGACGGTAACAAGCTGCAGGACGGCATGCTCAATCGGGTCCAGGCCGTCCTTCGCGCCTATGATCCGTGTCTGAGCTGCTCGACTCACGCGACGGGGCAGTATCCGGTGGAAGTTCAGTTGCTCGACGCGGATGGTTCGGTGCTCGACTCGGTGCGGAACTGAGCAAGTCGCGAATTGCCGCAATAACGTTGGGCAGCGCGGCGGTTACCGCAGAGGAAAGTACTTCACCGAGTTCGAACGAGGCAGCGCCAACCTCGATCAAGAAGGCCCGAGGCGACCGGCCGAACAGGCTGTCAGCCATGGCAAGCAGCGCGCGCGGGTCCACGCTGTGAGCCAGCGGTGACACTGTTGCAGCGGACGTCAGTTCGACGATCGTGACATTCCCCGGCTCCGCGCCGGCTGCAGCATCTACAAATATCACCACATCGACTGCGGCCAGGTGCTCGGAAAGTTCCGGTGCAAGCTGATGGCAGGCGATCGCCTCCACCCTGTCGATGGCAGTAGGACCCACGAAGGCGCCAGCCACGGCCGGACCCACCGCGTCGTCGCCGCGCAGCGGATTGCCGTAGCCGACGATAAGGGCCTTCGTGGCCGTCCCCGTTGCTACTCCGCCGCCGCCTTCATCCCGCTTCCCGCGGCATCCAACGCCTGCGACAGGTCGCCAATGATGTCGTCGATATGTTCGATGCCGATCGACAGCCGGATGTAGCCGGGCGTCACTCCCGTCGCGAGCTGCTCCTCGGGCGAGAGCTGCGAGTGCGTCGTGCTCGCCGGATGAATCGCGAGCGAACGCGAATCGCCGATATTGGCGACGTGATAGAACATCTGCAGCGCATCGATGAACGCGCGCCCCGCCTCCACGCCGCCGGCAAGTTCGAAGCCGAGCAGGCCGCTATGCCCATGCGGCAGGTATTTGGCCGTGCGTTCGGCCGCCACGCCGGAGTGGAACGCCGGGTGGATCACCCGCGTCACTTCCTTTCGCCCCTTCAGGTACTGCGCGACCGCCAGCGTGTTCTTGCTGTGCTCGCGCATGCGCAGCGGCATGCTTTCCAGCCCTTGCAGGAACAGGAAAGCATTGAACGGGCTCATCGCCGCGCCGAGGTCACGCAGCAGCACGACGCGCATGCGGAGGATATAGGCGATCGGACCCAACGGCTTCGCCGCCTCTGCCCACACCGCGCCATGATAGCTGGGATCCGGCGTGTTCAGCAGCGGCTGGCGTTCCTTATGCTGATCCCACGGGAAGTTGCCGCCGTCGATCACCACGCCGCCGATCGAGGTGCCGTGTCCGCCGATGTACTTGGTGGTCGAGTACATCACCACCGCCGCACCATGCTCGATCGGGCGCACCAAGGTCGGCGCTGCCGTGTTGTCCATGATCAGCGGAACGCCGAACTTGCGGCCGATCGCCGCCACTTCGGCGATCGGGAAGGCGACCAGCTTCGGGTTAGGCAGCGTCTCGGCATAGTACGCGCGCGTGCGATCATCGGTCGCGCGGGCAAATGCCTCGGGATCTTCGGGATCGACAAAGCGTGCCTCGATGCCCTGGCCCTTCAGCGTATTGGCAAACAGGTTCCAGGTGCCGCCGTAGAGATCGGTGGAGCTGACGATGTTGTCGCCGGCGCGGGCCACGTTCTGCACCGAAAACGCCGATGCCGCCTGGCCCGACGCCAGAGCCAGCGCCGCGACCCCGCCTTCGACCGCGGCAATGCGCTTCTCGAACGCATCCTGCGTCGGATTCATGATGCGGGTGTAGATGTTGCCCAGTTCCTTGAGACCGAACAGGTTCGCCGCGTGCTCGGCACTGTCGAACTGGTATGACGTCGTCTGATAGATCGGCACGGCGACCGCATTGGTCGCCGGGTCGCTGCGCCAGCCGGCGTGCAGCACCAACGTTTCCGGATGCTTCGTCTGGTTCGTCATCGTCCCCCGCTCCCTTTGGTCGGGGCGACTATAGCCGACGACCGCGACGACGCTAGGCGGCGCGCTGCCGCAGGATCTGCTGGCCCTTCCTCAGCGCCTCAGCCATCGTATCGGCCGGCATTGCGCCGGAAAACAGGCCATAGCCGTCCAGGAAGAACGACGGCACGCCGTTGACCCCTGCCTCTCGCGCTGCGCGGTCCGCCGCCAGCATCTCGCTCGCCGCCGTATCGCCGGCAAGGAAATCGACTACCGTCGCGCGGTCCAAACCACCCTCGACCGCGCAATCCGCCAGCACGTCACGATCGCCGATATCGCGACCTTGGGTGAAATAGGCTTTGAACACCGCCTCCATCACCGGGTCCTGGGTCCCCTCGCGTCCGGCAAACCAGATAAGCCGGTGCGCGTCCAGCGTATTAGGCGTGCGCAGCATCAGGTCCTGGCGGAGCTGCAGTCCAACTCCCGCGGCCGCGTTCGCAACCCGCTCGTCAAGCTCCCGCGCCCTCTCGGCGCTGCCGAATTTCTGCGCGCGATACGCCGTGCGATCGCGACCCTCCTTCGGCATGTCGGGATTGAGCTGAAACGGATTCCAGTGGACCGCGAAGTGCAACCCTTCGCTCTCCAGCGTCATCAGGGCGCGCTCGAGTTGGCGCTTGCCGATATAGCACCATGGGCAGATCGCGTCCGAGACGATGTCGATACGCAGCCCGGCTAGCATGTCACCCATGATCCCACTCCTCGATTGACCGCAACATGGGCGTCGACGTCTCGCTTGCCAAGCGTCTGGCCGAACACTGCGCCAAGGTCTTCGTAACTGACACGGCGGCAGTCGATGCGGATGCCTCGCGTCCAAATACTGCGATACGCATCCGGCTCGGCGAGCGACTCTCAGCGTCGGATCAGTTGTTGCAACGGCACCTTGGTGTCGGCCAGCGCAGCGGGATCAACCGGTTGGCGTGACCTGATCAGCGCCTGTCCCGCCCGGATGTCGCGCGGATTGTTCGCTGCGGTCACCCCGATCACGCTGCCGTCCTCGGCCAGATGCACCGCCGTGAATGCAGCGGGTGGCGTATTGGCCCTGACGATCGTCTGCGCCGCATCGGCCGGCAGTCCGGCCACCTGCAGGTTCACCCCGTGCTGATCCGTCCAGAACCACGGAATGTCGTCGTACGGCGCGGTATCGCCACACATCGCCTTGCCAACTGCGATCCCATGGTTCTGTGCGTGGCGCCATGATTCAAGCCGCAAGCGGCGATCGAACAACGGGTGGTGAAAGGCGGTAACGTCACCCGCCGCATAGACATCCGGCGCACTCGTGCGCCCGAACTCATCGACCACGATGCCGCCTTCCAGCGTCAGCCCGGCATGCTCGGCCAGCGTCTGGTTGCGCTGCATGCCAACCCCGGCGATCACCGTGTCGCCGAGCAGCCGCTCACCATCACGGCAATGCACCGAGAATTCGCCCGACACCGTCGCCTCGATCGCATCGACGATGACGCCAAAGCGAAGCGTCACCCCCGCGTCGCGGTGCAGCGTCTCGACGAAGGCTGCTCCTTCCGGCGAAACGCTGCGGCCCATGGCACGCGGCAGCGCTTCCAGCACCGTCACCGCCGCGCCGCGTTTGCGCGCCGACGAGGCGATTTCCAGGCCGATGACACCGGCGCCGACGCAGATGACGCGCGATGCCTGCGCGAGACGCGATCGGATCATCTGCGCGTCTTCGATGGTCCGCAGATACAGCGCCCGCTCGCCACCTGGTATCGGCAGATGGCGCGCTCTGCCCCCAGGCGCCATCAGTAGCCGGTCATAGCTCAGCACCTGCCCATCCGAGAGGCGAACACGGTGCGCCGCAACGTCCACCGCCTGTGCTGTAACACCGAGCAACAGTTCGATGCCCTGCTCCTCGTAACGCCCCTCCGGATGAAAATACTTGATCGGGGGTTCGGGATCGTCGGTCAGCACCTCCTTGGATAAGGGAGGACGCTCATACGGTCGCCATGGCTCCTCACCGATCAGCAGGATTCGCCCGCCGTAGCCTGCCTGGCGCATGGCGATCGCCGCCCAGCCGCCAGCCTGCCCGGCCCCCACGATGACGTGGGTCATCGCGTCGTTGGCGCCTTGTCCGGCAACCAGGCATCGGTCCAACCGGTTGCGCCGTCCGAACTGCTCAGCCTGACCTCGGTGCGCCCCAGGCCCTGCCGGCTAAGGATCTGGATGCCGACCGGCTGGCCGATGATCCGGCAGGCCGCTGCGCTGGTGCCGGCGCCGCTTACGCGCGCCGTCATGTTAGAGGCGTGCCGGTCGAGGTCATACTCGGTGCGGCAGAGCACAGCGCCCGGATCCAGCCGGGGCCACACGGTGGGCTGCGCCCGCACCGTCGGCAGCTGGTCTCCCTTCTTCTGCCCCGTTATCCCCGGCGCATCGAAAATAACGCGCTGCGCCAAGGCGTCGGGAATGGTCGCGGCGCTGATCATGGTGACGAGGCCAATGCGCCCGAGTGCTGCCCACATGGCTCCTCCAAGACTGACAGATATGCGTCCAGTCTATGTAGCTGTCTCCGCGCCGGGCAACCGCCGTCTTGGCCGTCCTCTTTCCGGCTGGCATGCTGGACCGAAGTATGGGTTAGGAGAGCAAGATGCCGGATGCCGGTTGGGTGCGGGTGGCGGGTGTGGCCGAGGTGGGCGAAGGTCAGGTCCATGCGGTGCGCGTCGGCGATCGGGAGATCGCATTGTACCATCTGCCAGGCGGCGAGTTCCGCGCCACCGAGAATGTGTGCACCCATGAGTACGCACTGCTCTCTGACGGCTGGCTGGAGGATGGCTGCATAGAGTGTCCGCTGCATGCGGCGCGCTTCGATGTGCGCACCGGCAAGGCGCTATGCGCACCGGCCGAGACCGACATCAAGGTGTTCGAGGTTAAGGTAGAGAACGCCGACCTGATGTTGAAAGTACCTGCCTGACGATGGCGGCGCGGCCGATCGATTGCGATCTGCATCCTGCCGTGCCGGGGTTGGCGGTGCTGATGCCGTATCTCGACGAGATGTGGCGTGAGACGGTCGCGCGCCGCGGCATCGACGAACTGAACACGATCGCCTATCCGGCCAACAGTCCGCTCACGGCGCGCGCCGACTGGCGCCGCCAGGAGGGCAGGCCGGCCAGCACTTTGCAGCGCATCACTGAAGAGGCGCTGGAGCCGTTCGACACGCAGCTCGCCATTTGCAATTGCCTCTATGGCGTTCAGGCCACCTTCAGCGAGGACCTGGGCGCCGCGATGGCGCGGGCGGTAAACGACTGGATCGCCCAGGAATGGCTGGACCGCGATCCGCGGCTGCGCGCCTCGATCGTGGTCGCGCAGCAGAATCCGGAACTGGCGGTGGCGGAGATCGATCGTTGCGCGACGGATCGGCGCTTCGTCCAGGTGTTGCTGCTGGTTTCCGCTGAGCTTCCGCTGGGGCGGCGCCAGAACTGGCCGATCTACGCGGCTGCCGAACGTCATGGACTCCCGATCGGGATCCATGCCGGCAGCACGTATCGCCACGCCAACACGCCGGTTGGCTGGGCCAGCTTTCTGAGCGAGGACTACATCAACCAGGCCGGCGCGTTTCAGACCCAGCTTACCAGTCTCATCACCGAGGGTGTGTTCGCCAAGTTTCCAGACCTGATTTTCGTCCTGATGGAGTCAGGAGTAACCTGGCTGCCCGGGTATCTGTGGCGGCTGACCAAATTCTGGAAGGGACTGCGCAGCGAGGTGCCATGGGTTGCCGATCCGCCGGCAACGATCGTTCGCGAACGAGTGCGCCTGACTTTGCAGCCGTTCGATGGGCCGCCCGATTCCGTCTCGCTCACTCGCTTCATGGAACACATGGGATCGGACGAATTGCTGTTGTTCTCTACGGACTACCCGCACTGGCAGTTCGAGGGCTTGGCAGCAATCCCGCACGGTCTCGACCCCGTGCTGGCCCAAAAGATCATGGTGGACAATCCACTGAGAACCTATGCTCGTCTCAAGGAGACCGTCGCATGATGGCCGGCACGGGGCCGGCCATGACACGAAAAGGCCGGGCCACCGCCCGGAAGCCCACATGAACGTCGACGTCCTGAACCGTTCGGGTCTGCAGGCGCCCGCTCAATCGAGGCTTGCGATCGCCGACTGCGACATTCATCCACGCCCTGCCGGCGTTGGGATCGGCGGCGTCAGCAAGGCGTTGTATCCCTATCTGTCGCAGCGTTGGCGCGAGCACGTGGAAACCATCGGCGTGCGCTATCGCCAGCCGTGGGAGCGGGGCTCGGCTTATCCGAAGGGGCAGCCGCAGGCTTGCCGTCGGGACGCCTGGCCGAACGGCGAAAATCCGGGCAGCGATCTCGGGTTCATGGCCCAACAGCACCTCGACCCGAACAACGTGGCATTCGGCGTGCTCAATCCGCTGACCAGTGGCCAGGGCGCCCAGGACGCCGATCTTTCCGCTGCGCTGACGCATGCCACGAATGAGTGGCAGGTCGCCGAGTGGACATCGCGCGACGCGCGCCTCAAGGCGTCGGTCGTGGTGCCGTACGAGGACGGCGCGACCTCGGCCAGAATGATCGAGGCGCGTTCCGGCGATGCGAATTTCGCCCAGGTGCTGTTGCTGACGCGGACCGCCGAACCGCTAGGCCAGCGTCGCTACTGGCCAATCTACCAGGCAGCCGCCGACTCCAACCTGCCGATCGGGATCCATGCATTCGGCTACGGCGGCACTGCGCTGACCGCAGGCGGCTGGCCGTCCTTTTATATCGAGGAGATGGTGGGGCACGCCCAGTGCCAGCAGGCCGTGCTGACCAGCCTGATCTTCGAGGGCGTGTTCGAGCGTTTCCCGTCGCTGAGAGTGGTCCTGGTCGAAGCCGGCTTCGCCTGGGCGCCGGCCCACGCCTGGCGGATGGACGCCCACTTCCGCAAGCTGCACAAGGAAGTGCCGCACCTGAAGCGGCTGCCATCCGAATACATGCGCAGCAACGTCTGGTTCACCACGCAGCCAGTCGAGGAACCAGAACCGCGCGAGCATCTGGTTGATGCCATCGATTGGATGGGCTGGGACCGCGTGCTGTTCGCCACCGACTATCCGCATTGGGACTTCGACGATCCTGCCCATGCATTGCCGATCAGGATGAGCGAGTCGCAGAAGCGCGGCATATTCCTCGAGAACGCACGAACCGTGTACGGCTTCGACTGAGGCCTGTTACTGCACGCCTTGGCTGGATGGCCGAGTCATGCCGGCCACCCAAGCCTTTGGTGCAGGTGCCTGCTGAAAGTACTTGGGAAAGCCGCGAATCGGTGCCACATCATCTTAAATGGACCTCATTCAGATCCCTGGTTCGCGAATCCTTGACATTGCACGGATTGCCTTCGAAACACCCGGGGTGAACCTGCTCTGTTTCGGCGAATCAGATCAGCCAAGTCCTCCTTCGGCAGTCGCCGCAGCAGTCGCGGCGCTTGAGGCTGGTGACACACGCTACTCCGATGTTCGCGGCTTGCCGGAACTGCGATACGCACTGGCCGACTATCTGACGGACCTGCATGCCAAACCAGTGAGCGAGGATCGCATCCAGGTCACCGCCTCCGGCATGGCCGCGGTCGCCACGGCGCTCACTGCTATCGTGCGAGCCGGCGATCGCGTGGTGCTGCACATCCCGGCCTGGCCCAACGTTGGCAATGCGGCGCGCGTACGCGGCGCACAGGTCGATGAGCTTGCCCTGATCGCGTCGGCCGAGGGCGGCTTCCGCATGGACTTCGACCGGCTGGACTCCATGCTGGATGGAGCGCGCGCCTTCATCCTCAACAGCCCAAATAATCCCACCGGCTGGACCGCGACCCGCGACGAATTGCAGGTCATCCTGGAGATCGCCCGACGGCGCGGTGTCTGGTTGATCTCGGATGAGGTGTATTCGCGCCTGGTGTATGACGGAACGCCTGCCGCGCCATCGTTGCTCGACATTGCCGAACCCAACGACCGGGTCATTGTCTGCAACAGCTTCTCCAAGACCTGGGTGATGACCGGCTGGCGACTCGGCTGGCTGGTCGTTCCCCAAGCTGCGCGCGATGCGATCACCGAGTTGGTCGAGGTGATGCATTCTGGTGTTGCGCCGTTCATCCAGCACGCCGGCGTGGCTGCGGTGCGCGACGCTGACGCCATGTCGCACTTCCGCGAGCACTGCGCCAACGGCCGCGAACTTGTCGGCAAGGCGTTGGCCGGGATCAATCGCGTGCACTATGCGGCGCCCGATGGCGCCTTTTACGCTTTCGTCGGCGTGGAAGGCCTGACCGACAGCCTCGCTTTCGCCAAGCGGCTGGTGCACGAGCAAAAGGTGGCGGTCGCGCCTGGCATAGCCTTCGGCGACGCGGGTGAGGGATATTTGCGAATTTGCTTCGCACAGTCGTCAAACAAGCTTGAGGCGGCAATGGAGCGGCTGCGCGATGGGCTGCGCGCCCAGGCTGCCTAACCGATTATGCGGCGCGCTCGTGCATTGACAAAGCTTGGTGCGGCACTCGTCGTTATGCTGATGCTGGCCGGCGCAAATGGCTTTGCTGTCGACCTGACCATCGGCCGTGCCACCGAACAGAATTCACTCGATCCGCAGTACTCCGATCTCGGCAACGACGCCGCGACCGCCGAAAACATGTTTGACAGCCTGATCGAGTTTGATTCGACGCTGCACATCCACCCAAGCCTCGCGTTGTCGTGGAAACTGCTCGATCCGCTGACCTGGGAGATCGACCTCCGTCCCGGCGTCACGTTCAACGACGGAACACCGTTCTCCGGCGACGATGTCGCATTCTCGCTGAACCGTGCGCGCAATATCCCCAACAGTCCGGGCCCGCTGGCTAGTTTCGTCCGCAACGTGAAGCAGACAGAGGTGGTCGACGCGCACACGCTGCGTGTGCACACCGATCAGCCCACACCGCTGCTGATGGATATGATTGGCCGCATCTTCATCGTCCCGGCGAAACTCGGCGCATCGGTGACCACAGAGGATTTTTCCTCCGGCCGCGCGATGATCGGTACCGGTTCCTATCGCTTCAAACAGGCGATGCCGGGCGACCGTGTGGTTCTGGCCGCCAACCAAAACTCTTGGCGCGGCAGACCGACGTTCGATTCGGTGACACTCAAGTTCCTGGCGAACGCCGCCGCGCGCAGTGCAGCGCTGCTGTCGGGTTCGGCCGACGTGATCGAGCAGATCCCCCCCTCCGACATCGCGCTGTTCCAGAACCGGCAGGACGTGTCGCTGTTCTCGGTGACATCGACACGGATGATCTATCTCGCGATGGACCAGGGTCGCGACGACAGCCCGTTCATTACTGACAAGGATGGTGCGCCGCTAAAGACGAACCCGCTGAACGATCGTCGGGTGCGGCTCGGCCTCTCCAAGCTGATCAATCGTTCCGCAATCGTCGAGCGTGTGGTGGCGGGCGCCGGCGAGCCAGCCGGACAAATCGTTCCAGAGGGAATGGGGGGCTACGATCCATCGCTGCAGCCCGTGCCGTTCGACCCGGATGGGGCAAAGAAGCTGTTGGCCGACGCCGGTTATCCAACCGGGTTCGGGCTGACTGTGCACGGTTCTAACAACCGTTTCCCCAATGACTCGCAGCTGACGCAGGCCATCGGCCAGATGTTCTCGCGCGGCGGATTACGGGTGAACGGTGTCGAGGCGTTGCCGTACAACGTCTATGCACCCGGCGCCACCGCTCGCAAGTACAGCCTGTTCATTTTCAGCTATGGCAGTGTGGCAAGCAGTTCGCTGAACGGCCTGTCGGGTGTGCTGGCGACCTACGACAAGGATGCCCGCACCGGTTCATTGAACCGTGCCCGCTATTCCAATCCGCAATTCGATGCATTGCTGAAGCAGGCCGCGAGCGAGTTAGACGAGGCTAAGCGCAACAGGCTGCTGGCGGATGCGACACGGGCTGCGATGGACGACGCTGCCATTCTGCCGATCTACTGGCAGAAGCTGTACTGGGCGGCGCGCAAAGGCTTCATCGTTGATCCTGACCGAGGTGAGGTCACCGCCGCGAGATCCGTCTCACTGGCCAAGTAACAGCCGCCGCCGTAAGCTCTGCGTCAGGCGCCCCATCTGGCGGAGAACACCATGCTGTCCATAGAACCTACTGGCGCGATCCTCGGCGCAACCGTTCACGGTATCGACGCAAGAGCGATCAACGACGATCAGTTCGCGCGCATCCTGCTTGCGCTCGGCCGGCATGGCGTTTTGCGGTTCCCCGATCAGCAACTCGACATGGGGGATCTGCGCCGCTTCTCCGAGCGGTTCGGCGACATTCAGGGTGCCAGCATCGCCGAGAACGACGCCGCGCACGTCGGGACGCTGTCAAACCTGAAGGAAGACGGCAAATACATCGGCTCGCCGGATGCTGGTCAGGACTGGCACACCGACATGTCGTATCGCGACGTGATGGGTTTCGTGAACGTGCTCTACGGCATTCGTATCCCGCACCGGAACGGCGTGCCGCTTGGCGGTACCGAGTTCTCCAACATGCACGCGGTCTATGATGCGCTTCCCGCCGATATCAGGACGCGGCTCGCCGACGCGACCGCCACCCACGATTTCGAAAAATTCTGGGAGAACATGCGGCAGAACCATGCCAGCCGGCGTCCGCCGATGACCGACGAGCAGCGGCGTCGACGTCCGCCGGTGGTGCATCCACTGTTCCTCACCCATCCCATCACTGGTCGGAAGGTGCTGTACGCCAATCCTGGCTACACAATACGGATCAACGAACTGCCGGAACGCGAAAGCGCTAAGATGCTGGAGTATCTGTTCGCATTCCAGCTTGAGCCGCGCTTTCGCTACATCCACACTTGGTCCGAGAACGACCTCCTCGTGTGGGACCATCTCGGCACTATACATCGCGCCATCGCTGATTATGGTCCGGACGAGATCAGGCTCATGCGCCGCTGCCAGGTGATGGCAACCAAGGTGTTCGATCCGGGGTTCCTGCGACCTGTGCACGCTCTGATAACGGAGACTGTGTGATGCGCTGGATCCGCTACACCACGCAGGGTCGTACATCGTATGGCTTACTCGACGGCACGACGGTGCGTGAAATCAGCGGCGCCCCCTGGGGCGCGCACGAACCAACGGGCAAGACCTATGCGTTGAACGACGTGACGCTGGAAGTGCCGGTGGTTCCCCCGACCTTCTATGCCGCAGGCATCAACTACGCGGCGCATATCCGGGAGATTGCGGAGAAGCGCGGTGTGCAACCGGTGTTTCCGGAGAAGGCCGATATCGGTTATCGCGCCAACAATGCGCTGATCGCGCATGACCGGGACGTGGTGATCCCCAAGGACGCCACCGAGAAGATCAATTACGAAGGCGAACTCGTCGTGGTGATCGGTAAGCAGGCAAAGCACCTGTCGAAGGTCGACGCCATGTCCTGCATCTTCGGCTACACGATCGGCAACGACGTAAGCGAGCGCACCTGGCAGCGCGGTGACCGCACCTTTTGGCGCGGCAAGAACACCGACACGTTCAAGCCGATGGGGCCGTGGATCGACACCGATGTGAACCTCGACGCCATGCAGACCATCATTCGGGTCAACGGCCGCGAGGACCTGCGCTTCAAGACCAATGATATGATCTTCGACATCCCCACCTACATCGAGGCGATGACCCGCTACCTCGCGCTATATCCGGGCGATGTGATCTGGATGGGCACCGATGGCACATCTCCCGATCTGGAGCACGGTGATGTCGTCGAAGTCGAACTGACAGGTCTTGGTATTCTGCGCAACCGATTTGTGCGGGCAACCTGACCGCTACCCCACCTGCATATTAACCCGCTGTTGCAGCTCATGAGACTGCGCTGTGCGCGACGAGAGCGCTAATTGCTGGACAGGCCGAACCCGTTTGCGCAATGTCACACTGACAGCCTGAACAGGCCTTGGGGGGGCCATGGAGCTGGCAGCATGGCTGCGTGCCTTGCATCTCAGTCAGTATGAGACGGTATTCGAAGAGAATTCCGTCACTGCTGATCTGCTTCCAAGTCTGACTGCCGAAGATCTTAAGGATCTCGGCATCGCGGCAGTCGGTCATCGCCGCCGGTTGCTTGATGCCATCTCGGCACTTCGTAACGATGCAATTCTGCCGGCGCCCACTAAATCGGGCGTGCAGAGCAATAACGATTACGACCATAAGGCGAATTCAACTGCTGAGCGACGCTATATAAGCGTGATGTTCTGCGACGTGGTGGACTTCACCAGGCTGTCCGCGCGCCTCGATCCGGAGGATCTCAGCGCGGTGATCCGCGGCTATCAGGCCTGTGTCGCGCGGACCATTGAGCGTTTCGGCGGTTTCATCGCGCGCTACGTCGGCGATGGAGTGCTGATCTATTTTGGCTGGCCGGTCGCCCGCGAGGATGACGCGGAGCGCGCGGTCCGTGCCGCACTGGCAGTGATCAGTGAGATAACGCACACACTCATCGGCGAAAAACTGCGGGTACGCATCGGCATCGCAACCGGTCTAGTGGTGATCGGTGAGCAGATCGGCGCCGGCGAGGCGCGTCAGCAGACAGCGATCGGCGAGACTCCGAATCTGGCTGCTCGCCTCCAGGCGCTGGCCGGCGACGATGGTGTCGTCATCGACACGACTACACGCAACCAGGTCGGCGGCCTCTTCGACTGTGCCAACCTCGGGTCTCTGAATTTGAAGGGCATACCGGGAGCGGTGCAGGTCTGGCAGGTGCTCAAAGAAGTCGTGGTCAACAGTCGATTTGAGGCGTTGCACACGGCAGCACTGACACCCCTGGTGGGCCGCGACGAAGAGCTTGAGCTGCTGCTGCGGCGCTGGACGCAGGCCAAGAGCGGCGTGGGGCGCGTCGTGATGATCGCGGGTGAGTCAGGGATCGGCAAGTCGCGCCTGGTCGCCGAACTCGAAGAGCGGCTGAAGGGCGAGAACCATGCGCGGCTGCGCTACTTTGGTGCGCCCGATCATGCCGACAGCCCGCTCTATCCGGTCATCCGGCAGCTGGTATTCGCTGCTGAGTTCGATCGGCAGGATTCGGAGCGAATAAAATGGCAGAAGCTGCGAGCCCTGCTCGGCGCTGATTCCGCGCCGCAGGATCTAAGTCTCCTTGGCGATCTGCTCGGTCTGGCCTCTGACATGCCAGCATCGACCGAGATCAGTTCTCGGACGCAGCGTGAACGAACGTTTGCCGCGCTGTTGCGCCTGATGGAGAGGATGTGCCGCGATCAACCCTTGCTGATTGTGGTCGAGGACATTCATTCGGCAGACCCGACCACCCGCGATCTGGTGGATCTCGCGATCAGCCGTCTGACCGAACTGCCGATCCTTATTGTCATGACATTTCGTCCTGACATTCAGCTGCCGTGGATCGGCCATGCCGGCGTGACACTGGTTACGCTGAATCGCCTCGACCGGAAGGACAGTGCACGTCTCGCCGGCCTGCTGGCGAACGAACTGCCACCGGTGCTGCTCAATCGCATTGCCATGCAGGCCGACGGAGTGCCGCTGTTCGTCGAGGAATTGGCGAAGGACTGGTCGGAGCGCGCACAGGATCCGGACAGCGCGCTGCAAACCATCGGTGTGCCAACGACGTTGCACGGATCACTGTTGGCGCGGCTCGATCGTCTGACTGACGCCAAGCAGGCGGCGCAGATTGGAGCGGTGATAGGGCGCGAATTTTCTTATGAGCTCATCGCCGCAATCGCCGGCCTGCCAGAGCCGGTACTCGTCGCAGGTTTGGAACAGCTGGTTTCAGCAGGGCTGACGCATTGCCGCGGGGAACCTCCTGCCGCCATGTATCGCTTCAAGCACACGCTGGTGCAGCGCGCAGTGTATGCCACGCTGTTGCGGCAGCATCGCCAGCAGGCGCATGGCAGGATCGCCGATGTTCTCTCCGCCAGGCAGAATTTCGACCCACAGGTTCTTGCACATCACCTGACGGAGGCCGGTCGCGTTGAAGAGGCGTTGCCGTACTGGTTGCAGGCGGGACAACGCGTGGCCGGGCGGTCGGCGGAGCGCGAGGCGATCAATCTGTTCCGGCGTGGCTTGGCGGCTCTGTTGACGTTGCCGGAAAGCGAGGAACGAAATCGGCGTGAACTCGAGTTTCAGCAAGCCCTGCAAACGCCACTGGTTGCAATTGAGACCAACGACGCCGACATCGTTCGATCGGTCCGTAATCGCATCAAAGAGCTGGACCGAGCGATTGGGTGAGTGCGACATCGATCTTGCGCACTGAGGGCAAGAGGCCCATCAGGATTGGTTCATGCTGACCACTATCGTCATCCTGCTGTGCGGCGCGGCGATCGCTGTACCTCTGACGCGTCGTGCCGGTTTCGGCAGCGTACTCGGCTATCTGCTCGCCGGCATCGCCATCGGACCGGCGGGGATGGGCCTGATCACCAATGTCGAAGCGATCGCATCCATCGCCAGCCTTGGCGTGGTGATGCTGTTGTTCCTGATCGGACTCGAGGTCCGACCACAACGGCTCTGGGTGATGCGACGTGCCGTCTTCGGGCTTGGCACGGCACAAGTGGTGATCTCCGCTGCGGCGATCGCCGGTCTGGCATATTGGGCAGGTGTGTCATGGCAAGGTGCGATTGCGCTGGGTGCCGGTCTCGCGATGTCGTCCACCGCGATTGTACTTCCCCTTCTAGGGGAGCGCGATCTGCTGAGGAGCCGTGCCGGCCGCGATGCATTCGCGGTGCTGCTGTTCCAGGATCTCGCATTCATTCCACTGGTCGCACTGCTGCCGTTGTTGGCAAACAACACCATTCCCGATCAGGTCCCATGGCACGATGTGGCACGCGCGATCGGCGCTGTCGTGGTGATCCTCGTCGGTGGCCGCTTCCTGTTGCCGCCCCTGTTCCGGGCTGTTGGTGGAACCAAGACGCCCGAACTGTTCACCACCATCGCACTGCTGATCGTCACCGGTGCAGCACTGCTCGCCGGTGCGGCCGGGCTGTCACCCTCACTCGGCGCGTTCATGGCCGGCGTGCTGCTTTCGGAATCAGAATACCGTCACGAGTTGCAGGCCGACATTGAGCCCTTCGAAGGCCTCCTCCTCGGCTTCTTCTTCATCTCGGTGGGCATGTCCGCCGATTTGCAGTTGGCCAGCGCGCAGCCCGGGCTCCTGGCACTTGCAACGGTGGCGTTGCTGGCATCCAAGGCAATCATTTGTTT
>Ga0170475_128258998_pt1 | contig 15271 bp, 11 predicted proteins | sample Soicark_Litter_5_FD_111474 | JGI IMG/M metagenome (GOLD analysis project Ga0170475, IMG submission 111474) | Avena fatua rhizosphere microbial communities from Hopland, California, USA. Combined Assembly of 48 SPs | reverse complement strand
CTGCCAAACGGGAAGGTTCGCCTACTTCATTCGGCAGGTATAAAGCGCTGGAGTAGCTCAGTTGGTAGAGCAGCGGTTTTGTAAACCGCAGGTCGTGGGTTCGAGTCCCTTCTCCAGCTCCATTAATTTAGGGGCTAGGCAGTAGTCCTTGGATCGTGCGGTCTTAAATCTCTCATTTATTATTAAGTGAGAGAGCTGTCATGCCGGCAGGTTTAAATGTTTTGTGGAGAGATACCCAAGCGGCCAAAGGGACCAGACTGTAAATCTGGCGGCATTAGCCTTCGAAGGTTCGAATCCTTCTCTCTCCACCATTGAGCGCGGGAGTAGCTCAGTTGGCTAGAGCATCAGCCTTCCAAGCTGAGGGCCGCGGGTTCGAGTCCCGTCTCCCGCTCCAATTTTCCCCAAAAGGCCGTTAAAAAGCGGTGTTTGGGGTAGTGTTTTTTTAGCGAAAGACACAAAAGAGCTGAAAAATGATGCGATTTGATGTAAAAGTCGTTTTTCTACTCTAGTAAAACAGTGGTGATGAACGCTCTTGTAGCTCAGTTGGCCAGAGCACTCCCTTGGTAAGGGAGAGGTCACGGGTTCGAATCCCGTCAAGAGCTCCAGATTTAAATAACCGGTTGTTAAGTTCCGGAATAACTTAACCAAACAGCGGAGGCCTAGAAGAGGTATGTCTAAAGAGAAATTTGAACGGACAAAGCCCCATTGCAATATTGGGACAATTGGTCACGTTGACCATGGAAAGACGACGCTAACTGCGGCTATTACAACCGTGCTAGCGAAGAAGGGTTTTGCACAAGCAAGAGCTTATGACCAAATCGATAACGCTCCGGAAGAAAAAGAGCGTGGTATTACAATCAATACTACACACGTAGAATACCAAACCGACACACGTCACTATGCACACGTCGACTGCCCAGGCCATGCTGACTATGTGAAAAACATGATCACAGGCGCAGCACAGATGGACGGCGCTATTCTAGTCGTGTCTGCAGCTGACGGTCCGATGCCTCAAACTCGTGAACACATCCTTCTTGCTCGACAAGTAGGTGTTCCTGCTATCGTCGTATTCTTGAACAAGTGCGACATGGTCGATGATAAAGAATTGCTGGACCTCGTTGAGATGGAAGTTCGCGAATTGCTGACATCTTACAAGTTCCCTGGCGAAAAGATTCCTGTAATCAAAGGTTCCGCGCTGAAAGCGATGGAAGGTGATGCTGGATAGCTGGGCGAGCAAGCAATCCATAAGCTGATGGCTGCAGTAGATGAATATGTTCCTCAGCCTAAGCGTGAAAAAGACAAGCCATTCCTAATGCCTGTGGAAGACGTGTTCTCCATTTCAGGCCGAGGCACGGTGGTTACAGGCCGTGTTGAGCGTGGAGTGATCAAAGTAGGTGAAGAAGTTGAAATTATCGGTCTTCGTCCTACAATTAAGACAGTTGTTACTGGCGTAGAAATGTTCCGCAAGCTGCTTGATCAAGGTGAAGCAGGCGACAACATCGGCGCCCTTCTTCGTGGTACCAAGAAAGAAGAAGTTGAGCGTGGTCAAGTCCTCGCTCACGTGGGTACAGTAACTCCTCACAAGAAATTTAAAGGCTCTGCTTATATTCTTACAAAAGAAGAAGGCGGACGTCACACACCTTTCTTCAATGGGTATCGTCCTCAGTTCTATTTCCGTACTACAGACGTGACCGGCGTCGTGAAGCTCCCACAGAACGTGGAAATGGTCATGCCTGGCGACAACGTAGCAATTGAAGTAGAGTTGATCACTCCTATTGCTATGGAAAAAGAACTCCGATTCGCCATCCGTGAAGGCGGACGCACCGTAGGTGCAGGGGTTGTTGCAGAAATATTGGAGTAGTTTGAATATTTCAATGGAATGAAAATGAGGACAAAGGGTTAATCTTTGTCCGATCAGAGGTTCCGAAAAAAGAGGAGGAAGAAATTCCTCCTCTTGTTTGGAGCCAACGATTTAAGGAAGTTTGGTTATGCGTGTCACTGTAAGTTTAGATTGTACTGAGTGCAAACGGAAGAATTACTCAACCAGCAAAAATAAGCAGAAGACAACTGATAAGTTGGAATTTAAAAAATTCTGCAAGTTTTGCCGGAAACATACTTCGCATCGCGAGGGTAAGTAGTAATAGGGCAGTAGCTCCAACGGCTAGAGCAGCGGATTCCAAATCCGCGGGTTGTGGGTTCGAATCCCTCCTGCCCTGCCAATATTGAACTTGAATTGGATTAAGCTATGGAAAGTCAACATCAGAAGTGGGTCAACCTCAGCTATCTCGCTCTAGCGATACTAGTAGGTTATATAGTATTCTCGACGACAGGAAAGATTGTTGGCGCCTATGATCTTGAAGCTCGAATCCGTAATATTGATCTCATTCTAAGAGTTATTTCGGTAGTTCTGGGACTGATTAGCTTTTTGGTCCTTTATCGAAATGACCGCGCGAATCAGTTTATGAATGAGGTTGTGGTAGAATTGTCGCGCGTTACTTGGCCAACGCAAAGAGATACTACCTCTGCCACTTTAGTGGTCATCGTAATGGTGGTCATTTCAGGGATGATATTGGGGCTTTTAGACTATTGCTGGATCCAATTATTAAAGTGGGTTCTCTAAGAGAGGAGATGCGTGTGCCAGAGATTCAAGCGCAACAATCAGGTGAAATGTCTTGGTATGTAGTACATACGTACTCTGGATTTGAAAATAAGGCCAAGATTGCGCTTGAAGAGCGGATCAAGTCCTTAAAGAAAGAATCTTTTTTTGGCGAAATTATTGTGCCCGAAGAAAACGTAGTCGAGTTGGTGAAAGGTCAAAAGAAGACCACCAAACGACGGTTCTTCCCAGGATACATCCTGGTCAAAATGATTTTAAATGAGGAAACTTGGCACATCGTCAAAAACACTCCTAAAATCACAGGCTTTGTAGGTGACAAGGTAAAGCCAGTTCCTGTTCCTGAATCTGACGTTCAGAAGATGACCAATCGAATAGCTGAAGGTCAGGTGAAGCCTCGTCCAAGGATTTCTTTTCACGAAGGAGAGAACGTCCGAGTTATTGATGGTCCATTTTCCAATTTTAATGGGACCGTTGAGGACGTGAATCCGGACAAGGGCAAAGTAAAAGTGTTGGTGAGCATTTTTGGTCGGTCGACTCCAGTTGAACTAGATTTTATTCAGGTTGAAAAAATTTGAGACTCCATGTTATAAGGTGCGTTTCAGGATAATGCGCATTGGTCTGCCCTGTTTGGCAGTTTAAGTACAGGAAGTGCTGTAGAAAGGTAGCGTATGGCAAAGAAAGTAGTTGGACAAGTAAAACTCCAAATTCCCGGTGGACAAGCAAATCCCGCTCCTCCCGTTGGCCCAGCTTTGGGTCAAAGAGGGGTCAATATTATGGAGTTTTGCAAGGCATTTAACGCCAAAACTCAAGACCAGAAGGGAATGGTCATTCCGGTCATCATAACTGTATATTCTGACCGGTCGTTCACTTTTATTACTAAGACACCGCCTGCTTCGATCCTCCTTCTCAAAGCTGCTAAAATCGAAAAGGGATCAGGAGAGCCTAACAAGAATAAGGTCGGCAAAGTGACGAAGAAGCAAGTTGAAGAGATTGCTAAGCTGAAGATGCCCGACCTCAATGCAGGTAGCTTAGAAGCTGCAATGCGAACCATTGCCGGTACAGCCAGAAGTGCCGGAATCACAGTTGTAGATTAATTAAGAATTTTAACAAGTAGGTTTAGGCAAGGTCACTGCTTAGAGCCTAGGTTTGGAGTGGGAGTCAACTTCTGTTGACGTTTGCACCACGGAGGAATAAGATGGCTGAAACAAAAAAGCGTATTGGAAATCACGGCAAGAAGTATCGGAAGGCGCTCGAGAAGATAGAAGCTGAGAAGCGTTATCTTGTATCTGAAGCATTTAATCTATTGCCTGAAGTAACCTATGCAAAGTTTGATGAAACAGTAGATGTCTGCTTCAATTTGGGTGTTGACCCGAAACATGCTGACCAGATGGTACGCGGAGCAGTTGTGCTTCCTCACGGAATTGGGAAGTCCGTTCGCGTTGCAGTTTTGGCAAAGGGTGAGAAGGCGAAGGAAGCAACCGCAGCCGGTGCTGATTTTGTCGGAGCTGAGGATCTGATTGAGAAGATCGCTGGTGGCTGGTTTGATTTTGATAAGATGATTGCAACACCAGATATGATGGTAGCCGTTTCAAAGATCGGTAAGATTCTAGGACCTCGCGGTTTGATGCCGAACCCGAAGTTGGGCACGGTGACCTTTGAAGTAGGTAAGGCCATAAAGGAACAGAAATTGGGGAAAGTCGAGTACCGAACAGAGAAGGCTGGAATCGTGCACGTGGCGATTGGCAAGAAGTCGTTTGGCGCTGAGAAGCTCCGAGATAATTTTGTGGCCCTTGCTTCTGTGATTATTAAGGCAAAGCCACCGACCAGTAAGGGAACGTACTTGAAAAACGTCACCCTTTCTACAACCATGAGCCCTGGAATTGCCATCGACCCATTAGATGCAGTTGCTGCAACTGGTTTGGCGTGATTATTCATTTAGCAAAGTAAGATAAGAGGTTAAGCCATGAATCGTACAGAAAAAGCTGAACTCGCAGCGACATTGAAAGAGAAGTTCAATCAAGCTCAAGTTGCTATTTTTGCTGACTACAAGGGAATGAGTGCAACTCAGGCAGATGACCTGAGACGTGCACTACGAACACACAAGACTGAAGTAAAAGTTTTAAAAAATAACGTTGCGCGGCTCATTACCAAAGAAGGCGCTTTGGGCCAAGAAGCAAAGGCATTGATGGACACAGTTGTTGGTCCAACTCTCGTAGCTTTTGCATTTGGTGATCCCGCTGCTGCAGCAAAAGTAATTCATAAGTTTGCTCAGGATAACGAGGCTTTCAAGCTCAAAGAAAGTCTCATGGGTCAAAAGCGAATTGACGTGTCTGGAGTCGAGGCGCTCGCAAAGCTTCCGAGCAAGGAAGTTCTGATGGCACAGTTGTTAGGCAGTATGAATGCCCCCATCACGAACTTCGTTGGTGTGCTTGCGGCTGTACCCCGCAGTTTGGTTACAGTGCTTGCTGCTATTGAGAAGAAGAAGGCGGACCCTCAGGCGTGATGCATCGGCTGAGGCGTATCGGTTTCAACTAGTGGTTAGGATGGCTGCTAGCAATCAGGTCCTTGGAAATGAACTGGAGGGACCCAAACCCTAAGTCTGGATGGCAGCGGGTAAAGACGAAGTAGAGGTATAAAATGTCGACCGCAATTACTAAGGAACAAGTTGTTTCCTTTATTGAAAATATGTCTGTTCTCGAGCTTTCTCAGCTCGTGAAAGATCTTGAAACAAAGTTTGGTGTTTCAGCTGCTGCTCCCGTAGCAATGGCTGCTATGCCAGGTGCAGCAGGCCTGCTCCAGCAGCTGAAGCTAAGACGGAATTCACCGTTGTTCTAGCTGCAGCTGGCGATAAAAATTAACGTCATTAAAGAAGTTCGCGCTATTACCGGCCTGGGCTTGAAAGAAGCTAAGGACCTTGTTGAAGGCGCACCAAAGCCATTGAAAGAAGGCGTTAGCAAGCAAGAAGCAGAAGAGATGAAAAAGAAACTTGAGGCTGAAGGAGCAAAGGTCGAGATTAAGTGATCGAGTTCTGCTCACCTTTTTTAGGTCCTCTGGTTCAAAAATCGTACCGCACCCTTGCCTTATTTGAAAAAATCTGTAGGCTGGGTGCGGTAACGTATTCCTTTACTCTTTTTTAGGAGCAAGCATGGCTTCCCTTTTTTCGGAAAATCACCGAGTTCGTAAAGACTTTTCCAAGATCACTTCTCCGGTGGAGATTCCGAACCTCATTGAATTGCAGCGAAAGTCGTACGAAAAATTCTTGCAGGCGGATGTGTCCCCGGGCAAGAGAGAGAATTCAGGCTTGCAGGCGGTATTTAAGTCTGTATTCCCAATAGAAGATTTCAATCGGACTGCATCGCTAGAATTCGATAGCTATGTACTTGAGCGCCCGAAATACGATGTGATCGAATGTCGTCAAAGGGGAATGACGTTCGCAGCTCCTCTAAAGATTACAGTCCGGCTAGTAGTTTACGATGTAGATGAGGAAGCCGGTACTCGGAATATTCGTGATATTAAGGAACAAGAAGTTTACATGGGAGAAATTCCTCTCATGACTGAAGCTGGTTCCTTCATTATCAATGGGACCGAGCGCGTTATCGTAAGCCAACTTCACCGTTCACCTGGCGTTATCTTCGATCACGATCAGGGTAAGAGCCATTCGAGTGGAAAGATTTTGTACTCCGCTCGAATTATTCCACACCGTGGATCTTGGCTTGATTTTGAATTCGACCATAAAGACATACTCTATGCGCGAATCGATCGTAAGCGTAAGCTTCCTGCTACGATCATTTTAAGAGCCATGGGAATGTCGAACCAGGAAACTCTCAATTACTTCTATCGAATTGAGAAACTGGTATTTGAGAAAGACGGCAAATTCTTCAAGATGGTTGATCTAGACATTTTGTCAGGTCAGCGAGCTGAAGATGACATCACTGATCCTAAATCGGGTGAAGTGATTGTTAAGAGAAATCGTAAATTTACAAAAGCAGTTATTAAAAGGATCCAAGAAGCAGGCATTAAGCGGCTAGAGGTCCCACTCGAAGTAGTCGTAGGCCGTGTTGCCTCCGAAGATATTGTGGACGAGAAGACGGGCGAAGTTCTTCTTGAGACCAATCAGGAGCTCTCTGAAGCTAAGATTGAAGAGTTGCGAAATAAAGGGATCAAGGAAGTTAAGGTCATTTATACTGACAACCTGACTTACGGGCCGTTTGTTCGTGAGACCTTGCTCCTAGATAAGGTTGCTAGTCCAGAGGAAGCTCTTATTGAAATCTATAAGAGAATGCGCCCGGGTGATCCTCCAACGGTTGAAGCAGCTAAGGTTTTATTTGAAAACCTTTTCTTTAATCCAGATCGCTATGACTTATCTAAAGTAGGTCGACTCAAGCTTAACTATAAGTTCCCTGAAAATGGACTTTCTTCGGAAACGACCATTTTGACGAAGCAGGACATTCTGTCCACGCTGTATTACCTTTGTGAACTGAATAATGGTCGTGGCACGATCGACGATATTGACCACCTAGGGAATCGTCGCGTTCGAGCTGTCGGTGAATTGATTGAGAATCAGTATCGCATCGGGTTGGTCCGCATGGAACGGGCGATCAAGGAACGTATGAGCATTCAAGAGATTGAGACCTTGATGCCACATGACTTGATCAATCAAAAGCCCGTGTCTGCAGTTGTGAAAGAGTTTTTTGGATCAAGCCAGTTGTCCCAATTTATGGATCAGACAAATCCGCTTTCTGAGGTGACTCATAAGCGCCGCTTGTCTGCATTGGGCCCCGGCGGCTTGACACGTGAGCGAGCAGGGTTCGAAGTTCGAGACGTTCACAATACTCACTACGGTCGAATTTGTCCGATCGAAACCCCTGAAGGTCCAAACATCGGGCTGATCGCCAGTTTGTCGACCTATGCACGTGTGAATGAGTTCGGGTTTATTGAAACTCCATATCGCATGGTGGAAGGACGCGCGGTTGTCGATGACATCCGTTTCTTCACGGCCACTGAGGAAGAAAATAAGATTATCGCCCAGGTGTCTCCGGATGCTCTTAAGACCGGGAAGTTGTCGGGCGAATTAGTTTCTGCCAGACGTAAAGGTGACTTCGCATTGGTCAATCCGGATGAGATTGAGCTGATGGATGTGTCGCCCAATCAACTGGTGTCTATCGCGGCGTCTTTGATTCCGTTCTTGGAACACGACGACGCTAACCGTGCTCTCATGGGATCGAACATGCAACGCCAGGCGGTGCCTTTAATTCGAACTCGTGCACCTCTCGTGGGCACCGGAATTGAGAGAGTGGTTGCCAGAGATTCTGGTCAGATTATTGTGAATAAGCATGAAGGCGAAGTCATCATGGTTGATGGCACTAAGATTGTCGTTAGACGATCGGGTGTTCAATCAGACGACGTCGGATCCGATGTAGATATTTACAATTTGACCAAGTATCAACGTTCTAACCAGAACACCTGTGTCACTCAGCGGCCTGTAGTCAACGTTGGCGAGCCTGTGAAGGCAGGTGACGTTTTGGCCGATGGTCCAGCTACAGATGCTGGTGAGCTGGCGCTGGGGCAGAACGTGTTGATCGCTTTCATGCCTTGGAACGGATACAATTTCGAAGATTCGATTTTGATTTCTGAGCGCTTGATTAAAGAAGATACCTTTACCTCGATCCACATCGAGGAGTTCGAGTGCGTTGCCCGAGATACCAAGTTGGGTAAAGAAGAAATCACTCGCGATATCCCGAACGTCGGCGAAGAGGCTCTGAAGGATCTCGATCAGAGCGGTATTATTCGTATCGGCGCCGAGGTAAAACCGGGCGATATTCTTGTCGGTAAGGTCACTCCGAAAGGCGAGACGCAGCTGTCCCCCGAGGAAAAGCTCCTCCGAGCAATTTTCGGTGAAAAAGCCGGCGACGTGCGTGACACCTCCCTGCGAGTCCCTTCTGGCGTGCAGGGTATCGTGATCAATGCTCAGGTTTTTGCCCGTGAGGGGACTGAGCCTGACGAACGTACGAAAGCTATCCTGGAAGAACAGATTGCCAAGATTCGTCGCGATGAGCGGATCGAAACAGATGCCATTCGTCAATCTGCATTCAATAAGATTGCTAAGGCATTGGATGGAACCACGACTACCGGCAAACTTCTTTCTGAAGACGGTTCTGAAGAGCTGTTGAAGAAGGGTCAGAAGTTAGAAAAGGAAATGTTGGTTGATATTCCATTTGATCTGTTAGGGTTCATTCCAGTTAAGGATGATCTTGAGCAAGAAGTAACCACGATCATGAAGACCGCTAAGGAGAAGATCGAAGCTGTACGTTTTGTCTTCAAAGAGAAAACGGACAAGCTCAAACGCGGCGATGAGTTAGCGCCTGGCGTGATCAAAATGGTCAAAGTCCAGATCGCTATTAAACGCAAACTTCAAGTGGGCGATAAAATGGCAGGTCGCCATGGTAATAAAGGTGTCATCAGTCGGATTTTACCGATGGAAGACATGCCTTTCATGGCTAACGGTACGTCGGTTGATATGGTCCTAAACCCACTCGGCGTCCCTTCTCGTATGAATATCGGTCAGTTGCTTGAAGTTACTCTAGGTTGGGCAGCACATGGCATTGGTGAGAAGATCAACGCTTACATGGAGAACTTCAATTCTGAGAAGTTACGAAAAGTGTTGAAGGATACCTATCACCATCCTGAGGTTGAAAAGTACTTAGAGAAAGCAACGGATGACGAGCTGAAAAAGATGGCTTGGCATCTTAAAACCGGAGTTCATGTCGCTACACCTGTTTTCGATGGAGCAAGTGAGAAGGACATTGAACGAATGCTTGAGGTTGCAGACCTGCCGGGAAGAGGTCAAACAACTCTTTATGATGGCGTGACAGGTGAGCCTTTTGCTGAAGAAGTAACTGTCGGTATCATGTACATGCTGAAGCTACATCATCTCGTCGAAGAGAAGATTCACGCTAGAAGCATCGGTCCGTACAGCTTGGTGACTCAACAGCCACTTGGCGGTAAGGCACAATTCGGTGGTCAGCGTTTGGGAGAAATGGAAGTTTGGGCACTTGAAGCGTATGGTGCTGCATATGGGTTGCAGGAGTTCTTGACCGTTAAGTCTGACGATGTCACTGGCCGTAACCGTATGTACGAAGCTATCGTCAAAGGTGAACAACTGCTTGAGCCAGGTCTTCCAGAGTCCTTTAACGTGCTTGTCAAAGAGCTTCAAAGCTTGGCACTGAACGTGGAACTGATCGAAGAAGACGACAAAGAGTTAAAAGGCGAATTGATTTGAATTTGAGGGAGCGAAGATGAAAGACCTTCTCAATTTTTTTGATAAACCAAAGGATCCTTTAAGCTTTACCGGAATCCGAATTTCGCTGGCATCTCCGGAAAAGATTCGAGAGTGGTCTTTTGGAGAAGTGAAGAAGCCAGAAACAATTAATTACCGCACGTTCAAGCCCGAACGTGATGGCTTGTTTTGCGCGAAAATTTTCGGTCCTGTAAAGGATTACGAATGTAATTGCGGCAAATATAAGCGTATGAAGCACCGCGGCGTTGTTTGTGAAAAGTGCGGTGTGGAAGTGATTCAATCCAAGGTTCGTCGTGAGCGTCTTGGGCATATTGAATTGGCAACACCAGTAGCGCATATCTGGTTCTTGCGTTCATTGCCTTCCCGAATTGGGGCGCTACTCGATATTACGCTTAAGGATCTAGAGAAAGTCCTCTATTGTGAGGCTTATTTAATCTTGGATCCAGGAAATAGCGGAGTTGAAGAGAATTCCGTTGTTTCAGAAGAGAAGTACTCTCAGTTGATCAAAGAAGGCTTTGGCTTCACAGCTGCGATGGGCGGCGAAGCTATTCGCGACATGTTGAAGAAGGTGGATGTAGAAGTCCTTTCTCGTCAGCTGCGTCGTGAGCTTAAGCAGACAACTTCTGAAGCCCAGCGAACCAAGATCTCCAAGCGCTTAAAGGTCGTTGAGTCCTTTAAGATGAGCGGTAGCAATCGACCTGAGTGGATGATGTTGGAAGTGATTCCTGTAATTCCACCTGAACTGCGTCCATTGGTGCCTCTCGATGGTGGACGATTTGCAACGTCGGATCTGAATGATCTTTATCGCCGAGTGATCAATAGAAATAACCGTTTGAAGCGGCTCATGGAGCTCAATGCTCCTGAGATCATCATTCGAAACGAAAAGCGGATGCTTCAGGAATCTGTAGATGCGCTTTTTGATAACGGACGTCGCGGTAAGACTTTCACAGGTCCAAATAAGCGACCACTGCGCTCCCTATCCGATATGCTGAAAGGGAAGCAAGGGCGGTTCCGTCAAAACCTTTTAGGAAAACGCGTCGACTACTCAGGCCGATCTGTGATCGTTGTGGGTCCTGAACTGAAGCTCCATCAGTGCGGTTTGCCGAAAGTCATGGCGCTCGAGCTTTTCAAGCCCTTTATTTATAACAAACTCTCTGAGTACGGTTATGTGACGACCATTAAGTCAGCTAAGAAGATGGTCGAGAAGCAACGTCAGGAAGTTTGGGATATTCTCGAAGAAGTTGTAAAAGAACATCCCGTGCTGTTGAACCGTGCTCCTACCCTTCACCGACTGGGCATTCAGGCTTTCGAACCTGTGCTCATTGAAGGTAAGGCTATTCAGCTTCACCCGCTTGTTTGCGCAGCTTTCAACGCTGACTTCGACGGTGACCAGATGGCCGTGCACGTGCCTCTGTCCATCGAAGCTCAAATTGAAGCTCGTGTTCTCATGATGTCGACGAATAATATTCTTTCGCCTGCTCATGGAAAGCCGATTATCGTTCCATCTCAAGATATTGTTTTGGGACTCTACTACATGACCCGTGAACGTCCATACGGCAAGGGCGAAGGAAAGACCTTTTCTAGTCCGACAGAAGTTCACTTTGCTTACGACTCCGGAATTGTTGGTTTGCAAACCAAAATTCGATGCCGGATTCATAGCAAGATTTGGGAAACCACAGTAGGACGAGCCCTCCTTTCTGAGATCGTTCCAGAGGAAATTCCTTTCAGCGCCTATAATCGGGTGCTGGGTAAGAAAGACCTCGCAGAGTTAATTGATACTTGTTACCGCTTTACCGGGAATAAGAAGACCGTTTTACTTGCTGATCATCTGATGCAGACTGGTTTCCGTGAAGCTATGCGTGCCGGAATCTCGATTTCGGTCCACGATATGTTGATGCCTCCAGAAAAGAAAGATCTGCTTGGCAAAGCTTATCAGCAGGTTCAGGAAATTGAGAATCAGTACATCGAAGGCTTGATTACCGATGGCGAGCGCTACAATAAAGTGATCGACATTTGGGCTCAGACTTCCGAGCAAATTGCAAGCGCCATGATGAAGCGTCTGTCAGTTCAGACTTTCAACGCTCCAGCTGGCTGGGTTGGCAAGACTTCGGAAAAGGAATTGACAGGACCGGCATTCAACTCCATCTTTATGATGGCAGATTCAGGTGCCCGAGGTAGTAATGCTCAGATTCGTCAGTTGGCCGGGATGAGAGGTCTGATGGCGAAGCCATCAGGCGAAATTATTGAAACTCCCATTGTAGCTAACTTCCGTGAAGGTCTCTCTGTGTTGCAGTACTTCGTCTCAACTCACGGAGCTCGTAAAGGGTTGGCCGATACTGCTCTCAAGACAGCTAACTCCGGTTATTTGACACGGCGATTGGTTGACGTATCTCAAGACGTGATCGTGACTGAGATGGACTGTGGCACCTTAGATGGTTTGTATGTCACAGCCCTTATCGAGGGTGGTGAGGTCATTGAGAGAATGGGCGATCGTATTTTAGGTCGCGTGGCTCTGGATGACGTTATTGATCCTGTGACGAATGAAACTCTAGTTCAGGCAAATATTGAGATTACAGAAGAGCTAGTTAAGAAAACTGAAGAAGCAGGTATTGACCGAGTCCGTATTCGTTCAGTGCTCACATGCCAATCTAAGAAAGGCATTTGCGGCGCATGTTACGGGCGTGACTTGTCTCGAGGACGTTTGGTCAACATCGGTGAAGCTGTGGGCGTAATTGCTGCTCAGTCCATCGGTGAGCCTGGAACGCAGCTCACCATGCGTACCTTCCACATCGGTGGTACCGCTTCTCGACGTGCCGAACAGTCCAGCCTTGAAGCTAAGACTAAAGGTAAAGTGAAGTTCCATAATGTGGTTTCAGTCCGTAACAAGGAAGGTCACCTCACAGTTATGAACCGAAACGGTGAACTCGCCGTTGTGGACATGAATAACCGTGAACGTGAGAAGTATCCGATTGTTTACGGTGCAAAGCTTCTCGTTGAGGACGGCGACCCTGTTGAAAAAGGTAAGCTCATGGCCGAGTGGGATCCTTATTCCACCCCAATTATTACCGAAGCATCAGGTGTGGTGAAGTTCGAAGACATTGAAGAAGGGCTCACCATGCAAGAGCAATTCGACAGTGTTACCGGACTGTCTCACAAGGTGATCGTCGAGTCTAAGGCAACGGATAAACGCCCGAAGATCTTGATCCAAGATGGCTCTGGCAACGTTGTTAAGATCGAGGGTTCGAATCGTATTGGTCGATACATGATCCCAGTGGGAGCTAACCTCGTTCTCAATGACGGCGATGTGATCAAAGCAGGTGATACGATTGCTAAGATTCATCGTGAGACCACCAAGACAAAGGATATTACCGGAGGTCTTCCTCGCGTAGCTGAACTCTTCGAAGCTCGTAAACCAAAAGATTCTGCTGTGATCAGTGAAATCGACGGTTTGGTCTCTTTCGGTAAGGACACTAAGGGTAAACGTAAAGTCATCGTGACTCCTGAAATTGGTGAACCAAAAGAATACCTCATCGGCAAAGGACGGCACTTGGCGGTGAACGAAGGTGACTACGTGAAGGCAGGCGAGCCTCTCATGGACGGTCCAATCAATCCGCACGATATTTTGCGAGTGTTGGGCGAAAAAGCATTGGCCAAATACCTGGTTGATGAAGTACAAGAAGTTTATCGTTTGCAAGGTGTGAAGATTAACGATAAGCACATTGAGACGATTGTTCGCCAAATGCTGCGTAAAGTCAGAATTAAAGAAGTGGGTGATACCTCCTTCTTACCAGGCGAACAGGTTGACAAATTGACCTTTGAGGCTGAAAACCAGCGGATCATGCAAACGGGCGGATCTCCTGCAACTGCAGAACCGTTGCTGTTAGGAATTACAAAAGCTTCTCTCAGTACAGAGAGCTTCATTTCTGCAGCTTCGTTCCAAGAGACGACGAAGGTTCTCACCGAGGCCAGCATCAGTGGTCGAGTGGACTACTTGCGCGGCTTGAAAGAGAACGTGATCATGGGTCGCCTCATTCCAGCTGGAACTGGCTTGGCTAAATACAAGCACCTCCAAGTGAGAATGGTTGAAGAGGAAGAGGAAAGACCAAGCGCAGGCGCAGAGAGTTCAATTTCTGCTTCAATGGCGCGGTAAAAATTGTCACGGCCGTCAAAATTGAACGGTCGTGGTTTCAAAAGAAGTGGGCGATTAGCTCAGCGGTAGAGCAGGGTCTTTACACGGCCAAGGTCGGGGGTTCAATCCCCTCATCGCCCACCATTTTGAATCAAAGTGAATCGAAAGTTTATAACTCCGGTTAAGTTTTACTTAATCGGAGTTTTTTATTTCAGTTGTCGTCGATTCGGCTGGAGTGGAGATTCGCTGACTTCTTTCATTGGAACTGCTCACGGCTTTCGAGCTTGTGGGAACCGCCTATTTGACAGTTTGAATAAATCACTTAGAATTAGAAATAGTGCTGAACGCTCTTATTTTATTTTTTGCCTTAGTGAACTTCTGCCCAACGGCAATCGGGGCGGGAAATCCTGGGGTGTTGAACAAGTTCTCGGAAGAAGAGCTCACGACATTGGAGCGTGGTGTTGGGCGTAAAATCAGATTTCGAGATAAGATGAGCGTGCTCATTGAAGGCGGTAGTTTTGACGGTTGCTCTATGCTTCCGCGGGAGTTTGAATTACTTCTTGCATTACATTCTGAAATTGAGCCCATTTTGCAGGCAGTATACATTACCAGGATTGTCGATGGGAATAGAGTACAGGTGCCTTCGGATGCGGTCGTTGATTCGAATGTCACAGTGTTTCGAGGAATGAAAACGACGGATAAGAAAGTGGTTTGTGAGATTTTGTTAAATGGGATGAAGTCACCCGCGATTTTCAATTATCGTAGATCTCCTGAGGTTGATCATGGGGTGGTTACAACGGATCTTTCCATGCATGCAAGTCAGGGTTCTAAGTCATCAGTCTTGATTTCGACCTCATATGACGAGAGCGTTGCTGCCAAATTTGCTGGTGAGGACGGGTATGTTTTTGAAATCAAGGTCCCTAAAACGAAGGGCATCGATGTAAATAAGGCACTTGGATCAGCTCATGGATATGTTCATGAACAGGAAGTTTCAGTTCCTTATTTCATTCCGCCCGAGAATATCGTCAGAGCATACAAGTTAGGCGAAGCCAAAGCGCCGGCCAAAAGTGGGGTCGGCACTTTGGATATGAAGGCCTGCCAGATGAATGAGCAAGGGCATGAATCCAAAGAAGGTTTTTAGGACCTAAAAGTAAGAAGCGGACGCTGGCCATTTTTGTACCGCATCGATTCAAGACAAATGATATTTTGTTAGGCCTCGAGATTCCCT
>Ga0170475_132263727_pt1 | contig 15272 bp, 28 predicted proteins | sample Soicark_Litter_5_FD_111474 | JGI IMG/M metagenome (GOLD analysis project Ga0170475, IMG submission 111474) | Avena fatua rhizosphere microbial communities from Hopland, California, USA. Combined Assembly of 48 SPs | reverse complement strand
GTGTAAATTGACGTTAAAATAAAGTAAATCAATAGGTTAGAAATGCCAACGATTCAACAACTAGTAAGAAAAGGCCGCGTAAAAGAGGTTTACAAGAGTAAATCAGCCGCTTTAAACTCATCGCCGCAGCGCCGTGGCGTATGCACCCGTGTGTACACTACCACGCCTAAAAAGCCTAACTCTGCCCTGCGCAAAGTGGCTAAAGTACGCTTAACCAACCAACAGGAGGTTATCGCATACATCCCCGGCGAGGGTCATAACTTACAGGAACACAGCATTGTACTGGTTCGCGGAGGTCGTGTTAAAGATCTTCCGGGAGTACGTTACCACATCGTTCGCGGTGCTTTAGATACAGGCGGAGTTGAGGGTCGTAAGCAGCAACGTTCTAAATACGGTGCTAAAAAACCAAAAGCAGGCGCAGCTGCTAAACCTGCCGCAAAAAAGTAATTAATTAAAGAAAAGCATAAGAATACAGATCCATGAGGAAAACGAAAGCTAAAAAACGCCCCCTGCTACCCGATCCGAAGTTCCATGATCAACTGGTAACCCGTTTCATTAACAGCCTTATGTACGATGGCAAAAAGAACACTGCCTATGATATTTTCTACGAGGCTATCGAAACCGTAGCAAAACGTACCAGTGAGGATGGTTTAGAGGTGTTTAAAAAAGGCCTTGCCAACGTAACTCCCCAGGTGGAGGTTCGTTCACGCCGTGTAGGCGGTGCTACGTTCCAGATCCCTTCAGAGGTTCGTCCGGCGCGCAAACTGGCTTTATCGATCAAATGGATGATCACATACGCACGCGCACGCAACGAAAAATCAATGGCCCAGAAACTGGCCGGCGAGATCGTAGCCGCTTCAAAAGAAGAAGGCGCCGCTTTCAAAAAGAAGGAAGACGTGCATAAAATGGCAGAGGCCAATAAGGCCTTCTCGCATTTCAGGTTTTAATTGAATAGAAGGGAAAGAATAAAATGAGCGACTTAAAGTACACAAGAAACATAGGGATTGCCGCCCACATCGATGCCGGTAAAACCACCTGCACCGAGCGTATATTATATTATACGGGTGTTAATCACAAGATCGGCGAGGTGCATGATGGCGCTGCTACCATGGACTGGATGGTTCAGGAGCAGGAGCGCGGTATCACCATCACTTCGGCAGCAACCACGTGCTTCTGGAACTACCGTGGCAACAAATACAAATTAAACATCATCGATACTCCGGGCCACGTGGATTTTACCGTTGAGGTAAACCGCTCCCTGCGGATCCTTGACGGACTGGTGTTCCTGTTCTCTGCCGTTGACGGCGTAGAGCCCCAGTCTGAAACAAACTGGCGTCTGGCCGATGGTTACAACGTAACCCGCATCGGTTTCGTAAATAAAATGGACCGCCAGGGCTCTGATTTCTTAGCCGTTGTTAAGCAAGTAAAAGAGATCTTAGGCGGTAACGCAGTGCCCCTGCAATTACCCATCGGCGCCGAAGAGCATTTTACCGGTGTTGTTGACCTGATCAATAACCGCGGTATCATCTGGAACGAAGAAGATAAAGGAATGACCTATAAGGAAGTTCCCATCCCCGAAGAAATGAAAGCCGAAGTAGCCGAGTGGCGCGAAAAATTATTCGAGTCGGTGGCCGAGTTCGACGACAAGATCATGGAGAAGTTCTTCGAAAACCCCGATACTATTACTGAAGCTGAAGTTTTTGCCGCCCTGCGCAAAGCCTGCATCGCCAACAAAGTTGTTCCTATGGTGTGCGGTTCTGCTTTTAAAAACAAAGGCGTTCAAACCATGTTAGACCTGGTGATGGAGCTTATGCCCTCGCCTCTCGATAAAGAAAGCATTACAGGTACCAATCCTGATACCGGCGAAGAGGTTACCCGCAAACCTGATCCCAAAGAACCTTTCACAGCCCTTGCGTTCAAGATCGCTACCGATCCTTTCGTAGGCCGCCTGTGCTTCTTCCGCGCCTACTCGGGCCGCCTGGATGCAGGTTCTTACGTGCTTAACACCCGCAGCGGTAATAAAGAGCGTATCAGCCGTATCTTCCAGATGCACGCCAACAAACAAAACGCCATCGATTTCATCGAGGCGGGTGATATTGGCGCAGCGGTTGGTTTCAAAGACATTAAAACCGGCGACACTCTGTGTGCCGAAAACTCACCGATCGTTCTCGAGGCCATGAACTTCCCCGAGCCTGTGATCGGTATCGCCATTGAGCCTAAAACACAGGGTGACCTGGATCGTTTAGGTGTAGCCCTGAACAAACTGGCTGAAGAGGATCCTACCTTCCGCGTGAAAACCGATGAAGATTCAGGACAAACCATTATCAGCGGTATGGGCGAGCTTCACCTGGAGATCATTGTTGATCGCCTGAAGCGCGAATTTAAAGTAGAGATCAACCAGGGCGCGCCCCAGGTTGCCTATAAAGAAGCCGTTACTCAAACCATCGAGCACCGCGAGGTTTACAAAAAACAAACCGGTGGCCGTGGTAAGTTTGCCGATATTTATGTTAAAATGGGTCCTGTTGACTCGGATTGGGATTTCACCAAAGGAGATCTGCAGTTTGTTAACGAGATCACCGGTGGTAACATCCCCCGCGAATTTATACCTGCCGTTGAGAAAGGCTTTAAGTCTTCTCTGGCAAACGGTGTACTTGCCGGTTACCCCCTGCAGAGCCTGAAAGTTACCCTGGAAGATGGTTCTTACCACGCGGTTGACTCCGACTCATTATCATTCGAGATCTGTGCTAAATCTGCATACCGTGAAGCATTGGGCAAATGCAGGCCCGTGCTGATGGAACCCATCATGAAAGTGGAAGTTCTGTGCCCCGAGCAAAACATGGGTGATGTGGTAGGTGACCTGAACCGTCGTCGTGGCCAGATCGAAGGTATGGACAGCAAAGGTACCGCACAGGTTGTTAAAGCTAAAGTTCCGCTGGCCGAGATGTTCGGTTACGTAACTCAACTACGTACCCTCACTTCAGGTCGCGCCACTTCAACTATGGAGTTCTCTCACTACAACGAGGCTCCGAACAACGTAGCGCAGGAAGTAATTGCTAAATCAAAAGGTAAAACAGAGAAAGTATAATTAAGAATATAGCTTTAAACGATGAGCCAAAGAATAAGAATAAAACTGAAATCGTACGACTTTAACCTGGTGGACAAGTCAGCCGAGAAAATTGTAAAAACGGTAAAGATGACCGGAGCCGTGATTAACGGACCTATTCCTTTGCCTACGCACAAACGCATTTTCACCGTGCTGCGTTCGCCCCACGTAAATAAGAAGCACCGCGAGCAATTCCAGGTTTGCACCTATAAGCGTTTGCTGGACATTTACAGCTCATCATCTAAAACCGTAGATGCGCTGATGAAGCTTGAGCTTCCCAGCGGCGTTGAGGTTGAGATCAAAGTTTAGTTTGCTGTATCAAAATTAATAAGTAGTAAATCTATAAATCATAAATAAACAATGTCTGGATTAATTGGTAGAAAAATCGGAATGACCAGCTTCTTCGCGGCCTCTGGCAAATATGTGCCATGCACTGTTATTGAAGTGGGTCCTTGCGTGGTTACGCAAGTAAAAACCAAGGAGAAAGACGGTTACGAGGCTCTGCAGCTTGCCTTCGACGAGAAGAAAGAGAAGCACACCTCGGGTGCCATGAAAGGGCACTTTGCTAAGGCTAAAACCACTCCTAAACGCAAATCTCATGAGTTCCGTCACTTCGAAGTGGCTAAGAACATCGGGGATGTACTCACTGTTGAACTGTTCGTTGAAGGCGACTTCGTTGACGTAGTTGGCACCTCAAAAGGTAAAGGGTTCCAGGGTGTGGTAAAACGCCATGGCTTTAGCGGTGTAGGTCACGCAAACAAATCGCACGGTCAGCACGATCGCGAGCGCGCTCCCGGATCACTGGGCGCATCATCAGATCCTTCACGTGTAATGAAAGGTATGCGTATGGGCGGCCACATGGGTCATACCCGCATAAAAATGCAGAACCTGGAAGTAGTTAAAATTTTAGCCGAAAAGAACCTGCTGTTAGTGAAGGGATCTATCCCGGGTGCAAAAGGCTCTTACGTAACAATTGAGAAATAAGCCATGCAAGTAGAAATAATAAATATCAGCGGCAAAAAGACCAGCAAGAAAGCTGAGCTGGTGGATGCCATTTATAACGCTGAGCCCAATGACCACTGTGTATATCTGGATGTGAAACAACATCTGGCTAACAAACGTCAGGGTACGCATAAATCACTGGAGCGCGCCGAAATTAACCCCACTACCAAAAAGCTTAAACGCCAAAAGGGTACCGGTGGCGCCCGCGCAGGCTCTATGAAGTCTCCCCTGTTCATCGGTGGTGGCCGTGTATTCGGTCCCAAACCCCGCGATTATTCTTTCAAACTGAATAAAAAGGTAAAACGCCTGGCTCGTGTATCGGCTCTTACCTACAAAGCAAAGGATAACGCCATCACGGTGGTTGAGGATTTCAACTTCGAAGTTCCTAAAACGAAGAACTTCGTTGACCTGTTGAAGAACCTGAACCTGACCGATAAAAAAACACTGCTTGTAGTTCCTAACAGCAACAAGAACATATACCTGTCTGCCCGCAACATCGAAGGCGCTAGCGTGGTAAAAGCTGCTGATTTGAACACTTACGACATCCTGAACGCTAACAACCTTATCATAGCAGAAGGATCCGTTAAGGAAATCGAAAACATTTTAAGCTAAGAACCATGAACGCATTAATAAAACCCATCATCACTGAAAAATACACTGCCGAGGCGGACAAGTTCAACCGCTATGGATTTGTGGTAGATAAAAGGGCCAACAAACTGGAAATTAAAACCGCCGTTGAAAAAATGTATGGCGTTAACGTTGTAAAAGTGAACACCCAGCAATATGTTGGTAAAGTAAAAATGCGCAACACAACCCGCGGTATGGCCATCGGCCGTGTTAACCGTAACAAAAAAGCGGTGGTAACCCTAAAAGAAGGTGATAAAATAGATTTTTACGCAAGTATTTAATTAATTGTTGAGTTAAAGAATTGAAGGATTATAGATTGAATCAGTAAATCGGCAAATCAATAACTCAAAAAATCAATAACTGAAAAAATGGCACTGAAAAAATTAAGGCCTCTTACCCCCGGACAGCGTTTTAAGCTGGTAAGCGATTACGCAGAGATCACTGCAGGCAAACCTGAAAAGAGCCTGGTAAAATCGCATAAAAGGTCGGGCGGCCGTAACAACGACGGTAAAATGACCATGCGCTACATTGGCGGCGGTCACAAAAAGCAATACCGCGTGGTTGACTTTAAACGTGATAAAGACGATATCCCCGCAACTGTAAAAACCATCGAATACGATCCTAACCGTACTTCACGTATTGCGTTAGTGTTTTACAAAGATGGCGAGAAGCGTTACATTATTGCTCCCCAGGGTCTGCAGGTGGGTCAAACCATCATGAGCGGCAAAAAAGCCACTCCCGAGGTAGGTAACACCATGTTCCTGTCTGATGTTCCCCTGGGAACTATCATTCACAACATTGAGCTGCGTCCCGGCCAGGGCGCTGCCCTGGCCCGCAGCGCCGGCTCCTACGCGCAGCTGAACGCGCGCGAAGGCAAATACGCCGTACTGCGCATGCCCTCAGGCGAGGTTCGCATGATCCTGATCACCTGCAAAGCCACCATCGGCGCAGTTTCTAACCCCGATCATAACCTGGAGCTCCATGGTAAAGCCGGCCGCAAACGCTGGTTAGGCCGTCGCCCCCGCACTCGCCCTGTAGCGATGAACCCCGTAGATCACCCAATGGGTGGTGGCGAAGGTCGCGCATCCGGCGGTCACCCGCGCTCACGCAAAGGTGTTAAAGCAAAAGGATTGAAAACGCGTTATCCGAAGAAAGCCTCTAACAAACACATCATCGAGAGACGTAAAAAATAAATATTAACGTATAATGGTCGCGGGGTAAACACTCCCGATTTCAAAACAAAAAACAAATAAAATGGCAAGATCACTAAAAAAAGGACCCTTTATCGACCACAACCTGGCTGAGAAAGTTGAGAAAATGAATGGCGGCGGAAAAAAATCTGTTGTAAAAACATGGGCTCGCCGCTCAACTATTCCCCCCGAGTTCGTGGGACACACGTTCGCAGTGCATAACGGAGCTAAGTTCATCCCCGTTTATGTAACCGAAAACATGGTAGGACACAAATTAGGCGAGTTCGCCCCCACCCGTGTGTTTAAAGGTCACGCAGGACATAACAAAAAATAATATTAGATAACACATATCATGGGCAAAAGAAAAAGATTAGTAGCCGACGCTCGTAAAGAGGCTAAGAAAAGCACGTACTTTGCGAAGCTTAACAACTGTCCTACTTCACCGCGTAAAATGCGCATGGTGGCGGATCTGATCCGTGGCCAGGAAGTTTACAGGGCTCTCAATATACTCAAGTTCAACACCAAGCACCCCGCTAAACGCCTTGAGAAATTATTAACTTCTGCGATCTCTAACTTCGAGCAGAAGACCGGTGCGAAACCCGAAGAAAACAGTTTATTTGTTACCGAAGTGATGGTGGACAGCGCTCTTATGATGAAGCGCATGCTGCCTGCCCCGCAAGGCCGCGCTTACCGCTTAAGGAAGCGTTCTAACCACGTAACATTAGTAATAGGTTCAAAAAATTCAACAAAATAAAATGGGACAAAAAGCAAATCCGATTGGCATTCGTTTAGGTATCATCAAGGGTTGGGACTCTAACTGGTTTGGTGGAAATGATTATTCTGAGAAACTGGTAGAAGACCAGAACCTGCGTAAATATTTAAAGGCCCGCTTGCCCAAAGGCAGCATTTCAAAGATCGTGATCGAGCGCACCCTGAAGCTCATTACAGTTACTATCCACACGGCACGTCCCGGTATCATCATCGGTAAAGGCGGCAAAGAGGTGGATAAACTGAAAGAGGAGCTGAAGAAAGTTACCCGCAAAGAAATTCAGATCAACATATTCGAGATCAAACGCCCCGAACTGGACGCGCGTTTGGTTGCAGACAGCATTGCCCGCCAGATCGAAGGCCGTATCTCTTACAGGAGAGCAGCTAAGATGTCTATCGGCTCTACCATGCGTATGGGCGCCGAGGGTATTAAAATTAAAATTTCCGGTCGTTTGGCCGGTGCAGAGATTGCCCGCTCTGAGTGGTATAAAGAAGGACGTACTCCGTTACATACGTACCGCGCCGACATCGATTACGCTGTTGGTGAAGCTTTAACCTCTTACGGTTTGATCGGTGTTAAGGTTTGGATCTGTAAAGGAGAGATCTACGGCAAACGTGATCTGTCTCCGAACATCGGCATGGGCAAAGACAAAAAACAACGCGGCGAGAAAGAAGGCGGGGCACCCCAGCCTAAATTCGGCGGCCGTGGCGGTAAGAAAAGAAGGGAAGACGGAGAGTAAAAACTCCGGATCCGGATAGAAAATTGATAAATAACAAAATTGTAAATTAAAGATGTTACAACCGAAAAGAACGAAATTCAGGAAGATGCACAAGATGAAGATGAAGGGCAACGCCAAGCGTGGCGACACCTTAGCCTTCGGATCTTTTGGCATCAAGGCACAGGAAGAGTGCTGGGTAACTGCCCGCCAGATCGAGGCAGCCCGTGTGGCCATCACCCGCTTTATGAAGCGCGAGGGCCAGGTGTGGATCCGCATTTTCCCCGATAAGCCTATCACTAAAAAGCCTGCCGAGGTAAGGATGGGTAAAGGTAAAGGTAACCCCGAGCTATGGGTTGCTCCGGTTAAAGCCGGCCGCATCCTGTTCGAAGCCGAAGGCGTTCCGATGGCAACCGCTAAAGAAGCACTGCGCCTCGCCGCTCAGAAACTTCCGGTAACCACCAAGTTCATTGTACGTAACGATTATCACGAAGAAAAAACTGCTTAATTAAAATGAAACAGAAAGACATTGAAGCCCTTTCGATCCAGGAATTGAAAGAAAAGCTACACGACGAGAAAGGCAATCTGGAGAAGATGCGCGTTAATCATAAGATCTCTCCCGTAGAAAACCCTATGACTATCCGTCAATCACGTAAGCTGGTGGCCCGCTTAAGCACCGAGCTTACCAAAAAAGGCAAAGCTTCAAAATAAAAAAGCATTAATTGAAAATGGAAAATACAGCAACAGAAATTAAAAGAAACTTCCGTAAAGAAAAAGTCGGAGTGGTTACCAGCAACAAGATGACCAAGTCGATCGTAGTTGCGGTTGAGCGTAAGGTAAAACACCCCAAATACGGAAAGTTTTTGAACAAGACCTCGAAATTTGTAGCGCACGACGAGAAAGACGAGTGCAACATCGGGGACACCGTTCGCATCATGGAAACCCGCCCTTTGAGCAAAACAAAATGCTGGCGCCTGGTGGAAATCATAGAGAGAGCTAAGTAACAATTATAGAATTAAAGAGTTGTTGAGTTATTGAATCAACAAATCAATAACTCTGCAAATCAACAACTGAAAATAAAATGATACAGAACGAATCGAGATTAACAGTAGCAGATAACAGCGGCGCCAAAGAAGTGCTCGTTATCCGTATCCTGGGCGGTACCAAAAGGCGCTACGCTTCAGTAGGCGATAAAATCGTGGTAACCGTTAAACATGCTTTACCCTCGGGTAACGTGAAAAAAGGAACCGTTTCCAAAGCCGTGGTGGTTCGCACCGCTAAGGAGATCCGCCGCGCCGATGGCTCTTACATCCGCTTTGACGATAATGCCTGCGTGTTGATCAACGCTACTGACGAACTGCGCGGCACCCGTATCTTCGGACCCGTGGCCCGCGAGTTACGCGAGAAACAATTCAGCAAGATCATCTCATTGGCACCCGAAGTGCTGTAATTATATATTGAAATGGAAAAGAAAGTAAAATTCAAATTAAAAAAAGGCGACCTGGTTCGCGTGATCTCCGGAGAGTCTAAAGGCCAGGAAGGCAAGATCATCAGCATCGATACCAAAAAGCACCGCGTGCTGGTGGAAGGCGTTAACATGTATCTAAGCACAGCAAGCCCAGCGCTAAAAACACTAATGGTGGCATCGTAAAGCAGGAAGGCTCTATCCATATCTCCAACCTGATGTTCGTAGAGAACGGCAAAACCGTACGTTTGGGCCGCTCTGTAGATGAAAAAACAGGTAAATCAGTTCGTATTTCTAAAGCAACAAAAGAGGCAGTAAAATAAAATGGCAACAGGATATCAACCCAGGCTTAAAACAAGGTACAAAGCAGAAGTAGTACCGGCCCTGAAAAACAAATTCAATTTCAGCTCGGTAATGCAAGTTCCGAAATTGGAAAAAATATGCATAAACCAAGGTGTTGGCGACGCAGTTTCTGACAAGAAGCTGATCGAAAGCGCCGTAAAGGAGATGACCATGATCACCGGCCAGAAGGCTGTGGCCACCTACTCCAAAAAAGATATTTCAAACTTTAAGCTTCGTAAGGGCGTGGCTATCGGCGTGCGTGTAACGCTGCGTGGCAATACCATGTACGAATTCCTGGATCGTTTGATCTCTGCGAGCCTGCCCCGTATCCGCGATTTCAAAGGCATTAGCCCAAAAGGCTTTGATGGCCGCGGAAACTACACCCTGGGCATCCCCGAGCAGATCATCTTCCCCGAGATCGATATCGATAAAGTAACCAAGATGAACGGTATGGACATCACCTTCGTTACTACGGCCAAGAACAACGATGAGGCAAAAGCATTATTAACTGAGTTCGGATTTCCGTTCAAAAAATAAATAGGAGCAAATAATGGCAAAAGAATCAATGAAGGCCCGCGAGGTCAAAAGAAAACACCTGGCAGACAAATATGCAGCCAAGCGCGAACAACTGAAGGCAGAAGGTAAATGGGATGAGCTGCAAAAGCTTCCCCGCTCCTCTTCGCCTGTAAGACAGCGCAACCGCTGCAAACTAACAGGTCGCCCGCGCGGTTACATGCGTACGTTTGGTATCAGCCGCGTAACATTCCGCGAAATGGCACTTTTCGGACTGATCCCGGGTGTTACTAAATGCAGCTGGTGAAAAAAAGAAAAAGAGACAATATTGTTTAACGTATAATTGTTCTGCCTGGCGGAACAACATACTAAAACTAAAAAAATGACAGATACCATATCAGATTACCTTACCCGCGTAAGGAACGCTATCAAAGCAAATCACAGGGTTGTTGAGATCCCCTCTTCCAACCTGAAAAAAGAGATCACCAAGATCCTTTTCGAAAAAGGCTATATCCTTAACTACAAGTTTGAAACAACGGAAAACCACCAGGGCCTGATAAAGATCGCCCTGAAATACCATCCCGTTACCAAGCAGTCGGCCATCCGCCAGCTGCTGCGCGTGTCGAGGCCGGGTTTACGTAAGTACAGCGGCGTGCAAACCATGCCCCGCGTAATGAACGGACTGGGCGTTGCCATCGTGTCAACTTCAAAAGGAGTGATGACCGATAAAGAGGCCAAGAAACAGAATGTTGGTGGCGAAGTACTTTGTTATATTTATTAATTCCGGAGGAAACAAATCATGAGCCGAATAGGAAATTTAGCGATACCGGTGCCCCAGGGCGTTGAGATCAAGATAGAAAAAAACAATGTGACCGTAAAAGGTAAAAAAGGAACGCTGAGCGCTTCTTTTGACCCGGACCTGACCATCAAGAACGAGAACGGGGAACTGCTGGTTGCCCGTCCTACCGAGCAAAAGCGTCACAAAGCCCTGCACGGGCTTACCCGCGCACTGCTTGCCAATATGGTAAAAGGTGTTTCTGACGGTTATAAAACCGAGCAGGAACTGGTAGGTGTAGGTTACCGCGCCAGCAACAAGGGCCAGATCCTTGAACTGAGCTTAGGTTACTCGCACAACGTAATGTTTGAGCTGCCTGCCGAAGTTAAAGTAACCACCGCTACCGAAAAAGGCCAGAACCCCAAGATCATCCTGGAGTGCTGCGACAAGCAATTGATAGGTATGGTGGCTGCCAAGATCCGCTCGCTGCGCAAGCCTGAGCCGTACAAAGGAAAAGGTATCAAGTTTACAGGCGAGATACTGCGCCGCAAAGCAGGTAAATCTGCCAGCAAATCTTAATAAATTATAAAAATGGGAGTTCTGCCAAGACGGAGCTCATAAAATAAAGAAACAATGTCACTGAACAAAGAACAAAGAAGAAACCGCATCCAGAACAGGATCCGTAAAAAAATATCGGGAACTGCTACACATCCGCGCCTGGCGATATTCCGCAGCAACCTGAGCATTTATGCCCAGGTTATTGACGATCGCAGCGGCAAAACGCTGGTGTCTGCCAGCTCAATGGAAAAAGAGATCAAATCGGCCAAAGCGCCCAAAGCTGAGATCAGCCGCATGGTAGGAAAAGCCATCGCTGCCAAAGCAAAAGCCGCCGGCATTGAAACCGTAGTATTTGACCGTGGCGGTTACCTGTATCACGGCCGCGTGAAAGCGCTGGCTGAAGGTGCACGCGAAGGTGGTTTAAAATTCTAATTATCATAAAACAGCATAAAGAAATGTCAAAAGAAGTTGTAAAAAGAGTTAAGTCGGCCGAGATCGAGTTAAAAGACAGGCTGGTTGCCGTGAACCGCGTTACCAAGGTTACCAAGGGTGGCCGCCACTTCAGCTTTGCAGCCATCGTGGTTGTAGGAAATGAAAAAGGCGTGGTAGGTTTCGGTTTAGGCAAAGCCAACGAGGTTACCGATGCGATCAGCAAAGGGATCGACGATGCGAAAAAGAACCTGGTGAAGGTTTCTATGTTCAGCACTACTGTTCCGCACGAAGAGAACGGTAAGTTCGGCGGCTCTCGCGTGTTCCTGAAGCCCGCAGCGCCCGGTACCGGTGTAATTGCCGGTGGTGCGATGCGCGCCGTGCTGGAGAGCGTGGGCATCAAAGACGTACTCGCAAAATCCAAAGGAAGCTCTAACCCCCACAACGTGGTAAAAGCAACCCTGGATGCCCTGATGAAAATGCGTGATCCTATCACCGTTGCACAGCAACGCGGTATATCACTGGATAAAGTGTTTAACGGTTAACAGATAAGCCATGAGCAAAGTTAAAATCACACAAATAAAGAGCGCCAGCGGCCAAACCGCCCGCCAACGTAAGAACCTGGAAGCATTAGGTATCAAAAAAATGCACAACCCGGTTGAACAGACAATGACTCCCCAGATCAAAGGGATGATCGCCAAAGTAGCTCACTTAGTAAAAGTTGAAAATATTTAAGATAACAAGAGATGAATTTGAACGAATTAAAACCTGCAAAAGGTTCAGTAAGGAATAACTACCGTCGCGGCCGCGGACAAGGCTCGGGCGGAGGCGGAACTGCCACGCGTGGTCACAAAGGTGCCCAGTCGCGCAGCGGCTATAGCCGCAAGCGCGGTTTCGAAGGCGGACAAATGCCTTTACAGCGCCGTGTGCCCAAGTTCGGTTTTAAGAACATTAACCGCGTTGAGTACGTAAGCGTTAACCTGGACGCCATCCAGAAGCTGATCGAAGGAAAGAAAGTTACCGAGATCACTCCCGAAGTATTAATGAAAAACGGACTGGCCTCCAAAACAGATCTGATCAAGATCCTGGGCCGCGGCGAACTGAAAGCCAAAATCGACGTTAAAGCACACGCTTTCTCAGCTACAGCTAAAACAGCTATAGAAGCGAAAGGCGGTTCTGTAACTACATTGTAATTATGAAAAAATTCATTGCAACCATACAAAACATCTGGCGGATCGAGGAGCTGAAGCAGCGCATACTGCTCACGCTCGGTCTTATCCTGATCTACCGTTTGGGTTCTTACGTGGTGCTGCCCGGCGTTGACGCGCAGGTATTGGCAGAGGCCCATAAGAACGTAAACAAGGAAGGGATCCTGGCCCTGATCAACATCTTTGCGGGTGGCGCCTTCAGCCGTGCCTCTATCTTCGGCCTGGGTATCATGCCTTACATCACCGCTTCTATCATCATCCAGCTTTTGGGTATGGCCGTGCCTTACTTCCAAAAGATGCAAAAAGAGGGTGAAAGCGGCCGTAAAAAGATCAACCAGTACACCCGCTTCCTTACTGTAGCTGTTACTGCCGTTCAGGCTCCCGGCTACATCGCCACCCAGATCACCAATTTTGCGGGCGTTGTTCCCAATGCAGGCACTTTCTGGTATATCCAAAGCATCCTGATCCTGGTAACCGGCACCATTTTCGTGATGTGGCTGGGCGAAAAGATCACAGACCGCGGTATCGGCAACGGTATCTCCCTGCTCATCATGATCGGTATCATTGCCCGCCTGCCCTTTGCTTTTGGCAGCGAGCTGCTGAGCCGCATGGAGTCGCAAGGCGGCGGACTTATCATGTTCCTGCTGGAGCTGGTGTTCCTGATCGCTGTTATCATCTCTTGTATCCTGCTGGTTCAGGGCACACGCCGCATACCGGTGCAGTTTGCCAAGAAGATCGTAGGTAATAAGCAATATGGCGGGGTGCGCCAGTACGTTCCTTTAAAAGTGAACGCTGCCGGTGTAATGCCCATCATCTTTGCCCAGGCTATCATGTTCATCCCCGCAGCCATAGCCCAAATGGGCGGAGGCAAAGCGGGAGGAGTTCTGACCACCTTTACCAACCACTTCAGCTTCTGGTACAATATGGTGTTTGCCATCCTGATCATCCTTTTCACTTATTTCTATACCGCTATCATGATCAATCCCAATCAGTTGGCTGATGACATGAAGCGTAATGGCGGCTTTATCCCAGGTGTTAAGCCCGGTAAGAGCACTGCTGCCTTTATAGACCAGGTTATGTCGCGCATCACCCTGCCGGGTTCTATTTTCCTGGCGCTGGTAGCTGTTATGCCTGCTTTTGCGATGCGTATGGGTATCACCAACGAGTTTGCCAACTTCTACGGAGGCACCTCGCTGCTGATCCTCGTGGGTGTGGTACTGGATACATTACAACAAATTGAAAGTTATTTGTTGAACCGCCATTACGACGGTTTAATGAAGAGCGGAAGAATAAAAGGAAGGGCTCCGGCCATGCAGGTTCAAAGCTAAACAAAGGGAAGAAAAAAAGGAATGGCAAAGCAATTAGCTATAGAACAGGACGGAACCATCATCGAAGCGTTGAGTAACGCGATGTTTCGTGTGCAATTAGAGAATGGACACATCATTGTGGCCCATATCTCGGGCAAAATGCGCATGCACTACATCAAAATACTTGTGGGCGATAAGGTAAAATTGCAGATGTCGCCCTACGATCTGTCAAAAGGAAGAATTACATTACGTTATAAATAAAAATAGAGTGAAACCCGGCCTGACGGGTTCCATTTGGCAAAAACATAAAAGAACCGACAAATGAAAGTTAGAGCTTCAATCAAAAAACGCAGTGCCGATTGCAAAATCGTTCGCCGTAAGGGTAAATTGTACATTATCAACAAAAAGAACCCTAAATTTAAACAACGTCAGAAATAGTGAAAACCCGGGAACTGGAAATGATCCAGGCTTTCACTATTCGATTCGGCCTTAAAAAACATATAAAACGAATCAAATAAATTAGTAATTTTGCAAACTTTTAAATAAAGTAAAAAAATGGCAAGGATAGCAGGTATTGATCTACCAAAAAACAAAAGAGGGGAAATAGGCTTGACCTATGTTTTCGGCATTGGCCGTAGCAGGGCTCAGAGGATCCTCACCGAATGCGGCATCGATCTCAACAAAAAAGTAAACGAATGGTCTGATGCTGAGCAAAATGCCATCCGTAAAGTGATCAACGAAGGCTTCAAGGTGGAGGGTGCCCTCCGTTCTGAGGTTCAGCTGAACATCAAGCGTTTAACCGATATCGGTACCTATCGTGGCTCACGTCACCGTAATGGCTTACCGGTACGCGGCCAGCGCACCAAGACCAACGCCCGTACGCGTAAGGGTCGTCGTAAGACCATTGCCAACAAGAAAATGGCTACGAAATAATAATTGAGTAATAAGTAATATTAAAATAAAAGATGGCAAAGCAACAGGATCAGAAAGGCGGAGCAGGCTCCTCAGCTAAAGCAGCGGCTAAGAAGCGCGTAGTAAAAGTAGAGGCAGTGGGCGAAGCTCACATCAACGCAACTTTCAACAATATCATTATCTCTCTAACCAATACCAGCGGACAGGTAATTTCCTGGTCCAGCGCCGGTAAGATGGGTTTCAAGGGCTCCAAGAAGAATACGCCCTATGCCGCCCAGATGGCCTCTTCCGATGCCGCAAAAGTGGCGATGGATGCAGGCGTGAAAAGAGTGGATGTATTTGTAAAAGGCCCCGGGG
>Ga0170475_106343138_pt1 | contig 15280 bp, 14 predicted proteins | sample Soicark_Litter_5_FD_111474 | JGI IMG/M metagenome (GOLD analysis project Ga0170475, IMG submission 111474) | Avena fatua rhizosphere microbial communities from Hopland, California, USA. Combined Assembly of 48 SPs | reverse complement strand
GTGAAAGGTATTGTGCGCGCCGATCTCAAACGCCGTCCGCAAACCAGCACGCCACCGGAAATCCGGCCGCTGGTCGGCGATCTGCGTGCGCTGTTGCATGAATTCGATATGGATCGCCGTGGAAAAGATATCTCGCCGCAACTGTGGACACCAGAAAAGCTTCGTACCATTCTGCATGAGGAACTGGCTGGCGATGAAGTATTGGTGGTGTCGAACCGCGAGCCTTACATTCATGTTCACACACCCAAAGGCATCGAGGTAAGACGTCCCGCCAGCGGTCTTGTCACTGCGGTCGAACCAGTGATGCGCGCCTGCTCCGGCACCTGGATTGCGCATGGCGCCGGCTCTGCCGATCACGAGACTGTTGATCGCGCGGATCGGGTGCAGGTGCCGCCTTCCCGCCCCGGCTACACGTTGCGTCGCGTCTGGTTGACCGCGCAGGAAGAGCAAGGCTATTACTATGGATTTGCCAATGAAGGATTGTGGCCGCTATGCCATATTGCGCATGTGCGTCCGGTCTTTCGTTCGTCCGACTGGGAGCAATACGTGGCGGTCAATCGGCGCTTTGCCGATGCGGTGATCCAGGAGGCGCGCACCGAGAACCCGGTGGTGCTGGTGCAGGATTACCATTTCGCGCTGCTGCCGCGCATGGTGCGTGAACGCATGCCGAAGGCGACCATTATCACGTTCTGGCATATTCCATGGCCGAATCCGGAATCGTTCGGCATTTGTCCATGGCGCGAAGAACTTCTGGAAGGGCTGCTCGGCAGCACCATTCTCGGGTTTCATACACCATTTCATTGCAAGAACTTTCTCGAAACAGTCGATCGCTATCTGGAGACGCGCATCGAACACGAAGCGTCGACCATTTCCTACGGCGGCGAGCTGACGCAAGTCCAGAATTATCCGATTTCGATTGCATGGCCGGAACACGCCGAGCAGGCCAGTGTGGCTGAATGTCGTGTATCGACGCGCAATGAACTGGGTTTGCCGATGGAGCAATTGCTGGCGCTCGGCGTAGATCGTCTCGATTACACGAAAGGCATCATTGAGCGCTTTCAGGCGGTGGAGCGGATGCTTGAATTGCAACCGTCACTGGTCGGCCGCTTTACACTGGTGCAAATTGCGGCGCCGAGCCGCTCCTCCCTTGACGAATACCAGAACTTCGATGCGCGCGTGCGGACCCTATCGCAACGCATCAACAAGCGCTTTTCAAACGGTCGATATGAACCCATCCTGCTTAAGACCGAACACCACGATGTGGATCAGCTCAATCGCTATTACCGCGCGGCCGACGTATGCTTGGTAACCAGTCTGCATGATGGGATGAATCTGGTTGCCAAGGAATTCATCGCAGCACGCGATGACGAGCGCGGTGTGCTGGTACTCAGTCAGTTTACGGGCGCTTCACGGGAACTCCATGAAGCACTCATAGTCAATCCGTACCATATCGAGCAGAGTGCCGAAGCGCTCTATCGGGCATTGACAATGCCGGTGGCCGAACAACGCGAACGCATGCGCAGCATGCGTTCGCTGGTTAAGGATTTCAATGTCTATCGCTGGGCCGGTTTAATGTTGCTGGACGCTGCGCGGTTACGCAAGCGCGAGCGGGTGATGACAAAAATCAGGTCGCACAGTCGAACTTCTCTACGTCGCGTCGTGTAAATCTGGTGGTTAGTCAAATTTAATCAACGAGAAAGAAATCATTCGCTTGCGAAACAGTGTCGGTTTGCAAGCGGATACTCCCACAGCGAAGCTGCCAAGCGGGAAAAGATGGGTTTATGTCCGACGATTCAGCTTGATCGTTTACTAGCTAGAGAGCCGGAAAAATGCACATTCGTCCTTGCTCAACACTTCAATAACTGCCGATCCAGGTTGACAAAACTGCCCATGACATTTCTCTTTACTGAATCCGGTTTTCAGCGCTTGAATGAAATCATCACACCGGGCGTTTTGTGTGTATTCGATTTTGATGGCACCTTGGCGCCGATCGCGACGCAGCATCAGGAGGCGCGGTTGCCAGCCGACATTCTGGATAAGCTTTTGCAATTGTCGATGTTCGTACAGGTCGGCATCATTACCGGGCGCTCGCTCGATGATATTCGCAAGCGCCTTGGCTTCACGCCGCATTTTGTGATTGGCAATCACGGCTTGGAAGGCCTGCCTGGATGGGATAAATTCAACGAAAGTCATGAAGCCTTGAGCCAGACTTGGGCCGAGGAAATATACGCCGCGTTGCAACAGGATGCGACATTCGATCCCCGCATTTCCCTTGAAAACAAGCGCTATTCTTTGTCCGTGCATTATCGGCATGTGCGTGATCCCGCGCGGACAGAGCGACAACTGTTCGCGCTGTTCGAGCGGCTAGTGCCGCGACCGCGCATCATGGCTGGAAAGTGCGTTTTCAATTTGCTGCCGCAAGACGCGGCCGACAAGGGAAGTGCGCTGGAACAGTTGATGCGCGAAACCGGCGCGCCAAGTGCGATTTATGTCGGTGACGACATCACCGATGAAGATGTATTCCGGCTGCAACGGCGCGACATATTGTCGGTACGTATCGAAAAAGAAGCATCAAGCAAAGCGGATTTTTTTCTGAACGACAGAATCGAAATTGCCCAGTTGCTTGACGAGTTGATTGCAAGGGCACGCAATCTTCAAGTCGAACAATCCCCGTCATGAGATGGCGCAAAACACGTTTGCGCCATCGTCCATTAAATACAAAAAGGTAAATGCATGTCTTCACTCGATCTTGGCCTGATCGGAAATTCCCGCACCAGTGCATTGATAGATAAAAATGCAGCCATCGTGTGGTGGTGCTATCCGGTTTTCGATAGCGATCCGATCTGCTGCACGCTGCTGCAAGACGGCAAGGAAGAATCGCCGTCCGGTCTGATCGATGTGCAATTCGAGGGCGCGAGGCTGACCGAGCAACGCTACCAGCGCAACTCGGCAATCTTGATCAGCCGCTTTGCGGATAACGACGGCAATGCGATTGAAATCGTCGATTTTGCACCCCGATTCAGAATGCACGGACGATTGTTTTCGCCATCAATGCTGGTTCGCATCGTGCGTCGCACGGCTGGTCGGCCGCGCATCGCGCTGCGCGTGCGTCCCACCGTCGATTACGGCAGGATGCGCGCCGAGGTGCGGTGCGGCACGCACCATGTTTCCTATGTGGGCGCATCGCAGGCAATGCGCCTGACGACCGATGCGTCGATTGCATCCATCATGGATGAACAACCGTTTTTTTTGCAGAACAGCGTCACCTTGCTGATGGGGCCGGATGAGACGGTAAACGGCGCGCCGCATGAAATAGGCCGTTCATTTTACGAACAGACTTTGGCGTATTGGCACAACTGGGTGCGCAATCTGGCAATACCCTTCGAGTGGCAGGAGATGGTCATCCGTTCCGCCATTACGCTCAAACTCAATGCGTTCGACGACACCGGTGCGATTATCGCGGCGGTTACCACCTCGATCCCGGAAGCGCCGCACAGCGGCCGCACCTGGGATTATCGCTACTGCTGGCTGCGTGACGCCTATTTTGTGGTTAGCGCATTGAACCGGCTCGGCGCGACCAGCACCATGGAGCGCTACCTCGATTACATCCTCAATATCATCGCCGATACGCGCGATGCGCCGATGCAACCGGTATACGGCATTCGCCGCGAGACGGCCTTGCACGAGAGGACCGCGCCAGCGCTTGCCGGCTACCGCAGCATGGGCCCGGTACGAGTCGGCAATCTCGCCTATCACCAAGTGCAGAATGACGTGTTCGGTGCCGCCGTCATGGCCAGTATGCATGCGTTTTTCGACATTCGCCTGGAACGTCCCGCCGACCATCACGTATTTGCCGATCTGGAGCGGCTTGGGGAGCAGGCGATACGCAACTATAACGTGCCGGACGCCGGCATCTGGGAACTGCGGGGCACGCGCCGTATCCATACTTTTTCCAGCATGATGTGCTGGGCCGCGTGTGATCGTCTGGCGGTAATCGCACACCAGATTGGACGTTCTGACCGGGCCGAAGTGTGGGCCACGCACGCGCACCGGATACATGCCGAAATTTGCGAAGCGGCATGGAATTCAAAGCTCAAGAGTTTCGTATCGACCTTTGGCGGCGATCAGCTCGACGCCAGTCTGCTGTTGATGGGCGAGTTCAAGTTTCTTGCAGTCGACGATCCGCGCTTTGTGAGCACGGTGCATACGATAGAAAAGCATTTGCGACGAGGCGACTTCCTGCTGCGCTATGATGAAGAAGACGATTTCGGACGGCCCGAAACGGCGTTCCTGGTGTGTACGTTGTGGTGGATTCTGGCGCTCGCGCAGATCGGCGAAAAAGAGCGTGCGCGCAATTTGTTCGAAAAGGTGCTGGCGCGGCGCAATCATCTCGGGTTGCTGGCCGAAGATGTCTCGCCCGAGACCGGAGAGTTATGGGGGAATTTCCCGCAGACATACAGTATGGTCGGATTGATTCAATGCGCGGCGCGTTTGAGTATTTCGTGGGATGAGGCTTATTAGGGCATCCTTGGCCGGTTACAATGGCGAGCCTCAATCAACCTGCCTCGAACCATGCCAGAATCCATCCGCCTAGCCAAACGCGTCGCCGAATTAGCTTCCTGTTCGCGTCGCGAAGCGGACCAATATATCGAAGGCGGCTGGGTCAAGGTCGATGGGCAAGTGACCGAAGAACCGGGTTTCCGGGTGCTGCCGCAGCACGCGATAGAACTCATGCCGGACGCCACTCTGGAGCCCATTGAACCCATCACCATCCTGCTGCACAAGCCCGCCGGCCATGATGCCAGCGCCAGCACACAGTTCGCAGAACAACGCATTACCGCCGATACCCGCGCCGCCACCGACGGATCCTGTATCCGTTTCCTGAAACGACACCTTGCGAACCTGACCATGACTGATGCGCTCGATGCCAGCGCGAGTGGTTTGATGGTCTTCACCCAAGACTGGCGCGTGGCGCGTAAATTGATCGATGATGCGGCAAAAATCGAACATGAATACATCGTCGAGGTAACAGGCGATCTGGTGCCCGATGGCCTCGCGCTGCTCAATCACGGCTTGAGCTTCAATGGCAAACCGCTACCTCCAATTAAAGTGAGCTGGCAAAACGAAACGCACTTGCGTTTCGCACTCAAGGGCGGGCAACCGGGCCAAATTGCGCATATGTGCAAAATGGTTGGATTGAAAAGAGTAGGCATGAAGCGGATGCGTATCGGACGTGTGCCGATGGCGGGGTTGCAGGTAGGACAGTGGCGGTATCTGCTTGGCTATGAGCGGTTTTAGCGCTGCTGACCGGGCAGCTTTACCATGCGTGAAAAACTAATTTCCTGGCGATATACTCTCGCAGGTTTGAACACATCCGCCATGGGTAGGTACACTGGGTGGTGCGCGTCTGGCTTGCCGACGTCAGGAACTGTTGCTTGTTTATCGAAAGGGCGCGGTCTCGCCGTTTGACGGCCTAGTGGCCGGGTTTGTGGTTTCGCTCTGGGTGCGGACAAGGGCCGATTTCCTCTGTATGGCTTCAAAACGCTCCCTTCCTGTACTGCCGGCGCGCCCTTGCTGAACCGGTACGCCCATATTCAATAGGGCCCCGAACTTGACCTTTCCTCCCGCCTCAATCAATGTTTGCAGGCGGATTTTTAGTTCATCGCTAATGTCCTGCCTTGCCATGGCCTTGCGCGCCAAGGAATCAATGTTTGCCCGTGCCCCGGGATTCAGTTGAAGAAGGTGCTGCTCGATAAGTGTCACCACCTTTTGTTTCACGGCTTCTGTACGCAGTTGGTGAAAATCTTGCAATAATTTCCCGAGCGCCGTCTCAATGCGCTGTTGATAATGATGGCTGGCGCGATAACCCGGTGGATTCTTTTTCAGTATCTCATCCAGACGTGTCAGCGACCGCAGCACGCAGGTGTCTTTGCCCGAGCGCGTAGCCGCAATTGCCAAGGCGGTCGGTGCGTCGGAATCCTGAATGAAGGGCGACGATGAACGGGATGATAAGAACCTTGTGTGGAACCCATCTGGATTTCTTATGCCCAGGAAGTCGCACAACGCATTGCTGCCATCGATGAGGACTGTCTGCAGCGCTGCGGTCTGCTTCTCCATATGGGCATTGAGTTTGGCCATGTCGCCGCAGAAGTGCTGTTCCATCGCTTTGACGTAACGATCGAGGTTGTTGCCGCAGGAGGCCAGTGTCGGTGCAGCCGACAGCTCACTGGAGGGCTGGCCAGCCGAACGTAAAGAAGCAAATAGATTGGTTTTCATATCGCATAGGTAAAGTTGAACACATGCTGCGGACAGGAGGTAAAAGTGGATGCAACAGCCCGCTTCGATACTATGAGTGCATCTCTTCAATCAAAGAGTTCCATTGCCGCATGTCATCCGGTTTATTTCATGGTTTCCCACGCGTTCATCTTTTGCTGCGATAGCATTGCACGATAGGAGCGTCCGCAAAGCCAGGATGCCATTGCGATGGAGGTGAAGAACAATTGCCCCACCGCCAGCCATAGCGCCGAATGCGACAGGATTGGTGCTATCACGCCTGCCACCAATGCACCCAGCATGGTCAACGTAAACGATTGGCATGACGCCACGATGCCGCGGATCGGGGGGAAAAGATCGAGCAGCATCAGCGTCGCTCCTGGCGCCACCATCGACATGCCGACCGTATAAAAAAACAGTGGAATGATCGACCATGGCAACGCCGGCGGAAAGAACGTATGGTAAAGAACGTTCGATGACGCTGCGGCAATCAGGAAAACAAACCCGATACGAACCTGCTTCGGAATCGAAATTTTCCCGGCCAGCCGGTTGGCGGCGAGGGCACCTAAAAAAATGCCGGAAACGGAAGGGATGAATAACCAGCCGAATTGACTGGGGCCCAGCTTGAGATGCTGCGTGACGAATACCGGCGCTGCCGACACATACAAAAACAAACCCGCAAAATTGAACGCAAGCGTGCCGGCTTTCAGGTGGAACAACGAGGAACGAAACACTTGCTTATAGCTCCTGGCGAGGAATTCCGGGCTGAACGCCTGGCGCTTTGATGGCGGGAGCGTTTCGGGCAAGCGCTTGTAGCAGAACCACAGCAACAGTGCCGTGTAGAAGAACAGGAATAGAAAGATCGAGCGCCAATCCAGCAGCTTGACGGTCCAGCCGCCAAGAACCGGCGCGATCGCCGGCGCGATCGAAAAAAGCATGGTCACCAGCGACAGCAAACGCTCGGCCGCCGGGCCGGAATACGCATCGCGAATAATGGCTCTGCCGATGACTACACCGGCCCCGGCTGATACGCCTTGCAGCATCCGAAACGCCCAAAGATATTCAACGCTGTGCGCAGCGGCGCAACCGAGTGTCGCCACCGCAAATACCGCCAGCGAACCCAGAATGATGTTGCGGCGTCCGAATGCATCGGATAGTGCGCCGTGCCACAGGATCATCACCGCAAACGAGAACATGTACGCAGTCAGCGTTTGTTGCACTTCGATCGCACTGGCATGCAACGATGCCTGTATGTTGGGAAAGGCGGGGAGGGAAGTGTCGATGGAAAACGGGCCGAGCATGGCAAGGCCGGCGAGCATGATGGCAAGCATGTTCATGCCAACCGCCGGCGGTGGTCCGGCATGCTTGGGCGGTACGATTTCAGGGGAGGATGGCATTATCAGCTTCTAGCGGACGTCTTGATACGTCTTGAATTTATATCAAATTTATCGAAGCATGGATTCTGCCACGCAAATCGGTATTGATCGTGTCGACATCGCCTTGCCGCTCACCTTGTATTGCTACCAAATTGGTATTATATTTTATATTCAAATTACCTTCTATTTTTGCGGAAATTTTTCGCAATGCATGCTTATCTGATTGATCCTTTCGCCCATCGTATTACCACTGTGGAGTATCGTGGTGATCAGCGAAAGATCCATTGCTGCCTTGATGCAATACATATCGACATGATGTTGTTGAATCGGGCTGGTGATGGAATGTATATCGACGATGATGGTTTCGCCAAGGACCCGACGCGGCAGGCCTATTTTTTATACTGGCAGGCGGATGGAAGGATGGGCGCGCAAGCGCATGTGGTTGCCGGCAAAGCCTTGGTCGTGGGAGCGTTGGTTGGCGGTATGCCCACTGTGCCCTCTATTGATATTGCGGAACTGGCGAGACGCGTCGTATGGGTTGATGCCGCACATGCAGTGGCAATTGCATCGCGCGCGTTACGCGATAATGGCCGACGCATCGGCCGAGAGGGGCGATAACGCTTTGATGCCATTCCGTTATGCTGATTTGCCGGAACCATTGTTACTGGCGTTACGCTGCATATTTCAACAATCGTTTTCGCAATAATTCCATGATTGCCCGGCGTGCGCCTTCCGGATCGGAGCGATACAGGGTTTTGGCTGTTTCCAGAAACATCTTTTCGGCATCGTCCCTGTCATTAGGCAAGTCGTTGTCTGTTATATGTTCTCTGTCTATCCAGCCATGCTGAAGTCCCAAGGCCTGTTCTATTGTGCGTGCAATATTGTTGCCAATATTCTTGCGCTTGCATTTTATATGGCTTAAATACCGGTCAGACAAGCCTATGCGTTCGGCAAACATCTTCAGCATGCCGCGCTCTGGCAAATGCGGATTTGCATCTCTGAATTTCTGGTACAGCGCCATGAAATTCTGGTGACGGATGTGGGCATTGTCTATCGGCATTTATTCTTCTCTTTCGTTACGGCTTGAAACGCGTCAACAGGCTCTCTATGTTAAGCATTATTGTCGGTCGAAGTGCTACCTATTGGCAATAATTTTCACGTATTTCCATGAAAAAAGCATTTTATGCGACTGAAATGGTAGTTATTCAAGGGGTGGCGCCAACTTGAAAAAGTGTTCGATCGAAGCAAGGATGCCTTGGAAAATTCATGGTGCGACGACATCTACCCTCGTGTATGTCTTCCGATGCCGGCCAACTAACTCTCGGCATCGCATTACCGCATTGGGAAATCCTCCGGAGAGAAAATCATGAATCGTGACATTTCCCTATCGACTGCGATGAAGTCGTGGCAATGGCCGCTTGCGGCAATTTCGCAAGAGTCGGTTGAAAAATTATTTGCCAAAATGCATGCGCTGTATGGAGCCAAATTCCTGGAGCAATGGGCGGGAATTGATATCGATGCAGTTCAGCGACAGTGGGGGATTGCGCTAGGAAAAATGACGCCTGAGCAAATCCGGCGCGGCACCCTCTTGATGGAGGCGTGCGATTTTCCGCCCACGTTGCCGCAATTCATCAAGCTATGCAAACCGGTATTGGACCCGCAAGCCGCCTATTTTGAAGCGGTTGCCGGTATCGCTGCTCGTGAGCAAGGAAAAAGGGGTGAGTGGTCGGACCCTGCCATCTATTGGGCGACGACCATCATTGGCGCGTTCGACTTGAAAACCCAGTCCTACGCGCAAATCCGACGCCGGTGGGAAAAGGCGTTAAGCGATGCGCAAACGCATCCGCACGCAAAGTCGATTCCAGCGCCGGATGTGCATTTGGAAGCGACGAATGCATCGGCGCCGCCGCACAAATGCCCACCTGAATTGACGGAGCTGGAGCAGGCGGCAAAGGCCGCTAGATCGGGCGGCAGCCAAGATGACCCCAAGCGATGGGCCAGGCGCATCCAGGAAAGAATTGCAAAAGGCGACAAGACAGTCAGCGAGCAGCAAGCCCGTGCCGCAAGGGATGCGCTGGGTTGAAAAAGCACAAATTTGCAGCTAAAACGCCTTGCAAATGCGCTACCAAATAAGTAGTATTTGATTTATACTGTATGCATATACAGTTGCTGTCATGAGCGAGTAAATGCCGTCCGGCGCGACAGAACTGCTTAAAGTAAAGGAGTGACTGGATTATGAGCACAATGAAATTCGAAATTCGTCCGGCTGCGAAGGAGCGTGCCAAGTTGCGTCTCGGTATTGCCGGCCCGGCCGGCAGCGGCAAAAGTTACACCGCTCTCTTGATCGCATCGGGTCTGGGTGGACGTATTGGCGTCATCGATACTGAGCATCGCAGTGCGCACTTGTACGCCGACTTGATAACGGGCGGTTTCGATGTGCTTGAGTTGCCGCCGCCGTTTTCTCCCGACAATTATGTCGCGGCGATTCATGCATTCGAGATGGCGGGCGTCGAGACCATCCTGATCGATAGCCTGTCGCATGCCTGGGCGGGGGAGGGGGGTGCGCTTGATATGCAAGGCAAGATCGCGGACAAGACCGGCAACTCGTGGTCGGCGTGGCGTTCGGTAACGCCGAAGCACAATGCATTGGTCGAAGCGATGTTGCAGAGTCCCTGCCACATCATCGCGACAATGCGCTCCAAAATGGATTATGTGCAAGATGGCGATAGCACCAAGGGCAAGGTCAAGAAAGTCGGCTTGGCACCGGTCATGCGCGATGGGATCGAGTATGAATTCACTATATTCATGGAAATGGACCAGGCCCACAATGGTTTCGTCGGCAAGGACCGCACGCGCTTGTTCGACAATCAGATCATTGAAAAACCCAATGCTGACATGGGCGGTCAACTGCTCGATTGGTTGAACAATGGCATTGAGCCGGCTACCGCGCCCGTGCTGCGAGAACAGCAAGTGGCGGCGTTTTCCGACAGTATCAACCAGGCGCAGACCATGGATGAGTTGAAGGAGGCCTATGTCGCAGCAGCAACAGTGTGCGACGTCTTGCATGATGAGCAAACGAAGCGCAATTTCAATCGGCTGACCAATATGCGCAAGCATGAACTGGAAACCGACATTTCCGCGGCGGTAAGCGGCGATGTGGCCATTGACCGCATCAATAATGCTCACGATGGCAGGCATGGACAGTGGGGAGCGGCATGAATATTTTCGAGGCGTTTGAAATCGTCGCAGAAATTCGTGCCCTCGGCGAACAATTGCGCGCCGAGCAGCCAGATCGGCAAGCCGTCGACGATACGCTCGATGGACTGGCATGGCCGCTTGATGAAAAGCTGGAATCGCTGGCCAAGTTGCGTCGCATGTTGGTGGGCACGCGCGATGCTCGGATCGAGCGCGCCGACAGCCTTTATGAGCAGGCTGGACGCGATGCCGTTGCGATTGACCGCTTGGAAGACTTGATTCAAGCACTGCTGCAGGCATCAGGACGGGATTGCGTGCAAACCGCCTTGTTCACGATTGCGTTGTACAAGAAAGCCGCAGTCGCGGCGGTCGATAATCCGGACGAACTTCCGCCAGCCTATCTCCGCCAGCCGCCGGTGCCGCCGCTGGCCCCCGACAAACGAGCGATTCTGGACGCGCTGAAAGCGGGCAGGCAGGTACCGGGCGCGCATCTTGAAGAAGGCGTACGCCTTTCCATAAAATGAATTTTTAGTGAAGGACAAACATCATGGCATCTGTGAATAAAGTCATTGTGGTCGGTTACCTGGGCCGCGATCCCGAAACGCGATATATGCCCAATGGCGATTGCGTCTGCCATATCAACGTCGCTACAAGCGAAAAATTGACGGATAAAGTCAGCGGCGAAAAAAAGGAGATAACCGAATGGCATCGCGTAGTGATGTTTCGCAAGCTCGGTGAAGTCGCGTCGCTCTATCTGAAGAAAGGCATGCAGGTGTATCTCGAAGGGCGCTTGCAAACCCGCAAATGGGCGGACAAGCAGGGGCACGATCGCTATACGACCGAAATAGTTGCGCAGAATATGCATATGCTGGGCAGCCGGCCGCATGATAGCGAGCACGACGAACACGGCGTCAACGATGGATCGGACGATCCGGTAGCATATGCCGACAGCAACGGCCATGCACGCGGGCCGCAACAAAATGTCCTGAAATACGCCGACGAAATTCCTTTTTGACCGCGTGCTATAGCATTTTGTAAATCAATGGTGGAGACGCCCCGTGCATCGTCGAACTTTCGATGCATGGGGCGCATTCCATTTTTATCGGTAATTCGCGCTATATATCTGAAAATACTAGCGACACATTGCCGTCGCTATCTTTATGGCGATGGTCACGAATCTAAAGGCGGTAGGAAATAAATTCTTATGACTCTGCTTCCGGGGTGCGTGAAGTAGTCTTGATGACCGTCACACGGCTGATGAAAAACTCGCCATCCACTACGGCTCGATGCGGCACACCGATAACGTTGAATCCCGGTCCGCCATCATCGAACCAGATTTGCGCCAGCGTATCGAATTCCGCCGGTTTCAAGCGCAGCATTTGCGCCGTAATGACGAACGTTGCACCATCTTTCTGTCTCTTCACAAAATCATCAATCGCGTCCATGCCTTTACCTTGTCGCTTAACTGGGGTCCTCAATCATAACGGTTTGTGACTGTTCAGCCTGAGTGATTAGTGTTTTCGCGAAATACGTACAAGCCAATGCACAATGCGGCACCGACCGCATATAGTATCCAGGTTTCCGAAATAACATATGGATACAGCATTAGTGCCACCCCAATCCACTTTGGCTTGGCAAGAGATGCCTTTTTCCCGTAGTGGTAGGCGGCAATGCCGACGATGCCGAACAGGATGGCGCCAAAAATATACGCCGGGCTCGGCAGTGTAAAACCAAGAGATTCAAGAGTCTTGAGTTGGTCCATGCAGATTCTCCTGTTCAGGTCGTGGAAATAAACCGTATCTTGAAATTCCTACCCTTGATATTACCGTTGCTCAGTCGTGCGAACGCCTGCTCGGCCACTCGGCGGTCGAGCGCCACATACGTCATGAACTCAAACACGTTGATTTTGCCGACATGTTCCTTGGCGAGGCCAGCATCACCGGTCAAAGCACCCAGCAGATCGCCCGGACGCAGCTTGTCCTTCTTGCCACCCATGATGCACAACGTCACCATCGGCGCCTGCAACGCCTCTCCTTGCGCGGCTTCGAACGATGCGAGGTCGAACCAGCGTACCGGCCCACCCTGATATTCCTCGATCAGCTTCACCCATTTCTTTTCATTTGGCGCGCACAGGCTGAGCGCCAAGCCCTTATCTTGACCGCGACCGGTGCGGCCGACACGATGGATATGCACTTCGGTATCTTTCGATACATCCACATTGATCACCGCGCCCAAAGTCTGGATATCGAGACCACGCGCGGCAACATCGGTAGCGATCAGTACCGAGCAACTCTGGTTGGCAAACAACACCAGAATTTCGTCGCGCTCGCGTTGTTCCAGTTCGCCGTACAGCGCCAGAGCGGAAAAGCCCTGCGCGCGCAATTCGTCCGCTAACTCGCGGCAATGGATTTTGGTATTGCAGAACGCAAGTGTCGATACCGGCTTGAAATGATTCAGCAAAGTCGCCACGGCCGCGTTGCGCTCGTCGTACCCGACTTCATAAAAACGCTGCTCGATCTGGCTGGCGTCATGCTGCGCCTCGACTTTGACTTCAGCTGGTTCGCGCAAAAATGGCGCACTCGCTTTGCGTATATCGTCCGGATAGGTTGCGGAAAACATAAGCGTCTGGCGGCGTGCCGGGCAGGCACTAACTATGCCGGCGATCTCCTCATAAAAACCCATGTCCACCATGCGATCAGCCTCGTCCAGCACCAGCGTCTGCACCTTGGAGAGGTCGATAGTGTTGCGGCCGATGTGATCGCGGATCCGTCCGGGTGTGCCGACGATGATGTGGGCGCCATGCTCCAGCGAGGCGATTTGCGGTCGCATCGGCGCACCACCGCACAACGTCAGCACCTTGATGTTGTCGGCAAAGCGCGCTAGCCGACGCAATTCATTCGATACTTGATCAGCCAATTCGCGGGTAGGGCAGAGCACCAATGCCTGAATTGCAAAGTAGGTAGGATTCAGCTTGTGCAGAATGCCGATGCCAAACGCGGCAGTTTTGCCGCTGCCGGTCTTGGCCTGTGCGATCAGATCGCGCCGCTCCAAAATCAGCGGCAAGCTTTGCGTCTGAATTGCGGTCATTTCGCGATAGCCGAGATTGTCGAGATTGGACAATAGTGCGGGCGACAACGCTAAAGTGGAAAAGGATGCTGTATTCATAATGATGATGCTGGTCACCAACCAGAAGGAGAGGACAGCTCAATGCCAATCTGAACCTATAGTGCGACATGAAATCGCGCCTTGGCGGGATAGCGTAGCCATGCGTTAGGAAAAGGACGTGCAGAAAGCAAAAAGCCCGGCTGCAAGAGCCAGGCTGAGTGCGTCATAATTGGTTGCGGGGACAGGATTTGAACCTGTGACCTTCGGGTTATGAGCCCGACGAGCTGCCAGACTGCTCCACCCCGCGTCTGAGGGAACGAATTGTACAGGCCATCGAATATTCGAGCAATTGTATTTAGAAGATTATTTTCGCGAGCTTCCAAATAAATGCATTGCCTTCATAAGTGACGTGCCATGATTGGCTTCCAAAACGGCCTTTGCATTAGCGTGCACGATGGTGGACCGGTATGATGCCAATCCCCCTAAAAAACATGACAGTTGAATCGCGTCTTTTCCCGTCTGGCAGAGAGCGCATTGTCAATCGTTGCTCTCGAACATGTTGCTCGTCGTTGTATGGCTCGCCATGCGGCCTGAAATGGGGGGGGCTGTGCTGATTGTTGTAATGATATGAATATAGATTGGCGCGAAAGCCGGAATAAAAAAAGCGCTCATCTGAGCGCTTTTTTTAATTACTGAATTTTCGCTTTGCTACGCAGTGCCTGCTGATAAGCCTGCAATTTCTTTTGCTGCAGAGATTCTGCGATTTGCGGCTTCACCTCTTCTAGTGTCGGCACCTTGGCGGCACGTACATCCTCCAGCTTGATCACGTGATAGCCGAATTGGGTTTTGACCGGTGCCTCGGTAACCTGACCTTTTTGCAATGCGACCATTGCATCGGAGAACGGTTTTACGAATGATGCGGGAGATGCCCAGTCGAGATCGCCGCCATTGGCTGCGGAACCCGGATCTTTCGATTGCTTGGCGAGGTCTTCAAATTTGGCGCCGCCTTTGAGTTTAGTGATGATGGCTTTCGCGTCGTCTTCCTTTTCAACCAGGATGTGGCGCGCGTGATATTCTTTGTCGCCAGCTTGCGCCTTGAACCTGTCGTATTCCGCTTTGACTTCTGCATCGCTGACCGGATGCTTCTTCAGATAATCTGTGACCAAGGCGCGAATCACGATCGATTGACGGGCGATTTCGATCTGATTTTTGACATCCGGGTTGGTGCCCAGCCCCAATTTGTCCGCTTCCTGGATCAGGATTTCACGGTTGACCAATTCTTCCTTGACCATCGCACGCAACTGCGGGGTATCCTGTTGGCCTTGAGCTGC
>Ga0170475_125195957_pt1 | contig 15290 bp, 15 predicted proteins | sample Soicark_Litter_5_FD_111474 | JGI IMG/M metagenome (GOLD analysis project Ga0170475, IMG submission 111474) | Avena fatua rhizosphere microbial communities from Hopland, California, USA. Combined Assembly of 48 SPs | reverse complement strand
TGGTCGAGAAAGGGCACTCGCGCCTCAAGACTGACGCCCATGCTCATCTTGTCCACACGCATCAGTAAAAGTTCGGGGAGCCGGAAGTTCAGGTCCACATAGCTCATCCAGGCCAGGCGTGATTTCTCCCAAGCTTGCCGCTGGAACTTTTCGTATAAGGGCCGCACCGCCTCCCAGGAACTCAGTCCGCGAAGTTCTTTCTTGAGCCGCGAAGAAAGAAGCAATTGCTTATGAGTCTCGGTGAACGTCTCCGAGCCGCTCCAGAAAATCGGTAAGCCCTTCGCCGCGCGGCTCAGCATCTCGTGACGGAAGCCGCGGCTACGCCCGGCGCCCCTTAGTCCGAGCGCACCCAAGGCGCTGAGTTGCGGAACACCTGGGAGATCAGCAAGACGCTGTAGTTGCAGCCGCTGCTTCCAATTCGGGTAGCCCCAAAAGAGTTCATCCGCACCCTCTCCAACCTGGCAGACGATCACTCCATGATCTCGGGCAAGTTTAGAAACGAAATAGACCGGAAAGCATACAGGATCAGCAATGGGTTCATCCTGCAATTCCACCATGCGAGGAAGGAACTCAAGCAGGCCCGCTTGGTCAAGCAGCAGTTCGTTGTGCTCAGCTCCTACGGTGCTAGCCATCCGACGCGCGTAGAGGAGTTCATTCTTGTAAGAGGTGTAGTTCCCGCCTTCGTAACCGATGGAGAAAGTGCGGACGGGTGAGGCTTCGCCTTCCGAAAAGAGTTGGGTATTAGTGCTTGAATCGATGCCGCCGGAAAGAAACACCCCGACTGGAACATCGCTCATCTTGCGAAGGCGCACTGCCGTACGGAGAGTGGAGAGGATGCGATCCGAGATCTCTTCTTCAGAGACTGACGTCAGAGGGTCGGTGTGGTCCAGCACGTCCCAGTACTTCTGCTCGCGCACGTCTCCATTAGCACTGACACGAAGCCACGTTCCGCAGGGCAGTTTTCGAATGCCTCGAAACAGAGTGTTAGGAGCGGGGGTCGTGAGGAACGAGAGATAGTGGTAGAACGACTCCTCGTCGAGAGAACGTTCCTGGTCGGGATCCAGTAAGAGCGACTTGATCTCGGAGGCGAAGGTTATGCGTCCGTTGTGGACGCTGTAACACAATGGCTTGATTCCGAGCCGATCGCGTACCAGCCAGAGCTGCTCTTTTCGAGCGTCCCAGAGCGCGAACGCGAACATACCTCGGAACCGCGAAAGGCATTCGATGCCCCACTCTTCGAAGGCGTGCAGTATGACTTCCGTGTCTGAATGGTCGGTCTTCCAGCGATGGCCGCCCAGCGACTCCAGTTCCGTGCGGACCTCGGCATGATTGTAGATTTCTCCGTTGAACGTGACCCACAGGGTGTCATCCTCATTCGACATCGGCTGAGAGGCAGCTTCGGAGAGGTCGACGATCGCAAGTCGCCGGTGCCCCAACCCAACCGTACCATTCCTTGAGACCCAAGTTCCGCAGCCGTCGGGACCGCGGTGGGCCATGGCGTCTCTCATCCTATTAATGTAGGAAGGGTTCACCCTGAACCTGGCCTTTTCGAAAACCAAAGCTCCTACGATTCCACACATGATGCTTACTTCTCCTTCAAGAGGTTACGGGCGATTTCAAGAGGTTAGTTATCCGATTCTTCCAAACAGACAAGATTTGCGGACACAGTAGTGAGGCGACTCTGACCCCCGACCTCAGATAGCGGGGCCATAGTCGCCGAGGCTCTTGGATGAGGCGATATAACCATTCCAGTCCGGTGCGTTGCATCCAAAGCGGGGCACGGCGTGTTAGCCCCGCTATGACATCGAAACTTCCGCCCACGCCCTGGACAACGGGCACAGTCAACCGAGCAAGAGTCTCATCTGCCCACAACTCTTTCCGAGGCGTGCTCATTCCGAGGAGCAGAATGTCTGCCCTGCTCGCATTGATCTGTTCTACGAGTGAATCCTTCTCGCTCTCACTGAAATAACCATCTCTGTACCCACCAATCTGCAAGCCGGGATACCGTCGGAGCAATTCGGCGACAGTCCGTGCGATCACGTCCGCATTCCCGCCAAGCAAGAAAATCCGGTATCCGCGCACAGAAGCAAGTTCGAGCATCGATTCCATCAGGTCGGTGCCATTCACACGTCCAGGCAAAGGGGTTCCTAACAGCTTTGCCGACCAAAGCACCGGCACTCCATCGGTGAGAAGTAGGTGCGCCCGCTCGACAGCGGCTCGCAGCCGCGCATCATTGCGGAATTGGGCGATCTTAAAAACGTTGATGAACACGACATGAGTGGAGATTCGCTGATCGATTCGTCGAGCCAATTCGGTCTGGGCCTGATCGAACGAGAGGCAGTCTACTGGACATCCGGCTACACGGATGCGGGCGTGCTTGGCATCGCTCAGAGGATCTGGGCCTTTATGGTAAGACATTGGGATAGGAAGGCCTTCGGGCTTAATAGCCGGTTCTTCGAAGGACGGTCGGAATAGTCAATAGCAAGAGCTTTGCATCGAGCGCAAGACTCCAGGTTTCGATATATGCAGAATCCAGCTTCATAGATGTCTCAAAGGCGGGACTGGTGCGTCCATAAATCTGCCACAATCCGGTAATGCCGGGGTGGACATCAAGCCGTCGCAGGTCTTCCAGCGAGTACTTCGCGCAATCATCGAGAGGATGCGGACGCGGACCGACCAGACTCATCTCACCTCTCAATACATTCAACAATTGCGGCAGTTCATCCAAGCCAGTCTTGCGCAGCCACCTACCAAAGCGGGTGATGCGGGGATCATCTTTCATTTTAAAGAAGGGGCCAGCCCTTTCGTTGCGGTTGCGCAAGGCTTCCTTCAGCAACTCGGCATCCGTGACCATCGTTCTGAATTTGTAGCAAGGGAAAGGTCGCCCCTTATAGCCAAGCCGAGGTGCGTTGTAAAAGGCGGGACCAGGAGAATCCAGCTTGATCAAGAAGGCAATGAGCATTATTGCTGGACTGAGTAAAACCAAAGCGATGGCCGACAGAAAGATATCTAAGGCTCTCTTGATCAGCACCCCTAACGCGGGGATCGGCTCACCATGCAAGGCCATGATGGTGAATTCGCCCGCGTTTTCGATTGACGCTTTCCACGCAAGCCCATCGTAAAGTTCGGGAACTACTTTGACATTGACATGATCCCGCCGTGCGGCAAGAGCGACTTTCTTCACGATCTCCCTTTCGGACGGGATCGTGATGAACACATCATCGATGAAATGAGCGCGAACTATCCGGTGTAGGTCCTCTATATCGCCCAGCATGCGGTCAGTTCGGTTGCTCGAGTTGCAGTCAAGAAATCCTTTGACCACATAGCCAAGATCTTTGTCGTCTTCGAAATATCTCGCCAAAGTCTGACCTACTTTGCCGGCCCCGACGATCAAAATGTTTCGGGTGCCGTGTCCTTCGGCTATGCGTGCGCGCACCAGCCTGCGTCTCACAACCCTCCATACAATCAGGGTGAACGTGATCAACGTAGCATCCATCCCGACCAGAAGGCGCGAAACACTCTTCGAGCCGGAAGTGAAGACGAAGAAACTCAGAAAAATGGTCGCAAGCAGCATCGCTTTCGCGATTGCAACACTCTCGTCGTAGGTAGACCTCCGCTTGCCGCTATAGAACCCTTGTGCATGCAACGAGAGAGTTATCAAGCCCATGTACGCCAGCAAAAAGGCTAAATATCCTCCGTGAAGAGGTTGGCTGTGAGCCGCGCCATGGTTGGACGACAGAAAATCTGCCCACACATAGAACAACAGCACGGAGTCGAGAACTACAAACACGATGTCGAAAATCAGATGGGCAAACGGAAACTGGGCGTTATTGCTGTCATACGAGCGCAAAAATGGCCGGGAACCCACAGAATCAAGTCCGGGGCGCCAGGTTTGCGAAACTGTTGTGTTCGCAGAAGAAGACATATTACTGCGGTCGAACGATCACGAGGTAACAGGACTTGCCCGTGGTATTTGCCTAATGACGGTAAATAGTTCCGTCACGCGATTTTTCGGTAAATTCTTTCGGGAACAGGAAATTCACGGTTGTTCAACACGGTTCCCAATAAACGTACGTTCACAGATTCAAGCTCGTGTTTTGCTTTTCGCGCGCTCTCGAGCCGTGCCGATCCTGCCTGCATCACCAGGACAACTCCGTGGGCGGTTTCGCCCAGTAAGCTGGCATCCCGAGACCCAAGAAAAGGCGGTGAATCGATCAGAATGAACTCGAACTCGTCACGCAGGCCGATCAGCCGAGGACGGAGCGCCTCCGGGGGAAGGATCAAGTTGGCACCTTCGCCGCCACTTCCTGCGGAGAGCAGACAGAAGCGCCGTCCATTGATGGGTTGCAGAAAATCATTGAACGAGTGGTTGTTCAACAGCGCGTCGCTCAACCCAGCCCTGTTCGGAAGTTCGAAGTACTGGTGCAGCACAGGAGAGCGAAGATTGCCATCGATGATGCAAACCGGAGCGGAGCAGCTCAAGAGTTCGGCTGCGCGTGCGCAGATTAGGGAACTGCCATGCATCTGCTCCAGATCTGCAAACACAACAACGTGCGCAACCTGTTGTGAGTTGATAAAAAGTTTCTGGACGAGCTTCAGTATCTCCTCATCGCGGCCATCTTTAATCTGATACGGCGCGACCGGATGCGGGGCGTAGGCCCGGCCGGAGACTCTGGCCGGCTCGGTGAGTCCGTCGGCTTCGCTTTCCAGCCTCCGCAATAGCTCAAAGTTCTTGCTCATTGCCACTTCCGTCTGGGGAGAGCGCTTGTGTATCCAAGACTGGGTTCATATAGACGCGGCGGGGAATGGCCGCGAGCATGGGCACACCAAGTGTCCGCTCTGCTTGATAAGGACTGTGGACATAAGGATCGAAATACTCAGAGAGCAGGCCGACGCCCAGACTGATGATCAACGCAACGATTAGGGCAATCAGAGGTGACTGAAGAGGCGACGAATCCGGGATTTCGGGACGCGAGGGCTGCTGGGCCACGCTGACATTTCCGATGCGACGCGCGTCGAGAGCTTGCGACACACGGTCTTCCTCGAGCTTGCGGGTATACAGAAGATAGTTCTCTTCCGCTGTCTTCGCGTCGCGCACCAGATCGGCCTGGTGCATCGCCTTATCGTTAAGGTCTTCGGCTCGTTGCTGAAATTGCGCAATACTTGCCTTAAGCGAGTTCGCCTTGGCGCTAAGACCGAATTGGTCAGTGCGGGCTTTCGCGATCTCACTCTCGATCCACTGGTGCGTCGGATCGCGATCGGTGGTCTCTTCACGAAGAGGGCGTTTCTGAGCGTCTTCCAGCGCCGCTTCGGTCTGCGCTATTTGCTTTTCGACCTCTTGAACTGGACGATAGGTCGGAACATATTTGGAGAGGAGCTCGGTTCGCTTCATTTGCAGGGTGAGTAACGTTGAACGCAGTTGTTGGATGAGGGCCGGATTATCCGAGGTGTGTAGCTGCGTTACCTGGCGTTCTGGGCTTGTCTTCACCTGGCGTTGAAGGTCGGCGATGCGATTCTGGCTTTCCTTCAAGGCGGCCTGCGTCTGCTGCAGATTCGAATCGAAAGCGGCCAAGTTCTGCAACATTTGATCACGTTCCTGCTGGGGTGCGGTGGAGCCGCCCTGTTGCGCAAATTCACTGACCCTCGCTTCGGCCTCTTCCAGACTTCGCCGGTACTGGTCGGCCTGCTGTTGCAAGAATTCTGTCTGGTGCTGTTCTTGATGCACGCGCACATGCTTTTGCAGATAGGCGTCCTGTAAGCTTTGCAAAATCTTTGCTGCCAGCGCTGGGTCGCTGGCATGGAATTTCACGGAGATCAGGTCGGTTTTCTTGACGGGCTCTATCTCGAGCCCTGAACGGATCCATTTTGCCGCGCGCTCGATGCGCAGATTCTCGCTACCTCGAGCGCCCTTGCCGTTCTGAAGATTGTTAGCGAGAACGACCTCACGAAGGACGTCGTCTCCGCGCAGCAGCTCAACTTCTGAGTTCAGCTGCCCCTCCGTGACCTCCCCACGATAAGCCGGCATGTTAGGAGAACTTGGAGCTGGACTGATCACAGGATCAACGCGCGCTTGTTGTACAAGAAAGCGCATCTCCGCGGTGTACTGATGGTGCCTGAAATGAGCAATGACAAACCCCAGCATGACCGCACAAAAGGCGAGTCCCATCAAACGCCGCCGCCGGAAGATCATAACCACGACATCGCGAGCAGCGTAGGCGGATGCGTACCGCGTACTGCCGGGCAACATCGGGGTAAGAATCTCAGATTGCATCGGCAATTCTTTCTACGGGATGGTTGCACCCAGTCCAGTATTCGGGATGAATTTTCGAATTTTGGACATTGTGTTCTGTGGAACGAAGATCATGTCTCCATTCTGGAGATGCACGTCCTCTCGTAGATCGCGATCGTTCAACATCTTTTTCACGTCCAGCAATTTGGCTTGGAGCCACCCGGAGGACACTTTTCGGTAGAGAACCACCTGCGAGTGTTTTGAACTCTCGTTGAAGCCACCCGCTATTGCGATTGCCTGGGTGAGAGTTGTATCTCCGCGCAGGTCGTACTTACCCGGTTTGTTGAGTTGTCCGTTTGCAATGAAGTAGGGCCTTTCAAAATCTTTCAAGATCACGGTGATCTCGGGGTTTGCAAGGGTCCGGGAATAAGCAGTTCGCACCTTTTGGATCAGCTCCGGAACACTCAACCCTTCCACATGCAGATCACCGACGTCTTTGAGGGTGATGAAGCCATCCGGTTGCACGGTGACGGTCTGATTAAACTCAGGGCTGAATGTGAACCCCAGATCCATGACATCGCTCTTCTGCACAAGATAGCGCGGGTAACGCTCTACCATCTGCGGCCCGGTTGCCATCTGCGGCCCGGGGGCTCGGGTCCCCGCAGTTGCCTGGACCTCGGACGGAACAGCATTCTGGGCTGCAAGAATGGCCGGGACACAGAGAAGGAATGCCTGGACTGCGAGCCACAAAATACGGTGCAGCCGTGCAATTCGGTATTGGGAAACCATCTTCATGCTTTGAAAGCTCTCGCTTGGCAAGTGGCGCGAGCCGGCTCAAGTCGAGCGGTGGAAGCGTCTACTTCGACCTGGAATGACCGCATGATGGAATCCACGGAAATCACGATCCGGACTTTGCCTTTGCGATGGAGCACTATCCCTTCGACTCCATCCATGGGGCCCGAGCATACTCTCACTCGTTTTCCCTTCGTCAGATAGGGATACGGCTCCGCGTTCCACAGCTCTGCAACCTTTTGCAAACGCTCGATCTCTTCGTTGGAGATAGCGGCTAGCGCACCATTGAAGCTCAGAAGGCAGAGCACGCCAGGGACTCGCTCAACCGCTCCTTTGTCGCGAGCAGCGATGCGAACGAAGATGTAACCCGAAAACAGCGGCAGATCCAAAGTCACTCTGCGGTCCTTCCATTGCCGCAACGACCTATAGAGTGGCAAATAATGTTCGATCGACCTCAGCTGAAACTGTTTTGCGACCGCCTTCTCATGCTTGGCGACCGTTGCGACGGCAAACCATTGGCTGACGCAGTCAGAACTCAAGAGTTGCGGGGTCGGCAGAGAGGCAACAACAGACTGGGTAGACATCTTTAACCTTATTATTAGGCGAAGGGCAAAGCTTCGCCCTCAAAACTACATTGTTTCTTTACTAAGTCTTTCTACTGCAACCAGAACGAATTGGAGATTAGAGGAGGTCAGTTACTAGCAGTAACTGTCAGGATTGACAGCGATCTGGTCCGAGATCCTCTACCCAATAGCTACCTGCACGTTTCTTTACTAGCGGCCACGTAGCTCCGCCCTCAAAACAACATTGCATATTTCTTAACATCTTCTACAGCAATCACTTACAACAAAAACGTCACAACTCAGTTAGTCCAGCTGCCTTCAAAATCCGCGCTGTCCCAAACGATCAGGTCGCGGGTGCATACCGAAAATCCGGTTTTATGGGATCCGTCTGAATCGACCCTTGTGACCCAACCGGAGGACACGATGTGGAGAGGAGGAGTGTCAGAACCCAATCGGGGCAACCGAACGACCAATTCGACGTCCGATCCTTTACTTGGACACTCCGAGGAGGTCACAAACAGGCCCTCTACGGAAACGTCTCTGGTTACTCCACTTTCGTCATGCGCCGCACCTCGTTTTGCTTCCTTCCAGGTAAAAAACACGGGAACATGAAGCGAAAACCTCGCACAGTGCCTGGTGTTCGCCACAGGCTTGCGAGTCGGCTTAGGACACCCTGCCACCATTGCCGGATAGTAAGTCGCATCGTGCCGACGCCACAAGAAATCAAAAGTACTTTCCGTCGGGTACCCACGGACTACGATGCCCGGTCTTTTTGTCGTGGTACGACCGGTAGGGAAGAACTTCCCAGGTTCCATGGGTCTTTGGAACACTCGAGTAGGGCCTTTCGAATCCATCCCCCTTACGCCTTCCCTCATGTGTGCACCTTCGAAATCTTTCCGCGCCCCTCGGAGCGCGCGCTTTTAACGCGTGTGAACGTTTAAACCGACAATGGCGTCGACCTCTACCGAAACGCCGTTCTGCAGTACTGGCCGAAACCGCCAATTTTCGAGCGCGGCGATGACGGCCTGCGTGACAGTGTTCTCGGCCGCTTCCAGTACCCGAAATCCATGCATGACACCTTCACGATCCATCTTGCATTGCAGAACAATGCTTGCGCCGTTCAAGTTTCGGGGAAGGTCGGTCGCTATCGGCTCAGGTGCGGTCAGCTCTTCGTTGAAACCTTCACTCTGTTTACTTGACGATGCGTATTCGAGCGTCGCCACACCCGCTGTCGTGTCCAGGTAAATCGTGTACACCTTGCTTCCGGGCAGGGCGCCGTAGCGATTGATTGCACCGCCGGATCGAGGAGTTGCAATGATAGTGACCCCCGGCTGTTTCCGCGGCCCGAGCGGCTTCCCGGGAGTCGGAGGTAACGCAGGCGATGCGGTCGCAAAGCTCGCGATCTGAACGGTGTTGCCTTTTATAGAGATTCCCGCATTCTGCTCGGCTCCGTCGCCAGATCCGCCTTGACCTGCGGTCGGTGAATTTCCGCGAACCGCGGACGATCGAGCGCCGCGATCATTTCCCTTGGCACCCGCGCCAGAACCTGGCAGAGAATTTACTGCTGCGCCAGTCCCGTCTCCCGAACTTGCCCCGGCGCCAGAACCTTCGCGGCCAGAGCCAGGAGAAGGCAACCCATCTGGCGAGAAACTTCCACCACCCAGGTTGGTCCTCTCAGGCAATCCGGCGTCTCGCCCTACGTCGGACGAGATCACATATCCAATCGCCACCGCCCCATCCGGAATTTGGTGTGCTGCTGCAGGAAGAGGAGAAGTAACCGGGTCAGGCTGTCCCAGAACCACACCCGATGCTGAGGACGCGCGCAGCAGATCACGCAGAGCACTTGGGGCGGCGCTGTTCTTGACATCGGCAGGCGCAACTTCAGAAGGCGGCACTGCAGCCGACATCTTGCGACGTGGCACCGGCGGCAAGACGAGTGGCGTCAAGTCACTCGGAATCGTTAGCCTGGCAAGATCCGTCGATTTTGAGAATGGAACCTCCACGGGGGGAGGAACCACTTGCGCGTGTAAGTCCGGCGTTTGCATTTGACGCAATCGATACGACATTGGTTCCGGAGCGGGAGCGATAGGGGCCTGGATCTCGGCAGGCCGGATCTGTGGTTGCTTAGACGCAGAGATCGATGGGGCTTCGCTTTCTGCGACTGCCACGAAGTTCGCTGGAGATGAGCTCCGACGCGGCAGATTGAGATGATCCACTTGCGCCACGATTTCGCTTTCGGAAGGAGCAGAGATTTTGATCTGTGGTCCCTCCCTGTGTAGCGCCCGTCCACCTCGAGACCAAGCGCCGCCCTCTTTCGCTCCACTGGCATCCTGAATAGTAGGGAACGCGCCGGAGTAATAGACGATGGTGGCATTCTCGGGAAATGCGGGCTCCACGTCGTGTGAATACGACGCCGGCAGAGCGCCCATTCGTACTATCCATACGAGAATGGAAGCATGCAGCAGTAGGGAACTGAAGGTGGACTTGGTTCCGCGATGCGCAAGGCTACATTCACCATCCCAACGTGGCTTGGAGCGGGAAAGCGCCGGCTTCAATGCACTTCGAAAGCTTTGCCATCGCGACTCCCATGGCACCAGTAGACGAGGACCGCGGATCATCATTGCCCTCCGTTGTTTCCATTCCGCCCGAAACTGATCTCGACACGGTCACCAATACACGTGCCGGTTTGATAGACAGTATGTGGCGGAAGTTCAAGGACGGTAGCCGCCTCCATCCTGACGGCAGCTAATCGCCATGGTCTTACGTTTTCCTCGGTGTGAACCACTTCGAATTGCTGGTCCAAGTAAACCAAGTCGAGGGGATAGCGCATTCCGAAGGTGTGTACCCCGTGACAAGGCACGATCCAAAGACCACGGCCCGAAGCAAGCGAGCCCGGCGGCGTCCCCATCAGGCCGACCAATCGTGAAAGGTGCGTGTCTGCGCGCCGCAAGTGGTTGGCCAGAAATGCCTGACGCGTTGTATTGAATGCAAAACCGTTGTCCATTTTGTCTCTCGTGCCGATCACGTTGTCTTCGACTTATTTCCGTACACAAATAGCCCGACCGCTATGACGACGGCGATCACCAGCAGCGAAATGGACCATTGCGTCATTTTTGTATCGCGGGCAGAAGGTTTCTCATTAACAGGATCAAAGCTGGTCCTAAGCTGATGAAGAACATGGATGGGAAAACAAAGAACACCAGCACAGGCACCATCTTGATGGTGGTCTTTGCCGCCTGTTCCTCAGCGCGCTGCCGTCTTTCCACGCGCAGAGAATCGGAGTGCACTCGCAAAGCTTGCGCAATGCTGGTACCGAAACGATCGGTCTGGACCAGAACTGCTACCAAAGCCCGCAAATCGTCCACACCGGTGCGTTGAGCAATATTGCGCAGAGCTTCCATACGCGGCTTTCCCGCGCGGATCTCGAGATTGAGCAAAATGAATTCATCGCATAGTTCGCGATGCACGTGCGTCAGCTCCTGAGAGACACGCTGGATGGCCTGGTCAATGCCAAGGCCCGCCTCAACGCAGATGATCGTGAGGTCGAGCGCATCGGGGAGCGAAAGCCGGATCTTTTGCTGCCGTGCTTTGATCTTCCGCTTCAAAATAAATCGCGGCACGATGTATCCGAGCAGCGGAAACGCGATCAGGAGTAAAGGAGACTTGATCCAAAGCCCGCTCAGGAAGACGAGTGCAAACGCGAACAATGCCAGCGCCACCCGGATTCCGAAATAGATCGCAAGATGACGGTCTTCGCGGTAACCGGCCTGCATCAGTAGAGCGCGCGTTTTGCTGACTTCGTTCGGCGACTTGGGAACCGCCTTACTCAATCGCTCCAATGCATTTTCGATGCGGTTCGGTCCTTCGTCGACGACCGCGGGCACGGGTTCATGGATGAGGGTGCGCAGCCGGTTAGAGAACGCCGACTGGGGCGCCCATATAGCCGTCCCCAAGCAGAAGATCCCGGTGCCGACAGTCAGAAACAATGCAAATGCAAACCAGAGAGCCATAATCACACCTTGATATCGATGATCTTTCGGATCGCAAAAAATCCCATCGTTTGCATGATGATCCCGGCGGCGATCAGCATGTGCCCGATCGGGTCGGTAAACAGGGGTGCAATGAAGGTTGGATTGACCACCTTCATAAGCACTACGAGAAGCGGCGGCAACGACATCAGGATGATCATGGTGAGGCGGCCCTGCGCGGTAAAGACCCGCACCTGACGCAAGATCTTGAAGCGCTCGCGGATGATGTAGGAGAGCTTGTCCATGATCTCGGCGAGATTGCCGCCGGTCTCACGCTGCATGCAGATCGCCGTCACGAAAAGTTTGACGTCGACGGTAGGGACGCGCTCCGCCAGGTTGAGCAGAGCGTCCCGCACCGGCATACCGAATTTCTGTTCTTCGAATGTTTTGCGGAATTCGCCGGAAAGTGGTTCGGCCAATTCGTTACCGATCAGCTCCAACGCCGTCGTGAAGGCGTGGCCGGCACGGACCGCGCGGGCGAGCAAGTCAATGGCTTCAGGAAACATTTTTTCAAAGCGACGGAACCGGCGCATCCGCTTGAATGAAACATAAATGTTAAGAACGAATGCACCTGCGACGGCAAAGATGCGGCAAATAGCACCTGTCGCGTGAACAGGATCCCGAGCAGGCCTGCAGTGGCCGCGAAGCAGGCAGATAGCAAAAGGAACTTTCCCGGCCGCATCGCAACTTCGGCCTGCGAAAGTTTTCTTTGGAGCCTGGAGGCACGGCCTGATCTTGCCAGCCAGCGATTGAGGGCGGGGATCTCAGATAACAGCTCGTCACGCAGTAGCTGCAGTTCCTCGGTCTCGCCGCGCGATGCAGCACTGTTTACCGCGATCAATCGTTCCCGAATGACGCGCGACTGGTCGTTGCGCTGGTCCCACGTCATCGCCAGGCCGAAAGTGGTCAGGGCGACGATCAGAAAAATCGCAATGCTCAGCAGCAACATAACTCCTCCTAAACCACCGTCTCGGTCTCGAACAGTCCCGGGCGCAGCCGGCAGCCCGCGGCGGAAAGCCTTTCTGCGAATTTAGGCCGGATGCCGGTCGCCTTGAAGCTGCCACGCACCTGCCCGGTCTCACTAAGGCCTTGGCGCTCGAATTTGAAGATCTCCTGCATCGAGACCGTTTCTCCTTCCATGCCTGCGATCTCCGAGATGCTGACCACCTTGCGGGTGCCATCGCTCATGCGCGCGATCTGGATCACCGCCTGGATCGCGGACGCTAACTGTTGCCGTACCGCTCTCTCGGGAATATTCAGATTGGCCATCGAGACCATGGTCTCCACGCGGGCCAGAGCATCGCGTGGAGTGTTGGCGTGCACGGTGGTCAGTGATCCCTCGTGACCGGTGTTCATGGCTTGCAACATGTCAAGCGCTTCTTCGCCGCGGACCTCGCCAACAACGATGCGGTCGGGCCGCATGCGCAGGCTGTTGATCACAAGTTCGCGCTGCCGGACTGCGCCTTTTCCCTCGATATTGGGAGGACGCGTCTCCAACCTGACCACGTGAACCTGCTTCAGTTGCAGTTCGGCAGCGTCCTCGATGGTCACGATCCGTTCCGTGTTGGGGATGTAGCCGGAGAGCACATTCAACAACGTGGTCTTGCCGGCGCCGGTGCCGCCTGAGATCAGGATGTTCAGCTTGCCTTTCACCATCGAAGACATGAGCTCGAGCATTGGCTCGGTGATCGAGTGATTGCTCATCAACTCGCGGGCGGTGAGCGGATCGCGACCGAAACGGCGTATGGAAAGGCATGGGCCATCGATAGCCAGTGGAGCGATGATCGCGTTGACGCGGGAACCGTCTGGCAGGCGCGCGTCCACCATGGGAGAGGATTCGTCGATGCGCCTACCGACGCGCGAGACGATGCGGTCGATGATCTGCAGCAGGTGTCCATCATCCTTGAACGAAAGATTCGTAGAAACCAGCTTGCCCGCGCGTTCGATGTAGACCTGATCGAAGCGGTTCACCAGGATGTCGGAGATGGTCGGGTCCTTGAGCAGAGTTTCCAGCGGACCCAGGCCGAAGATCTCGTCCAGGATCTCGCGCGCCATGCACTCGCGCTCGGTGAAGGTGAGCGGGATCGCCTCGCTCGACATGGAATTGCGCACAATGTTGAGCACTTCATCGCGCGCGGTCTGGCTGGGCGTGCGGCCCAGGCGCTCAAGATTCAACCGGTCGATGATCTTGCGGTGCAGGTCACTCTTTACTTGCTGATACGGTGTCGCTTCATGTGCAGCTGTCGCCATGATTTATGAACTCCTCAATAAAGACCATGCAGTCTTAGATCGAACGGCTTCTCGCGGTGTTAGCAACTCCACCAAACCCCCGAACGACCGTGCAATGTCGGTGTGGTTCACGTGCGCAACAGGGATCCCTCGCTCGATGGAATTTGCGATCAATGGGAACTGGTTCGGGATCTTCCACAGGATCTTGGAGTGCGTAGCCGCTTCCACGTCGGCATCGTCTAATCCTGCGATCTTTTTGTAGCGATTCACGACGATGCGGATCTTTTCGGGATTTCCTGTCTGGGTGATGAAGTCGCGGATCTTATTCGCACTCCAGAGCGAGGGCACATCCATGTGGGCGACAAGAAGAACATGGTCGGCGAGTTCGCACACCAGGCGCGTGGAAGAGTCGAGCCGGCTGGAGACATCGACCACTACGAAGCGATAAGCTCCCACGGTCACATCGAAGAGACGCGCCAACTCTGGACCGAATCCTTCGCCGGTGCCGGGCTCCTTCAGACCGGCGAGCAGTGAGATTCCAGTGCTGTGCCGTGTAATGAAGCTATCGAGCAGGGAAGAATCGAGGCGATTCAGGTTCTGTAACGCATCTGCCAGCGTGAAAGAGGGTTTCAAGTTCAGATGTAGCGCCGCGTGACCCAGTGATGCCATGTCCACCAGAGCCGTGTTTCCGTGTTTCGCTTGTAACGAAAGGGCGGTGTTGACTGCGATGGTGGTTGCGCCGCAGCCTCCTTTGGCATTCACTACCGCAATGATCTTTCCGCGCTCGCTTTGCTTGCGTGTCTTGCGACTGAGGTTGGAAAGTCGCAGGAATGCGTCCATCAGCGAGTTGACGCTCGCCGGACGCTCCAGGAATTCACGGCCACCCGCGCGCATAGCCTGCACGATCACCTGCGGCTGGCTCATCTCCCCGATGGCGACGATCGCACTGCGCGGAGCCTCAAGATGAAGTACCTCGATGGCCTTCACGGCCAGAGGCGCGCTCTCTTTAGGCACGTCGCAGATCACAACGTCCGGATCAAGTTCTTTCAGCTTTCTCGCGGTCGGGTCCGTTGCCGCCGCAGGATAGGAAGCTGCGGAATAGATGGTTCGGGCCACCGCAGTCCCGTCGACCATCATTTTCAGGATCGTCCGTTGCTCTTCATCGCTAGCGATGATTGCGACGCTCAACTCAGACATCAGTTCCTCTCTGCTGCAGCTTTACTGCGTTTGTACAAGCCGAACCGGGACCGCGTACGGACCGGTGTTGGAGTTGGGATCGCCTGCGCCGCCACCGCCGCCACCGTTGCGCGGACAGGCGATCGGTGTCACCAAATGGGCTTTCACATCGTTTCCTTGCATACCGTCCACGAATAATTCCATGAAGCCGATCACCGCAACTGTTTGTCCACTCTTCCCAGAAACAATAACGTTAGCGGGGTCGCAGTTGTC
>Ga0170475_104695292_pt1 | contig 15292 bp, 13 predicted proteins | sample Soicark_Litter_5_FD_111474 | JGI IMG/M metagenome (GOLD analysis project Ga0170475, IMG submission 111474) | Avena fatua rhizosphere microbial communities from Hopland, California, USA. Combined Assembly of 48 SPs | reverse complement strand
GGCCGCTGCGTATAAGGGTGGGCCGATCGAAGTTCGACGCGCCGGCCAGGAACTCAACGTGCGCTATGCGGTCGAGGGCAGCGTGCGCATGGACGATGGCGGGTTACGGACCAGCGCCCAGTTGGTCGGGCAGAGACCGGCGAGCACATCTGGGCGGAGTGCTTCACGGTCGGGCCGGATGCCGGCGCCGAGGGGCTCGACGATGTCGTTTGGCGGATCGCATTTCGGATACAGCAACGCGCGCTCCAGGCCGAAAGCGCGCGAAGCCTGCGCGAGCGGACGGCCAGCCCGGACGCGACTGATGCCCTGTTGCATGCTTACGCGCTTTATTTCATGCTACCGAGCCCACAGAAGAGAACGCGATTGGTCGCGCTATTCGAGCGCGCGGTTGAATCCGATTCACAAGCTTAAGCCAGAATTAGCGCGTACCGATCTTATTGCTCTAAGCCCTGAGTGCATTGCACTACGCAAGTTCGATGCGCACCGGGTCCCGCGGCACGGTTAATCGCAGGCGACACACGCAGCCACACCTGCCATGATCAGCAGGCTTGAATGGGGAGCACAATATGCCCAAGCACGGAAACGCATCCACTACTTTCACTGGCAGCCCGGAGACTTTCGAGCAGGATTCGATCGGAACGTTCACGTACAGCAGCTTTCCAACCGACTGGTCGGATGTGGCGTTGATCAGTCCGGACTCAACAGCGCCTCAGCCTTCTGCAGTGGTGATCGAAACGACCGACGCGTTCGGAAACCCAACACAAGCTTTGGCGACTTTTCCTGCCGTAGCCGAAAGCCAAGGCATCTATCGCCCGATCGATCCAGGCAACTTCTACACGACGCAAGCGGACGTTCGAATTGACCAATTTAGTGACGTCGATCGAACGGTCATCGTCGAAGACCCGAACAACCCCGGCTTCCTCCTTTGCGGCTGCCCAGTCGGAACCGAGAATTTTGTGGACTGGCCAATACAGGTCGGCTTTTCCAACCTCGATGGTAAAACGGACCCCTCAATCGCGCCTGCTGTGGGTCTTATCGCGTCCGGAGAAACACACACTTGGCATCTCCTTGCGGGGACCATTAACGTCCTCGCCGATGTGGATCTCGGCATCGAGGCCGACGAAGGCAATGGTACCGCCTGGAGACTGATTTCGACGCCATCAATGGCGTCCTGCATGGTGTGGTCACCGACATTGCGAGCGGCACCGTCTTGGCCGACAAGATGGCATTCTTGACGGATCCCAAGTATTCCTTTGGCGGCGGTACATACGATCCGAACGTCGATGGTGTGTTCAATGCTGAAGCATATTTCGATGGCGAGCATTCATTGCTAGCTACAACTGATCCATCGCTGACACGGCCTGGACTTGCCGTGATCGACAATATCGACTCGTCAAACCGGCATACGGGCGATGCCTTTGCCTGTGGCTCTGGTCATGATCATGGTGGCGACAACAAGTGGCTGGACAGCATCTGGTCCGATCACGGATGATATCAGCTGGGCCATGAAGCTACGGGTGGAGGGAGACTTGGACTCAAAAGCGCCCTTGGTGACCATAGTTGCACTGGTCATGGCATTCATGTGCGGTGTCGCACCGGCCCAGCAATCGCAGCCGAAGGGGGTTTACTCGTTCGGTCCCGACCAGACGATCGCGGACATCACTAAGCTGGACTGGGCGCCACTCAAGCTGCCGGGCTTGCCGGAAGGCATCGAGATCGCCGCGCTGCGCGGCGATCTCGCCAAAGGCGGTGGGGAAATCCTTCTGCGGACGCCGCCGGGCTACGTCGTCCCGAACCATAGCCACACCAGCGATGAAATCTATGTCTGGCTGAAGGGTGCATTCACCTACATCGCCGCCGATGGCAAACGACAGCCGATGAGCGCTCCAGCCTATATCAGCCTTCCAGGACAAACGCCGCATGGCCTGGAGTGCGGCAACGAGCAGTGTGTGTTCTACCTCCGATATGGGCGCCCATTTGATCTTGAGGTGCACGCGATGCCGCCACCAAAGTAGCCGACATTGCAGTGTCGTCACCGGCGGTGACTGGCTACGTGAGCCTGAGGCGTTTCATTGTGGACTACGGTTGTGCATGAATGCCGTAGTCGAGAAATAACTCGCCAGAACAACCTCTGGATGATGCTGCTTCGATTGGAAGTAGCGGCCTCGCGGTGTCAGTGTCCGGCGCATCGGACACGACAGGGATGACGCGCGACAGGTCGTGTCACGGCTGCGAGAGATGTTCCTATCAGGACTGCGGATGGCAGCCGGTGAGACCGTGTGAGCGAGCTTCAACCTTGATACGCGCAGATCAATAGCTTCGCGGCAACCCCAATACGTGTTCGGCGATGTACGACAGGATCAGGTTGGTGCTGATCGGCGCCACCTGATAGAGACGCGTCTCGCGATACTTCCGCTCCACGTCGTATTCTTCGGCGAAGCCAAAGCCACCATGCGTCTGCAAGCAGGCCTCGGCCGCCGCCCAGGACGCGTCGGCGCCGAGCAGCTTGGCCATGTTGGCTTCCTCGCCAGGTGTCAGCCCGGCCTCGAATTTGGCACAGCCCTCGCGGATCATCAGCTCAGCAGCACGCATCTGCGCGTAGGCGCGAGCGAGCGGGAATTGGATCCCCTGGTTCTGGCCGATCGGGCGTCCGAAGACGACGCGATCACGCGCGTAGTCCGTGGCCTTCTTCAGAAACCACCGCGCATCACCGATGCATTCCGCGGAGATCAGCAGCCGTTCTGCATTCATGCCGTCCAGGATGTAGCGGAAGCCCCTGCCCTCCTCGCCGACCAGATTCTGCGCCGGCACCTTGAGATTGTCGAAGAAAATCTCCGTCGAGTTGTGGTTCATCATGGTGCGCAGCGGCCGGATGGTCATGCCGTGGCCGACCGAGGCGCGCATATCGACGATGAAGGTGGAAAGCCCATCGGTGCGCCGCTTGACCTGATCCCGCGGCGTGGTGCGCGCGAGCAGCAGCATCAGATCCGAGTGCTCGGCTCGGCTGGTCCACACCTTCTGACCGTTGACCACGTAATGATCGCCGTCGCGTTTCGCGAAGGTGCGCAGCGAGGTTGTATCCGTGCCGCTGGTCGGTTCCGTCACGCCGAACGCCTGCAGACGCAATTCGCCGGTCGCGATCTTGGCGAGATACTGCTGTTTCTGCTGCGGCGAACCGTGCCGCAGGATAGTTCCCATGATGTACATCTGGGCGTGACAGGCCGCACCATTGCAACCCTCGGCGTGGATCGTCTCGAGGATTGCCGCGGCAGCCGAGAGAGGAAGGCCCGCCCCACCGTATTCCTCGGGGATGAGTGCGGCGAGGTAGCCCGCTTCGGTCAGCGCGTGAACGAATTCCGTTGGATAGGCCCGCTCGCGATCCAGCCCGCGCCAGTACTCGCCGGGAAAGCGGGCACAGAGCTTAGCGACCTCCGCGCGTATTTCGGCGTGCGGATCAGTGGCAATCTGCTGGTCCATGGCGCGTCTCCCGAGCTCGCCAAGGTTGCTTAAGCGCGTGGTCTCGGGTGCGCAAGCGACCGCGGGAGTCTCAGCACCGTCTCGGTCGCAACATCAGTGAGACACTGTTCCTTTCAGCGACGCCATCCAGTCCACAGCGGCGTCGAGCAGTATATCCCGCACGCCGGCATCAGTTTGACCACTGCGCGCCGGCACGTGAAAGGAATGGTCGGCGCCTGGAAGCAGCAGAAGCCGTGCGCTGTCGCCCAACTCTTCAGCCACCTGCGCGATCAGGACATGGTCGGCCAGTGCATCCCTCGAACCTTGCAGAAACAACATGGGAACATGGACATCAGACAGATGCCGCGCGCGCTCTTTGCTGGGCTTGCCGGCCGGATGCAGAGGAAAGCCGAAAAACACCAGGCCCCGTACCTGCGGCAATGGCGACGCGGCCTGGGCCTGCGAGGTCATGCGGCCACCGAACGACTTGCCGCCGGCGAAAAGTGGACAACCTGCCAGGAGTGCGCTCGCCTGATTGACCGCAGCCCGCACAGCGCGCTGCGCCACCTCTGGTCGGTCCGGCCGCCGCGCGCCCTGCTCCATATACGGAAACTGATAGCGCAGCGACGCGACGCCACGACGGTGGAGACCAGCAGCGAGCGCGGCCATGGAAGGATGCGACATCCCTGCCCCTGCCCCATGTGCCAGCACCAGGCCGGCTGCTGGCCGCTCAGGCGTCAGCAGCAAAGCGGAAACGCTGACGGTCTCATCGATCTTGATGGCGAGACGCTGCGGCGATTGCTCCATGCGACCTCAGGATTGTTGAGTTGCTGTCATGTAGGCGGGTCGACGACATTGGGTTAGTCTTGCCTACGGCCTTTAGGCCATCGCAGCAGGAGCACGGGATGATCGAACTCTATGGCATGGGTAGCCCGAACGTGGTGAAGATCTATATTGCGCTCGAAGAACTCAACCTGCCCTACACGGTCCACCCGATCGACGTGTTCACCGGCAAGCAGTTCGACGGGCAGTTCCTCAAGCTCAATCCGATGGCGAAAGTACCGGTCATCACCGATAGCGACGGACCCGGCGACAAACCCATCACGCTGTTCGAGTCTGGCGCGATCTTACTCTACCTCGCCGAAAAGACCGGCAGGCTGCTTCCCAAGGAGATGCCGGCCAAGTACGAGGCGATAGAGTGGATGATGGTGCAAATGACCACGCTGGGTCCGATGTTCGGCCAACACGTGCACTTCATGCGGTTCGCGCCAAAGGGCAACGACTACTCGCAAAGCCGCTACACCACCCAGGTGCACCGCGTGCTGGAGGTCATGGACCAGCGATTGGCGGAAAAGTCCTGGTTGGGCGGCGCTGAATATAGCATCGCCGACATCGCGTCCTATCCCTGGGCGCGTAATATTCCCACACTGCTCGGAGCGCCGGCGGCGGAGAAATACAAGAACATCATGCGCTGGGTCGGCGTGATCGATGACCGGCCGGCGGTCAAGAAGGCGCTTGCCGCCGTTGACGACGTCCGGGCAAGGACGACGCAATTCGACAAGGCGCAGCCGGGCGATCTCGACCGGCTTTTCGGGCGCGGCCAGCACGCCGCGGCCTGATGGTCGCAGTCGAATGAGTGCAGGATCCTGGCAAGCGCGGGTTTACGCCGCGCTGAAGCTCGCGCGCATCCGGCAGGTCGGCTATGTGCCCGATGCCGGCCATGCACACCTGATCGAAGCGGCGCACGCAGATCCCGACATGCGGGCCGTGGTTCTCACCACCGAGGAAGAGGGTATCGCGCTTACGGCCGGTGCATGGCTTGGTGGCGAGCGCGCCGTCCTCCTGATGCAGTCCTCGGGCGTCGGCAACTGCATCAACATGCTGTCGCTTCCGGTGAACTGCCGGATGCCGTTCCTTACACTGGTGACGATGCGGGGCGAGTGGGCGGAGTTCAATCCCTGGCAGGTGCCGATGGGTTCCGCTACGCCGACCGTCCTCGCTGCCGCGGGCGTGCAGGTCCGTCGTGCGGACAGTCCCGCAGACGTCGCCGAGATCGTGGCTGCCTCGGCGGCACTGGCGTTCGACAGTGCCGTGGCAGTCGCCGTTTTGTTCTCCCAACGACTGGTCGGCGCGAAGGGGTTCGAGAAATGATAAACGACGGTACTCTCGATCGTCGCGCCGTCGCCTCGGTGCTGTTGCGCGACCCCGCTGACCTGCTGGTCGTCACCGGTCTGGGCGCGCCTAGCTACGACGCCGCAGCCGCCGGTGACCGCGCGCTGAATTTCTACCTATGGGGTGCGATGGGCGGCGCGGCGATGGTCGGGCTTGGCCTGGCGCTGGCGCAGCCACAGCGTCGCGTGCTGGTGCTGACCGGCGACGGAGAGATGCTGATGGGGATGGGTTCCCTCGCGACCATCGCCGCCGCTGCTCCGAGGAACCTTGCGATTGCGGTGCTGGACAATGCGCGGTTTGGCGAGACCGGGTCGCAGCATAGCCACACCGGCCTGGGCACCGACCTCGCTGCGGTAGCCAGTGCATGCGGCTGGCCGTCGGTCGCCGTTGCACGCGATATGGACGAGGTCGAGGCGCTCCGAATACGGCTGCGACGGGAAATGCTGTTCGCCGTCTTGCGTATCTCGCCCGCTGAACTGCCACGCCATCTGCCACCTAGGGACGGCGCCCTTCTAAAGGACCGTTTCCATTGGTCGTTGGGCATCGCATCGGCTTAACCTATGGTTGCAGTTGCGTATTGTATCATCCGTTTGTAGCGCGATTTGACGCTGGCAGTCCGGAAGGAATTCCCCGAGAATATAAAATCAGGGGAAGGGCGGCTTCGGTAACGGGTTCCGCCGCCCGCTGGGCTGGCTAGAGGGGCGCGAATTTTGTTGGTGCGAAGTCTCAACGGAGACAGCGGCAGACCACGGTTTCATCGCGGATTGGTCACCCTGTTCGTCGTCTGTGCCGTCCTGGCTTCGTCGACCTTATCGAGGGCCCAGCAGCCGGCCGCGCCCTCATCCGCCAACGCAGTACCGGTAAGGGTGACCAAGGTAGAGCGTCAGGACGTTCCTGTATGGCTGACCGGGCTGGGCACCGTGCAGGCCCTCAATACGGTGACGGTGCGGGCGCGGGTCGACGGAACATTGATGCAGGTGCCGGTGACCGAGGGTCAGGTTGTTCAGCAGGGCACGCTGCTCGCCGTGATCGATCCGCGGCCTTACCAGGCAGCGCTCGATCAGGCGACCGCAAAGAAGGCGCAGAACGAGGCCCAGCTTGCGAATGCCAAGTTGGACCTGCAGCGATATGCGTCGCTGATGAATAAGGACTTCGCGTCGCGCCAGCAGGTCGACACGCAAAAGATGCAGGTCGACAATTTTACCGCGGCACTGAAGGGCGATGAGGCGACGATCGAGGCGGCGCAGCTCAACCTCAGCTACTGTTACATCCTTGCGCCGTTCGAGGGCCGGCTGGGGTTGCGCCAGGTTGACCCCGGAAACCTGGTGCACGCATCGGACGGCAACGGGATCATGACGATCACCCAGATCCGCCCGATCGCGGTGGTATTCACGCTGCCGCAACGAGAATTGCCCGGAATAGTCGAGGAGATGGCCGGCGGGCCGGTGACGGTTGCCGCCTGGTCGGCGCGCCAGCTCGGGAGCTCGCACAAGGAACGTTGCTAACGCCGGACAACGCCATCGACACAACCACCGGCACGATCCGCCTGAAGGCGACATTCCCGAACGCTGGCAACAAGCTTTGGCCTGGTCAGTTCGTGGATGCCAGATTGCTGCTGCGCACCGAGCGTCAGGTTGTCGCTGTCCCCGCCCGTGCCGTGCAGCATGGGCTGACCGACCTGTACGTGTACGTCGTGCGGCCTGATTCAACGGTGCATCGTCAGCCCGTCGAGGCAACGGACCGTGGACCGGTGATGGTGATCACCAAGGGTCTGGAGCCAGACCAGACCATCGTTCTAGAGGGGCAGTCCCGGCTGCAGGAAGGTATGCTGGTCGTTGCGACCGCCGCACCTGGTCAGGCAGGGGGCTGAGCGACGCATGAGCATCTCCACCCCGTTCATCCGGCGGCCCGTCGCTACCTCGTTGATCACGGCTGCCTTGGTGCTGGTCGGCATCGCAGCGTATCCGCTGCTGCCGGTTGCCCCTCTGCCGCGCGTCGATTTTCCCACCATCGTGGTCAACGGCAAGCTTCCAGGCGCAAGTCCAGAGACAATGGCTGCGACAGTGGCGCAGCCGCTGGAGACGCAAATTGCGCAGATTCCCGGGGTCGCGCAGCTCACCTCGATCAGCGTGCTGGGCGCGACCAGCATCACGGTGCAGTTCGAACTGGACCGCAATATCGATGCTGCCGCCGGCGACATTCAGGCGGCGATCAATGCCGCCAGCGCGCAGTTGCCGAAGATCATGCCGGGGCCACCGACCTATTATAAGTCGAACCCGTCCGATGCGCCGATTATGATTCTGGCGGCGCAGTCCGAGGCCATGCCGCTGATCGAGACCGACGACTATGCCGAGAACGTGCTGTCGCAGCAGATCTCCCAAATAGCTGGCGTATCGCAGGTGGTGATCGGCGGCCAGCAGAAGCGAGCCGTCCGTGTTGAGGTCGATCCCGACAAAATTGCAGCGATGGGCCTGACGCTTGAGGACGTGCGGCAGCTACTGGTGACCGCCACGGCAAATGCCCCCAAGGGCAACATCGACGGCCAGTATCAGGCGTTCACGATATACAACAACGACCAGCTGACGCGTGCGGCGGAATACAACAACGTCGTCCTTGCCTACCGCAATGGCGCTGCTGTGCGTGTGCGCGATATCGGCCGCGCCATCGACGGGCCCGAGAACCGGCTGATCGCGGCCTGGCAGAACGGCAAGCGTGGCATTCTGCTGATCATATTCAAGCAGCCCGGAGCAAACGTCATCGATACGGTGGAGCGGATCAAACAAGCTCTGCCCCGCCTCGAAGCTGCGATCCCCCCCTCGATCCACGTCACGACCATCGTGGACCGCACCCAGACGATCCGTGCCTCGGTCGCCGATGTGCAACTCACGCTCATGTTGGCGATCTGCCTGGTGGTGATGGTGATCTTCCTGTTCCTGCGGAACGTCTGGGCGACGATCATTCCCAGCACCACCGTCCCCGTTTCGCTGATCTGCACATTTGGCGTGATGTACGTGTTGGGCTTCAGCCTGGATAACCTGTCGCTGATGGCGCTGACGCTGGCTGTTGGGTTCGTCATCGATGACGCCATCGTCATGCTGGAGAACATCTTCCGACACGTGGAAGATGGCATGAAACCGATGGAGGCGGCGATCAAGGGCGCCGGTGAAATCGGCTTCACCATCGTATCCATCAGCTTTTCGCTGGTGGCGGTATTCATCCCGCTGCTGTTCATGGGCGGCATCGTCGGCCGGCTGTTCCGGGAGTTCGCCGTAACCGTGACCGCGGCCGTGCTTGTCTCGGCCTTCGTCTGCCTAACGCTGACGCCGATGATGTGCTCGCGGTTCCTGCACCACGATGCCGGCCGTCATGGACTGATGTACCGGGCAATCGAGAGCTTCTTCGGCGGCCTGGTGGCGGGTTATCGGCGCACACTGGATATAGCCCTGCGCCACAGCTTCATCACGCTGCTGGTCTTCCTGGGCACTGTCAGTCTCAGCATCTATCTCTACGTTGTGATTCCGAAAGGCTTCTTCCCACCGCAGGACAACGGCCTCGTGCTGGGAATCACCGAAGCCGCGCAAGACATCTCCTTCAAGGAGATGACAAAGGTTCAGCAGCGGCTCGCCGAGGTCGTGGCGCAGGACCCCGACACAGCGTCTTACGTGTCATCGATGGGTGGAGGTTTCGGTGGGCAACCGAACAACGTGGGGCGGCTGTTCATCGCGCTCAAGCCGCTGAACCACCGGGTCGGTGGTTCGCTGCAAGACTACATCAACCGCCTGCGGCCCAAGATAGCGCAGGTGCAGGGTGGCAAGTTGTTCCTGCAGCCGATTCCGGACGTCCGTGTTGGTGCCCGCCTGGCGAAGACAGAGTACCAGTACACGCTGCAGGATGCGGACCTGAAGGAGCTCTACGAGTGGGGTCCCAAGATCCTCGCCAAGCTGCAATCGCTGCCGATGTTGCGGGACGTAACCAGCGATCAGCAGAACGGTGGCACCACCGCCACCCTGGTGATCGACCGGGACGCCGCCGCGCGCTTCGGCATCCAACCCCAGGTGATCGACGACATATTGTATGACGCGTTCGGGCAACGGCAGATCACACAGTATTTCTCACAAGTGAGTTCCTATCACCTGGTCATGGAAGTTCCGCCGGACATGGCGGGCGACCCGGCGACGCTGAACAAGTTGTACGTGAAGTCGGCCAACGGGCAGGCAGTACCGCTATCCAGCTTTGTCCACTGGAGCACAATGCCGGTCCAGCCCCTGTCGATCAGCCACCAGAGCCAGTTCCCGGCGGTGACGATCTCGTTCAATCTCGCGCCAGGCGTGGCACTCGGCCAAGCTGTGGACGCCGTCACCGCCGCGATGCGGCAGATGGGCGTGCCGGTAACCGTGAACGGCGCGTTCCAGGGAACGGCGCAGGCGTTTCAGAGTTCGCTGTCCACTCAGCCGTACCTGATCGCCGCGGCATTGATCAGCGTGTACATCATTCTCGGGATCCTGTACGAGAGCTACATCCTCCCGCTGACCATCCTGTCTACACTGCCGTCGGCGGGCGTCGGCGCGCTGTTGGCACTTCTGCTGGCGCAGCAGGACCTCTCGGTCATCGCCCTGATCGGGGTCATCCTGTTGATCGGCATCGTGAAGAAGAACGGCATCATGATGGTCGACTTCGCCATCAACGCGGAACGACGCGACGGATTGACCCCGTACGACGCCATCCGTCAGGCCTGTCTGCTGCGCTTCCGGCCGATTTTGATGACGACAATGGCGGCGATGCTGACCGGTCTGCCGCTGATGCTGGGCCACGGGGTCGGCTCCGAACTGCGGCGGCCGCTTGGCTATGCCATGGTAGGCGGACTGGTTCTGAGCCAGGTGCTGACGCTCTACACGACACCGATCATTTATCTGTATCTGGACCGCTTGCAGCGCCTGGTGTCGCGCAAGCAGCACCCGCTGCCGCGGCTGGCGGAAAAGATGAGTTCGGCAGCCGCGGATTGATCCGCCTTGCGGGCGGCAGAAGATCTACCAGAACGTGATTGAAGTCATTCGTGTCACTGCAGCCACCGATGAAGTGCGTGCGCTGATCCTCGAACTGGATCAGGTGCTGTCCGCAGAGTACTCGCCGGAACAGCGGCACGGGCTTGCGCCGGAAGCAATCTTCCAGCCGCACATCCGCTTCTTCATCGCCCGACTGAATAGCGAACCTGTCGGGTGCGGGGGCGTAGCACTGTTCGGAGATTTCGCCGAGGTCAAGCGAATGTATGTGCGGGAAAGCGCACGAGGGCTTGGCGTGGCCAAGGCTCTGTTGCGGCGAATCGAAAACGAGTTGGTGGCCACGGCCCTTTTGATATTGCGCCTGGAAACGGGAAACCGGCAGTGCGCCGCACGGCGTCTATACGAAAGAGCCGGGTTTCGGCGTTGTGCACCTTTCGGTGCCTACGCTGCGATGCCGCCAGCGGCGGTGGCTACAAGTCTGTTCTACGAAAAGCGGCTCAACCGGCCTGGTGAAGCTGTATAGTTGACTTGGCGTCCGCCATCCACGCCGTGCGCATTCCTCCAACCAGGGTCCCGGATCACTCCGCCGGATCGATCAGTGCCAATCCGCTTTCTGGATCGTGGCGTTTGCGCAGATGTGCCGGATACTCGGTCAGTATCACTTCGAGGGTCGGCCGCACATGTGCCTCAAGAAGGTGACCCGCCAAGCCCGACGCATCCGGGCGACCAAGCACGACATGAACATGCAGCGAGCGCTCGTCGTTCTCGGACAGCGCAATGTCACCGATGAAGGCAGCCACCTCCACCTGCTCGGTAACGGGATTCCGTTGATAGTGCTTTTGCTCCCAATCAAAATAGCCCAGCACGGCGTCGCTGAATGCTCCGATAGCGGTCAGTTGGGCCGCTTCCAGCTTCTCGCGATCGGCGAAACCTTTGATCTCGCTGACGGCTTCCTCACCGGTTTCCAGCACCACAACGTAAGTCCGCTGACCATCCGATGATCGGTGAATGAGCTTCGTACGCATGGAGAACTCCTTGCTCTTCTGGCTGAACTGCCCCAGGGCGCTTCGGTTCCAGACAGCGGGGCAGCCCGCGGCCCTGTTGGCGCCATTGCGATCAGCGGGTGTTATGCGTGGGTGCCGCTTGGTCAGCAGGCGCGGCCGGCATGCCTCGATCATCTTCACGACAGCTTTAGCGCGTCGGAACTCCGTGCCGGCCTGACCCGTAACGCCTACGAGCCGAAAACCGTTACAGCTCCTCGACCTGATCAACGCCCGGAACTACTTTCAGCGCCTGGGCCAACCTTGGCGTGACGTTGAATCCACCGGGCAGCGCAATCTCCACACTCTGCGTCGTTCCCAGTCGAGGCACCAAAACGACTCGTCCCTTGCCGCGTCCCTCGCGTCCCAACAAATCCCGAATGTGCGGAACCGAGGCAGTCTCGCGCAGCCAAATTCGCATGGCCGCGCCTGCGTTGGCAGCCGCCTGGTCGAGCGAGCCAACATCCTGCGCAGTGATTCGCAGTGCTTCGCCGTCCAGGCGCAGGTCGGCGGTGACCAGAACATGCGCCCCGTCTGCTAGCAGGCTGCGCGCGCGGGTCAAGACCTCGGCAAACAACGTGACCTAGCAGGAACCGGACGTATCGCTGATTTTCACCCAGGCCATACGATTGCCGGTGCGCGTCACCCGCTCCTTCTGCGCGACCACCATGCCGGCCAAACGGACGCGTGTGATGTTCGAATGGGCACTCGCTTCAACCTGCGCGCAGGGCGTGATGCCCAGTCGACGCAGCGCCTTGGCATAACCGTCCAACGGGTGTGACGTGAGATGAAAACCAATTGCCTCGGCCTCGAAGTTGAGCCGCTCCATGGGGGACCAATCCGGCATCTCGGGCAGCCGCAGTGCTTCGCGTGAAGCGCCTGCAGATCCGCCGAACAACGCGATCTGGCCGGTTTCCTTTTCTTCAGTGACGGCCTGCGCACGGCGCAGAAGGGACTCAGCAGCCGCAAACAGGCGGGCCCTATTCTTCTCCAGCATATCAAAGGCTCCGGCGCGGATCAGATTCTCGATTTGCATCCGATTGAGTTGGCGCGGATCGATCCTCTCGGCGAAGTCCGCAAGGTCGGCAAAAGTTTGTGCACCTCGCGTCTCGGTCAATGATTGCATGGCGGCAAAGCCGACCTTCTTTACGGCGGCAAGTGCATAGCGGATCGCAAGCTTGTCATCGTCGGTGCGCTCTACCGTGAAGTCTGCACCGGAACGATTGATGTCGGGTGGCAGTATGCAGATGCCGGAACGCAGAGCTTCCTCACGCAGCGCGGCGAGACGGTCAGTGTTACCAAGCGCCAAACTCATGCACGCGGCGATGAACACCTCGGCATGGTTCGCCTTCATCCACGCTGTCTGATATGCGACCAGTGCGTAGGCGGCTGCATGCGACTTGTTGAAGCCATAATCAGCGAACTTCGCCATCAGTTCGAAGACTTCAACCGCCTTGGCCTGCGGGATGCCACGGCCTGTCGCACCTTGGACGAATGTCTCACGCTGCGCCTCCATCTCGGCGCGGATCTTCTTGCCCATCGCACGACGCAACAGATCGGCGGCCCCCAGGCTGTAGCCCGCCATCGTCTGGGCAATCTGCATCACCTGTTCCTGGTAGACCATGATGCCATAGGTCTCGGCCAGGATGTCGTGGATCTCGGCGTGCGGTGCCTCCCACTTCTCCCCGTGCTTGCGCTTGCAGTAGTCTGGGATGTTGGCCATTGGCCCTGGCCGATACAGCGCCACTGCGGCGATCAAGTCGTCGAACCGGTCTGGGCGCATCTGGCGCAGCACGTCGCGCATGCCCTGACCTTCCAGCTGGAACACTCCGCCGGCATCACCACGTGCCAGCATCTCATAGGTCTTGGCGTCATCGAGCGGCAGACCGTCGAGATCTACCTCGATGCCAAGTCCATGCAGCATCGCGACGGCACGTTGCAGGATGGTCAATGTGGTCAGGCCAAGGAAGTCGAACTTGACCAGGCCCGCCTGCTCAACGTGCTTCATCGAGTACTGCGTGACCAGATAGTCGGAACGCGGATCACGGTAGAGCGGCACCAGCTCGATCAGCGGCCGGTCACCGATGACCACGCCAGCGGCGTGCGTGCTGGCATGGCGATACAGACCTTCGATCTGCAGTGCGATCTCCAGCAACCGCGCAACGCCTTCATCCTCATCGCGCATCATGCGCAGGCGCGGCTCGCCGGTGATCGCCTGCTGCAGATTGACCGGATGGGCTGGGTTGTTCGGTATGAGTTCGGCAACCTTGTTGACCTGGCCGAACGGCAGGCCGAGAACGCGGCCGACATCACGCACGGCGGCACGCGCCTGAAGCTTTCCGAAGGTGATGATCTGCGCGACGCGGTCGGCACCGTATTCGTGGCGCACGTAGTCGATCACCGCATCGCGACCCTCCTGGCAGAAGTCGATGTCGAAGTCCGGCATCGACACGCGCTCGGGGTTCAGGAAACGCTCGAACAGCAGATTGAAGCGAATTGGATCAAGATCCGTGATGGTCAGGGCCCACGCTGCCACCGACCCAGCGCCGGAGCCTCGGCCTGGGCCGACTGGAATGGCCTGTGCCTTGGCCCACTGGATAAAATCAGCGACGATCAGGAAGTAACCAGCGAAGCCCATCTTGGTGATCACGCCAAGTTCGTAGTCGAGGCGTTCTCGATAACGCGCACGGGTCGCGGCATCGGCGCCAATCGCACCCATGCGGCGCTCGAGACCTTGGATCGCCATTGCGCGAACCGTCTCTTCCTCGGTGCTGCCGGCATGAACCTTGGGCGAGACGGGCAGCAACGGCCTGCGCGTCTCCATCATCACCGCACAGCGTCGCGCGATGGCGAGCGTGTTGTCGCAGGCTTCCGGCAGATCGGCGAACAGCATGCGCATATCCGGCGCCGGCTTGAACCAGTGCTCCGGCGTTACGCGACGACGCTCAGGCTCGGACAGCAGGCGGCCCTCGGCAATCGCCAGCAGTGCATCGTGCGCTTCGTACATATCGGGAGCGGCGAAGTAGCAGTCGTTCGTGGCAACCAATGGGACGCCGGCGCTGTCGGCCAGCGAAACCAGCCCCGGTTCCAGAGCGCGCTGGGTGTCGAGGTTATGACGATGCAGTTCCACAGCCACGCGATCCGGAAATGCATCGCAGAGTTGGGCGAGCAGGCGCTGCGCCTCCTGCTTCTGGCCGTCGGCCAGAAGACGGGCCAGCGGACCGGCAGAGCCGCCGGTCAACAGGAGCAGTCCTCCGGCATGCGCCGCAAGCTCATCGAAGGCAAGCTGCGGCTTGAGGCCTGGGTCGGTATCGAGAAAGGCTTGCGATGAAAGCCGCTGAAGGTTGCGGAGCCCGACCGCATTCTGCGCCAGCAGAACGAGCGGCTCCGGCGCGAGGCGGGGGTTATCGGAACGGGTCAGAGCAACCTGGCAGCCGATGATTGGCTGGATCCCTTTCGCAGCACAGGCCTGGCTGAATTCCAGGGCGCCGAACAGATTGGCGGTATCGGTGATCGCCACCGCCGGCATGCTCGCCTCGCGCGCCAGCACGGGGATCTTGTCGGCTTTGATGGCGCCTTCACTCAACGAGTAGGCGGAATGCACGCGAAGGTGGACGAAGTCGG
>Ga0170475_108061601_pt1 | contig 15311 bp, 14 predicted proteins | sample Soicark_Litter_5_FD_111474 | JGI IMG/M metagenome (GOLD analysis project Ga0170475, IMG submission 111474) | Avena fatua rhizosphere microbial communities from Hopland, California, USA. Combined Assembly of 48 SPs | reverse complement strand
GTATTTTTTTTTTTATTTTATATTTTTTTGTCCAGGACCACCGCAAGGAGCAGCTGGGTCACGATGACGGTGCCCCGGAACGAGGAACCGACCCACGCGGAGATGATCGGGCCCGCGGTGAGCGAGAGCCCCACGCAGACGGGCACCGCAAAGGCGAGTGACAGTGCCGTTCCATGGATCATGATGAGCCGCAGGCGGTCGACGCGGGCCGCCGCGTCGCTATCGACGACGAGCGGGAAGAGAGATGCGCTCAACTGACTCGTGAGCTGCTGCGACAGCTCCGCCACCCGCTGGCCGACCGTCCACACCGCCACCGCCGATGTACTCAGCATGGCGCCAATCACCAGCGCGTCAGACGAGTAGTTCAACTTCGCCGCCCAATCGAGCACGAGCATGTAGAGGCTGAACCCCGTGACCTCCCGGAGTCGCTCGCGTTTAAACAGATGCGGCCTCACCCGCAGGCCCGGATACACTCCATACCCGGTGATGACGAAGCCCGCGAGCGTCAGTACTCGCACCACCGTGGTCGCGATCACCAACGAGACAAGGTCGCCGCCTCGGGTGAGCACCAGCACGTTGACGAGCGCCACGGCGATAGCGGACACGATGCTGATGACATTGTTGAGGTAGAACCGCTGAAATCCAAACACCACCGCGCCGAAGATGCTCGTGGCGAACCGAATCGCAATGTAGCCGCCCGTGAGGAGCAGCAGCACCTGTCCCGTGCGGATCTGGTCACCGCTGACGCTGAACAGCCGCCCGAACTGCCACGCGATCCCGGCGGTCACGACGAACGTGAAGATGCCGACCCCTGTCAGCAGCACCAACATCGTGCTCAGAATCTCGTTCAGCGCCAGGCGGTCGCGCAGGGCGCGGTACTGCGCCACGAACTTCACGAGCGCGCCGCCATACCCGAAGTCGAGCACGGAAAAATACATCGTGATCGACGCCGTCAGTGCCCAGAGCCCGTAGGCGGACTGCCCCAGATGCGCCACGTTGAAGGGCATCAGCAGCAGCCCGATCGCGCCGTCGGTGGCGATGGCGAGATAGCGTGTCGACACATTGCGGACAACGAGCGTGATCTGCCGGTCGTCGGTCCCCCACGTGCGCGCGTCTTCGAGTGTGCTCACTGGGCGCCCTTCCGGAGCAGGATCACCTTCACCGTGTCGAAGACGATCGTAAGATCGAAAATGATGGACATGTGCTTGATGTAGTACAGGTCGTATTGCAGCTTCTCGCGCGCGTCTTCGATCGATGCGCCGTACCGGTATCGCACCTGCGCCCAGCCGGTGACGCCTGGCTTCACGGCATGACGCTGCCGGTAGAACGGGATCGCTTCCGCGAGCTGCTCGACGAAGAACGGCCGCTCGGGTCGCGGACCCACGAAGCTCATGTCGCCGCGCAGTACGTTCCAGAGCTGCGGCATCTCGTCGAGGCGCGTCAGCCGGATGAACCGGCCCACCCGCGTCACGCGGTCGTCCCGGTCGCGGGCCCAGATGGGCGTTCCGCCCCCTTCCGCGTCGGTGCGCATCGAGCGGAACTTGTAGACCATGAATCGGCGTCCACGCTCGCCGACGCGCTCCTGCGCGTAGACTACCGGCCCCGGTGTGTCGAGCCGCACCGCGATCGCGGTGAGAACCATCAGCGGCAACGCGAGCACCATCCCGACGATCGACAGAACGACGTCCAACCCACGTTTCATTGCGCGCGTCAGCCATCGCGCGCGGAAGCCGTCCGAGAAGATCAGCCAGCTTGGCTTCAGCTCGTCCAGCATGATCCTGCTGGTGAGCCGCTCGTACGTGGTCTCGGGCTCCTCGATCCGGACGCCCTGCAGCTTCGCCTCGAGCAGCTCCTCGATCGGCAGCTTGCCGCGGCGATCCGAGAGGCCGACGATGATCCGGCTCACACGCTGTTCGCGCACGAGACGCACGATGTCGGACGATGCGCCGATCACCGCCGGATTCACTATGCTGCGCCCGAGCATCGCCGGATCGTCGTCGATGAACCCCACGATCTTGTACGCGTAGTCATGTTGATCGAGCACCTCGCGCGCCACCCGGCGTGCGCTGGCGTTGGTGCCCACAATCAACACGTGCTCCTGCAGCCCTCGGGCGCGCCCCACCTGCAGGAAAAGAAGGCGCCACAGCACGATGGCCAGCACGAAGAAGAGCACCGACGAGGCCATCACGCCGTGACCGATGACCAGACCAGGAAAAATCACGTACAGCGCAGCCAGCAGCAGCGACGCGGCGCCGCTGGCCTGGAGCAGCCGGACCAGCAGCTCGCGGGGCGAATTGACGACCGTGAGGTCGTACAGCTCGTGGTAGTAGAACGACAGCTGGCAGAGTGCCGTGATGAACACGACCTTCCAGATCGCTCCTGGCGTGTCCACCCCGCCATGCAGGTACATGGCATACAGGACCGACCCCGCGATGAGCACCAGCTCGAACGCAAAGACTGTCAGACCCCGTGGTGAGACGTACCGGTTGAACACCCGCATGGCTCGAACTCGCTACCGTCCCTCCGCCGTGACGGCCGGGCCGCGATAGCTGGCTTCGTAGCTGTAGCCGTAGTCCGGCTCGCCTCCGCCGGATTCGTTCAGGACGATGCCGAGCAGCCGCTCCGCGTCGAACGTCCCGAGCGCACGTTCGATCAGCGGCTTCGGCGTGACGCCCGCGCGCACGACCAGCAGCACGCCGTCGCACTGCACCGCGAGCACGCCCACGTCGGCCAGGGGGATCACCGGAGGCACGTCGACGATGACGCGATCAAACCGCGATCGCAGAGCCTCCAGGACTCGTCGCATCCCCACCGAACCGAGCAGCTCCGCCGGCTGCGCGGGCGGTTGTCCGGCCGGCAGCACCGCGAGGTGCACATCGGGCAGCAGCACGAGCGCGTCTTCGAGCGACGCGCTCCCGCCGAGCACGTCGACCAGCCCCGGCTGCTGGGCAATTCCGAGCAGCTCGTGAACCGTCGGCCGCCGGAGGTCGGCGTCCACCAGGACCACCTTCCGATTAAACTCTTGCGCCATGGTGAGCGCGAGGTTGGACGCCGTTACCGATTTGCCGTCCGCCTTCGCCGGACTGGTGACGAGCAGCACGCGCCGCGCGCGGCCCTCTTCGAGCAGCACCATCCGCGTGCGTAACGTCCGGTACTGCTCGGCCGCGAGCGAGTGCGGCGCGCTCGCTGCGACCAGCAGCGGATCGAAGCCGGATGACGCGATCTCGCGCAATACCTCGGGCAGCGCGCGGGTCTCCCGATCCGGGCGCCGGTCACTGCGCCGGGGCGCCGGCGGGGGCGGGTGACCGACCGGCATCTCGGCGGCGAGTGTCTGGCGGCCATCGTCCCCATGCGTGTGCCGCATGTTGCCGTCGCGCTCCGCCTTGCTGAGGATGTCCTGGATCCGGCTCATCGTCTGTCCTTCCTCATGCCGCGCGCGAGATCCGTGAGATCTCGCCGAGCACCGGCACGTCGAACTCCGCCTGAAGCCCGCGCACGTCATGCACCGAGCGATCGAGGTATTCACGGCCCACTGCGGACGCACCTCCCAGCCCGATCCCCAGCGCAAAGCCAAGCAGCACGAGCCTCAGCACGTTCGGCGACTCCGGGTCGCGCGGCAGGTAGGCGGCGTAGAGCACCTGGAACTGCTCGCCGCCACGACGGCGCTCGAGGTTCTCTGCAAGCTCGGCGGACTGCAGCTTCCCGGTGAGCTCACCGTACTGCTGCTTCTCGAGGTCGTACTCGCGCTGGAGCGAGGCCAGCTGCTGTTCGACCATCGGCGCCGCCTCGACACGCGACTGGTACCCCGCAACCTGCGCGCGCATCTGGCTCTCGGCGCGTTGCAGATCCCGCACGCGAAGCCGCGCGGTTTCGCGATCGGCGAGCAGCTGGCGGTACCCGGGATCCAGGCGCAACCCGTCGATCCGATCCGCTTCGGGCCGCTCGCGGTCCGCCGCGGCCTCGCGTTTGGCGGCCGCGAGATCCTCCTGCAGGCGCTGAATCTCGGGATGCTTCTCCGTGTACATCCCGCGCGCGTTGGCGAGCTCCTGCTGCAGCTGCAGGACGCGGGCCTGTGCCGAGGAGACCGCAGGGTGTCCCGACACGCCGATGTCACCGGCGCCCTGCTGCATCCCCTCGATTTGCCGCTCGATCATGGACAGGCGATCCTGCTCGCCCCGCAGCGCAATGGCCGTCGATTCCAGCTGCTGTCGCATGCCGGCCGCGATGCTCAGGTTCGATTGCGTCTGCTCGGGCAGCCGGCCCATGTAGGACTCCTTGGCCCGGCGCAGCCGCTCTTCGATCTCGTTGAGACGGTTCTTGCTCGAACCGAGCTGGGTACTGATGAACGCGGACGTGTCTTCGGCCCGCGCCTCGCGTGTGCGCGAGCTGGCCTCGACGAACACGCGGGCGAGCGTGTCCGCGACCCGCTGCGCCTCGCCGGGCGTCTCTCCGGCGTAGGACAGCAGAAACGCATCCAGCTGCAATCCCTCACGGGCCACCTGCTTGAGCAGCTCGGTCGGCTCGACCTTGATGCGATTGGGTTCCAGCAGCCGGTCCACCGCCGCATCGACGTTGCCGTCCGGCGCCAGGTGCTCGGCGCGTACGACCTGCTCGAGCACCGCCCGGCTCAGGAGCTGCTGCGAGATCGCCCGGATACGTTCTTCCCGGGAAAGCGGCCCGGCCTGCTTCAGCAGCTCCGCGGAGATGGCCGGCGACGATACGGTGATCGTCGCGGCCGAGCGGTAGACACGGCAGGAAAACCGCCAGCAACGCCGTGGCGACGATGCAGAGGACCGCTGGCACGATGAGCCACCACTTGCGGCGGCGCACCAGAGAGATGTAATCGAGCGGGTGAAACGTAGCCATTTACTTGAGCCTCATCGGGCGTGCCGTGACGACCTGCACGCCGATGCGATTGCGATCGATGCGGCCGCCCACCACGGTGGACTGCTGGAATGCGCCGTCGTAGAACGCCTCGAGCCGGAGCCACCGCTGGAACGCATATCCAACGGTCGTCTGCAGCACGACAGCCTCGAGGCCCAGCTCTCGTCGGAGAACCGGCTGACTCTTTCGCCAGGAGAGTCCGGTATCCACGAACGCCCGATTTCGGGAGAAGGGGACGCGCATTGACGCGAGCAGTTCCTGATTCTGGATGCTCCCGCCAAAGCCGTATGCGGGGACGAACGATCGCATGGCGCTGATGCTCAGAAGGGCGTACTCGGTGCGCTTTCGAAGCGCGACATGGCCGGCCGGACCGGTGCGCGCGCTCTCCCCCGGGAACTGGAGGTGCGAGAGCCCCGCGCCCCCTTCGACGACGACCGTCGGGGTGGTCTGATACGACACGACCCCTTCGAGGTTCTGAATGGTGAATCCTCCCACCTCGAGTTCCTGGCCAACGGTGGCGAGCTGAACGGTGTAATCACCACCGACCTTCACCCGCGAGTTGAGCGACTGCCGCGCCCCCAGCGTGATGGTGTGAGAGTGGCCGCCCTGCAGGAAGGCTGAGATCGGAACATCTGTCCGATCGAACTCGAGCCACTGGAAGTGGTACGTGCCGGTGAGGTGCAGGTGCTTCGTCACGGCGGCCGTGAGGCCCGCGTTCAGGTCGTTCGAGCGCGTGCCGGTCCGAGTGAACGGTACGCCGCCCACTTCGAGGAGGTCGGTCGAGGGCGACACGCTGAAGTTGTCTCGTGCGAAAAGTGTGACCCGTCGCGATGGCTGTTGCCGGTATTCGAAATATCCGCCCTGGTCATAGCTGTCGTACGCGTCGAGCGTCCGGTACCGCTGGATCGCGCCGCGATATCCGGTGCCCAGAAACGCATGCTTCGCCGTGAACGTGAGGTCCACTCCCGGGCGCACGTTGGTCAGGACATCGTCGGGCGACGGATCGCCGCGGGTCGCCAGCACGGGGTTGTCGTCATGCGTGGCGCCCATGGACACGGTCGGCGTCAGGACCCAACCGGGCGTGACGTGCGGGCCCTGCTCGGCATTGCTCGATTGCGCGAACCCCCGCGATTCCATGACGCCGATGGCCAGGACAACACACGCGGTCAGGACGACCGGCTTCGGACATTGCAGCATCGTCGTGTCCTTCAAGGAACGATGACAGTGTCGCCCGGCTGCAGCATAACCGGGTTCCCGTCTCCCTTGACGGCTGACTTGTAGTTGAACGCGATCGTCTGGACGCCGCGCGCCGTCCGCCTCAGCACGCGGATGTCCTTCGTGTTCGCAAAGTCACGGAAGCCGCCCGCCATAGCGAGCGATTGGAGCACCGACATCGGGCCATTCAGCGGCACCGCCCCAGGGTTCGTGACTTCCCCCATGACGTAGACGACCGGTGGAACCGTCTCCACGACGATCACCGTGACCACGGGGTTGGTGACGTACTCCTTCAGCGCGGTCGCGATGCGATCGCGGAGGTCGATGGACGTGAGACCCGCCGCGGCAATGTCGCCAATGAGCGGCAGCGTGATCTTGCCGTCGGGACGCACCTGGAGTGACTGGGAGAGCTGCGGGTCCTTGTAGACCTCCACGCGCAGCTTGTCGCCGATCGCGAGCCGGTAGTCCGGCGGTAGCGCCGCCGCCGCTTGCTGCGCCGAGGACGGAGCGGTCGCGGTCGTCGGGGGTGCAGTCGCCGGGGCCCGGGTCCCGGGGGCCGCAGTTGCCGGGGCGCCCGTCGCCGGGGCGTTCTCTGAAGACGTGCCTGGCTGGGATGTCGGGGTCTGTGCCGAGCCCGTCTGCGGCGTGGCGGTCGTCGCACCGGCAGCCGTTTGCGCGCCAGCGAAGGACGGGGCGGCAAGGGCCGCGACCATGGCGAGGACGAGTAGTCGTGTTGGCATAGCTCAGTTCCGCTCCGCGCGCGCCTCAGGGCCGCCGCGCCAGTTGACGATCGGCCGCGCCAACGCCTGTCGGCGCAGCGACCCGGCATCCACTGCATGCGTCGGGTAGCAGGCCGCACCGATGGCGATGTGCAACGGCGTGGGGAACTCGTGGTTGTCGATGCGGCCAACCAGCCGGTCCACCACCCGGGTCGAGTGCTCGTAGTCCGCGTCGATCAGCAGCAGCGAAAGCGCGCCTTTCCCGTTGTGCCCGAGCGGATCGGTATCGCGCACCTCGCGCCCGATGACGTCGGCGAGGCCGACCAGCGTGCCCTCATCGGCGCTCAGCATCAGTCCGTCCCACTCGCGGCGTGTGTCCATAACCACCAGCGTCACGAAGTTCTGTCCCCGGACGGCGCGTTTCAGCTCGGTCTCGAGCACAGCGTCGAAGACCGCCGGCGGCAGCACGCGCGGGCCCGGCTGCATCGGTGAATCACTCGGCATGGCGTCTAGCGTCGCGTCCCACACATTCGTTGCACTCGTTGGGCGAGGCACCCACGCGGCGGCGTGCCTCCTCCCGTTCACGACCACCCACATGCTTGCCTTCCGCGCGCGGCGCGGGCGGAGCCTGCTGCGCCTTATGCGGCACATACGACCACCGTGGGAGAAACGACATCACGAAGCCCTGTCCAGGCCGTTCTCCTTGATCTTGTAGAGCAGCGCCTTGTAGCTGATTCCAAGAATCTCGGCGGCCTCCTTCCGGTTCCACCGGGTGTGCTGCAGCATCCTGAGAATCAGCTCCCGCTCGGCCTCCCGGGCTGCATGCCGTGAGACGTCCTTCAGCGAGTACTGGCCCGGCTCGATCGTGGCGGTAGGTACCGGTGCGGGCGCGACGCTCCTGTGCACGACGACGTCGGGCCCCGCGCCGGCGACGACGACGGCGGGGCCGGCTGCGGCAGGCAGCGGAACGGCAGGGATGCGATGGCGCGCCGCGACTGCGGCCTGCTGCAGGTCCTTCGAGACGGACGACTCGCTCCCGAGGATCACGATCCGCTTGGAGAGACTCTCGAGCTCGCGGACGTTGCCCGGCCACTCGTGCTTCACGAGAGCCTGCATTGTTGGCGGCGTGATCTCGACGAGCGGCTTGTTGTAGTGGACCGAATACTTCTTGATGAAGAAATCAGTGAGCGCGGGGATCTCCTCGCGCCGCTCGCGCAACGGCGGGAGATTGATGCTGACGGTATTGAGACGGAGAAACAAGTCTTCCCGAAATCGGCCCGCAGCGACCGCGGCATCCATGTTCTGGTTGGTCGCGGCAAGGACCCGGACGTCGACGCGGACGGCGGCCTTCCCGCCGAGCCGCGAAAACTCGCCGTCCTGCAGCACGTCCAGCAACTTGCCCTGCAGGGATGGCGTGATGGCGCCGAGCTCGTCGAGGAACAGCGTCCCATGATTCGCGAACTCGAACTTGCCGGGTCTGTGCTGGATGGTGCCGGTCAGGGCGCCGCGCTCGAATCCAAACAACTCCGATTCGAGTACGTCGGCGGGCAACCCGGTGCAATTCACCTTCACGAACGGCCGGTCGCACCGCCGCGATTTCGCGTAGACCGCGCGCGCGACAAGCTCCTTACCGGTACCGCTCTCGCCGCAGATCAGGACGGGGATGTCCGTCTCGGCCGCGTGGTCAATCAGCTCGCGGATGCGGATCATGCGCTCGCTGCGGCCGTACAGCAGCGTATGCCGGGCTTCGCCCTGCAACTGCTCACGGAGTTGTGCCACTTCGAGGCACAACTGACGCTGACGTAATGCGTTGAGGAGAGGCGCCTCGAGATCCGCGTCGGCGAAGGGCTTGCTGATGAAGTCGATCGCGCCGAGCTTCATCGCCTGTACCACTGTCGTCGTCCGTCCCTGGCCCGAAAGGACGAGGACCGGCACGTTGCGATCGATCTTGCGGAATGCCGCGAGTGCCGCCAGTCCGTCCATCTCGCCCGGCATCACGAGGTCCAGGATGACGGCGGCTGGCGGGGACGAATTGAAGCGGCGCACGGCCTCGTCCGCAGCGTGCACCGACTCGCCCGCATATCCGCGGCGTCCAAGGAAGTCGATCAGGTAGTCGCACATCGCGGGGTCGTCGTCGACGACCATTACGCGGGTGGGTTCAGGCATGGAGTCCGACATGGGCGAGCCTTGGGCTGCTCGCTGACAGAGGGGACCGGTTGAGGCGTGGCACCACATCCGCCTGTTGAGCAAGCGAGGTGCCACGAGAACCCTATCGGTATCTCTTTGAGGAAATCGTGGAGACGTCGGTGCGGGGAATCGGCGGGCGACCGAAGGGGCTCGTCGCGAGGGAAAGCAATCCCACGCGACGGTAATCACGTGCCCATTAAGGGCAATTCATTTCCGGCTGATACCACATTCCTTGATTTTGTTTAGGAGTGTTTTGTAGCTGACGCCCAGCTGGACCGCGGCCTTTCGCCGGTTCCAATGCACGCGGTGGAGTGCCTCTTCGATGGCCGTGCGCTCGGCCTGCACCGCGGCGTTCTTCGCCACCTCCGCCAGGGGCATTGGCTTGTCAGGCACGGCCGGCGGGGCGGGAGGATCGAGAACGGCGACGCCGGTGTGCATCGGTACTCCGAGGACGCCTGCACCGGCCGAGTGCTGAGCTGGCGGGGGCCCCGAGTACGGAATCGGCACGTGCGCCGGCGCCGAGATGGGAAGCGGCGGGGCGGTTGCCACGGGTTCGGCTTGCGCCGTCGGTACGGGGCCGGCCGCCGCCGCGATCGGCTGTCGCGGGCCTCGCGACAGCTCCTCGATCACCAGCGACTCGTCCTGAAGCACGACGATACGCTTGATCATGTTCTCGAGCTCCCGAAAGTTGCCGGGCCAGTCGTACTGGTGGAACTGCTGGCGCAACGGCTCGGAGAGTGGCCGCAACGGGCGGTTATAGCGCCGCGCGTACCTCGCGATGAAGAACTCGGTGAGCGGATCGATCTCGTCGCGCCGCTCGCGCAGGGGCGGCACGTGGACGTCGATGACCTTGAGGCGGTAGTACAGATCCTCGCGGAAGTCGCCCTTGAGCATCATCGCCTCGAGATCGCGGTTGGTGGCCGCGACCACGCGGACGTCCACCGTCACGCGTTTGTTGCTTCCAAGCTTGGTGAATTCGGCGTCCTGGAGCACGTGCAGTAGCTTGGCCTGGAGCGCCGGCTTCATCTCGGCGATCTCGTCCATAAAAATCGTCCCGCCGTCCGCCTGCTCGAACTTGCCGATCCGGGTGGTCGCAGCGCCGGTGAACGCGCCCTTCTCGTGACCGAACAGTTCTGATTCGAGCAGATCGGCCGGGAGCGCCGCACAATTCACTTTGACGAAAGACCGCTGCCGTCGCGAGGAATTCTGGTGGACTGCGCGGGCCACGAGCTCCTTGCCGACGCCGCTCTCTCCCCGGATCAACACCGTGACGTCGCTGTCGGCAACCTGCTCGACCAGCCGCGTGATCGCCACCATCCGTTCGCTGCGGCCCCATACCGCCCGATCCTGGTCATCGCTGAGCTGCTGACGCAGCTCATTGAGCTCGGACATCAGCCGGCTCTTCTCGATTGCGCTCTTGATCGCCGCCTCGAGCGCCACTTCGCCCAGGCCTTCCGGGTCGTCGGGCTTGATCACGTAGTTGGCGGCGCCCAGCTGCACCGCCTCGACGATCGTCGATGCGCGCTCCCGGCCCGAGAGCATGATGGCCTGCAGCTCGGGACGCGCGATTTTGAGGTTGCGTAGCGTTTCAAGGCCGTCCATCCCGGGCATCATCACGTCGAGCAGCACGATGTCCGGCGGATCACCTTGCCGAATGGCCGCCAGCATTTCGTCGCCCCGCGAATATGCGCGGGTTTCGTACCCGCGTAGCGACAGGAACGTGCGCAAGTACGACGAAAATGCCGAGTCGTCGTCGACAATGGCAACGAGAGGCTTCTTCACGAGAGGGACTCCTTGAGGGGTAGCAGGACCGTTACCACGCCGAGCTTCCTGCCCTCGGCTGACGACCACACACGACCGCCAGCCTGTTCGATGACACGCCGGGCGATCGGCAGGCCGAGCCCGATGCCACCCGGATATTCGTTGAAGCGGGCGTTCGGGCCGCCGTTCTGCATCGCGCCGAGCGCGCCCTCTTGGCCGACCTTGATGGCCGCGAAAGGGCCTCCGTCATCCTGTCGGGTCGCCACATCGATCGCGACCCCGGCCGTTCCGCCCTGCTCACGGACGACGGCCCTGATCAACGACCCGAGCGCGGCAGGCAGGCGCCTTCTGTCGCCCTCGATGATCAGCCCGTCGCGCAACCCCGTCCGCGCGACCGGTGGCGCGCCATTCTCGCCCGCGTCCAGCGCACCGGTGGCTTCATCGAGCAGTGTGGCAACCGCGATCTCGTCGCGCGCGAGTGGTGAGGTGTCCGGGTTCACCAGCTCCGCGAGCTCACTCATCTCCTTGAGGAGCCTGCTGAGGCGCGCGCACTGCTGTTCGACATCGATCAGCACCTTGCGCTGACGCTCAGATACCGGCCCGAGCTGCTCCTTGATGAGCATATTCGTATATCCGGTGACGACCGTCACGGGCGTCCGGAACTCATGCACCGCGAGCGAGAGCAGCTCCGAGTGCTCGTGGGCAGGCGTCGTCATGCCACCCATGTTGCCTCGAACGGCGCTACGTTTCCACTGTATAGGTACAAAAGGGCAAACCAGTTCCGTGTTTGTGGATTGCGCTCGTGGCATACCAGTTGTAATGTGACCCCTGCGACCGGACAGGCCGAGAAACCCCGACCGGAATCGAGCCTTTCAGGCCGGAAGCTGCGGTCAAGCTCGACTGAACGCGCAGTAATCATCGATGACAGGGACGACCTATTCATGCGACAACGACTCCTGACATTATTACTGGCCGCCGCGGCGGCCGTTACGATGGCGGTGCCGTTATGGGCGGCGCTGCGATCCGAGCGGCGGCTGATCACCGGCGTGTCCATATACGTCAATCGGCAGCACCCGCCGGCGGGGCCGCTCGCCGAGGCGGCTACGCTGGTGCTGACCGGCGGTGTGCTGCTGGGTCTCGCTTCGGCCGTTCGGCATACCAGCTGATGTCTGCGTCCCGCGCGTACGTTAGGACGCCAGGTCCGTTTTTCCCGCCCCCTCTATGACGGTTGCGACCCCCGGTTCGGACTCCACTGAAGGCGGAGCGTCGCGCCTCACGCCTGCCATGCGGCCGTGCCGCCGCCGACGGGGCCTATCGCCCGTATGCAGGACCGTGCGGGCCATGTGGGCCGCGAGACCGCGGGGGTAGTAGCGCGCCAGCACCGAAATCAACACACCGACCTGCCCCCACTGGCGCGGATTGCGGGCCTTTTGCGCGACTTGCGCCAACAACTGCTCGCCGTAGTGCGATTGCCAGGAACGGCGACCCTGGTCGTACGCGCGTTGATATTCGCGGCGGCGACTCACGTAGGGTAGCTGCGCACGCAGCACTTCCATTGTCGAGGTCAGCATGAGCGCTGCGTTCCGCGACATGTTCCCTCGGTGCAGCCGATACTCGGCGACCGTGGCAGTGTGACCGTGAATCGGGAAGTGGCGGACCAGCCTCAAATACAGCTCGTAATCGGCGGCCGCGTCGACAGCGGGATTGAACCGCATCACCGCGGCGCACACGGACCGCCGGAACATCGCGATGGCGGGCGTCCAAATGAAGTTGTTTCGCAGCAGGGCTTCATACGCGTCGCCGAGCACGGGGGGTGGGGGAACGGTTGGCAAGTGCCTGCCCTGCTCGTCGATCCGAACGCACCGGCCCCACACCAGCGCACATGTCGGGTGCGCGTGCAGCTCGCGGACGCCGATTTCGAGAGCCTCGGGCCGCAGCCGGTCGTCGGCGTCGAGGAACACCACGCATTCGCTCGTCGTCGCCATCAGGCCGGCGTTCCTGGCCGACGCGAGGCCTCTGTTCCGCTGGCGAATGCACCGCACGCCGCCGTATCGCCGTGCGACGGCTGCGGTGTCGTCGGTCGAGCCATCGTCCACAACCACGATCTCGGAGGCGGGCAGTCTCTGCGCGAGCACGCTCTCGAGCGCCTCGCGCAGAAAACGCCCCTGGTTGAAGCAGGGAATTACAACGACGACCGTCGGGGAACTCATTCGGGCTTCAGGTCAGTGGCCCGGATGGCCGGGGCGGATGTGTGTAGTGCAAGACACATTCCTCTCGACTCCTCTTGATTCTGCCGGTTTTTGTGGTGATCCGGCAGGTCGCCTGTTGCGATTGCTACAGGCCTAGCGGAACGGATGCACTCGATACGGCTGAAGTCGGGTGACGGATGACGGCGGGCCGTCGCCTGGCCGAGTGAACGTGACTCGGCGGCCCGCAGGCGCGGCCGGTGCCAAAGACCAGCGAAGGCGGCGCGGCGCTCTCCTTGCAGCCGGCTGACCTCGATGCCTCTCGTCAGCGTGATCATTCCGGCGTGGAACGTGGCGCAATTCGTCCCGGCGGCAATCGAGTCGGTGCTCGCTCAGTCGTTTACGGATTTCGAGCTGATCGTGGTGAACGACGGCTCGCCGGACGCGGCGGCGCTCGGGACCGCGCTGGCACCATATTGGGACCATCCGGAGTTGCGGTATTTCACACAGGAGAACCAGGGACCGAGCGGGGCGCGGAACACCGGGATCCTGTCTGCGCGCGGCGCTTTCGTTGCGTTCCTCGACGCCGACGACTGGTGGGAGCCGGCATATCTGGAGCGGCAGATCGCGCAGATTTCGAAGGATCCGTCTCTCGACGTCATCTACTGCGACGCGCGGCTGACCGGCGAATCCTCCCTTGCGGGACGCACGTTCATGGAGACGACGCCCTCGAACGGTCCGGTCACGCTCGAGAGCCTGATCACACTGACGTGTAACGTGCCGACCACGTGTGCCGTCGCACGCCGCACGGCAGTCGTTTCGGCGGGGCTGTTCGACCGGGACCTCCGGCGATGTGAAGACTTCGACCTGTGGCTGCGCATGAGCGCCCGTGGCAGCCGCTTCGCCTATCATCGCGACGTCCTGGCATTCCACAGGCTGCACCGGGAGAGCGCCGCGGCCGACGGCCTGCGGATGTTCGAAAGCCAGCTGGTGGTGTATCAAAAGCTCGCGGCGCTGCTGAGACCCTCGCATCCAGCCGCCCCGCTCGTTACCGGGCAGATCCGCCGGGCCGAGGCCGACCTCGCGCTGGAGCGCACCAAGCAGTTCCTGATGGCCCGGCAGTATCCGCAGGCAGCCGAGGCCCTGGATGCGGCGCGGCGCTTTTACGATTCCCGGAAGCTGGCGCTCACGTCACTGGGTCTGCGCGCGGCCCCGGGACTCGTGCGTCGAATGTACGCGGGGCGGACCGCGCGGTAATCAGCTCGGGCGTCGGCGCGGTCCCGGCTTCCGCTGCGAGCCAAGCGGCTCACCGGGCGGCAGGCGGTGGTTTGAAACTTTCGATCCGCTTTCGGCATCTATACTGTCGGCATGCTGATCAAACGCGCCGAGGACCTTCGGTGGAGCGACATTACCCCACGCTCGCTCTACCTGCGGCGTCGTGAGTTCATTCAGGCCGCGAGCGGCGCCGTCGCCGGGGGTGTGGCGGCCCTGCTCTCGCCGGTGGACGCACGCGCCCAGGGGAACGGCGCGAAGCTGCCCAACGTGAAGAAGAGCGGGTGGGGCACGGGCGAGACGCCGACGCCGTACGAAGCGATCACTACGTACAACAACTTCTACGAGCTTGGCGTCGACAAGGGCGATCCCTCGCGGAATGCCGCGTCGCTCCGGACACGGCCGTGGACCGTGTCCATCGAGGGCCTCGTCGCGAAGCCCGGAAAGTATTCCTACGACGACCTGGTCAAGCCGTATCAGCTCGAGGAGCGCATCTATCGGCTCCGGTGCGTCGAGGGGTGGTCCATGGTGATCCCGTGGGTCGGGTTCCCGCTGGCCGATCTGCTGACGCAGGTGGCTCCGACTCCGAAGGCGCGCTTCGTCGAGTTCACCACGTTGATGGCCCCCGATCAGTTTCCGGGGCAGCGGCGTCCCGTGCTCGACTGGCCGTATACCGAGGGCCTGCGGCTCGACGAAGCGATGAACCCGCTGACGCTGCTCGCCGTTGGCCTGTATGGGGAGGTGCTGCCCAATCAGGATGGCGCCCCGATCCGGCTCGTCGTGCCCTGGAAGTACGGCTTCAAGAGCATCAAGTCGATCGTGCGGATCCGGCTGGTCGAGAAGCAGCCGCGGACCGCGTGGGAGAAGTCGCAGCCCGACGAGTATGGGTTCTATTCGAACGTGAACCCCGAGGTCGATCACCCGCGCTGGAGCCAGGCGCGCGAGCGCCGCATCGGCGAGTTCCTGAAGCGCCCGACGCTGAAATTCAACGGCTACGGCGATCAGGTCGCGTCGATGTATACGGGGATGGACTTGCGGAAGAACTTTTGAGGATGGTTGTCGGTTCTCAGTTGTCAGTTTTCAGTTT
>Ga0170475_107527694_pt1 | contig 15313 bp, 6 predicted proteins | sample Soicark_Litter_5_FD_111474 | JGI IMG/M metagenome (GOLD analysis project Ga0170475, IMG submission 111474) | Avena fatua rhizosphere microbial communities from Hopland, California, USA. Combined Assembly of 48 SPs | reverse complement strand
GAGAACTCGAACACATAATAACATTTAAAATGATTTTAATTTCAAAATTTTCAAACAAAAACTTAAAGTTTACTATAGTCTTTACAGCATTTTTATTTCTTTACAGTAATTATACTAACAATTGTCATTATTCCTTTAAAATCAAATGAAATCATGTACTATCCAATACAATACAATTTCATATTTGATCTTTCTTACTTTTTTTTCAATTCATAGAAGAAACAAGTCTTCTAAAAAACGAAATGCATTACAAACTTGTGTCGACACATTATTTACTAATGAGAACTCGAACACATAATAACATTTAAAATGATTTTAATTTCAAAATTTTCAAACAAAAACTTAAAGTTTACTATAGTCTTTACAGCATTTTTATTTCTTCCACTGTTAACAAATCTTTTTAACAGATTTCTAGAAAGTAGCTACCTTACATTAGCTTCAAAATATATTTTTTATGATTTACTTTTTTACCTGCTCGTAAACCATTAATGAACGATATAATTTTAAATTATATCGCATTTTTTAAAATCTTTAAGATTAGTTTGATAATAAATTCAGATTAACATTTTCTGTATTTTAATAATAGAGAGGTACAATATATTATGCAAATTCTTTTACACAAAACTTGTCGAATAAAAAGCTGCGAGCCGGCTACCCAACCCTACTCCCAATCACGTTGCTGGTTGGGAGGGGGAGGTAGGATTTGTCCAGTGCTCTGACCAGCAGTCGCGAGTTTTCTCTCGCCTTCGACAGTTGTAAATTTTGCCTATGTGCATTAAAAAAATACAGTGGTCGAATCGATTAGGCGAGTAATCATTCCACTGTTAACAAATTATTTTTCATTTAAATCTCCAGACAAAATCCGCTTAGTCTGCGCACATAGGCTATCCCCTTTGTTGCTTGTAATTACCCCAAATGTAAACTGAATATGGCAAACTTATTAGAAACACGACAAAATATTTCAGCAGTTTAAAAAACCTCCCAACATTCAGAAGCTACTTGTTCAACTATACTATTGTTAAAATGTTAACTAAGATTCGACCACTGCTATACACTTATTTATCTGCCTTCTGTAACTAATCGTCAGCTGCCTTGTAGTCCTCGCTCACACGACCAGCCAGCCAGTCAGTCAGCCAAGAATACAACATAGAAAGGGATCATTACATTCTGTGGAAATTCACAAACAAACAAAACATCTTGCACTCTTGCCTCTCTCTCTCCACACAATTCGCAACAACATGGCATCACAAGTAATCTTTCTCATCAAATCAGTCTCATCACTAAACAATCAAGTGCAACTCCTACATAATCTTTTATGTTTATAGGCAATCATGGCCACACATGAAAATCTAGGTGGTAAACATGGCACAATAAAAAATATTATATATTTGTAATTAAGGACAAGTGACTAATATCACAGCATTCACACAAGAATCGAACAATTTTATTTGGCAATTTTATACACCTTGAATAGGTTTTCTACATCATATCAAAGCACTGTTCTACTCCATGCTGTCTAGACAAGACAGGCTCATGTCAAAGACGAACGAAGAACAAATTCTTCCCATGCTACAGTTTTGCTTGTAACCAGAATGAAGAGATCTTTAAATTGCTACACCATATCCACAATCGACATACAGAAACAGAACAAAATCAACACAGGTACAAAAGATATCTGTAGAGTAGCCTTGATTTTTAAAATGTAGCTTTCAAACCATTAACTTTTAAATTAAATCCTCAACTTTAAATCATGAAAATAGTAAAAGAAATACTTTCAAGCCTCTGGTCAACACTATATGGTCACTTTCCAGTCCTGTTAATGCAATGCAAGACTTCATCCAAGCCCGCAGTCGTCAGGTTCTACATATCAACATGGCTCCTGTCAACACTTTGAAAACTATTCAAGATACACACACACACATCGAGTCACCATTAAAACTTTTGTTTTTATTTTCTGATTAGGGTGTTCGTCAAAAAGTAGCAGTTAGCAATAATAAAACAGGACAATCTGCAATAATTTCCTATAAAAAATATCATAGCAGTTATCCAAGAGAATCTCCCTTTTAAAATTACAATGTATTCCAATCTGATACACAATGTGATCGAAAGCAAGATAAAACGGTCAGTATAGTTACTTCATAGATTCTTCATACCTCTTCCTTAAACCACAGCATTTTCATACATGAAGTAATTTTCACATACAACCTATGTATATAGCTAATACAACAACTATGACTATTTGAAATCGTAATAAAAAAAAATTAGAAATGTAAAAGAATTTCAAACAATTTTTGAATTTATAACCTAAAACATTTGTGAAGAGAATTTATTGGCCAATTTAGTCTAAAAGCCCAGAAGTCGATAGCAAATACCGTATATTAAAGTCAATATCTACAGATTAATTGAACACAGTCGACTCTGACTAAATTAATTGAAATATTAGACATAAAAATGGATGTATGACAACAATCTAGCGAAATGTTGATCGCTCTCTTGAAATATCTTCCCAGTGCAACTCTCCTCCGCCTGGGTTAACACTCCAGCGACCAGCGACAATCGATTAGACATCTCAGTATCTTGAAGCACATTGCAACTACCAGATATTCAATCCTTCTACTCCTTCTGAAACAAATCTAAGAAAAGCATACTTCTCTAAAATGTTCCCCCCTTCTATATAGGTCACATCCCCAAATTAGCGTTGTTCCGGTTATCTTGTCTATGGCCACACGACACGCAAAATAATAATAAATAGTCAATAATAAGTTTAGTCTTCTCATACAGCTACAGATGAAGCTATCAATTTCAGCAACCAGTCAATCAAGAATAAAGATAAAAATATGATTAGAATTGTATATATATATATAATAATCCTTTATCAATAGTTTCAAATTATCTTTAAGTATAAGACGAACTGCAGAACTAAATAAAGAACTAGTCAAAGCATGTTAAATCTTAAGATCATTCAGGATAAAATAATTATTGACAAACAAGTCGCTTACACAGACTTGGCAAAGCTGCTAAGACATGATCGCTGTTAATATTATATGATGTTCAACAAGCCTAGCCAACACAAGCATTCTACACAAGCACACCAAGTTTAACATACATACAAAACACCCGTACTACACAAATGAAATACAAACATATTATACCTGGCAAATTAAGCATACACCCAATACCCACACACAGACACCTAACACGCACACCTAACACACACAAACAATCGCACACCTATACACCTTAACAACTAGACATACTCGCACACCTAACACACGCACACACCAAACACACGCCTAACACACCAAAAACATCACAATTGCTTATCAAATGAGATGCAAGCCTGTCTGAAATGAAGAGACTCTGTTCTAATGCACTTCTGCTCAGGTAGATCTCGACAGAAGTGCCATCATAGAGATAACAAGGCTATGACCTAACATCACACTACACACCAACATAACCCTCCCAATATCCATTACGATTACATTAAAATCAATACAAACTAGGAGATTTAAAACAGTATACATCGTAGTAGTTTCTATTTCAAATTTGTATTGGAGAGATTTTGTTACAACACAGGATGAGAGCAGTTCCAGCAAGTCATCTAACAGACCAATCAAGCACTGCAACAAGGAAATGAAGGAGCACATTATAGAGTTTACTTATTTATAGAGCTTACTCAAGATTTGTCAACAAGAAATACTTAGGAGACTGGTCAACTTACAGCAAAAGTGCAGTCCCATATACAAGTGCTGAAATCTAACGGACTAAATTAAATCAATCAAGGCTGTTAACATAATTATGAAACTAAATGCAGCGGAGAATTCTATGTTACTTGCACCGGTAGATTAAGGCCTGTAGTGACTTACAGTAGAAGTACAGCTTCCTTACACAACATGACGACGCTAGCCTGCTGGATCCTTTCAACCATACATATATACAGCTATATCTTGAACACAAGCACAGTACAGGTTATAAAAACCACCCCCCTCAGACCCCTGTGTGATTATAAAAAAACAAGAGTAATAATATTCTACCTGTACAAAAGAGAACTCATTTAAGCAGCTAGACAATCAAAGATTTCAAGCAATCTCCATCCAAAGAGAAGGAGGTCTTGCTACAATTTGCAAGTATTGATTACGTTCGTTTATTAGGACCTAAAATCATACACACTGCAGCAACAGTCTTCTTGCAGAAGATTTGTTGCACGTTAGTGCAAGGGTAAAATGAAGAAGACAATTTAACAAAACTAATTGACAGCACTTTTAGATTAAAAAAGCAGCTAACGAACCAGATCAGTTGATGAACGTTCAGAGAATGCCCTGAACACACTATAACATTCACAATGCTGTTTAGAAAAGATAATTTAAAATTTAAAAGCCTTTCATACGAAATTTTTAGACTTGGAAGAAAGTTACCACAACACCAAGTAGGCAGTTCCAGTGAAATGCAGTCACCTAACATATATCACACCTAGCATACCTAACACACCACAACCCAACACAAATAGCAACAACCCAACACAATTAAATTAATGGAATGAAATATCAACTTAAACAGTTTCATCTTCAGAACAAAGGCTCAAAAAATGTAAATGCTGAAGAAAAAGGCAATAAAAAGTAAATACTCGTAGTCCTGATCGCAAGCTTTGTAGACTTCCATTACAACGCTCTAGGCCATGCAACACACTTGCACTCAGCAATTCAAACTGACAAAACACACTTCCAACCTACGTGATACAGGATTGGATTAGAATAAGTCAAGATGTATACTATGCACAGTATGCAACACAAGCACAACAACAAATTGTCGAGTACAAGCGAGCAAACAACATAATGAAAAAGCATAAGAATTATATAAATAATAATAAGAGAATGTTTCAACAAAAACATTAAAGTGGCAAACTTGTATAGGATCTTGTAAGAATAGAAACTTTTACCAGTAGGACCTCACAAGCTAAGAAGGCAGCTGGTTTAAAGTGAACAAGAAACAGTCAGAACATTTCAAACATCCTGGACACATTCTCCTCATGAATTCCTATGGTATTATTCCACTGGTGAATAGTGAATTTAATTCTGCATATTACATACATGCAGTATACATGCAACTGATCAACAAATTAGAATTTAAAACAATCAGATAAGAACAGCTTAATGGAGAGAATGAATGAATAAAGTAATGAAGAAAAGCTCAAGAACAAACAACTGATACTTGCTGATGCTGAACTACTCTTTACCAATCAGTGCTTGTGCTCTGTTCTAACTGTATGTAGACGTTATGACACCAGACATATACAAACTGTGAAGACTAGCGACTCTAAACTCTAAAACTAGCAGGCACTCAAGAACACTCAAAATTAAAGACCCCACCCTGTACCCCAAGTATATTTAAATAAAAATGCGTCTACTAATGCTGAAAATGCTGTAAATTAAAATATCTAAGATCAAATTAGAGCAACAATTGTGCTACTTTTCATTTAAAAATTCATAATTACAGAAGACATACGACTAAGACATACGACGGACTAGAGTAAAAGCTGATCATGTCGGCAAGTTAATTAGAACATCAAAAAATTCTATAAAATCTATAAAACCAGCCTATAGTCAAAGTAAGTCAAGATCGAACATCATGTGGAATTTCTTGCATCTGGGTCTATGAAAGTATCAGTATGTTGAAGACTACGAGGATCAAGCCAACAGAACATCTAGTCAGTGCAGTGTAAGCATCCTTTTCCCTCCTTAAGCATCCTAATCGGGTCCCACATAATCTTTCTTGCAATTATGAACATTCAACATCCTAGCACACTACCAAACTAACACAAAGTGATAAATCCCCCCTCCCCTTGCATATTAAGCATGACATTAACATATGCATTAATGATAACTTTAAATATATCTAAACAAAACTATATTACAAAAAATACAAGTATCTACTGTACAGAAAATGATTAACATTTTTTATTTCAAATTGTTATTACTACATCAAAACTATATTTTATAACATATGCAACAAGAATGAACAGAACATTATATGTTATATTTTATCTAAACATTAAAAGACACAATGAAAGCAAAGAACTAGACCCATCAATTGCAGCTTAAATTATGTCATAGCTTTAAACAGGTCATATTTCAGATCCAAGGTCAGCACTGACAATAAATTGATCACTTTCAATAAAAGCACCAACCACTGTATAATCATAGCTCTCAAATCATTGCATATGGTCTGTCCATGTTTGAACATCAAAAGATCCGATGAACATCACAAGACACTACTGATCCAAGACTTGGTTTAAGATGAAATGTTCAGGTGTAAACTTGGTATTGAACAAAAGAGTCATTGCCTAATCAACTGACAAACTAAAACAAAGTTTAACAGACCCCTCCCCATATATCTCTCCCCGTTTATCTAACAAATGCAAGGAAACTAATTATCAGATAAATTATTTATTACATTTAAATACACAAACAATTTGCATACAATGCTGAAAACAAACCTGGGCAACGAAAAATGAAAAACCACTACATAAAATAATATGTACATAAACACAATAACTAGCCCAGAAACTACTATCCTAACCTAAAACTTCTATTCAGTAATGATGTAGGCACAATATTTGTATACTCCTAAAGGATTTGAAAGATTACTAAAATAAATAGTAGAACAAGAATTATTATAAACTGAACAGCAATGAAACGCAGCCCAGAAACAATGGAAAAATTGAAAAAAGGGACAAAGAATCTGCAAGAAATAACAGAAAATCAAGTTAATTATTCTAAGGTTGTATTTTAAGAATAGACATTGATAGAATAAAACTGAAAAAAACTTGTATTGAATAAATCTGCAAAACTTGGCCGACTACAAGCATTCTGACTGTCCAACATAGCCATTTCGTCACTCCCAAGCCAGTCCTTTTGTCAATTCTAAGCGAGTTATCCAAACAAGTTGCATAAGAAAATACTACTATAAAATAAAGTGCTCTCAATAACTTGCAACTATACAAAAAATTATATATGCATGTTCTACTTCGTCATGACCATTTTAAACTATTTAATAATTTTGTAGAAGAATGAAACTTTACCTAATAATTAATATAAAAACATATTTTTTCTATAATTAAGACAACTTAAATGAACTAGTCAAGAAGTTGTTCTCGGGCTATAAAATAACTTAATAAAATAACTTAATATACTTAATTCTATACTTTAATAATAATACTTTAGAAAGAATACAAGATAACCTCCATCTAACCGAAACTTTGACCGGATCCGATAGCAATGCTAAAACTCACACAAGCAACACAGTTTAACAGCCCTCCCCCCTCCCGTAACATATCCTTTCAATTTCTAGAGTTAGAATATAAATATACATATTTATATTACGACATTCATTCAATACAAAATTAAAATATAATGGTCACAATTTGTAAGATCTGACTATCAAGAATTTCTATATTCAGCATATACACTATGAACAGGATTACATTGGAGCTAGTTCAATATGAGATATACCTCCTAAAGTCTAGATAGTGATATCAGCAAAACAACCAATTTCAGCTATCTGATTTTATTAATAATTACTCCAAGTTACATGGTTTCATATTGATCTACAAACTACACATATCAAAATCACACAAGTTACCTCACAAGTAAACTCTACATTAACCATTGTACTTTGGGATCAAATCTTATGCTTGAAGTCTTGTGAACCCTAAAACTAGAAAACACAAACACATCACTCACCCTCTCCCCAGAAATATGACGTCTCCCAATTCCTAACTGTAATAATAATAAATATTAATTTACTATTTACACAAATACAGTTTCTTTCTCTACACTTGCATTATTAACAAAACAGGCCTAGAACATAAATCGCATAACCTAGTAAAAACTCGCTAGTAAAAACTCGCATTATCTATCATCCTCAGCATTAATAATATTTCAATAAATGCCACAGCTATATTATATTTTCCCAAAAATGTGAATAATGAATATGAAATAATGAATATAGAATGAGCAATAATATATACATATATATATTATTTTATCTCATGAACACCATAGAACATAAATCGCATAACCTAGTAAAAACTCGCTAGTAAAAACTCGCATTATCTATCATCTTCAGCATTAATTAATATTTCAATAAATGCCACAGCTATATTATATTTTCCCAAAAATGCGAATAATGAATATAGAATAAGCAATAATATATACATATATATATTTTATTTTATCTCATGAACACCATAAATTGCTATATTAAATTCTTTTATGCAAGTCTTAAACGTATCAAAATCCAACAGGTACTTTACAACACTGGCATTCCCTCCACTTTGTGCTTCACTGCATCAATTCGGATCTCCATCAACGCTGCCCTGAACTTCAATTGGACTGCTCTTCTCAACTTTCTTTCTAATCTAAAAGCACTTGCACAGGCCACTACTTGTAATACACCCTCCCAACCCCCCTCCTCACCCCAATAATAGTCGTGCATTATTTTGTAATGGAACAATCAAATAATTGCTGTAGGAAAGTTTTGCAATTGCTGTAGAAAAGTTTTGTAATCATTAGCTATCAGACAACATTCCAAATTAGACATAAAAACGCTTATTCTATGTAATGACTAAGAATACTGCAAATAAAGCAACATGGTCCTTTATTTAATACAATTGAAAATAAAGAAAAGTCAAAATGCTGATCGAAAAGAAATTGAAAATTAAACTAGATTAAACGACATTAACAACTCTACATATACATATATTAAAAAATAAAATGAAGTCTTAGTTATTTCACAACGAGGAAAGACAACCAACATACTGCAGTGCATCACAATGAACACATCGCCTGGGACACTCTGAAACAAGACTCAAAGACAAACTATCCTCCCTCTCCCCACAACAAATCACATATTTCTACCATTTGCAATAAAGATTGGATAAAAACATTACTTTTCAACATTTTCAGCTTCAAAAACCATTTTATAACCAGTACACATGGCTGTTTTATACATTTAGGATGTAATGTGATTTTATTCCAATAAAATTATGTAATTCTCAAATGTAAAAATAAATGTAAAAACTGAGCAGAATAATAGGTATATAAAACATCTGCACAAGAGTAATAGTTGGCATTTTCAAAATGATTGTTGTTTAATAAAATTTAATCAAACATACTAAAACATTTCTTTACCTTCGAATTGAACAAATGATTAGTCTTCTAACATCAACCTAATACTACAACAAAGGTAATACAAGCCCCACCCCACCCACAGCTAGGAAATCTTGCTAAAATAACTTCTATATATAAATATGATGGTAATAATAATCAATGAATAAAACCTTCACATTGAAAGATTCAATTGCTATTCAAAAATTCTATTGAAGTACCAAAATAAATGAAAATAAAAAAAATTATTTAATGACATTATAAAATTATTCAATGACAATATTCAATGACCTTCCTGGATGAATTTTTCCCCCAATAAAGTCCATGCCTTTTACCCAACATACTAACAGAAGCCTAAAGAAATCCCAACATCAATTCCACGCCCTACCTACACTACTGCACAAGACTGTTTAGCATTTCTTAAGTTTTAAATTACCAGTAAAATAGACGAAAGAAAACGGTGAAAGAATGAATAGAAAAAGATTTAGAACAAAGATCTTTTGATTAAATAACTTCTTAAAAAAGGGATTTCTGAAATCTAAATTATTTACTACAGGTACCAGGGTAAAGAACTGATCCTTTTAGACCCATTTACAGCTGACCATCTAGAGTGACCCATTTACAGCTGACCATCTAGAGTGACCCATTTACAGCAGACCATCTAGAGTGACCCATTTACAGCTGGACACATTTTCATTGCTGGACTTTTATTTCAAACAAGTTTGCAGGCCTGCTGAAACAAAAGCCCTTGACATCTCCCTAAAGAAAGAAATAACTCAACAATCCAAACAAAACAACAAACCAAATGACTAGTACACAGGCAGTGGAGAGCATATAAAAATATTAAAACTGAAAGTATTGTAGACGATATCAAAAAGGACAAAGAAAATAATAATATTTATAACAATGCAAAATAATAAGCTCTTTCAAGTTGTAGATACAATAGCTTATACAAGATTGAGAATTATTATTGGCAATACTAGATCTCGGTGCTTTGCATACCCTACACTAATGAATGATCCATTTAATATAGTTATAAATTTTAATAACCAAATGTCACTACAGTACACTACACTAAAGAATTCAAGAGAACAGACAAAAGTACAACTGAAAGTAGAATGCTTACAAAAGACCCAGCGAACCAAGTGCATCATCATCAAGCAACGGTCATCCTTAGATGTAACAACCGGACACAATGCATCAACATACAAGACTTTTAAATTTTCCTGGCCTCTCTTCTCGCACCGATCTCTTTTCTTTTAAAGGATCCATGTCGCATCAACATCTGATAGCTACATACTAATAAAACAAATTTAACTCTAAATACCCCCCCCCCCCAAGAAAATCATGTAAAGTTCATTTTTAAGAATCTGAGACAGGAAACAGTACTGCTCTTAATGGAAAACTTATTTTAACAAAATCAAATAATAGCACATCAACAAAGAGTAAGAAGTAGTACAATTTAGATTTTACCATTTAGATTTTACCATCTAGATTCTCAATTAGACTAGACCTGATGGACTAGACTTTATGCAGTTTTCTAAATTCAACCAAGTTTGTATCAGCTATATACAATACAAAACACAGTGGACATCTGAAAGAAAAATGAAAAAGTGTCATTTTGTACATGTTGAATTACCTACGGATACATGTAGAATCATCTACTATTTGGATACATGTAGAATCATCTACAGATAAAGATAATCTTGTTATACAGATACCGAACTTCCAGATATGTGACAATGGAGATCAGATAAGCAGAAGCCTGGAAATTCAGTCCAATGAAAATTTCAATCCTACACCTCGGGAGTCAACTGTCAGACCGACAGAACTGAAGAGAGACTGTTTGAATTTGTCCTTGAACGCCGTATGCAACTGTCTAATTAGAAACATCTCACAGGTTAGCACACCCCCCCCAAAACTCCCACTTGCACTCCTACATCAACATTTTTAATGTCTAGATATTTGTAACATTGCTCTCAAATCGCTACGCTATATTTACATTTACGCTACGCCTATATTTACATTTACGCTACGCGCTATAGCTATATTTACATTTACGCGACTAAATAAATCGAGACTTTTAAATAATAATTGTTAATGTTATGCTACAATTATCTATTCAAACTCTCTCCCAATTCCAAGTTTCCTTAGGAGCATTAAATTATTGCAATTTGCAAAGGATAAAAACAAAGAAATTGCCCTTGATTTAAAATCAGTAGAAAATATATATAACTAATTGAGCTGACAATATCATATCTAAAATCAGACAGTGAATGAAGTTAGACACCAATGAATAAAGATAGAGAGACCTGTAACTTTGATCTGCATGATGCAACTCAATTGAAAAGTAAGATTTTGTGATGCAGCAGCGACTCGGGATGTGTTAAGCAACTCCTTACAGATCAATTTCTGTTAAACTATGCACTAGCAAAAACAAACATCTACCAATCTCAGGCCATCAGAAGAGTCAACTGCAAGAATTCAAAGTAGTTTCAACTTTAAAAAACAAAAGTTCCAAATAACAATGACAAGGCTGTAAAATTGAAACATACATAAATAAAACACGAAAGCTAGCTAACACGGCAAAACAAAAACTTGTCACTACTCTAATAATTACTTTTAAAACTAAATATTAACAAGCTCACGCTCAAGCATACAGTTCATACCTGACAAACACAAGCACACAGTTCAAAATGGACAAACGCAAGCAAACAGTTCATACTGGATAAACACAAAATTCTGGAAGAACGTAGCACTGATTGAAAAAATAATAGAAAGCTGAAAAACCTGTCAACACTGACCACAACACACACAAAACAATTTTAACTTGAAGCAATGATTATTTCAACAATGGTTCAACTTGATTTAACTTGTAATGTACTTCCTTCAATTTCCTTTCAAGATGATCATACGTCCTTTTCATTTTCTTGAGGTGCCAGGATTCTACTCTGAAATACTCAAAAGCACAGCAAAGTTCGTCCCATTAGACCCACACCCCAAAACCTTAATCTCTATACTCCATCGTCTTTACAGACACTCCTCCAAATTGACTTATTTTTGCATTAATAACATCCCAACAATAGTTTTCAAACGCTGTATTACTTGCTACAATTGTTCTAATGAAATCTGGAAACGATCTACAATTATTTAGGTTATGTTTTCAACTTCATTGTATACACTCCAACAATTTATAGCACAGCAGAGCACCAATAACTGCCTACAGAATCAGTTAAAAGTAAAATTAATCATAAAAATATCTTGAACATCTTTCACTCTTTTAACACTGCAGCTTTGCTTGATAGGTTTCACCTTGATCTTGGAGGAATCTCTAAATACCATTCACAAATGCAACTGCAGTCTTGCTGCTCAAAAACGTCTGCCGATCCTAAAACTAAGCCAGTAAAAACAGTTATCCCCCCCTCCTCGCAACAGATTTAATTTAACATTAAAAAACCCACCATCTGACAGAATGTCGACATTGTGAATTCTACAATCTATAAAAAATAAATCTATATAATCTCTAACAAAACTTAAAATCATTTGGTAGGTCTGTCCTATATCATTTCTATTCATGGTAAGCTATTTTTGACTATTAATGAATTACTTTTACAAACACAAATAAAGATTACAAACACAAATAAAGATTTCCAAATGCAAAGTTGAATTTTAGTTGCATAAACCACATCTACAGAAATCAGATGTAAGCTTGCGACCTGATCTACTATTGCAATGTGCCGACCTACTGTTGTACTGTCAGTTGCGTTGGACACAAATCTTTATCCTGTACACACGATTAGCCTAGCAGGTTTGTAGCAGGTTTGTTGAGTGAGCTTGCAATCTTTTAGTGCAGAATATCTTTCTTTTGTTCACTATTACCTAAACACTAGCCATAAACCACAGAATTATCAGGATCATCATCCTAGTCTAAAACTAGTGCAAACTAAAACTCAATTTCTCCTCCTTAGACATTTAATTACCCCCTCTCCCATACACTGAAAACCATGATCCATTGACGAATTTATAAAAAATTAAAAAATTATATCAAACTATTAAAAAAAATGGAACCTTTATGCACTACAAAATCGAGATTCAACAATTCGAGGGATGCTTTGTGCACGATGAAGCTTTAAAGTCTTCCAATTTTGCACACACTAAGACGGACACCAGGACACTCGGGTAACGTGTATTTCAATTCTTCTAACCATTTAAACTACAGAAATAATTGTATATTTTCAGCCACAGAAATAATTGTATATTTTCAGCCATAAAAATGTATGGTTTCATTTAATTCTGTTATCCACATCAACTCTGAAATAATATTTTCAACAAAAAATGTTCAATCTCGATCATAAAAATTAACCACATGTACAGAAACTTAAAATAGGCTGCACCTACAAATCTATATCATACATTACAAAACTTTAGATTTGCTCTCCTGCTTTTCACTAGTCGACAGTATGGGACTTCAATCACCGCATTGTTCCTCAACGATCTTGCTAGTCCTAAAACTGAAACATGGTACAACTTTAAGTAGCCCTCCCCTCTTCCCCAGAATATATTTTTATACATTAGTATATATAACTATAAAAACGATTTTCCTGCAGCTCCAAAATTAATCTTTGCAACTCAATAAAGTAATAACCAGAAACAAAGTTACCATAATAAATATGCAGTTTAAAAACTGTACCGACTTCCTAGATATGGTAATTCTTAGACTATAGTTTTAGCTACATTTTATATAGTCATTAATTGCCACTAGCCATTTGAAAGCTTTCCATTTATTTCTAAACCATTATTTATTTCATATTATTTATCATTTTATTTTACTTCCAAGCGTTTGTTCACAATGAAGGATTTAAACATTACATTTTTTTTATTTCATTTGTTTTTTAGTTATGAACATTATAATCAATAATCTCATCTATAATCCCGACGACTTTCAGTTCCGATGATAAAAATAAACACAAGCCCATTTCTAAATGTATTTACGAAACTTTCTAGACTTATATACTAGCTGAAGTAGTAATGCTTTCAGAAGTTATATTGCCATCAGATGGCAACAGTTTCAAAATTACACCAAGCAATTATATTTTGTCAGTTAAGGTACATTGTATTTGCTACCGGGTTTTAAAAGGCAACTCTGCAACAGCAAGAATCAAGTTTATCTTAATTAAGGCCAGGCAGCAGTTTCTGTAGTGTATCTGTACTTGCAAGCTTCTGTTTGTGTGGAGACCCACATGGAAGACGTGCACCAGATCAATAAATGACCTAGCGATAACTCCCAAGAAAAAGACACAACACACCACAACAACTTTTCAATTCAGCAAGGTTTCTTATAAATAAAATATAAACATTGTTTATTTAACTTGGCTTGAAGTCACATACAAAAAAGAACAAACAATTAATTACTGTGCACATGGCAACATTTTAATTGAATTTGTAAACTAACAAAAATAAATAATTTAACATTGTTTCGAATATTTATTTTGACATTGACACCTTGACTGAAAATAAAGCTTCCCATGTAGTTACTTTTAAATAGAGTCACTTAAATAATTTTATATTATTAGTTCACCCAAAAGTACATCCTACTGGATTGTTTACAAGGGGTAGCACGATTTGTCAAGATTTTCCTGTAACTATACAGATATTTTTCAAAATTGCTACGGTAAAGTTATCATAACCAATACACTTATTTGTATCTTTTCTTTTTAGGCTTCTCTTTTCAACTCTGCACAGTCAATGCACCCACACCGCAGTACAAAGAAGATTAGCAAAACAATATGCCGCTGAATATGTTCTGTAGAATTCACAAATAAACACAAACAAGTAACTTACATTACCTTTTTGTATATTCACAAATGCACACCTCAGTACAAATCATACTGCAATAACAAGCACATAACAAGCACTCGGACAAACAATTATACTTTTACTATCATGCAACTAGCTGCACAAAAACATCATTAGCAAAATAAATGCAGAAAATATTTACTACAAGAAATCAGAAAAAAGAAATCAACGCCATTTTAATTACACATACTGTATTCTTTTTAAAGTATAAAAATATTGATTTGTATACTCATATTGCACTCTTTATTGTAATGACTATATCCTGTGACGACGAAGAGACGAAAACTTCCAAG